>Ga0307408_100000086_pt1 | contig 101944 bp, 95 predicted proteins | sample 322Cmetagenome_FD_202116 | JGI IMG/M metagenome (GOLD analysis project Ga0307408, IMG submission 202116) | Maize rhizosphere microbial communities from greenhouse at UC Davis, California, United States - 322HYB-C-3 | ecosystem: Host-associated > Plants > Roots > Rhizosphere > Soil | place... | reverse complement strand
GCGGTCCGCTTCGCGCAGGATCGCCACCATCTGCTCTTCGGTGAATCGACTCTTTCTCATGGGCTCCTCGGGGGATGGAGCCATCTTCTCTGGGAATCAATGTCTCGGAGAAACCGGGCAGGTCAGATCACCAGCAGCGGCGGCGCGTCGGCGATCGCGGCGTTCGGCGTCACGCTGGCGGTGGCGACCTTCATTGCCGCGCCGGCCGTGTCGCCGTTCGGAGACCGCCTCTGCAAGGGCCGGCAGATCACCTGGGGGCTGGCGGGGCTGTGCCTGGTGGCGGCGGTGCAGGCGGCGCTGGCGTTCGCCGGCGTGTTCAGCCTGGCGGCCCTTGTTGCGCTGGCGGTCGTGCAGGTGCTGGCCACGGCCTTTGTGGACCCGGCGCGCGATGCGGTGCTGACCGAGCTGATGCCGCAGGACCGGCTGGCGGTGGCGATCCGCCTGCGCAAGACGACGCAGGCGGTCAGCGGCATCCTGGGGCCGTTGCTGGCGGGGCTGGCAATCCGCGCGGTCGGCGTCGCCGGCAGCCTGTGCGTTTACGGCGGCCTGCTGGTGCTTGGCATGCTGGCCGCGTCGCGCATCCCGCGCACGACGGGCGTCGTGGCGCCGCGAGGCGGCGTGGCCGTCTGGTGGCGCGACCTGCGCGCCGGGCTGGCGGCCAAATGGCTGATGCCGATGGAGCGCGGCTGGACCGTCGTGAACTTCGCGGTCTGGATCTTCCAGGGGCCGGCCGTGGGCCTGCTGATCCCGCTCAAGGTGCAGTCGCTCGGCTTGGAGGGCGGCTGGCTCGGCCTGTGCCTGGGCGCGCTGTCGACGGGCGTGCTGCTGGGCAGCCTGTTCGGCTCGCAGGCGCTGGTGGACCGGTTCGGCCGCTACCGCGTGCGCGTCGGGCTGGGGCTGGCCGAAGGGCTGGCGCTGGCCGTCGTCGGGCTGGCCGCGTCGCCGTGGCTGGTGCTGCCGGGGCTGGCAGCCGCTGGCTTCTGCAATGCGGCGATGGGCCTGGTGGGCGCGACGCATCGTGCGCTGGCCATCCCGCAGGCCTACCGCGTGCGCCTGTTCGCCGCCGGTGCGATGACGACGCAGATCGCCGGCGCCATCGGCCCCGCGCTGGTGGGCATGGCGCTGCTGCGTCACGACGTGGCGACGGTCTACACGGCCTGGGGACTGTTGATGGCGTTGTGCGTGCTGGGCCTGCTGGCCGTGCCCCGCTTCAAGGAGTTCCTGTCGCTCGGGCATGACGAGATCGTCGACTGGTACCGGCTGCAGTACCCGGCCATCTTCAAGTAGGCACACTGCGGGCCATGGACCCCGAAGACCTCCTCAAGCTCGTCACGACCGAGATGCCCTTTGGCAAGCACCAGGGCACGCTGCTGGCGGATCTGCCCGGCAGCTACCTCGGCTGGTTTGCGCGAGAAGGTTTTCCGAAGGGACAGATCGGGCGGCTGCTGGCCCTGATGTACGAACTGGACCACAACGACCTGCGCGGGCTGCTGCAGCCGCTGCGCGGGGCGCGGCGATGAAGCGCAGGCTGCTGGCATTGGCTCTCGCCTGCGTGAGCCTCGGCACCGTGGCGCAGGGCAGTGGCCTGTTCACCGTCGTGCGCGTGGAGGCCGCCAAGTTGCGTCTGTTCTGGCGCGACGACCAAGGGCAAGCGCTGCGACGCCTGGACCGGCTCGCCGCCTGGCAGAAGGCGCAGGGTAGGGCGCTGAGCTTCGGCATGAACGCCGGCATGTTCCACGCCGATGGCGGGCCCGTGGGCCTGCTCGTCATCGACGGACAGGAGCTGGCGCCGCTGAACCTGGGCGCCGGCGCCGGCAACTTCTTCCTGAAGCCCAACGGCGTGTTCCTCGTCGATGCCAGCGGCGCACGCGTCGTCGATGCGGCGGACTATGCGGCGATCCCGCGCGAAGGCGTGCGGCTGGCCACGCAGTCGGGCCCGCTGCTGCTGAAGCATGGCGAAATCCACCCGGCCTTGCGTCCGGCGTCGGCGTCGCGCTACATCCGCAACGGCGTCTGCGCGCAGGGCGGGCAGGCCGTGTTTGTTATCAGCGAGCGGCCAGTCAGCCTGCACGAGTTCGCGAGCTTCTTCCTCGACGAACTGCACTGCCAGGACGCGCTCTACCTCGACGGCGCGGTATCCAGCCTGTACTCGGCCCGGTTGGGCCGCAACGACCGCTGGCACGAGCTGGGGCCGCTGTTCGGCGTCGTGGATTGATGTCGCGTCGGACCTGACGCCAGCGCCACGGCCTACAACCCAGGCAGCCGGCGGGGCGCATCATCGAGCCATCATGAACGCGTCCACCGCCTGCCTGCGGGCCGCGCTGCTGAGCGCGGCGCTCTGCAGCACCGCCCACGCGGCCGACTTTCCGAAGTCGCCGGCCTGCCGCACCGCCGTGCAGGCGCTGGAGGATGCGGAAGACGCGCTTGCGGACGCCTCGTCCACGCCGTCGCCGGTCGCGACACCCGACGTGCAGCGCCAGCGCATGGTGGCGGCCAAGCTGCAGCCGCTGCGCCAGCGCGTCGCCGATGCCTGCCTCGGCGGCATGACGACGTCGCCGCCGCCGTCTCAACGGACCTGGGTCGTGCCGACTTCGCCACGTGTGGCGCCGGTCGTGCCGTCGGCGCGCGTGGCGACGCCGCAGCCGGGCTCCGAGCCGCTGCTGCGCTGGCAGCCGCCGGTCACCGTGACGCATTGCACCGGCGCCACCTGCACCGCCAGCGACGGGTCGACGCTGACGCGCGTGGGGCCCACGCTCGTCGGCCCGCGTGGGGCCTGCACGCTGCAGGGCAGCTTCTTGAGCTGCCCGTGAGCTGCCCGTGACTCAGCTCAACGAGTGCGCCACTGCGGCGGCGTCTCGTTGGTGATGTCCACCGCCCGAGCCCGTTCGGCCTCCAGGGGCCGCAGCTCCAGTTGCAGGCCGAAGGCGAGGCAGGGGTTCTGCGCGGCCAGCTCGGCGGCTTCGTCCAGGCTGGCGGCGACGATGAACCAGTAGCCGCCGACGATCTCCTTGGTCTCGGTGAAGGGGCCGTCGGTGACCAGGCCTTTCGAGACGACCTTACCCTCCGGCGCGAGCCGGCTGCCGGGCAGCATGCGGCCGCTGGCAAGGTGGCCCTCGTACCAGCCGTAGAACCGGTCGATCGCGTGCTGGACGTCTTCGCGGCTGGCCTGCTCGTCCCACTGGCCGCGCGAGATGACGAGGTAGGTGTGCTTGGGCTGTTCCATGGCGCGATGCTGTCACAAACCGTCGCGTTGTTTCGTCATGCCGGCATGACGCCCGACACTCCCGCCATGCCCGACTCCCCCGCCACCCGCGCCCGCCGTTTCGACCAGGACCACGCCCGCCGCCTGCGCGCGCTGGCCTACCGCATGCTCGGCTCGCGCGCCGAGGCCGAAGACATCGTGCAGGAGGCCTGGCTGCGCTGGGCCGAGGTGGACGAGGCGACCGTGGAACACCAAGGGGCTTTCCTGTCCCGGCTCGTGACCAACCTGTGCCTGGACAGGCTGCGCTCCGCCGCCCACCAGCGCGAGCAGTACGTGGGCGTGTGGCTGCCCGAACCCATGCTGGAAGACGAAGCCCTGTTCGGTTGGGCGCCAGCGCCCGAGCAGCAGGCCGAGTTCGCGCAGGACGTGTCCATCGCCTTCATGCTGGCGCTGGAGCGGCTGTCGCCGCTGGAGCGTGCGGCCTTCCTGCTGCACGACGTGTTCGACCTCGACTACGACGAGATCGCCCGCCACCTCGACCGCAGCGAGGCCGCCTGCCGCCAGCTCATCAGCCGCGCACGCAAGAACATCAAGGCCGACTACGCGCGCCGCGAGGTGGCCAAGGAAGAAGCCGAGCGGCTGGCCGGCGCCTTCATGGATGCCGTGCGCAGCCGCGACGTGGCGGGCCTGGCCGCGCTGCTGGCCGAGGACGCCGTGCTGATGGCCGACGGCGGCGGCAAGGTCAGCGCCGTGCCGCGGCCGCTGCTGGGCGGCGCCGTCATCGCCCGGACCTTCATCGGCTTTGCGCAACTGCCCACCAGTGCGGACTGGCGCCTGGTGCCGGCCACCGTCAACGGCCTGCCGGGCCTGCTCGTCGTCGACGACGCGGCCGGCGGCCGGCTGGTGCAGACCATTGCGCTGGCGCCCGGCGCCGCGCCGGGGCAGGTCGGCGCGGTCTATATCCAGCGCAACCCGGACAAATTGCGGGCGATCGCGTCACAAACCATGGCGCTGTCCCGTCTTGAGGAGGAGAGCTCTCCATCCCAACCTCAAGAAACCCACCAAAGGACTTCACCATGAGCAACGCCCAAGCCCGCCTCGACTACTTTGCCCAGTCGCCCGCGCTGTCCAAGAAGTACCTGGACTTCAGCATGGCCTTCAAGCTCGACGAGACGCTGGCCATCCTCGTCGACATCCGCGCCTCGCAGCTCAACGGCTGTGCCTTCTGCCTGGACATGCACATCAAGCAGGCCAAGATCCACGGCGAGCGCGAGCTGCGCCTGCACCACGTGGCCATCTGGCGCGAGTCGCAGCTGTTCAGCCCGAAGGAGCGCGCCGCGCTGGCCTGGACCGAGGCACTGACGCGCATCGCGCCCGAAGGCATCTCCGACGCCGCCTATGCCGAGGTGCGCGAGCAGTTCACGGAGCAGGAGCTGTCCGACCTGACCTGGCGCGTCGCGGCCATCAACGGCTGGAACCGGCTGAACGTCGCCTTCCGCAACCCGCCCGGTTCCAAGGACAGGATGTTCGGCCTCGACAAGGCGGGCCTGGAGTGAAATGAATCTGCCCCCGGCCCAGCCCCGCGCGCTGAACGCGGCGCGTGTCTGGTCCGCCCCCCGAGGGGGCGGCGATGCCCGCGGCATTGAGCCGCGAGCACATCGCCCGCGGGCCGCCTTGGGAGCGGCCCGGCGCCGGCCCACGATTCACACACCGCGGGCGGCGGGTAGCGCCATCGAAAACTGAAGTGCCCCGTGGGGTCAGGACTTGCCCACGGTCGCCGGTAATAGTGCGCAAAGCCTGACACCACCGCCCGCGAATGCGGGGATGTACCAATGTTTCAACTGGATACAGTCGTGGTTTCACTGCACGGCTGCCGACGGCACGCACGTGCAGGCACCGACCGCGCGGGCCTTGCAGCCCCAAGCGCGCTCAGGGAGTGAAGCCACGGGAACGGCGAGTCCCGGGCTTCTTTGGGGTCCACCGTTGGTGGATGGAGTCACGAATTCACGACGTCCCGCGGGCGAGCTGGCGACGCGTTCGAAAGAGCGCGAGCCACAGCCGTGATGGCGTTGCTTTGCCTGATCACGACTGTGGAAATGAATACCGTCCTTGCTCCGGCCATCGACCTGATGGCGGAACCCGCCCGCGATGCCGCGGACCTGCTCGTCGACGCGCTCGCCGCGCTCGGCGTCGAATACGTCTTCGGCGTGCCCGGCGGCGCCATCGAGCCGCTCTACAACGCGCTGGCCCGCAGTGCCCGCCGTGGCGGCCCGCAGGCCATCGTGGCCCGCAACGAGCAGGGCGCCGCCTACATGGCCGACGGCTATGCGCGCGAGACCGGCAAGCTGGGCGTGTGCATCGCCACGTCCGGCCCCGGCGCCACCAACCTGATCACCGGCGTGGCCTGCGCCTACGACAACAACGTGCCCATGCTGGTCATCACCGGCCAGCCGCCGATCAAGAACTTCGGCAAGGGCGCGCTGCAGGAGTCGAGCTGCACGGGCATCAACACGATGGCGATGTTCCGCCCCTGCACGCGCTACAACTCGCTGGTCTCGCACGCCGAGCAGCTGCCCACCAAGTTGTTCAACGCGCTGATGCAGGCGCAGCGGTCGCCGAGTGGCCCCAGCCACCTGTCCATCCCGGTGGACATCTTGCGCGCCCCTGTTTCAAGCGACGTGGAAACCCCCGACTTCGCCGGCCTGCTGCGCCGCGCGCCGGCCCTCGTCGACCTGCCCGCCGTGCGCCAGCTCGCGCGCCTGCTGTTCTCGGCGCGCCAGCCGGCGTGGCTGATCGGCGACGGCTGCGGCGAGGCCGCCAACGAGCTGATGCAGCTGGTGCAGCACACCGACGGCCACTTCATCACGACGCCCGACGGCAAGGGCTTCATCAACCCGCGCCACCCGCGCTTCAGAGGCGTGTTCGGCTTCGGTGGGCATGACAGCGCTGCCGAGCTGCTGCAGGGCGAGCCCGACCTCGTCATCGCGCTGGGCACGGGCTTCGGCGAGTTCAACAGCGGCGGCTGGAGCAGCGCGCTGCTGAACAGCCGCCTCGTCCACGTGGACGACAGCGACGAGAACCTGATGCGCTCGCCGATGGCCCGCCTGCATGTGCGCGGCCATATCAAGGCGGTCTGCGAGCAGCTGCTGTCGCTGCTGGCGCCGTCCAGCAGCGGGCAGGACGCGACGGTGCTGCCCTTCCTGCATCCGCAGAAGGCACGCCAGGCCTACGAGGACATGGTCGACAACCCGCAGGCCCTGCGCAGCGACAGCGCGCCGGTCAAGCCGCAGCGGCTGCTGGGCACGCTGAGCGAGCGCTGCCCGCCGCAGACGCGCTTCGTCGCCGACGCTGGCAACAGCGCCGCCTGGGCCGTGCATTACCTCGCGCCGCAGGACAAGCGCAGCCGCCTGCCGGGCGCGGCCTATCTGCCCTCCGGCAAGGAGAGGCGCACGCGCACGTCGAGCTGGCTGCGCGTGACGATGGACTTCGCGCCCATGGGCTGGGCCATCGGCTCGGCCGTGGGCATCGCGCTGGCCAACCGGCGCTGCCCGGTCGTCTGCCTGACGGGCGACGGCAGCTATCTGATGAACGGCCAGGAGATCACCGTGGCCGCCGAGCTGGGCCTGCCGGTGCTCTACGTCGTGCTCAACGACGGCGCGCTGGGCATGGTCAAGCATGGCCAGCGGCTGGCGGGCGCCGAGCCCATCGGCTTCCAGCTGCCCAAGGTGGACTTCGCCGCGATGGCCGCGTCCATGGGCATCCCGGGCCATGTGATCCATTCGCCCGCCGACCTCGATGCGCTCGACTTCAACGCGCTGCTGTCGCGCAGCGGCCCGACGCTGCTGGACATCCGCATCGACGGCGAGGAAGTGCCGCCGATGAACCTGCGCATGAAGACGCTGGGCACGGCGCGATGAGCACGCCGCAGCGGCTGCACACGCGCATCTGGCACGAAGAACCCGAGCCCGACAACGCCTTCGCGGCGCGCACCGCGCTCTGCCATGGCTACGACGTCTATGGCGACATGCTGGGCCGGGTGCGCTGGACGGAGATGCTCTTCCTGTTGTTCAGCGGCGAGGCTCCGTGGCCCGAGCAGACCGAGTTGCTGGAGACGCTGGCCGTGGCGCTGGCCAACCCGGGCCCGCGCGATCAGGCCGTGCAGGCGGCCATGGCGAGCGGCACGGGCGGTGCGCCCTCGGCCGCCACGCTGATGGCGGCGCTGTCGGTGGGCGCCGGCCGCCACGGCGGCGCGCGCGACGTGTTCGAGGCGATGACCGGCTGGGTCGAATGCGGCATGGAACTGGCCGCCTGGCAGGCGCGCCTGGCCGGCGCCGCCCCGCAGCGGCTGGAGATCTGGCCGGCGGCGGAGCGGGCCGCCGGCTTCGACCCGCATGGGCGCCGCACGCCGGGCATCGTGCTGCAGGCGCTGGAGCGGCTGGCCGCGCATGCGCCGGCGCAGCGCCTACGCTGGCTGGCCGAGCACCGCGAGGCGCTGGAAGCCGCCGCCGGCCTGCCGCTGGCCATGAGCAGCGTCGCCGCGGCCGCCTTTGCCGACCTCGGCTTCAGCCCCGAGCAGGGCGAGATGCTGCATCTGCTGCTGCGCCTGCCCGGCGCGGCCGCGCACGCGCTGGAGCAACGCGCGCTGGGCTACAAGCGCTTTCCCTTCCCGCCGGTGGAGTTGCAGGACGACCCGGCACGGCAGGCGGTGGCGGCATGAGCGCCGCACGGCCGCCCGAAGGCGCTCAGCTCCCGCCAGGCGGGACAGCGCGTAGCGCGAAGGGTGCACTAATGAGCGGCCCAGAAGTTCTGGCCGCCCAGGCCGACGTGCTGCGCACCCGCGTCGGCGCCTGCTGGCCCGGCACGCGGGCCGTCTTCCGCGGCCAGGACCTGCACCGCGACCTGGACGGCAGCAGCTCCATGGACCTCTTCCTGTTCGGCATCACCGGCCGGCGCTTTGCACCGAACGAGCTTCGGCTGCTGGACGGCATGTGGGCGCTGACCGGCTATCCCGACACGCGGCTGTGGAACAACCGCGTCGCAGCGCTGGCCGCCAATGCGCGCAGCCTGCCCTCGCTGGGCCTCGCTGCCGGCATCGCCGCCAGCGACGCGCGCGTCTTTGGCGGCGGCCCGGCCTTTTTCTCGATCGACTTCTTCCTGCGCGCCGGCGAACAGCGGCGGGCGGGCGCCGAGGTCGAGGCCATCGTCGCGGCCGAGCTGCTGGCGAACCGGCGCATCCTCGGCTACGGCCGGCCCATGAACTCGACGGACGAGCGTCTGCCGCCGCTGCTGGCGCTGGCCGGGCGCGAAGGGCTGGCCGACGGCCTGCACTTCCGGCTGGCCTTCGACGTCGAGGCCGCGCTGTTGCGCCGCAAGCCTTTCCTGAAGCTCAACTACGCCGGTGCGACCGCCGCGCTCGCCGCCGACCTCGGGCTCACGTCGCGCCAGTACCAGGTCTACAACGTCTTCAAGACCATGCTCGGCATGCCGCCCTGCCTCGTCGAGGCTGCGGAGAAACCCGAGGGCACGCTGATGCCCATGCCCTGCGAGAACGTGACGTATGAGGGGCCAGCACGCCGCAGTTGGGTCGATAGGGGCGCCGCACGCCACCCATAATCGCGGCCCCGAAACCCTTTAGTGCAGGTGCCGTCATGCCACGTCGTACTGCAGGTCTCCTGGGCGCCCTCGGCCTGCACGCGGCCCTGGCGCTCAGTCCAGTCGGTGCCTTGGCGCAGAACGACGAAGACGAGCTGTCGCTCGCCTACGGCGACCAGCGCTCGGTGAGCATCGCCGCCGGCAGTCGCCAGCCGCTGCGCCAGGCGCCCGCGGTCGCCAGCGTCATCACGGCCGAGGCCATCGCCGCGATGGGCGCGGTGGACCTGGACGAGGTGTTGCAGTCCGTGCCCGGCCTGCACGTCGGGCGGGCGGCCAACCAGTACATGCCGCTCTATATCTTCCGCGGCATCTACAGCCAGTTCAACGCACAGGTGCTGCTGCTGCAGAACGGCGTGCCCATGACGACGACCTTCGTCGGCAACAAGGGCAACCTCTGGGCCGGCTACCCGGTCGAGCACATTGCGCGCATCGAGATCATCCGCGGCCCGGGCTCGGCGCTGTACGGCGCGGACGCCTATGCCGGCGTCATCAACATCGTCACCAAGTCCGCCGACGACGCGCGCGGCACCCGCGCCGGCCTGCGCGGCGGGTCATTCGACACGCGCGATGCCTGGGTGCTGCACGGTGGCAAGCTTGGCGGGCTGGACGTGTCGGCCTATCTGCGCGTCGGCTCCACCGACGGCGCGCGCAGCATCATCGAGCGCGATGCGGCCCAGCCCGGCGTGACCCGTTCGCCGGGGCCGCTGAACCTGGGCCGCGATGCCATCGACGCCAACCTCGAGCTGGCCCACGGCCGCTGGCGCGGCCATGTCGGCTACAAGCTGCGCAGCGACGTCGGCACCGCCGCCGGCGTCGCCTCCGCGCTGGACCCGGTCGGCAAGGGGCGCAGCGAACGCAGCCATGCGGACCTCAGCTGGACCGAGCCCGAGCTCGGCGGCGGCTGGGGCGCTGGCGTGCAGGCCAGTGCGCTGCGCTACGTCGACCTCGCGACGACGCCCTTCGTGCTGCTGCCCGCCGGCACGACGCTGGGGCCGGGCAACGTCTTCACCGACGGCCTCATCGGCGGCCCGAACAAATGGGAGCGGCAGTTCCGCGTGTCCGGCTTCGCCACCTACTCGGGCTTCAGCGGCCACAGCCTGCGCTTCGGCCTCGGCCATGACGACCTCGACCTCTACAAGACCACCGAGTACAAGAACTTCAACGCGAATTTCAGCCGCATCGGCAGCGGCTCCTGGGCCGACGTCACCGACTTCTCGGCCACGGCGCTGAAGTTCATGCTGCCGCAGCAGCGCCAGGTGAACTATGCCTATGTGCAGGACGAGTGGCGCTTTCAGCCGGACTGGGTGCTGACCGCCGGCGTGCGCCACGACCGCTACTCCGACTTCGGCGCCACGACCAACCCGCGCCTGGCCCTGGTGTGGAGCGCGGCCTACGACCTGACGGCCAAGCTGCTGTACGGCCAGGCCTTCCGCGCGCCGTCCTTCAACGAGCAGTACAGCATCAACAACCCGGTGATCGGCGGCAACCCGGCCGTCAAGCCCGAGACCATCCGCACCGTCGAGGCCGCCTTCGCCTGGACGCCGGCCGACGGCCTGCAGCTCAACCTGAGCCTGTTCCGCTACGCGATGCGCGACATCATCCGCGGTGCGCCCAACCCGGCGGCACCGCCGGCCAACCTGATCCAGAACCGCGGCGGCCAGGACGGTCGTGGTGCGGAGCTGGAGATCGTCTGGGACGCCTCGCGCAGCCTTCGCATTTCGGGCAACTACGCTTTCCAGCGTTCGGTGGACGAGGCCAGCCGGCTGGACGCGGGCTATGCCCCGCACCAGCATGCCTATCTGCAGGCCGACTGGGCCGTGGCGCGAGGCGCGACGCTCAGCGGTCAGCTCAACCACGTCGCCGGACGCCACCGCCCGGCTGGCGACTTGCGAGCGCCCATCAAGGACTACACCACGCTGGACCTGTCCGCGCGGACCCGGCTGGGCGCCTCCGACTGGGAGCTGTCGCTGATGCTGCGCAACCTCTTCAACGCCGACGCGCGCGAGCCCAGCCTCGCCGGAGGCGGCATCGTCAACGACCTGCCGGTGTATCCGCGGGCCGGTTTCGTGCAGGCCATGTACCGCTATTGAACCCGGCCGGGCGCCGAAACGCAGCCGGCCCCTTTGATAATGCCGCCCACCTCTTCCCGCCCTGCCGGCGCCACCTCCTTCCCCCGATCTTGATCGAGCCTGCTTGCCACGCCCATGCCACGCGCCGTGCCTTGTTGCGACAGGCCCTGGGCGGCGCCGTGGCACTCGCCGGCGGGGCGGCATCCGCGGCGGACCTGGGGCGTTCGCTGGTCGTCGTCTATCCCGAACTGGGCGAGCCCTTCCGCCAGATCTTCGCCACCATCATCGAAGGCGCGGAGGACAAGCTCGGCGCGTCGGTGGCGAGCTTCGCGATCGCCAACAACGCCAATCCGGCGCAGGTCGCCGAGGAGGTCCGTCGGCGCGAGGCCAAAGTGCTGATCGGCCTCGGCCGCGGCGGCATGCGCGTCGCCGCCGCGCTGGCCGACGAGCTGGCCGTGCTGGTGGGCTGCGTGGTGTCGGTGCAGGAGTCGGAGGCGCGTGCCTTTCCGGTCTACACGCTGGCGCCCGATCCGGCGCTTCTGCTGGCGCGGCTCAAGCGCCTGCGACCGGCCGTGCGCCGCGTGCACCTCGTCTACGACCCGCGGCTGAACGCCTGGCTCGCCAAGCTGGCCCGCGAGGCGGCGCGGGCCGAAGGCATGGAGCTGCTTGCGCAGGAGGCCACCGACCAGGCCGAGGCGCTGCGCATCTACACCCAGCTGCTGGCCAACGCCGACCCCCACCGCGACGCGCTGTGGCTGCCGCAGGACCCGACGACGGTGGACGACAACGTCGTGCTGACGCTGGTGCTGCGCGAGGGCTGGAACCGCAACATCGCCGTGTTCTCGAGCCATCTGGCCCATGTGCGCCGTGGCGCGCTGTTCTCGCTCTATCCCGACAACCGCGAGCTCGGCCGCTCGCTGGCCGGCGCGGCCCAGCGCATGGCCGCGTCGCCCCGGTCCGCCGCCGCCGGTGTGCTGCCATTGCGGCAGGCACTGGCCGCCATCAACATCCGCACCGCTGCCCACCTGGGGCTGGACGTGGCCGCCGCGCAGTCCGGCTTCGACATGGTCTATCCCTCCACCTGAGATGAATCCGCCCCTCGACAGCCAGCCACCGAGCAGCATCCTGCGGGACGACGACGCGCGGCCGCCCCAGCCGGTCACGGCGGGCCGGCCGTGGCTGCTGCGCGCCTATGTGCGATGGCTGCACGAGGCCTCGTTCCGCCGCCACCTGAGCGTGGCCGTCACGGTGGGCGCGGTGACGCTGGCGCTGCTGATCGCCGCCGTCAACGCCTGGCAGGGCGGCCGGCAGGTGCGGTCCATGCTGCTGGAGCAGGGCGGGCGCGTGGCCGCCAACCTGGCGTCCAACAGTTCGCTGGCGCTGCTGTACGCAGCGGCCGACAACGCCGCGGAAGCCGTGCGAGCGTCGCTGGCCTTCCCCGACGTGATGGGCATCGAGATCCGCGACACGCGCGGGCGCCTGCTGCTGGCGCTGGGGTCGGGGCGCGATGGCAGCACCGCCGCCGTGCCGCCGCGGCCGTCGGCGAGCGAGCCCTGGCTGGACGAGGAGACCGAGGACAGCTGGGCCTTTGCCGCGCCGGTGTGGATCCGACCCGAGCCGTCGCCCTTCGACGTGACGCTGCGGCCGGCGCAACTGCTGGGCCATGTACGCGTCATCCAGAGCAAGGCGACGCTGCACCGCACCCAGGCCTCGCTGTTCCTGTCCAACTTCGGCGTGGCGCTGGTGCTGGCGACGATCTTCCTGTTCGCCGTGCGCTTCCTGGCGCTGCGGCTGACGCGGCCGCTGGCCGCGCTGGCCGAGGCGATGGAGAAGGTCGAGCGCGGCGACAGCGACGCCCGCGCGCCGGCCGGCGGCCCGCGCGACATCGCCGCGATGGCCCACACCTTCAACCGCATGATCGCGGCACTGCAGGAGCGCGAGGCCGAACTCGGCGCCCACCGTGACCACCTGGAGGAACTGGTGCGCGAGCGCACGCTGGAGCTCGTCGAGGCCAAGGAGCGCGCCGAGGTGGCCAGCCGCGCCAAGAGCCAGTTCCTGGCGCGCATGAGCCACGAGCTGCGCACGCCGCTGAACGCCGTCATGGGCTATGCGCAGATCCTGAAGATGGATGCCGCCGTGACGCCCAAGCAGCGCAACGGCCTGGAGATCATCCACAGCAGCGGCCAGCACCTGCTGACGCTGATCGTCGACATCCTCGACCTGTCGCGCATCGAGGCCGACAAGGCCGAACTGCGCCTCGCGCCGGTGGAACTGGCGACGCGCATGAACGCCGTGGCCGACATCGTGCGCGTGATGGCCGTGGACAAGCAGGTCACGCTGGACCTGCGGCTCGACCCGGCGCTGCCGCGCGCCGTGCTGGCCGACGACAAGCGGCTGAGCCAGATCCTGCTGAACCTGTTGGGCAACGCGGTCAAGTTCACCTACGTCGGCGGCGTCACGCTGAGCGTGGCGCTGCTGCCGTCCGCCGAGACGCTGCCGGGTCACGTCATGCTGCGCTTCGAGGTCAGCGACACCGGCGTCGGCATTGCCGACGACCAGGTCGAACGCCTGTTCGAGCCCTTCGAGCAGGCCGGCAGCGTCGAGCAGCGCGTCGGCGGCACCGGCCTGGGGCTGGCCATCAGCCGCCAACTGGTGCGCATGATGGGCGGCGAGATCCGGCTGGAGAGCCGTCCGGGCGAAGGCAGCCGCTTCTGGTTCGACATCAGCCTGCCGGAGCATCGCCAGGGCTAGAACAGGCCCAGGCCCTGTCCTACAAGCGCATTCGCCGCGCTTGACGGTGGCTGCAGCGCGCGGCCTACAACCGGGGCGGGGCCCTCGGGAGCACAGTCGATTCCACGCTGTCGTAGCTCCCAAGGAGGTCACGATGTTGGAATCCACGAATGAAAACGCAGCCAGCGTCGAGTTGCCCGATGCCTTTGGCGGCCATGCCGCCGACGCGGCCCAGCCCGTGCACCTGCTGCACTTCGAGCCGCTGACGGCCGGCGATGCCGGCCTGGACGTGCCCTGCGACCCGCAGGGGCGCGTCGGGCTGGATGCGCTGACCGACAAGCTGCGCAACGACTACTTCTTCGCCCGCACCCTCATCGGCCGGTTGTTCGCCGCGCCCACGGTCCGCCGTGTGCCGCGGCTGGCGGCGCGGGTCTGACGCCGGATTCGTCCTACGCGCCCGTGGCGGCATGCCCGACGGCAGCTGTCACATTCGCTCTGCATGATTGCGCCCCATGTCCAAGAACCCACCTTCCTTCCAGCTGCCGCTGGACGATCTGCCGGTGGCCGATGACCTCGTCGCCACCGATCTCGATCTGCGGCTGAGCACACCCTCCACCGTCGTCGTCGACGCCCTGCTCGAGGTCGAGGCCGCGGATGCCAGCGGGCCCGGCAGCATCGAACTGGCCCTCGTCATCCCGCGCTCGCAATGCCGTGGCGACCGCCCCTTGTTCTCCGCGCTGCTCGACGCGGCCCGCGCCGCCATCGCCCGCGCCACGCGCGCCGGCACGACGCCGCTGACCTTGCTGCCCCGACGCGTCGTCACGCAGGCGGCAGGGCGGCCCTACGTCATTCCGGTCTTCTGACCTGACCTTCATCCAGCCGCAGCGCGCGCGCCAGCGGTGCCAGCGTCGGTCCCTGGATCAGCAGCGACAGCAGCACGACGAGGAAGGCCACGTCGAACAATCGCCAGGCGCCTGGCACGCCGGCCAGCACCGGGTAGGCCGCCAGCACGATGGGCACGCCGCCGCGCAGGCCCGACCAGGCAACGAAGGTCTGCTCGCGCCAGCTGAAGCGCAGCGCGGCCAGGCACAGCATGACGGCCGCGGGCCGCGCCAGCAGCATCAACCCGGCCGCCACGGCAAGACCCGGCACCGCGAGCTGCCACACCTCGTGCGGCGTCACCAGCAGGCCCAGCAGCAGGAAGAGCGCCGCCTGCGCCAGCCAGGTGTAGCCGTTCAGGCCCGGCAGGCTCAGCCCCGCGACGCGTTCCGCCCGGTGCCGCACCAGCAGCCCGGCGATGTAGACGGCCAGAAAGCCCGAACCACCGCTCTTGTTGGCGAGGGCGAACAGCAGCAGGCCGAGGGCTGCCATCAGCAGCGCGGCCAGGCCGTCGTGGTCGTCGGTGATGGGCAGCCGCCTGACCCACGCCGCCGCCAGCAGCCCGCCGGCCACGCCGACGAGCAGGCCCAGGCCCAGCTGGCTGGCCAGCAGCGGCCCCAGCACGGCGGCCGCGTCGGCCGCGCCGCGCGAGCCCATCCAGGCCAGCAGGCCCACCGTCAGCACGATGGCCATCGGGTCGTTCAGCGCCGATTCGACCTCGATGGTCGCCGTCAGCCGCTGCTGCAGCTTGAGCCGGCTTGCGCTGAACTGCGCGAACACGGCGGAGGCATCCGTGGAGGAAACGGCCGCGCCGAGCAGCAGGCCCTCGGGCCAGGGCAGGTCCATCACGAGGCGGGCGATCGCCGCCACCAGGCAGGCCGTGGCCGCGACGCCCACGGTGGCCAGCGCGCTGGCGGGCAGCAGTGCGTTGCGCACCTCGTGCCAGCGCGTGCGCAGGCCGCCATCGAAGAGGATGAGGGCCAGCGCCAGATTGCCGACCTGCACAGCGGCGGCATGGTTGTCGAAGGGCAGGCCCAGCGGCCCGTCGACGCCCGCCAGCATGCCGACCGCCATGAAGACGAGCAGATGGGACAGGCCGAAGCGGTGGGTGTAGAGCGCGCCGGCGATGGCGATGATCACCAGCGCCGCGATGGCGGCCGTCAACAGGTCGGCGGCCCCGGTGCCGTGCATCGGCGTCAGGCGGGTTGCGCGGTGGCGCCCGAGGTCCTGACCCCCGCGGCCTGGGGCGCCGGGGCGCCGTCCGCCTGCTGGCGCATCGGTGCGGCGACGACGCTCACCGCCGGCGGCATGAACGCGAAGCGGATGCCGCGCTGCTGCAGCTCGCGCATCAGCGCCAAGTTCAGCGCCTGCTGATGATCCATGTAGAGGTCGTAGTCGGCGTCGAGCACGCGGTAGATCACCTCGAAGTCGAGCGAGCTCTGGCCAAAGCCCTTGAAGTGCGCCCGCACGAACTCCAGCTTGTCGTCAGCCTCGATCAGCCGCTTGACGATGGGCGGCACGGCGGCCACCTCGTCGGCCGTGGCGTCGTAGGTGATGCCGAAGGTGAGGGCGACGCGGCGCGTCTGCAGGCGCTTGAAGTTGGACACCGTGCGCTTGAGCAGTTCGGCATTGGACATGACGATCTGCTCGCCGCCGAGGCTGCGGATGCGCGTCGTCTTCAGGCCGACGCGCTCCACGGTGCCGCTGACGTCGCCGACGGAGATGGAGTCGCCCACCTCGAAGGGCTTGTCCACCGCGATGGACAGCGACGCGAACAGGTCGCCGAGGATGTTCTGCACCGCCAGCGCAATCGCCACGCCGCCGATGCCCAGGCTGGCAACGAAGGCGGTGATGTTGACACCCATGTTGGACAGCACAGCGAGCGCGATGACCACCCACAGCGCGCCGCGCAAGCCCCAGCTCAGCAGCGTGGCCGAGGCAGACATGGCGGCGTTGCTGCCGCCGTTGTCGCTCCGGCGCTGGACGTGGTGCAGCAGGCCCTGCGAGATGGCCTGCTGGCCCCACAGCCCGAGCTGCAGCGCGACGACGGCGAACCACAGCTGCGAGACGCGGCCATGCCAGCGGTCGTCCAGCGGTAGCAGGCCGAAGGCCACGAGCAGGCCGACGATCCAGATCAGCGCGGTGTTGGTGCGCTCCAGCACGCTCACGAGGCCATCGTCCACGTCGGTGGCGGTTCGTTGTGCCAGCGCGCGCAGGCGCTGGATGGCCAGCCTCAGTCCAGCCTGGATGACGATGACGGTCAGCAAGCCCGCCAGCACGGCCGGCAGCACATCGGTCCAGTCCACATCGGGCAGCGAGTTCGCTGCGCGGCTCAGAAATTCGTTCCAGGTCATCGCGACTGCTTTTGGCGGAGATGCGATGACGGTAGTTGCGCGCTCCGCGCGCGTCTGTCAGCCAGCCGCCTGTCGGGCTTGTGGGCCTGGGCCGACAGCGGGTTGCAGCCGGTCACGCAGGCCGAGGCAAGGGCGTTCGACGAGGTGGTGCAGCGCCGCGCCGACGACGAGGATGGCCGCCGTGTAGACGCCAAACAGCGCCAGCCCCTGCAGTGGCAAAGCTGGCGCCAGCCATTCGTGCACCGCGTACATGGCCAGCTTGTGGCTCAGGTAGAGGCTGTACGAGGTGGCGGCCAACCAGCCCGTGCCCGGCAGCGCACAGCGTTCGAGCAGACTGCGCGGCGCTGTGGCGGACAGCACCAGCAGCCCCAAGCCTGCCGACAGCAGCGGCCAGCCGATCGCATTCGCCACCAGCCCGGTGCGGTCGCGGAACAGCCACAGCGCCAGTGCCGCCAGGGCCAGGCCGGCGACGAGCAGCGCCGTCGGGTAGGCCCGCAGCCGCGACCACAGCGCCGGCCGGTAGACGTGGATCGTGGCGAGCACGACGCCCGTCAGCAGGCCGTCCAGGCGCATCCAGGTCGGGTAGTAGATGTCCTCGACATACCAGTTGCGCGGCGGGCTGGCGGCGGCGTCGCGCAGCCAGACGCCGGTGCGCAGCGCGATGCCCAGCAGCACGAGGCTCGCGCACAGGCTGATGAATCGAGCCGCCGACGGCCTGCGCGTGAACCACCAGGCCACCAGCGGGAACAGCAGATAAAAGTGCTCCTCCACGCACAGCGACCAGGCATGCGAGAAGGCCTGGTTGTGCGTGTAGTCGATGAACAGGTTCAGCGTGAAGGTCGCGAACTGCCACGGCGCTTCCAACCCCGGCGCCTCGCGCAGTGAGGGGAAGGCGACGTAGACCGCCAGCACGACGAAGAAGGCCGGCAGGATGCGCCAGGCACGGCGCCGGTAGAAGTCGCGCAGGAGTAGCTCTTCGCCGCGCTGCAGCCGGCGCAGCAGTTGCGAGCCGATCAGGTAGCCGCTGAGCACGAAGAAGATGTCCACGCCCGCCCAGCCGAAGCGCGACAGCCAGGCAAAGTCCGGTCCCAGGCCGCCGACGAGGAAGGAGTGGAACAGCATCACCCAGACGATGGCGATGCTGCGCAGCAGGTCGAGGCCGGGCAGGCGTTGTGGCATGGGCAGGGAAACCGGCCCGGGGCGAGCCGAGCCGGCGTTGCAAGGGAGGGGAGGTTCAGGCGGCGAGCAACTGCCTGAGCACAAAAGGCAGGATGCCGCCGTGGAAGTAGTAGTCCACCTCGATGGCCGTGTCGATGCGCAGCGTCAGTGGCACGGACAGCGTCGTGCCGTCAGGCCGCGTGACGGTCATCAGCGCGTCGCCCTGCGGCTTGATCTCGTCGGCCAGCGCGATGTCCACCGTCTCCGCACCGGTCAGCTTCAGCGTCTCCCAGCTCGTGCCGGGCTTGAACTGCAGCGGCAGCACGCCCATGCCGATGAGGTTGCTGCGGTGGATGCGCTCGAAGCTCCTGGCAATGACGGCCTTGATGCCCAGCAGCTGCGTGCCCTTGGCGGCCCAGTCGCGGCTGGAGCCGGTGCCGTATTCCTCGCCCGCGAAGATGACGGTGGGCGTGCCCTCGGCGATATAGGCCATCGCGGCGTCGTAGATCGTCACCTGCTCGCCGTTCTTCAGCGTGAAGCCGCCTTCCACGCGCGAGCCGTCGGGGCGGGCGGGCAGCATCAGGTTCTTGACCCGCACATTGGCGAAGGTGCCGCGCACCATCACGTCGTGGTTGCCACGGCGGGCGCCGTAGGAGTTGAAGTCGGCCTTCTGCACACCGTTCTCGAGCAGGAACTTGCCGGCGGGCGTGGTCTCCTTGAACGAACCCGCGGGGCTGATGTGGTCGGTCGTGATCGAGTCGCCGAACAGCGCCATGACCTTGGCGCCCTTCACGCCCGACACCAGTTGCCTGGGCTCCATCGTGAAGCCGTCGAAGAACGGCGGCTGCGCGATATAGGTGCTTTTGGGCCAGGTGTAGACCTGGCCCGTGACGCCCTTGATCGCGTCCCACAGCTTGCCGGGCTGCGTGGCGACCTTGTCGTAGTTGGCCTTGAAGGCCTCGGGGTCCATCGCATGCTTCATCAGCGCGTAGATCTCGTCGCTGGTGGGCCAGATGTCGCCCAGGTAGACGAGGCGGCCGCCCTTGCCGGTGCCGACCGGCTCGGTCATCAGGTCGCGCGTGACGGTGCCGGCGATGGCGTAGGCCACCACCAGCGGCGGGCTGGCCAGGAAGTTGGCCTTCAGGTTGGGATGGATGCGCGCCTCGAAGTTGCGGTTGCCCGACAGCACGGCCGCGCAGACGAGGTCCTGCTCCTGGATGAGCTTGTTCAGTTCGGGCGTCAGGTCGCCGGCGTTGCCGATGCAGGTCGTGCAGCCGTAGGCGGCGACGGTGAAGCCCAGCTTCTCGAGGTAGGGCAGCAGGCCGGCCTTCTGCAGGTACTCGGTGACGATGCGCGAGCCGGGAGCCAGGGACGTCTTGATGTGCGGTGCCACGGTCAGGCCCGCATCGACGGCCTTCTTGGCCAGCAGGCCGGCCGCCAGCAGCACGCCGGGGTTGCTGGTGTTGGTGCAGGAGGTGATGGCCGCGATCAGCACATCGCCGTTCTTCACCGGGATGCCGGAGTCGGTAACAAACGGCCGGGCCAGCTTGTCGGCGGGCTGGTTGAAGCCGTTCTCGGCCACGGGTTTGCTGAACAGTTCGCCGAACTTGGTGGAGAGGTCGTTGATGGCGATGCGGTCCTGCGGGCGCTTGGGGCCGGCCAGGCTGGGCACGACGGTGCCGAGGTCCAGCGACACCACGGACGTGAAGTCGATGTCGCCCGCCTTGGGCACGCCGAACATCTGCTGCGCGCGCCAGTAGGCCTCGAAGGCCTCGATCTCGGCCTGGCTGCGGCCCGTGCCCCTGAAGTAGTCGACGGTCTTGTCGTCGACCGGGAAGAAGCCCATCGTCGCGCCGTACTCCGGCGCCATGTTGGCGATGGTGGCACGGTCGGGCAACGAGAGGCTGGCCGTGCCTTCGCCGAAGAACTCGACGAACTTGCCGACGACCTTGTGCCTGCGCAGGATCTCGGTGACGGTCAGCACGAGGTCGGTGGCCGTGACGCCTTCGCGCAACTGGCCGGTCAGCTCGAAGCCGACGACGTCGGGCGTCAGGAAGTAGACCGGCTGGCCCAGCATGCCGGCCTCGGCCTCGATGCCGCCCACGCCCCAGGCGACGACGCCGATGCCGTTGATCATCGTCGTGTGGCTGTCGGTGCCCACCAGCGAGTCGGGGTAGAAGACGCCGTCCTTGCCCTTGTGCACGCCGCGCGCCAGGTACTCCAGGTTCACCTGGTGCACGATGCCGAAGCCCGGCGGCACGACGCCGAAGGTGTCGAAGGCCTGCATGCCCCACTTCATGAACTCGTAGCGCTCGCGGTTGCGCTCGAACTCCAGCTTCATGTTGAGGTCCAGCGCCTTCTTGGTGCCGTAGTAGTCGACCATGACCGAGTGGTCCACCACCAGGTCCACCGGCACCAGCGGTTCGATGGTCTTGGGGTTCTTGCCGAGGCTGGCCGCCACGTTGCGCATCGCGGCCAGGTCGGCCAGCAGCGGCACGCCGGTGAAGTCCTGCAGCACGACGCGGGCGACGACGAAGGGGATCTCGTCGACGCGGGCGGCCGTGGGCTTCCAGCTGGCGAGCTGCTGCACGTGTTCGGCCGTCACCTTCTTGCCATCGCAGTTGCGCAGCACGCTCTCCAGCACGATGCGCAGCGAGATGGGCATGCGCGCCACGTTCGGGAAGGCCTTGGCCAGTTCGGGCAGCGAGAACAGCTGGCCGGACTTGCCGGACGCGGTCTTGAACTCGGCACGGGTGGCGGCGAAGGCGTGGGTCGAAGCGGCGGCCTTGGGTTTCGGCATGGTTACTCCAGTAGGATGCCGGCCCATTCTGGCGAGCTTGTCGTGACTTGTGTGATTTCCGCCTTTAGGACTTGGTCATGACGGCCCCGTCTGCTCGCCCCCGTCTCTTCCCGCTGACCTGGCCGCTTCTGCTGGAGCTGCTGCTGGGCATCGGCATCGGCATCATCGGCACCGGCCTGGCCGCGCGGCTGTCGGACGACAGCGGTGCCGCCTTCGGCCTGGCCAACCAGGTGTTCGCGGCCATCTTCGTGCTGTTCCGCGTCATCGGCGCGGGCGTCAGCGTGGCCGTCACGCAGGCGCTGGGTGCCGGCCGGCGCGACCGGGCGGACATGGTGGCCCGTGCCGTCGTCGGTGCCAGCACCTGGCTGGGCGTGGGCGGCGCGCTGATGGCGCTGCTGGCGGCCGGGCCGCTGCTGCATCTGGTGAACGCGCCGCCCGAGGTAGCGCCGCTGGCCCGCCTGCTGCTGCAGACCCTGGCCCCGGCGCTGCTGATCGACGCGCTGAACGCGACGATGTCCAGCGTCATGCGCGCCCACCTGCGCAGCCGCGAGGCGCTGGCCGTGGTCATCGTCATCCAGGTCGTCACGCTGGCCGTGGCGCTGCTGGCCATGCCTCATCTCGGTCTGCCAGGCTATGCGCTGGCCTGCCTGTGCGGTCGCGGCACGGGCCTGGCGCTGCACATCACGCTGTGGCGCAGCCGGCTGAACCTGCGCCTGCGCGCCGCGGACTGGTGGCGCTGGGAGCGCGCGCCGCTGGCGACGGTGCTGCACATCGGCATCCCCGGCGCGGCTGAGAACATCTCCTGGCGGCTGGCCTTCATGACCAGCCTGGCCGCCGTCGCCCAGCTGGGTGCACTGGCGCTGGCCACGCATGCCTACACGACGCAGATCCTGCACCTGATCCTGATCTTCGGCCTGGCCATCGCGTTCGCGGTGGAGATCCTCGTGGGTCACATGATCGGCGCCGGCGAGCTGCACGCCGCGCACAAGCTGGTGCGCAAGGCGCTGGGGCTGGGTGTCGCCGTCGCGCTGGTGGTGGCCGGCGGCTTTGCGCTGGCGGGGCCGTGGCTGCTGACCCGCTTCACGTCCGATCGCCACATCATCGAGCTCGGCTGCACGCTGCTGTGGTGGACGGTGCTGGTGGAGCCGGGGCGGGTGTTCAACATGGTCGTCATCAACGCGCTGCGGGCGGCGGGCGATGCGCGTTATCCGGTCATCGCCGGCTCGGCCTCGATGGCGCTGGTGCTGGCCGGCGGCAGCTGGCTGTTGGGCGTGCACCTGGGCTGGGGCCTGGTTGGCGTGTGGATTGCTTATGCCGCTGACGAGTGGATTCGAGGCCTGTTGATGTGGCGCCGTTGGGCGACACTGGGCTGGCTGCCCCACGCCCGTGCAGCGCACCGCAAGCTGCGCCGGGCCAGGGCAGGGTGAATCCGTATTTTTCTGGTCAGTAAAACTTGAGGGATGTTTTCTACAATGCCCCCCTTTCGCCTTGCCCGACGCCCATCCATGAAGTTCGCTTTGCCCCGACTTTCCCTGGCCTCGCTGCTCGCCTGCTGTGCTGTCGCAGGAGCCCAGGCGGCCCAGCAGCCCGCGGTGATCTTCGACATGGGCGGCAAGTTCGACAAATCCTTCAACCAGGCCGGCTACCAGGGCGCCGAACAGTGGAAGAAGGAGACCGGCAAGGCCTATCTCGAGTTCGAGATCAGCAACGACACCCAGCGCGTGCAGGCCATCCGCCGCATGGCCGAGAAGGGCGCCAGCCCCATCATCAGCATCGGCTTCGCCCAGGCGTCGGCGCTGCAGCAGGTGGCCAAGGACTTCCCCAAGACCCAGTTCGCCATCATCGACGCCAAGGTCGATCTGCCCAATGTGCAGTCCCTGCTGTTCAAGGAGCATGAGGGCAGCTATGTCGTCGGCGCGATGGCGGCCCTGGTCACCAAGACCAACAAGGTCGGCTTCGTCGGCGGCATGGACATCCCGCTGATCCGCAAGTTCCAGTGCGGCTACGAACAGGGCGCCAAGGCGACCAACCCGAAGATCGAGGTCTTCTCGAACATGACGGGCACCACGTCCACGGCCTGGAACGACCCGACCCGCGGCGGCGAGCTGGCCAAGGCCCAGTTCACCAAGGGCTCGGACGTCGTCTTCGCTGCCGCCGGCGGCACCGGCGTAGGCGTCTACCAGGCGGCCAAGGACGCCGGCAAGCTCGCCATCGGCGTGGACAGCAACCAGAACCACCTGCAGCCCGGCACGATGCTGACCTCCATGGTCAAGCGCGTGGACGTGGCCGTCTACAACGTGCTGAAGGCCTGGAAGCCCGGCGTGCAGGTGCTGGGCCTGAAGGAAGGCGGCGTGGACTATGCCGTCGACGACAACAACGCCAAGCTGATCAACCCGGCGCTGAAGGCCAAGGTCGACGCGGTCAAGGCCGACATCATTGCCGGCAAGATCAAGGTGGCCGATTACATGGCCGACAACGCCTGCAAGTTCTGACGCCGCCGTGAGCGCGCCAGCCGTTCGCCTGCAGGCGATCTCCAAGCGCTTCGGCGCAGTCCAGGCCAACCGCGACGTGTCCTTCGACATCGCCGCGGGCGCCGTGCACGGCCTCGTCGGCGAGAACGGCGCCGGCAAGAGCACGCTGATGGCCATCCTGTACGGCTACTACCACGCCGACTCGGGCCATATCGAGGTCAACGGCCAGCAGGTCCACATCGCGAACTCGCAGCAGGCGATTGGCTTGGGCATCGGCATGGTGCATCAGCACTTCATGTTGGTGGACACGCTGACCTGCCTGGAGAACATCATGCTGGGCGCCGAGGGCGGCTTCTTCCTCACCGCCTCCAAGGCCAAGGTGCGCGCCAGGCTGGCGGAGCTGATGCAGGAGACCGGCCTGCAGGTGCAGCTGGACGCCGTCGTCGCCGACCTGCCGGTGGGCGAACTGCAGCGGCTGGAGATCCTGAAGGCGCTGTACCGCGGCGCGAAGACCCTGATCCTGGACGAGCCGACGGCCGTGCTGACGCCGCAGGAGACCGACCAGCTCTTCGTCACATTGCGCCGGCTCAAGGAACGCGGCACCACCATCATCCTCATCACGCACAAGCTGCGCGAGGTCATGAGCCTGTGCAGCGCCGTCACGGTGATGCGCGCGGGGCAGGTCGTCGAGACGCGTGGCATCGCGCAGTGGAGCGAGGAGTCGCTGGCCGAGTCCATGGTGGGCCGCAAGGTGACGCTGGGCCGGCCCGAGGGCATGCAGGCGCATGCCGGCGAGGTGCGGCTGCAGGCATCGGGCCTGATGCTGAAGCACGCCAACGGCGTGGCGGCGCTGAAGGACGTCAGCCTGACGCTGAAGGCTGGCGAGATCGTCGGCGTGGCCGGCGTGTCGGGCAATGGCCAGAGCGAATTGCTGGAAGTGCTGTCCGGCCTGCGTGCGCCCGAGGGTGGCCGCATGGAGCTGGGCGGCCGGTCCTTCACGCCCGAGGCCTGGTTGGACACCGCCCAGGCCCGCCCGCTGCGCTTGGCCCATGTGCCGGAGGACCGGCATGCGGTGGGCCTCGTCATGAGCTTCCCGGCCTGGGAGTCCGCCGTGCTGGGCTATCAGGGCCTGCCCAAATACCGCAAAGGCGCGGCGATGAACCATGCCGCGATGCGCGATGCGACGAAGCAGATGCAGGAGCGCTTCGACGTGCGCCCGCGCGACGCGGACCTGGGTTCTTCCAAGTTCTCCGGCGGCAACCAGCAGAAGCTCATCCTGGCCCGCGAGATCGGCGAGCAGCCCACCGTGCTGCTGGTGGGCCAGCCGACGCGCGGCGTCGACATCGGCGCCATCGAATTCATCCACCACCAGCTGCGCGCGCTGCGCGACGCCGGCTGCGCGGTGCTGCTGGTCAGCAGCGAGCTGGACGAGATCCTCGCGCTGGCCGACCGCGTCGTCGTCATGAACTGCGGCCGCATCACCGGCGAACTCGCCATCGAGGACTGCGACGAGAAGCGTCTTGGCCTGTTGATGGCCGCACAAGAAGAACGAGCGGCTGCATGAGCCAACCCATCCAACTTCCGAAGTGGATCGACATCGGCCTGCTGCCGCTGTGGAATCTCGCCATCGCGCTGGTCGTCGCCGGCCTCGTCGTCATGGTCATCGGCCACAGTCCCTGGCAGGCGCTGACGGTGCTGCTGGACGGCGCGCTGGGCAGCGTGCGCGGCCTGGGCTATTCGCTGTACTACGCGACGACCTTCATCTTCACCGGCCTGGCGGTTGCGGTCGCCATCCATGCCGGCCTGTTCAACATCGGCGGCGAAGGCCAGGCGACGCTGGGCGGCGTGGGCGTGGCGCTGGTCGCACTGTGGCTCGGGGCCAAGCTGCCGGCCATCGTCATGCTGCCGCTGCTGGTCATTGCCGCGGCTTTCTTCGGCATGCTGTGGGCGGCGCTGCCAGCCTGGCTGCAGGCCTGGCGCGGCAGCCACATCGTCATCACGACGATCATGTTCAACTTCCTCGCCGCCGGCCTGAACGGCTATCTGCTCGTCAACTGGTTGCGGCCGGCCGGCAGCATGGCGGTCGAGTCCGCCGAGTTCGCCGACAGCGCCCGCATGCCGGCGCTGCACCAGATCGCTGCGGCTTTTGGCGTCGAGCTGCCGTCGTCGCCGCTGAACCTCAGCCTCGTCATCGCGCTGGTGGCCTGCGTCTTCGTCGGCTGGTTCCTGTGGAAGAGCGCCGCCGGCTATGCCGTCCGCGCCGTCGGCAGTGCGCCGCGCGCGGCCCACTACGCCGGCATCCGCCCGCGCGCCCAGGTGCTGATGGCGATGGCGATTTCCGGCGCGCTGGCCGGCATGGTCGGCATCAACGAGATCTCCGGCGTGCAGGGCAAGCTGACGCTGGACTTCGTCGCCGGCGCCGGCTTCACCGGCATCGCCGTGTCGCTGATGGGTCGCAACCATCCGGTCGGCATCGTGCTCGCGTCGCTGCTGTTCGGCGTGCTGTACCAGGGCGGCGTCGAGGTGAGCTTCGAGCTGCAGGGCTTCAGCCGCGAGATGGTCGTCACGGCGCAAGGGCTGATCGTGCTGTTCTCCGGCGCAATGGCCACCGTCAGCGCGCCGCTGTTCGCCCGTGTCTACGCCAAGATCAAGGGAGGCCGCTGATGGATGAAGTCCTGATCGCCTCGGTGCTGGCCTCCACGCTGCGCGTCAGCGCGCCGCTGCTGCTGTGCGCGATGGCGGGCGTGCTGTCCGAGCGCGCCGGCGTCGTCGACCTGGGCCTGGAAGGCAAGATGCTGTTCGCTGCCTTCGCCGCCGCGGCGACGGCCTCCGTCACGCATTCCACGGGGCTGGGCCTGCTGGCCGCCATCGCCGTCGCCAGCGTCGCATCCATGGTGCACGGCTTTGCCTGCGTGACGAATCGCGGCGACCAGGTCGTCTCCGGCGTCGCGCTGAACATGATCGCCGCCGGCCTGACCGTCGTGCTGGGCATCGCGTGGTTCCAGCAAGGCGGCCAGACGCCGCCCATCGCGCCGGATGTGCGCCTGACTGCCGTCGCCCCGGCGTTTGCCGAGCCCCAGCCGGGCCACTGGTTCGCCTCCGTCTTCGGCCATGGACTGCTCAGCCACAACGTGCTGGTCTATGTCGCCTTTCTGATGGTCGGCGCGGTCTGGTTCTTCCTCGAACGCACGCGCCCGGGCCTGCGCCTGCGCGCCGTCGGCGAGAACCCGGCGATGGTGGAAGCGGCGGGCATGTCCGTGCAAGGCCTGCGTTACCAGGCGCTGCTGATGAACGGCGTGCTCTGTGGCCTGGCCGGTGCCTATCTGACACTGGCGCAGAACGCGTCCTTCTCGCCCAATATGACGGCCGGCCGCGGCTTCATCGCGCTGGCCGCGATGATCTTCGGCAAGTGGAAGCCGCTGCCGACGATGGGCGCCTGCCTGCTGTTCGGCTTCCTGGACGCGATGGCCATCCGCATGCAGGGGGTGACATTGCCAGGCATTGGCGAAGTACCCGTGCAGCTGATCCAGGCATTGCCCTACATCTTGACGGTCGTGCTGCTCGCTGGCTTCATTGGCTCAGCCATCGCACCCAAGGCGCTGGGCAAGCCGTACGTGAAGGAGCGCTGAGATGGAACTGAGCCAAGACCTGCTGAACCGACTGTTAGCAGAATCTCTGCGCGCCCGCGAGTTCTCGCATTCGCCGTACTCCAAATACAAGGTCGGCGTGGCCATCCTCGACGAGCAGGGCCGCATCCACATCGGCGCCAACATGGAGAACGCGTCCTACCCCCAGGGCTGGTGCGCGGAGCCGTCGGCGCTGACGGCCATGATCATGGCCGGCGGCAAGCAGGCCAAGGTGGCCCTCGTCACCGGCCCCGGCCCGGACATCATCACCCCCTGCGGCGGCTGCCGCCAGAAGCTCCGGGAGTTCTCCGTGCCCGAAGAGCTCGTCATCATCGCCGGCGATCCTGGCGGCATCCGCCAACGCTGGACCCTGGCCGAACTGCTCCCCCACAGCTTCGGGCCATCCCATCTGAACTTCTGAGGTCCCCAATGATCGACAACAAGACCCTCGACCTCGCGATCGGCGCGAGCGTCGAGAAGCTGCAATCGCTGTTCGGCGAAGCGCCCGAAGTCGCCGTCGTGCTGGGCTCCGGCTGGGCCGGCGCCGTCAGCCATGTTCAGGACGCCAAGAGCATGCCCTACACCCAGCTGCCGGCCTTCCCGCAGCCCAAGGTCGAAGGCCACGTCAACGAGATCGTCGTCGGCAGGATCGGCGAGCAGCGCGTCATCTTCCTGCGCGGCCGCGCCCACACCTACGAGAGCGGCGACTGCACTGGCATGGCCGGAGCGCTGCGGTCGCTGAAGCGCTGGGGCGTGAAGGTGCTGGTGCAGACCAACGCCTCCGGCTCGTTGCGCGGCCACATGCCGCCCGGCAGCCTGATGCTGATCGCCGACCACATCAATTCGCCGCAGCGCAGCCCGCTCGTCGGCGAGCAGGGTAGCCACCGTTTCGTCGACATGGTCAACGCCTACGACGGCGAACTGCGCAAGCATGCGCTGGCGCTGGCCAAGCGCGAGAACCTGATGCTGGGCGAGGGCACCTACTGCTGGGCGCTGGGCCCGCAGTTCGAAACGCCGGCCGAGATCCGCATGTTCGCCGCCTGGGGTGCCGACGCCGTCGGCATGAGCACCGTGCCCGAGACCATCCTGGCCCGCCACGCCGGCCTCAAGGTCATGGGGCTGGCGCTGATGACCAACATGGCTGCCGGCCTGTCCGCCGAGGCGCTGACGCATGACCTGACGTTGAAGCAGGCGCAGATGTCCGGCGAGCGCGCCTCCGCCTTCCTGGCCGCGCTGGTGGCGAGCTTCAAGGACGTCGAGCTATGACAGCCGACAGTCATCGGGATCTCAAGGCCGCGGCCCGCACGGCGCTGGCCTGCCTGGACCTGACCAGCCTCAACGACGCGGATACGCCCGCCGACATCGACGCGCTGTGCCGCCGCGCGCAGACTGCCCACGGTCCCGTGGCCGCCGTCTGCGTCTGGCCGCGCTTCGTCGCGCAGGCGCGCGCGGCGCTGCCGGCGTCCATCAAGGTCGCGGCCGTTGCCAACTTCCCCGATGGCGCGCTGGACCTGCAGCGTGCGCTGGCCGACGTGGCCGAGATCGCGTTGGCCGGCGGTGACGAGGTCGATGTCGTGCTGCCCTACCGCACGCTGCTGGCCGACCAGCCCAGCGACGTCGCCGAGTTCCTGTCCGAGGTCCGCTTCGCCAGCCGGCCGCTGACGCTCAAGGTCATCATCGAATCGGGCGAGCTCGAGACCGCCGACCGCATCGGCCAGGCCACGCGCCTCGCCCTCGCGGCGGGTGCCGATTTCGTGAAGACCAGCACCGGCAAGACACAGGTCGGCGCGACGCCTGCGGCGGCGGCCGTCATGCTGAAGGAGATCGCCGCGAGCGGCCTGTCCGCCGCCGGCTTCAAGGCCTCGGGCGGCGTGCGTTCGGTGGTTGATGCCGCTGGCTACATCGCGCAGATGAAAGCCGTGCTGGGCGCCGAAGCCCTGAACCCGCAGCGCCTGCGCTTTGGCGCGAGCGGCCTGCTCACCGACATCGAATCCGTTCTCTCCGGCGCCGACTCCGTCGCAACCACCTCGGCGTATTGACCATGCTTGCCCAAGAAATCATCCGCGCCAAGCGCGACGGCCATGCGCTCAACGAAGCGCAGATCCAGAACTTCGTTGATGGCCTGACGCACAACAGCTGGAGCGAGGGTCAGGTCGCCGCGCTCGGCATGGCCGTGTTCCTCAAGGGCATGGGCCGCGACGAGGCCGTGCTGCTGACCCGCGCGATGATGAACTCCGGCCGCGTCATGCGCTGGCCCGACATGCCCGGCCCGGTGCTGGACAAGCACAGCAGCGGCGGCGTCGGTGACAAGGTCAGCCTGATGCTGGCGCCGATGGTGGCGGCCTGTGGCGGCTACGTGCCGATGATCGCCGGCCGCGGCCTGGGCCACACCGGTGGCACCGTCGACAAGCTCGAAGCCATCCCGGGCTATACGACGACGCCCGACCCTTTGAGGTTCGACCAGATCGTGCGGTCGCTGGGCTGCGCCATCATCGGCCAGACCGCCGACCTCGCGCCGGCCGACAAGCGCTTCTATGCGACGCGCGACGTGACGGCGACGGTGGAAAGCGTGCCGCTGATTACCGCCAGCATCCTGTCCAAGAAGCTCGCCGCTGGCCTCGAAGGCCTGGCGATGGACATCAAGTGCGGCAACGGCGCGTTCGCGTCGACGCCCGAGTTCGCGAAGGAGCTGGCCGAGAGCATCGTCGCCGTCGCCGGTGGTGCCGGACTGAAGACGCGTGCGCTGATCACCGACATGAACCAGATCCTGGGCAGCGATGTTGGCAACGCGCTGGAAGTCATCGAGACCATCCGCTACCTGAAAGGCGAACACCGCGAGCCGCGCCTGCACGAGGTGACGCTGGCGCTGTGCGCCGAGATGCTGGTGCTGGGCGGGTTGAGCACCGACACGGTGGCCGCCCGCGTGAAGCTGCAGGCTGCGCTGGACTCCGGCGCCGCGGCCGAAAAGTTCGCCAAGATGGTTGTGGCCCTCGGCGGCCCGGCCGACCTGATGGAGCGCCCGTCGGCCTATCTGACGGCGGCGCCCGTCGTGAAGCCTGTCGCCGCACCGCGCGCCGGCGTCGTCACGTCAATGGCGACGCGCGACCTCGGCGTGGCCATCGTCGAGCTGGGCGGCGGCCGTCGCAAGGCCGGCGATGCCATCGACATGCGCGTCGGTTTCTCCGAGGTCAAACCCATCGGCGCGCGCGTCGCTGCCGGCGAGCCGCTGGCGCTGATCCACGCGGCCGATGACGCCGCGGCCGACCGCGCCATCGCGTCCTATCTCGCCGCTGTCACGCTGGGCGATGCCGACGTGAGCGCCACGCCCATGGTCATGGCGACAATAGGCTGATGGAAGAACAGGACAACAACAAGCCCCCGCAGGAGCCACCGCAGGACTTGCCACGACGGGCCATCAAGAGCTTCGTCACGCGCGCCGGCCGCATGGGCACGGGCCAGATCAAGGCGCTGGCAGAGCTGGGCCCGAAGTTCGTGCTGCCCTACAGGCCCGAACGCATCGATCCTGAACAGGTGTTCGGCCGAAAGGCCCCGCTGGTGCTGGAGATCGGCTTCGGCATGGGCGGCGCGACCGCCGAGATCGCGCAGACGCTGCCCGACCACGACTTCATCGGTTGCGAGGTCCACGAGCCGGGCGTCGGCGCGCTGCTCAAGCTCATCGACGAAAAGCAGCTGAGCAACATCCGCATCGTCCAGCACGACGCCGTCGAAGTGCTGCGCGACATGATCGGCCCCGAGCTGCTGGCCGGCGTGCACATCTTCTTCCCCGACCCCTGGCACAAGAAGCGCCACAACAAGCGGCGGCTGATCCAGCCCGATTTCGTCGCCAAGCTCGTGCAACACCTGGCCCCCGGCGGCTACCTGCACTGCGCGACCGACTGGCAGCCCTATGCCGAGCAGATGCTGGAAGTGCTGTCGGCCGAGCCCTCCCTGGCCAACACGGCACAGGGTTATGCCGAGAAGCCCGCCTACCGGCCGCTGACGAAGTTCGAGAACCGCGGCATCAAGCTGGGGCATGGTGTCTGGGATCTGGTGTTCAGGAAGCGTTGATGACCTCCCCACTGCACGGCAAACACATCCTCTTGGCGATGACCGGCGGCATCGCCGGCTACAAGATCGCCGAGCTGACGCGGCTGTTCGTGAAGGGCGGCGCGACCGTGCAGGTCATGATGACCGAGGCCGCCGAGCAGTTCATCACCGCGGTGACCATGCAGGCGCTGTCCGGCCGGCCCGTCTACACCAGCCAATGGGACGCGCGGCCCGACAACAACATGGCCCACATCAACTTGAGCCGCGAGGCCGACGTGATGCTGGTGGCGCCCGCCAGCGCCGACGCCATCGCAGCGCTGGCCCAGGGCAGGGCGGATGACCTCGTCAGCTTGACCGCGCTGGCCCGTCGCATCCATGAATGCCCGCTGCTCGTCGTGCCGGCGATGAACCGCGAGATGTGGGCCCACCCGGCCACGCAGCGCAACGTCGCGCAGATCAGGGCCGATGGCGCCACCGTCATCGGCCCCGCCAACGGCGACCAGGCCTGCGGGGAGATCGGCGACGGCCGCATGCTGGAGGCGCAGCAGATCTTCGACGACGTCGAGGCCTTCCTCGCACCCAAGCCACTGCGCGGCAAGAAGCTGCTGATCACCGCCGGCCCGACCTTCGAACCCATCGACCCGGTGCGCGGCATCACCAACCACAGCAGCGGCAAGATGGGCTTTGCCATCGCGCGCGCCGCGGCCGAAGCAGGCGCCGAGGTCACGCTGGTGGCCGGCCCGGTGCACCTGCCCACGCCGCGCGGCGTGCAGCGCATCGACGTGCAGACGGCCCGGCAGATGTTCGACACCGTGTTGCCGCTGGCGGCTCACCAGCATGCCTTCATCGCCAGTGCCGCCGTCGCCGACTGGCGTCCCGCGCAGTCGCACGAGCACAAGATGAAGAAGGCCGAGGGCGGCGCGACGGCGCCGACCATTGCGATGGCGGAGAACCCCGACATCCTCGCTGCTGTTGCCAGGCTGCCCCAGCCGCCTTACTGCGTCGGCTTCGCTGCCGAGAGCGAGAAGCTCGCCGAGCACGCCGACGCCAAGCGCCGCCGCAAGGGCATCCCGCTCATCGTCGCCAACCTCGGCCCGGCGACCTTCGGCCGCGACGACAACGCGCTGCTGCTCATCGACGAGCAGGGCCAGCGTGAACTGCCCCGATCCGACAAGCTCAGCCTCGCGCGCGAGCTGATCGCCGAACTCTCCAAACGACTCTGATGCACGCCATTGACCTGCAAGTGCTCGACGCCCGCATGGCCGAGCAGATCCCCGCCTACGCGACGCCCGGCAGCGCCGGCCTGGACCTGCGCGCCTGCCTCGACGCAGCCATCACGCTGGCCCCCGGCCAGACGACGCTGATCCCGACCGGCCTGGCCATCCACATCGCCGACCCGGGCCTGGCAGCCATCATCCTGCCGCGCTCCGGCCTGGGCCACAAACACGGCATCGTGCTGGGCAACCTCGTTGGCCTGATCGACAGCGACTACCAGGGCCAGCTGATGGTCAGCTGCTGGAACCGCGGCCAGGCGGAGTTCGTCATCCAGCCTTTCGAGCGCATTGCGCAGCTGGTCATCGTGCCGGTCGTGCAGGCGACGTTCCGGAGGGTCGACAGCTTCGATGCGTCGGCGCGAGGCGCCGGCGGTTTCGGTTCCACCGGCAAGGCTTGAAAAACAAAGGGCGCCGATGGCGCCCTTGTTCTCAGTGAATGGATTCATCCGGCGGCGCGCCGGTCTGCACCATGAAGATGGGCTCACCCACCGAGCCGGCCTGCACTTCCGCTTCCGTCGCCGGGCGCACGTCCAGCAGCGTCAGCTGCATGCGCAGGCCGATGCCGGCGAGAGGGTGGTTGCCGTCCAGCACGACGTGCTCGGGGTAGACCTCGGTGACCGTGTAGACGGCCTCCTCGGGCATGCCTTCGGTGGCCGCGCCTTCGGGCAGGCCTTCGAACTGCATGCCGGGTTCCACATCGCTCGGGAACAGCCCGCGCGCCTCGAAGCAGACGAGGCCGGAGTCGTAGTCGCCGAAAGCCTCCTCGGGCTGCAGCGCCAGCGCCGTCTCGAAGCCGGCTTCCTGGCCTTCCAGTGCCGCTTCGACCTTGGCGAACAGGTCGTCCCCGCCCAGCAGGAATTCCATCGGTTCGGCCAGCTCGTCGATGAGCTGGCCCTGGGCATCTTCGAGTCTCCAGCGCAGGGAGACGACTGAGGGGCGAGTCGCTTGCATGGACGCATTTTCGCATCGGCACAATGCCCGCATGCAGATAGACCTTCCCACCCCCATGCTCGCCGGCCTGAGCCCGGCGCAGTTCATGCGCAAGCACTGGCAGAAGAAGCCGCTGCTGGTGCGCCAGGCCTTCGCCGGCATCGGGCCGCCCGCATCGCTGAAAGAGCTGGCCGCGCTGGCCGCCCGGGACGACGTCGAAAGCCGTCTCGTCACGGCCTTCAACGACGACTGGAAGCTCAGGCACGGGCCCATCGCCCGTCTGCCCGCGATGAGCAAGCCGGGCTGGACGCTGCTGGTGCAGGGCCTGGACCAGCATGTCGATGCCGCCAGGGAACTGCTGAGCCGGTTCCGCTTCGCCCCCGATGCGCGGCTGGACGACCTGATGCTGTCCGTCGCCAGCGACGGCGGTGGCGTTGGCCCGCATTTCGACTCCTACGACGTCTTCCTGATCCAGCTCGCCGGCAAGCGGCGCTGGCGCATCGGCGCCCAGCGCGACGCCGTGCTGCGCGACGACGTGCCGCTGAAGATCATTGCCAATTTCGAGCCCGAGGAGGAGTTCGTGCTGGAGCCGGGCGACATGCTCTATCTGCCGCCGGGCTGGGCTCATGACGGTGTCGCGGTCGGCACCGGCTGCATGACCGGCTCGGTGGGCTTTCGGGCGTCCACGGCCGAAGGCCTGGCGGCCGAACTGCTGCCGCGCCTGCTCGACGAGGCCGGCGCCGGCGGCAAGCTCTACGCGGACCCGCGCCAGGAGGCCACGACCGAGCCGGCCCGCGTGCCGGCCGCGCTGGTCGACTTCGCCCGTCGTGCCGTCGAGGCCGCGACGCAGCGCCCGCAGGCGCTGGAACGTGCGCTGGGCGAGGCGCTGACCGAGCCCAAGGCCAATGTCTGGTTCGAGCCCGGCGACGTGCTGCCTGCGGGGCAGGGGGCCCGCCTCGACCGGCGCAGCCGCATGCTCTATGACGCGAGCAACGTGTTCCTCAACGGCGAGAGTTTCCGCGCGGGCGGCCGCGACGCCGCGCTGATGCGCCGCCTGGCCGATTGCCGCGAGCTGACGGCCGGCGAGGTCGCCCGCCTGTCGCCCGAGGCGCGCGAGCTGCTCGACCAATGGACAGAGGACGGCTGGGTGCAGCCGGCGGCGTCATGAAGGCGCAGGCCTTTGCCGGTCGGGCCGAGTTCGAGCGATTGCTCGTCGACGCGCTGGCCTGGGTGGCCGAGCAGGGCTGCCGCGAGGTGCATGCCTGGGATGCAAGCTTCGTGGATTGGCCTTTGTCCGACGCCCGCGCGCTGGCTTCATTGACGGCCTGGGCCAGGCAGGGCCGGCAGTTGTTCCTGCTGGCGCAGCAGTACGACGACATCGTGCGCCGCCACCCGCGCTTCGTGCGCTGGCGTCGGGACTTCGGCCATTGCGTGGTGGCGAAGGCCGCCGATCCCGAACTGAAGCTGGAAGGGGCACCCGAAAGCCTGCTGCTCGCTACGGGTGCTAACGGAACCTTGACCCTGCGCCTGTTCGATCGCCACCTGTGGCGCGGCGAAGTCAGCCTGGATGCGGGTCAGCGGGTCAGGGCGCTCGAGTGGTTTGATGCCGTCGCGCAACGCTCCAGCGAATCATTTGCGCCCACAACTTTGGGACTATGAGTGCGTGTGACGTGAAAACCCCTATAATCGCGGGCTAGGCGAGGGAAGCGCTCGAGGTTTTCCGCGTCTTGTTTTGTTGGGGTCTGCAGTTGGTGCATGAAAACACTGGCGCACGACCCCAAAAATTATGGTGTGCACCGTCGTTTAAACGTTTGAGGACAAGTAATGAACAAGTCGATCCTGTTGGCTTCCCTGCTGGCTGCTGCTGCTCTGACCGCTTGCAGCAAGAAGGAAGAACCCAAGGTGGAAACGCCCGTCGTGACCCCGGCTCCCGCCGCTTCGGAAGCCGCTCCGGCTGCCAGCGCCGTTGACGCTGCTGCTTCTGCCGCTGTTGACGCTGCCGCGTCCGCCGCTTCGAAGTAATCGCTTCGTCCTATGAAGAAAGCCGCCGCTGCGCAAGCAGCAGCGGCTTTTTTCTTTTCAGGCCTTGAATCGAGTTTGAATCGCTTTTCACCGGCCTGAATTACAAAACTTTGCGCCGGTCATTTCAGCGCTCAACCGACGGCCAGCCAGTCGAACCCCAGCGTCGGATGGGCGACGCGAATATCGTCGGCGCGGCAATTCAGCACCCGCGACAACGCCTCGCGAGCCAGGGCGGGCGAGTTGTTCTTCTCGCTCAGATGGGCCGCGACGACAGCGCCCAGGCGGGCATGCAGGCAGCGCGCCAGCAGTTCCGCCGCCGCGTCGTTGCACAGATGTCCATGCGTGCCCAGGATGCGCCGCTGCAGCGACGGCGGATAGGGGCCGGAGCGCAGCATGGCCTCGTCATGATTGCACTCGAGCAGCAGTGCATGACAGCCCTGCAAGGCTTCGGCGACCGCCGCCGGCGCGCAGCCCAGGTCGGTGACGATGCCCAGGCGCGCCGCGCCGTCGTCCAGCACCAGTTGCAGCGGTTCCTGCGCGTCGTGCGGTACGGCGAAGGGGTGCAGTTCGAGGTCGCCCAGCGCGATAGCCTCGCCACTGCGCACCAGGCTCAGCAGGCTGGCGTCGAAGTCCTCGCAGCCGATGGCGCGCCAGGTGCCGCGGCTCGTGATCAGCGGGATGCGGTGCCGCCGCGCGAATGCGACCGAGCGGCCGACGTGGTCGCCATGCTCGTGCGTGATGAAGATGGCATCGACATCGGCCGCAGTGCAGCCGGCCAGTGCCAGGCGGCGCGTCAGTTCACGTTCACTGAAGCCCGCGTCGACAAGGACGCGGGTGGTCGTGATGCCCTGGCTGGCCTCGACGAGCGTCGAGTTGCCGCCGCTGCCGCTGCCCAGGTTTCTGAAACGCATTGCGGCAGTCCTTCGCCGCCGGGCGACCTTATTTCAGATCGTCCATCAGCAGCGACAGGATGCGCTTGGCGTTGTCGTCGGTGATGGCCTGCCCGCGGTCGTCGAGGATGCGCACGGTGCTCTTCACGCCATCGGCCTTGACCGAGACGCGGTAGCGCACCGGCGTCGAGCCCTTGGCGCCGAACAGCTTCTGGAAGAAGTTGGGCTCGTCCTGGCCGGCCTTCTCGGGGTCGGCGTAGCGCAGGTAGAACAGGCCGGCGGCGCGGTCGCGGTCTTCGATGGTGAAGCCATGGCGGTCCAGCGACAGGCCGACACGGCGCCAGGCGCGGTCGAAGCCGTCGTTGAAGCTGAGGCTGTCGGGCACTTCGGACAGCGGGCGGCGTGGGCGCAGCGGGTCTGCACCGCCGGTGGCCAGCGTCGACGGCTTGGCGTCCGCGGTCTTGGGGGCTTCGGCGACGACGGCCTTGGCCGCGCTTTCCTGGCCGCCCAGCTTGAGCATCAGACGCGACAGCATCTCGGCTTCCAGCGTCGGGTCGCTCGGGCGCGGCTGCCAGGCGGTGGAGTCCTTGGCGGTGGTCGTGTAGACCTCCTGCATGCCGCGGTGGCTGATGAAGATGTCGGTGCCGTTGGCGCTGCGTTCGACGCGGGTGCGGTACATGTCGCGCTCGCCGGTCGAGTACAGGCCGTCGAAGACGCGACCGATCGTCGAGCGGATGATGTCCTGCGGCAGCTTGGCGCGGTTCTCGGCCCAGTTGGTTTCCAGGATGCCGACTTCCGGCTGTTCCTTGACGAGCTCCAGGCCGGTGTCGCGCCAGAAGGCGCGCACCTGCGGCCAGACCTGCTCGGGCGTGGCCGAGGTGTGCAGCCAGCGGTCGGTGCCGCTGCGCTCCAGGCGCACGTCGCCGGCGCTGTTGGGCGCCACGCTGTTGGCGGCCGGTGTCTGGCCAGCGGTCGCGGCGGGGCGCGTGGCCGTCAGTGCCGACGCGGTGATGGTGCCGCCCTGCACCTGGGCGCGATTGTCCTTGGCGAGCTGGGTCAGGTCCGGCGGGATGTCCAGGCCGCCGGTCTGCTTGGCCTGCGAGCGGTAGTCGACCTTGTCGGTGGAGAACAGGCCGTCGAGTGAGCTGCAGCCGGCGAGGGACAGGACGAAGGCCGTGCAGGCGAGGCGGGTCGCCGTGGGGCGGAACAGGGAAAGGGACGTCACGCTGGAAATCTCCGAGGGAACAGGTTGCCCGGCTTGGGGCAGCGGCGCATTAGACCAGAGGACTCTCAAGGAATCGAAGGGCCGCTCCCGAGATTCCTTGCCCCCCTCGGGGGGCCTGGCGCGAAGCGACAGGTTTGGGGGCGCTCAGAGCAATCCGGCTTCGACCATGGCCTGGCCAACGGCCGTCTGTCCAGCAGCCGTCAGCGGCGTGATGGGCAGGCGCAGCGTGGCGCCGCAGCGACCCAGGCGCGACAGGGCCCACTTGGTCGGGCCGGGGCTGGGTTCGCAGAACAGCTGCTTGTGCAGGCCGAGCAGCTTGAGGTGGATCTTGCGAGCCTCGATGGCGTTGCCCTCGATGGCCAGGCGGCACAGCTCGGCCATCTCGCGCGGCGCGACGTTGGCCGTCACGCTGACGTTGCCGTGGCCGCCCAGCAGCATCAGCGCGACGGCGGTGCCGTCATCGCCGGAGTAGACGTGGAAGCCTTCGGGCGCGTGCTTGATGAGGAAGGCGGCGCGCTCGATGTTGCCGGTGGCTTCCTTGGTGCCGAAGACACCAGGCAGCGCGGCGCAGCGCAGCGTGGTCTCGGGCAGCATGTCCGCAACAGTCCGGCCGGGCACGTTGTAGAGCATCATGGGGATGTCCACGGCCTCGGCGATGGCCTTGAAGTGCTGGTAGATGCCTTCCTGCGACGGCTTGTTGTAGTAGGGCACGACGGACAGCGTGCAGTCCGCGCCGACCGACTTGGCGTAGCGGCTCAGCTCGATGGCCTCGGCCGTGGAGTTGGCGCCGGTGCCGGCCAGGATGGGGATGCGGCCCTTGGCGTGCTCGACCGCGACACGGATGATTTCGCGGTTCTCTTCCATGCTGACCGTCGGCGACTCGCCGGTCGTGCCGACGACGCCGACACAGGCGGTGCCGGACTCGACATGCCAGTCGATCAGGCGGCGCAGGGCGGGGTAGTCGATGCTGCCGTCCTCGTTCATGGGCGTGACGAGGGCGACGATGCTGCCGAGGATGGGCTTCATGGTGGAAATGTCTGAAGGAATCGGGTGATTTTAGGCTGGCGACGGCAGCCGGACGGCCGCAACGCGCTGCACATACCTCGGGTTGACGCCGTCCTCGAACAGGTCTTCGTAAGCCACGATGCGCCAGCCCTCGCAGACGCGCAGCAATTCGCCCCGCTGTAGCAGGAAATCCGGGCGCGACGGGCGGCCGATGGTCTGCTGGCCGTCGGCGAAGGTTTCCCAGATCAGCCAGCCGCCGGGCTTGACGGCGGACTTGAGGGTGTCGAACAGCGGTCGCCACAGGTAGTTGCAGACGACGACGAGGTCGAACCGCTGGTCGGCCAGGGGCCAGGGGCCATTCTCGATGTCGGCGTCGATGATCTTTGCAAGGCTTTGCAGTGGCGCCGTGGCGGCTGTGTCACGGTCCACGCCGGTGACCCGCCAGCCGGCGTCCACCAGCCAGCGCAGGTTGCGGCCGGAGCCGCAGGCGACGTCCAGCGCGGTGCCGGGCGTCGACGGCGCGAAACGCTGCAGCCAGGCCGACGGCGTCATCCGAAGCAGGCCCAGATCTGCTCGCTGAGCTGGATCATGACGGCCGGATGGCGGTAGGCCAGCACCGTCGCTGCCAGCACGGCAGCGATGACCACGGGCCAGATCCAGCGGCGTGGCTTCATGCCGGCTGCGCTCCTCTCGCTGACCTGTCAATTGGCGCCTCGCGCACCGGCAGGTTGGCCAGCATGGCCATGACGCCCAAGGCGATGGCCAGCCACCAGACGACGTCGTAGCTGCCGGTTGCGTCGTAGAGCTTGCCGCCCAGCCAGACGCCCAGGAAGCTGCCGATCTGGTGGCTGAAGAACACGAAGCCGCCCAGCATGGACAGGTGCTGCGCGCCGAAGATCTGTGCGACGACGGCATTCGTCGGCGGCACGGTGGACAGCCACAGGAAGCCGATGACGGCGGCGAAGACGTAGACGCTGAGCGGCGACAGCGGCAGCGAGATGAAGGCCAGGATGGCCACCGCACGCAGGCCGTAGATGGCCGACAGCAGATAGCGCTTGGGGAAGCGCTGGCCCAGCATGCCGGCGGCATAGGTGCCGAAGATGTTGAACAGGCCGATCAGCATCAGCGCGCCGGTCGACACCTCGATGCCGAGGCCATGGTCCTTCAGATAGCTGGGCAGGTGCACGCCGATGAAGACGACCTGGAAGCCGCAGACGAAGTAGCCCAGCATCAGCAGCTGGAAGCTGCGGTAGCCGAAGGCCTCTTTCAGCGCCTGGCCGATGCTTTGATGGCCGCCGCCGGTGCCGACAACCTGCCGCTCGCGGATGCCCAGGGCCAGCGGCACGATGAGCAGCGCCGTCCCGGCGAGCAGGAACAGCGCCGTCTGCCAGCCGAGGTGGCTGATGAGCCAGGTCTCGATGGGGATCATGACGAACTGGCCGAAGGAGCCCGCGGCGGCCGCGACGCCGAAGGCCCAGGAGCGCTTCTCGGGCGACACGGTGCGCCCCAGTACGCCGTAGATGACGGCATAGGTCGAGCCCGACTGCGCAATGCCGATCAGCACGCCAGCGCCGAGCGTGAAGCTCAGCGGGTGGCTGGCCAGCGCCATGGCCACGAGGCCCAGCGCGTAGGCGATGCCGCCGAGGATCAGCACCTTCCAGGCGCCGAAGCGGTCGGCCAGCATGCCGGCGATGGGCCCGGCGGCGCCCCAGGCGATGTTCTGTACGGCCAGCGCGAAGGAGAAGGTTTCGCGCGTCCAGCCCCGCTCCGTGATGATGGGCTGCAGCCAGAAGCCGAAGCCGTGGCGTATGCCCATCGACAGCGTGACGATGAGGGCGCCGCACAGCAGCACCTGGTTGACGGACAGACCGGGGGCGGCGGGGCGGGGCGTGTTCATGCAGGGCACTGTAATCAGCGCCGCTTGGCCTTGCTTGTCGTCTTGGTTTGCGGTTTGGCCTGAGGTTTGGCCGAGGTCTTGCCCTTGCCGGCCTTCTTCTTGCCGGTCGCTTTCCTGGCCGGCTCGGCCGTCGACGCGCTGGCCTGCGAGCTGGACGCGGCGACGTCGGCCAGCCGCGTCAGCAGCCGGCCCTGCTTGACGCGCAGCATGGGCATGTCGACCTGGGCGAGGTCGGCGATGGGATCGCCGCCCAGCACGAGGAAACTGGCCTCGCAGCCGGGCTCGAAGCAGCCCAGCTTGCGGCCGGGGAACAGCGCACGTGGCGTGTCGACGGTGGCCAGCCGCAGCAGCGTGGCGCGGTCGATGCCCAGTTCGTCCAGCGCGTGAAGTTCGGCGCGGGCGGTGGCTATGAAGACGTCCGAGCCTACCAACAACTGCACGCCGGCCGCCTGCAGCTTCGCCAGATTGGCGCGCTGCACGTCGCGCAGCGCGGCCAGCGGGGCGCCGTCGAGCTTGAAGAGGGCGGTGGCGGCCGTCGTCGTGATGACGGCGGTGCGCTGGCGCGCGGCGCGGGCGGCAGCGGCCTCGCTGATGGCGAAGTGCTCGGGCGCCTCGTCCAGCGTGTTGGCATAGCCGGGCAGGTGGGCGATGACGTCGACGCCGGCGTCCAGCGCGGCGTCAAAGTCGGCGGCCGTCTCGACGTGGGCGACGACCTTGCGGCCATCGGCATGGGCCAGCCGGGTCAGCGCGGCGGCGCTCTGGGGCGTGAGGCCCAGGCGGCCGAAGTGCTCGGCCTGCTGGCGCAGCTCGGGGCGCTCGCTGTGGGCCAGCACGAGGCGCAGCCACTTGCCGCCGCGCGCCTTGATGGCCGCCCATTGCCGGGCCGCCTGCTCGGGGCTGTCGACGAGGACGATCTGCTGCTGCGCCGCGGCGGCCTCGGCCGTGGGCTGGGGCAGCACGGCGGCCAGCGGGTAGCCGTCGCTGGACGTGATGCAGGCGGTGACGAAGCTGACGTCGGGCGCCTCGGGCTTGGCGGCGAGCGGCCTGACCTCGGCGACGCCCGCGGGGTCGCCGCACAGCATGGCGGCGTAGAACACGCCTTCGTCGATGTATTTGTCGGCGAACTGGCCCCAGCCCCAGGCCGTCTGCAGGTTGTGGTTGTGCGCCTCGGCCAGCGGGTTGATGAGCACCTGGCCGCGCATGTCCATCTTGCGGTTGACCTTGGGCGGCTTCTTGGCGACGAAGACGCCGTTCTCGACATAGAGGTTGCCCTTCTGGATCTTCTGGCCGTCGAACCAGCGGGCGTTCTTCAGCTCCCAGGACAGCGGGGCGCTGGCCTGGTAGGGCTGTTGCGGAGGTGGGGGCGTCTGGGCCTGTGAAAAACTACAGGTCAGCAACAGGCAAGCGATCAGGAATCTCAAGCGGCAGGACTCGGTGGAGTTCGGTCTTCAGGGAGCCGCGAATCCTAGCCCGAGCGTCTTCTTAGAATCCCGCCCCTATGTCGAGCCGTCCCCCCGCCACTCCCGCCGCCAAATCTGCCGAATATGGCGAAGCCTCCATCCGCGTCCTGAAGGGTCTGGAGCCCGTCAAGCAGCGGCCGGGCATGTACACGCGCACCGAGAACCCGCTGCACTGCATCCAGGAGGTCATCGACAACGCGGCCGACGAGGCGCTGGCCGGTTTCGGCAAGCGCATCGACCTGACGCTGCACGCCGACGGCTCCGTGTCCGTGGCCGACGACGGCCGCGGCATTCCCTTCGGCCTGCACCCTGAGGAAGGCGTGCCGGTCATCGAGATCGTCTACACGCGGCTGCATGCCGGTGGCAAGTTCGACAAGGGCTCGGGCGGCGCCTACAGCTTCTCCGGCGGCCTGCATGGCGTCGGCGTGTCGGTGACGAACGCGCTGGCCAAGCGGCTGGAGGTGGCCGTCTGGCGTGACAAGCAGGTCGCCGGCATCGCCTTCGAGCATGGCGACGTCGTGCAGCCCGTCGTCGCCCGCCCGGCCGTCAGCGGCGACCGCAAGCAGGGCACGACGGTGCGCGTCTGGCCCGACCCCAAGTACTTCGAGAGTGCCGAGCTGCCGCGGCATGAGCTGGTGCATCTGCTGCGCTCCAAGGCCGTGCTGATGCCGGGCGTCATCGTGACGCTGAAGATCGAGAAGACCGGCGAGGTCACGACCTGGCAGTACAAGGCCGGCCTGCGCGACTACCTGGCCCAGGCGATGAACAGCGACCCGCTGATCCCGCTGTTCGAGGGCGAGGGCTTCGCGACCGCGGGCGAGAGCGAGAACTTCGCCGAAGGCGAGGGCGCCGCTTGGTGCGTGGCCTTCACCGAGGACGGCGCGCCGCTGCGCGAGAGCTATGTGAACCTGATCCCGACGGTGGCCGGCGGCACGCACGAGTCCGGCCTGAAGGACGGGTTGTTCGGCGCGGTCAAGGGCTTCATCGAGATGCACTCGCTGTTGCCCAAGGGCGTCAAGCTGATGCCCGACGACGTGTTCTCGCGCGCCAGCTTCGTGCTGAGCGCCAAGGTGCTGGACCCGCAGTTCCAGGGCCAGACCAAGGAGCGCCTGAACTCGCGCGACGCGCTGCGCCTCGTGTCGGCCTATGTGAAGCCGGCCTTCGAGCTGTGGCTGAACCACCATGTCGAGCACGGCAAGAAGCTGGCCGAACTGGTCATCAAGCAGGCGCAGACCCGCCAGCGCGCCGGCCAGAAGGTCGAGAAGCGCAAGGGCAGCGGCGTGGCCGTGCTGCCGGGCAAGCTGACCGACTGCGAAAGCCGCGACCTGTCGCTGAACGAGGTCTTCCTCGTCGAGGGCGACTCGGCCGGCGGCAGCGCCAAGATGGGCCGCGACAAGGAGACACAGGCCATCCTGCCGCTGCGCGGCAAGGTGCTGAACGCCTGGGAGGTCGAGCGCGACCTGCTGTTCAAGAACAATGAGATCCACGACATCTCGGTCGCTCTGGGCGTGGACCCGCACGGCCCCAACGACTCGCCTGACCTCTCCGGCCTGCGCTACGGCAAGGTCTGCATCCTGTCGGACGCCGACGTCGACGGCTCGCACATCCAGGTGCTGCTGCTGACGCTGTTTTTCCGCCACTTTCCCAAGCTGGTCGAGACCGGCCATGTGTTCGTCGCCCGCCCGCCGCTGTACCGCGTCGACGCGCCGGCCCGCGGCAAAAAGCCGGCCGCCAAGCTCTACGCGCTGGACGACGGCGAGCTGACCGCGACGCTGGACAAGCTGCGCAAGGAAGGCGCCCGCGAAGGTTCCTGGAGCATCAGCCGCTTCAAGGGCCTGGGCGAGATGAGCGCCGAGCAGCTGTGGGACACGACGCTGAACCCGGAGACCCGCCGCCTGTCGCGCGTGGCCTATGGGCAGCTCGACTTCACCGCCACCGTGGACGCCTTCAACAAGCTGATGGGCAAGGGCGAAGCCGCCTCGCGCCGCGAGCTGATGGAGCTGCACGGGGACACGGTCGAGATCGACATTTGAGGTGGTGGATATACAATTTAAAAACTGTATATCAAGGGGCGCAACATGAAGGTCGCGAAGTGGGGCAACAGCCTGGCGGTGCGGCTGCCGGCGTCGGTGGTCGAGGCCATGAAGCTCAGCGAGGGGGATGAGATCGACATCGAGATCCTCGGCGAGCGCCAATTGCAGGTGAGCAAGACGCCCACCACGCAAGACTTGCTTGCCCGCCTGCGCAAGTACCGGGGCTGTCTGCCCGATGGCTTCAGGTTCGACCGCATGGAAGCCAATGCACGCGACTGAAGTTCGCGAGGCCGGCAGAGCCTATTCGGTGCCGCGCATCTTTCTGGACACGAACGTCCTGATCTATGCGCTGGACCGCGACCCGGCGCGAGGTGATCGCGCCGAGGCCCTGCTGGCGCAGCGTCCCTTCACCAGCGTGCAGGCGCTCAACGAGGTGGTGAACGTGCTGCGCCGTAGGCAGTTGTTGCCCTGGGATGCGGTGGCCGACGTGGCCGCCCAGATGGCTTCGCTCTGCGACGTTGTCGATCAAACGCTCGAGGTTCACCGGCAGGCACTGGCGCTGATGTCCCGCCACTCGCTGTCCTGGTGGGATGCCCTCATGCTGGCTGCGGCATTGAGCACCCCTGCCGAGACCTTTTTCAGTGAAGACCTGCAGGACGGCCTGCTGATCCAGGGACGGTTGCGGGTCTGCAACCCCTTCGCCGCATGACTTCTCTGCGCCTGCGTCCCACCATGCTGTCCGACCTTGACTGGGTCGTGTCGGTCGAACGCGACGGCGCGAACCTGCCGTTCATCACGCCGTGGGAGCGCACGCAGCATGAGGGGGCCATCCGCTTTCCGGACTCACGGCACTTTGTGCTCGAGGAGGGCGACGCGCTGGAACGCATCGGCTTCGTCATCCTGCAAGGTTGCCGCAACCCCAATGGCTCGGTCGAGCTGAAGCGCCTGGTGCTGCAGGCCAAAGGCCGCGGGCTGGGCCGGGCGGCCGTGCGCCAGCTCAAGGCAATGGCGTTCACGCAGCTGAAGGCGCATCGCTTCTGGCTGGACGTGAAGGCGTTGAACACCCGCGCGCTGACGCTGTATCAGGGCGAAGGTTTCGTGGAAGAAGGCCGGCTGCGCGAGAGCGTGCGCCTGAGCGGCGATGGAGCTGACGGCTACGACTCGCTGGTCGTCATGTCGCTGCTGGACCGCGAGTACCAGGCGCGTGTCGCGCTGGGCCTGGAGGCCGCATGACGCGCTGGCTGCCGCTGGTCCTGCTGGCCCTCGCGCTGCCCGTGCGGGCGGAGCTGTGGGGCTTTGTCGACGGCAGCGGCGTGGCCCATTTCGCGTCGCGTCAGCTCGATGCGCGCTACTCGCCCGTGCTGGGCGGTGCCGGCATGCAGCGCGTGCCGGGGAAGACCGACGCCGGCCTGGCCCTGCTGAACTGGCTGGACATCGCACCGGAAGTGAAGGCCGTTCAGCCCTGGGTGCGCGAGGCGGCCGAGAAGCATGGCGTGGACGCCGATCTGCTGAAGGCCATCATCGCCGTCGAGTCCGGCTACCAGCGCAACGCCGTGTCGCCGCGCGGTGCAATGGGCCTGATGCAAATCACGTCTGAGACGGCCAGCCGCTACGCGACGCCGGCCGACGCCGCGCGCCTCATCGAGCCGCGCATCAACATCCACACCGGCGCACGCATGCTGGCCGACCTGATGCGCCGCTTCGGCCGCATCGACGCCGCGCTGGCGGCCTGGAATGCCGGCGAGGGCGCCGTGCGCCGCGCCGGCAACCGCGTGCCCGACATCGACGAAACCCAGGCCCATGTGCAACTCGTCCTCGAGCTGTACTGGGCCTTGCTGCAGCAGAGCCAGCCGGCCCGTGCGCAGCGTGTGACCTTGCATCCATGAGTTCCGAACAGACCACCATCGACTTCAACGGCCCCACCGACGGTGGCGGCGATGACGCCAACGCGCTGACGCTGGCCGCCTATGCCCAGCAGGCCTATCTCGAGTACGCGCTCAGCGTCGTCAAGGGCCGCGCGCTGCCGTCCTATGCCGACGGCCAGAAACCCGTGCAGCGCCGCATCCTCTACTCCATGCACCGCCTGGGGCTGGGCTGGAGCGGCGCATCCGGCGCCAAGCCGGTCAAGGGTGCCAAGGTCGTCGGCGACGTGCTGGGCAGCTTCCACCCGCATGGCGACCAGTCGGTCTACGACGCGCTGGTGCGCATGGCCCAGGACTTCTCGCTGCGCTACCCGCTCATCGATGGCCACGGCAACTTCGGCAGCCGCGATGGCGACGGTGCCGCGGCGATGCGTTACACGGAAGCGCGCCTCGCGCCCATCGCCCGTCTCGTGCTCGACGAGATCGACGAAGGCACGGTGGACTTCCGCCCCAACTACGACGGCACGACGCAGGAGCCCGTCGAGCTGCCGGCGCGCCTGCCCTTCGCGCTGCTGAACGGCGCCAGCGGCATCGCCGTCGGCCTGGCCACAGAGATCCCCAGCCACAACCTGCGCGAGGTCGCCGCGGCGGCCGTTGCGCTGCTGAAGGACGAGAAGCTGTCTGACGACGCGCTGTTCGACCTGATCCCCGGCCCGGACTTCCCCGGTGGCGGCCAGCTCATCAGCGCACCAGAGGAAATCCGCGCCGCCTACACCGCAGGCCGCGGCAGCCTCAAGGTGCGGGCGCGCTGGAAGATCGAGGACCTTGCCCGCGGCCAGTGGCAGCTGGTCGTCACCGAGCTGCCCCACGGCACCAGCGCGCAGAAGGTGCTGGAGGAGATCGAGGAGCTGTCCAACCCCAAGGTCAAGGCCGGCAAGAAGGCGCTGACCGCAGAGCAGCTGCAGCTCAAGGCCAGCCTGCTGGCGGTGCTGGACGGCGTACGCGACGAGTCCAGCAAGGACGCGGCCGTGCGCATCGTCTTCGAGCCCAAGAGCCGCGCCGTCGAGCAGCAGGACCTCATCAACGCGCTGCTGGCCCACACCAGCCTGGAGAGCAGCGCGCCGGTCAACCTGACGATGATCGGTGCCGACGGCCGGCCGACGCAGAAGAGCCTGCGCGAGGTGCTGACCGAGTGGGTGGGCTTCCGCCAGACGACGGTGCGCCGCCGCACCGAGCACCGCCTGGCCAAGGTCAACGAGCGCATCCATGTGCTCGAAGGCCGGCAGCTGGTGCTGCTGAACATCGACGAGGTGATACGCCTTATCCGGGAGTCCGACGAGCCGAAGGAGGCGTTGATCGCCCGCTTCAAGTTGTCGGATCGCCAGGCCGAAGACATCCTCGAAATCCGCCTGCGTCAGCTGGCGCGGCTGGAGGCCATCAAGATCGAGCAGGAGCTGTCCAAGCTGCGCGACGAACGTGCCAAGCTGGAAGACATCCTGGGCAGCAATGCCGCGCTGCGTCGCACCGTCATCAAGGAGATCGAGGCCGATGCCAAGCAGTACGGCGATGACCGCCGCACGCTGATCCAGGCCGAGAAGCGCGTCGTCGCCGAGGTCAGGATCGTCGACGAGCCCGTCACCGTCATCGTCAGCCAGAAGGGCTGGGTGAGGGCGCTGAAGGGCCACGAGGTCGACGTTGCCGCCCAGACCTTCAAGGCGGGCGATGGCCTGTGGGGCGCCTTCCGCTGCCGCAGCGTCGACCCGCTTGTCGTCGTGGGCAGCAATGGCCGGGTCTATTCCGTGCCGGTCTCATCGCTGCCGGGCGGCCGCGGCGACGGCCAGCCCATCACGACGATGATCGAGCTGGAGAGCGGCAGCCAGATTGCGCACTATGTGGCGGGTGCGCCCGGGCAGCGCCTGGTTTTCGCGGGTTCGACCGGCTACGGCCTGATCGCCCAGATCGGCGACCTGGTCGGCCGCCAGAAAGCCGGCAAGACCTTCCTCGCGCTGGACGACGGCGAACTGCCGCTGCTGGCCGTCGTGCCGAACGATGCCGTCGCGCTGCAGCTGGGCGTGTTGAGCGCCGCGGGCCGGCTGCTGAGCTTCCCGCTGGATGAGCTCAAGCACCAGCCCAAGGGCGGCAAGGGCCTGACGCTGATGGACCTGGAGGGCAAGGACACCGTGTTGTCCATCGCCTGCTTCACGACGCAGTTGCGCGTCCATGGCAGCGGCCGTGGCGCCAAGCCGCGCGACGAGCTGCTCAGAAACCAGTCTCTGCTGGCCCACGCCGGCAAGCGGGCGCGCAAGGGCAAGAACGTCGAGGGGCTGCAGAAGGTGCTGAGGCTCTCGAGCGAATGAGCGCCTGCGCTCATGTCGCGACATAGCTATCGTTCATCATGCTTGCATGGCGCACAACTCGATTGGCTCGCCCATTTATTACCCGTGAATTTCACGAAGCGACAATTGTTGAGGCTGCTTTTACAAGATTCAACAAGTAAATCAGTGCTTCCCCCTAATTTTGGGGCGCCACATACCTTTGATCGTTTTCGCTGCACCGCACAATAAATACAACGAATCCCTCGTTGTATTCAGGGGCAGGTCATGAAGTTCAAATTTTTTGTGGGTATGGCGGTGGCCTTGTTTGCTGTGGGCGTCCAGGCGGCCGTCATCCGTGACACCGCGCTGAGCCCGGCGATCAGCCGCAACGGCGGCGACACGTTTGCCGCTCAGGCAGAAAAATCTCGGGTGGATAACTCGGGTCAAGCCGATGACAGCGTTGCCTTGCCGGAGCCGGACGTTGCCCTGCTGGTGGCCGGTGTCGGTGTGATCGGTTTTCTTGCTGCGCGCCGCCGCAATCGCTGACGTGCGCTGCCGAGAACGAAAAAGCGCCCCGAGGGGCGCTTTTTCGTTGCCGCGTTCAAGTTCAATCGCCGCCGGGGAACAGGCGGCTCGGGAAGACCATGCTGCGCGTCGTGCGCACGACGCGGCCGTCCTTGAAATGCACGTTGAAGCGCATCGCGTAGCCGGCCTGGTCGGGTTCGATGCTCCAGTCCCAGACGTCTTCCCCACTGAGCGGGAAGAAGACGCGGCTGCGTTCCGTGCCCAGCAGGCGGCTCACCTGCTCGGGTGTCATGCCGGGCTGGATGCGCGCCTGGCCGGCGGCGGAGAGGCCGTCCTCAATGCCGATGAGCCGGCCATCCGCCGCGAGGCGGACCATGTAGGCATGCCGCCCGCGGGGCTGGCTGGAATATTCCAGCGTGCGGCCGCCATCCGCCTCGGGCCAGGTGCGCCGGGGCTGGCCATGGTGGGCGATGACGTCCTGGCCGGTGCTGATGCCGGGTTGCAGGCGGGCGTCCCGGTCCGGCGTCGCACAACCGGCGATCAACAGGCAGCACAGGGCAAGGGCGGCACGCATGGAGGTTTCCTCAGCGTCGGGCGAGCGCCCTCGCGCAGTCGCTGACGAGGGCCGGGCCCTTGTAGATGAGGCCGGTGTAGACCTGCACAAGGTCCGCGCCGGCGTCGATCTTGGCGCGCGCGTCGGCGCCGCTCAGCACGCCACCGACGCCGATGATGGGATAGCCGGCCGGCAGCGCCGCGCGCAGCAGGCGGATGACGCGGTTGCTGGCCTCGAAGACGGGCGCGCCGGACAGGCCGCCGGTCTCGTTCGCGTGGGTCAGTCCCTGCACCCTGTCGCGGGCAATCGTCGTGTTGGTCGCGATGACGCCGTCGATGTCGTTGGCCTTCAGCGTCTGCGCGATGACGGCGACCTGGGCCTCGTCCAGGTCGGGCGCGATCTTCACGAACATCGGCACCTTGCGGCCGCTCTGGGCCTGCAACTGCAACTTGCGCTCCTGCAGGCGCGACAGCAGCGCGTCCAGCGCCTCGTCGCTCTGCAGCGCGCGCAGGTTCTTGGTGTTGGGGCTGGAGATGTTGACGGTGATGTAGTCGGCATGCGGAAACACGCCCTCCAGGCCGAGCAGGTAGTCGTCGGCCGCGTTCTCGATCGGCGTCGCGGCGTTCTTGCCGATGTTCAGCCCCAGGATGCCGCCGGCCCTGCGGAAGCTGTGGGCGCGCTGCACGTTGGCGATGAAGCTCTGCAGCCCCTCGTTGTTGAAGCCCAGCCGGTTGATCAGCGCGTTGGCCTCGGGCAGGCGGAACATGCGCGGCTTGTCGTTGCCGGGTTGGCCCTTGGGCGTCACCGTGCCTACCTCGATGAAGCCGAAGCCCATCGCGCCCAGGCCGTCGATGCAGCGGCCGTTCTTGTCCAGGCCGGCGGCCAGGCCGATGCGGTTCGGGAAGCGCAGGCCGGCGATCGTCACCGGGTCGCTGATGCGCTCGCCGCACCACAGCGCCTGCGCGGGGGTGTTCTGCAGCCTGGCGATGCTGTTCAGCGTCAGTTCGTGGGCGTGCTCGGCGTCGAGGCCGAACAGGAAGGGGCGGGCGAGGGCGTAGGGGATCAACGGCATAGCCCGCGATTGTCTCAGTCGCGATCCCAAGGGGGGATGTCTCCCATCTTCTCCAGCATGAAGTCGATGAGCGCTCGCACCTTGGGCGCCGGGTGGCGGCTGGGCAGGTAGACGGCGTAGAGGGTGTCGGCATCGGCCAGGCCGCCGATGGGCTGCCAGGCGGGCAGCACGGCCTGCAGCCGGCCGGCGCGCAGGTCGGCGCCGATGGCATAGGTGGGCAGCACGGCCAGGCCCATGCCGGCCAGCGCGGCGATGCGCAGGCTCTCGCTGCTGTTGGCCGTCAGCCCGCTTTCGAAGCGCAGCGCGCCTCTTGTTTCCACCTCGGCCTCGCCCTGCTCGGCATGGCGGAAGCGCCAGCGGTCCGGCGACTGCAGGTAGCCGAAGCGCAGGCAGCGGTGGCCGGCGATGTCGGCCACGGACTGCGGCTCGCCGTGCGCCGCCAGATAGGCCGGGGCCGCACACAGCACGAAGCGGATGGCCGCCAGCCGCCGCGCGACGAGACTGTCGGACGGCTTGTGTGTCAACCTCAGCACGACGTCGAAGCCTTCCTCGGCCAGGTCCACATAGCGGTCGTTGAGCCCGAGCACGACATCGATCTGCGGGTGCCGCGCGCAGAACTCGGCCATCAGCGCTGTGAACTGCAGATTGCCGAAGGCCGTGGACACCGACAGCCGCAGCACGCCGCGCGGTTCGTCGCGGCGGCCGGCGAGTTCGGTTTCGATGGCCAGCGACTCCTCCAGCAGCCGCAGTGCGCGCTCGTAGACGGCGCGGCCCTCGGCGGTCGGGCTGACGCTGCGCGTCGTGCGGTGCAGCAGCCGCGTGCCAAGCTGGTCCTCCAGCCGCACGACCTGCTTGCTGACGGCCGACTTGGTCGTGCCCAGCAGCCGCGCGGCGCCGGAGAAGCCGCGGGCGTCGACGACGCGGGCAAAGGCTTGCAGGTCTTCGAGGCGGCCCATGGTGAATGTGCTCCGTTTGGAAACTCTGAATCGACTTTTTTCTGGATTGTGTCCTGAATCGTCAATTCCTAGAGTCGAGCCCTGTCTCCAAGGAGCCGTCATGTCCACCACCTCGCATGCCCTTCGATCCTGCATGGCCCGGTCCTACCGGCCGAGCCGCTTCGATCAACTGCTGAGCGCCGCTGCCGCGTCCAGCCTGCCGCTGCTGTTCATCGTGCTGTGGAGCAGCGGCTATGTGGCCGGCAAGCTGGCGCTGCCGCACACCGGGCCGCTGACGCTGCTGACGCTGCGCTTCGGCCTCGCCGCCGTCGTGCTGCTGGCCGTCGCTGCGGCCACCGGTGCGCCGTGGCCGAGCCGCGCCCGTGGCTGGGCGCACCTGGCCGTCGTTGGCCTGCTGATGCAGGTGCTGCATTTCTCCTGCATCTACTTCGCGCTGCGCAACGGGCTGAGCGCCGGCGTGGCCGGGCTGCTGATCGGCCTGATGCCGCTGGCCACCGCCGTCGGCGCCCATCTGTGGCTGGCCGAGTCGCTGACGCGCTGGCAGGGGCTGGGCCTGGTCGGCGGGCTGGCCGGCGTGGCGCTGGTGGTGGCCGACAAGCCGCTGGACGGCGCCTGGCCCAGCTATGCGCTGGCCGGGCTGGGCCTGCTGGGCCTCGTCGCCGGCACGCTGTACCAGAAGCGCTTCTGCGCCCACATGGACCTGCGCAGCGGTGCCGGCGTGCAGATGGCGGTGTCGGCGCTGACCGTGGCCGCGGTGGCCGGACCGACGGAAGGCTTCGCGATCGACTGGAACGTCGAGCTCGTCGGCGCCTGGCTGTGGCTGGGCCTCGTGAACTCCATAGCCGCCTTCAGCCTGATGTTCTTCATGATCCGCCGCGGCCAGGCGGGGCAGGTGGCGCGGCTGTTCTTCCTGATCCCGGGCGTGTCGGCGTTGCTGGGCTTCGTGCTGCTCGGCGAACAACTGTCGCTGCTGGCCCTGTCCGGATTCGCGCTCTCCGCGCTGGCCGTGTGCGCCGCTGCGGGCAAGCGGTGACAATGGCGGGCTTCCCAGGGAGCCCGACCATGACCCAGCAGCTTGACAACCCCCGCAACGACCGTGAAGCCGGCTCCCGCGACGAGACGCGCGACACGACCCGCACCGACGACACCCGCATCGGCGCCGTGCGCGCGCTGATCAGCCCGGCGCTGCTGCTGGAAGAGCTGCCCATTCCCGACGCGACGCTGGAGCTCGTCGAGAAGGCGCGCCAGGAGATCAGCGATGTGCTGCATGGCCGCGACGACCGCCTGCTCGTCATCGTCGGCCCCTGCTCCATCCACGACCACGACCAGGCGATGGACTACGCCCACCTGCTCAAGGTGGCCCGCGAGGAGCTGAAGCAGGACCTGCTCGTCGTCATGCGCGTCTACTTCGAGAAGCCGCGCACGACGGTGGGCTGGAAGGGCTACATCAACGACCCGCGCCTGGACGGCAGCTTCCACATGAACGAGGGCCTGCGCCTGGCGCGCCAGCTGCTGCTGGACGTCAACGCGCTGGGCCTGCCGGCCGGCACCGAGTTCCTGGACCTGCTGTCGCCGCAGTACATCTCCGACCTGATCGCCTGGGGCGCCATCGGCGCGCGCACGACCGAAAGCCAGAGCCACCGCCAGCTGGCGTCGGGCCTGAGCTGCCCGGTTGGCTTCAAGAACGGCACCGACGGCGGCATCAAGGTCGCCAGCGACGCCGTGCTGGCCGCCAGCTCGCCGCATGCCTTCATGGGCATGACCAAGATGGGCACGGCCGCCATCTTCGAGACGCGTGGCAACGAGGACTGCCACGTCATCCTGCGTGGCGGCAAGGCGCCCAACTACGACGCGGCCTCCGTCAACGCGGCCTGCGATGCGCTGAAGGCCTCGGGCCTGCGCGAGCAGGTCATGATCGACTTCTCGCACGCCAACTCCAGCAAGAAGTACGAGCGCCAGGTCGACGTCGGCCGCGACGTGGCGGGCCAGATTGCCGGCGGTGACCAGCGCATCACCGGCGTCATGATCGAGAGCCATCTGCAGCCCGGCCGCCAGGACCTGGCCGAGGGCCAGACCCGGGCCGACCTCAAGCCCGGCGTGTCCATCACCGACGCCTGCCTGGGCTGGGCGCAGACCGAGCCGCTGCTGCGCGAACTGGCCGCCGCCGTGCGTACGCGCCGCGGCTGAAACGAGACCCCTCGCCCAGCCGCGCCGCGCTGAGCGCGGATGCGTCTGGTCGGTCCCCCGAGGGGACGGCGATGCTTGCGGCATCAAGCCGCAAGCACATCGCCAGACGGGCCGGCTTGGGGCGGCCCGGCGCTCGGCCCGAACCCGCGTCTATCCCGCAAAATTGCGGCCATGAACCAAGACCAGCTCAAGCAACTCGTCGGCCGCGCCGCGGTCGATTACGTTATTCCCGGCCAGATCCTCGGCGTCGGCACCGGCTCCACGGTGGACTGCTTCATCGACGCACTGGCCGCCAGCGAGATCAGCATCCCCGGCGCCGTCTCCAGCTCCGAGCGCTCGACGCAGCGGCTGCAGAAGCTGGGCATCCCGGTGCTGGACGCCGCCGAGGTCACGCGCCTGGCCGTCTACATCGACGGCGCCGACGAGATCGACGGCCGCGGCTTCATGGTCAAGGGCGGTGGCGCCGCGCTGACGCGCGAGAAGATCGTTGCCGATCTCGCCGACAAGTTCGTCTGCATCGCCGACGAATCCAAGCTCGTGCAGACGCTGGGCAAGTTCCCGCTGCCGGTCGAAATCATCCCGATGGCCGCCGCCCAGCTGACGCGCCGTTTCGCGGCCCTCGGCGGCACTGCCAGGCTGCGCGCCGGCGTCGTCACCGACAACGGCGGCCACATCCTCGATGTGACAGGCCTTGCCATCACCGACCCGCTGGCCTTCGAGGGCGAAGTCAGCCAATGGCCGGGCGTCGTCACCGTCGGCGTTTTCGCGCGCCACAAGGCCAGCGTCTGCCTGCTCGGCGGCGCCGGCGGCGTGAAGACGCTGACCTTCTGACGCCGCGCCGCATGTCGCGTCGGGCATTCGGGTTCGACGCGGTCTCGCATGAGCGCCATCACTGGTGGCGACGGGTGCTGTTCTTCATCGGCATCGGCGCTGTTGTCGGCACGCTGCTCTGGTGGTGGGTCGGCGGCAAAACCGGCCTCCTGCTCGGGCTGCTCATCCCATTGCGCGCGCTTGCGCAGGCGCTGGCGCCCGACATCGTCGCGCTGGGCGCCACGGCCTGGCGTGGCCTGCGCCGGCTGGCCTTCAGGCCCGTGCAAGGGCGCTTCTACCAATTCAAGGGCCACCGCATCCGCGTCGAGGACGACGAGTTGCTGCCGCAGCGATGGCTGGCGCTGGACGACCTCGTGACGGCCCTCGGCTCGCCCATCCCCTTGCCGGTGCTGAAGCGTCGTGCGCCCGGGTCCACGCTCGAGCAGCGTGACGGCACCTACGTACTCGACGAGGCCGTGCTGGTCTGGCTGCGCGAGCAGCGCGACGACCGCGCCGGGCGGCTGGCGCAATGGATAGAGCGCGAGGTCTGGTACCCCGCGCGGGGCCGCAAGAAGGCCGGTTGAAAAACAAGAAGCCGGGCAGGGCCCGGCTCCTGGCAAAGCGGCGCGCTGCGCCTGCGAGCCTCTAAGGCAAGGCAATCGCGAGCGACGTCGCCGCCGCCGTGCTGATGTCGATCGGCACGTTCTTGACCGACGCCCCGCTGCTGGCCACCAGCGTGTACTTGCCCGTGGGCGTGACGCTGTCAGCCGCGAAGCTGATGGCGGTCGTGCCGGCGGCGTAGACGGCTCGCTGGGGGGCCGTCGACGGCAGGTCGAAACTGAACGCGCCGGTGGAGCCGTCCACGGGTGCCCCGGCCACCTCGACGACCAGGCCGTCGGCCAACACCTTGCGCGCCACCACGTTGGCCATGATGGGTGAAACCACGGGAGTGACGGTCACGATGCCCGAGGCGGTCCGGGCAGTCGTCGTCGGCGGATCGATGGGCGTGGCGCTGGCGTTCAGCGTCGTGTTCGCCGTGGTGGTGACAGGCACCGCCGAGATCACTGCCGTTGCCCGGCCTGAAGCCGACACGACGACGTCATAGTTGCCCGCCGCGAGCGGCGTCAACGTGAACTTGCCGCTGGCGTCCGGCACCGTGGACTTGACCGGCACGCCGTTGACCTGCGCGCTGACGATAGTCGATCCCACGGCGATGGCAGGTGCGACGTAGCCGATGACGCGATTGGCCGCGTCCGAAACGCGCGGCGTGACGCTCACCACGGGATTCAGGTTGTAGTGGCCCGAGGCCCCCAGCTTGACGACGGACCGGCAGGCGTCGAAGTCCAGCACGAGGTCGGCCACCTGGTCGGCCTTGACCTCCGTGTCGATGTTCATCTTCAGGCCCGTCTGCACGGCGCTGGGCGTCGTCAGCGCGGTCTCCGTGCCGCCGGTGGGTTTGACCGAGTTCGCGAGCGGCGTGCTGGCGTCGTTGGCCGCCAGCACCAGACGCATCTGCGTGTAGCGGCCGGTTGGCAGGGAGGTCTGTCCCAGCTCGCTCAACACGCCGTTGGTCAGCGTGAGCAGGTCCACCCGCTTGGCGGGTGCCAGCACCACCTCCGACCAACCGGCATCGGTGTCGCTGGCCGTGCTGCTCTGATTCACCCGCACCTTCTGGATGGTGACGTTGACTTCGTCGAAGCCGCAGCTCGGCGCATCGGTCAGCGCCAGGCGCAGCGTTCCGGTGGTCGACATGGACGGTGCACCGGCATCGCCGCCACCGCCACCGCATGCGGCCAAGGCGGCGCTGAGCACGATGGCCAGGGCCGCTCCGGCGAGCCCGGCGCGGCGTGCAGGTTGAATCGGGAAGGGGTGGAATTTCATGTTGGCTCCTCGGGAATCGTTATTGCCGCACCTGATCCTTGCGCTGAATCGCAGCGCGAATGAATCAAGCCGTTAAGAATGCGAGCCGTCGGTAGCTTGCGCATAACACCGTCTTCGAGACGAAGTCGGCCGCGTCATGCGATGGGGAGGGTGATCTTCGCAGCCTCGTAGTGATGAGATCCCGCCACGGCACTACAACTGGTGACGCGGACGATGTCGCAGCTTGAAGACGGCGGTGTGCGCACAAAACAGAAAGCCGGGCTGGGCCCGGCTCTCGGCAAGGAGGTGCGCTGCGAGATTCAGAAGGTTTCCCAGTCGCCGTCATCCGCAGCAGCGGGGGCGGGCGCCGGCGCGGGGCGAGGTGTCGGTGCGGCGGCCACGGGTGCGGCCGCGGGCTTCCTGACCACCGGCGCGCCGGTTGGCTTCTTGACCGCGGGAGCGGCGGACTTCGGAGCCGCTGCGACGGGCTTGGGCGCGGGTGCCGCGCGGACCGGTGACACGGCGCGGTGGCCTGAACCGCCGCCCAGCTTGAAGACGCTGATGGCCTCGGCCATGCGGCCCGACTGCTCGCGCAGGCTCTCGGCGGCGGCAGCGGACTCCTCCACCAGCGCGGCGTTCTGCTGCGTCATCTGGTCGAGCTGAACGACGGAGCCGTTGACGACGCCGATGCCCTCGCTCTGCTCGCGGGCCGCAGCGCTGATCTCGCCAATGATGTCGGTCACGCGCTGCACGCTGGCGACGATCTCGGTCATCGTCGCGCCGGCAGCCTGCACCTGCTGGGTGCCAGAGTCCACACGCTCGACGCTGGCGCTGATGAGGCTCTTGATCTCCTTGGCGGCCTCGGCGCTGCGCTGGGCCAGCAGGCGCACCTCGCCGGCCACGACGGCGAAGCCGCGGCCCTGCTCGCCGGCACGCGCGGCTTCCACCGCGGCATTCAGCGCCAGGATGTTGGTCTGGAATGCGATGCCGTCGATGGTGCCGATGATCTCGTTGATCTTGCGCGAGCTCTGGCTGATCTGGTCCATCGTCGCGACGACCTGCGACACGGCCTCGCCACCGCGCTGGGCCACCGAGGCGGCCGAGCTGGCCAGCTGGTTGGCCGTCATCGCGGCATCGGCGGTCTGCTTGACGGTGCCGGTCAGCTCGGACATCGACGACGCGGCGTTCTGCAGGTTGCTGGCCGTCTGCTCGGTGCGCTGGCTCAGGTCCAGGTTGCCGGTGGCGATCTCGGCGCTGGCGGTGCCAATGCTGTCGGCCGCGCTGCGCATGTCGCCGATGATCTTCTGCAGCGAGCGCTGCGTGCCGTCCAGCGCCGTCATCAGCCGGCCGATGTCGCCGCTGGCGCCGCTCGGGATCGGGTGGGTCAGGTCGAAGCGGGCCAGCGCCTCGGCGGCCTCGGTGGCTGCATGCAGGCCGCCACCGCCGCCGCCGCCGCTGGTCACCAGCGCGAACAGGCCGGCCACCCAGGCGAGCACGAGGCTGGCGATGAGCCAGGTCTTGGCCGAGCCGGCGTTGTCACCCAGGCCTGAAAGCGCCACGATGACGCCCACGGTCACGAAGCCGAGCACCACGCCCAGCGCCACCTTCAGCCGTTGAGAACCGCTCATGCCGTCGTCTCCATCAATATGAAAGGGAAGCCGGCACGAGCCGGCAAACCGCCGCAGTGTGCGCCCGTGCCCGCCAATGGGAAAGCGAGATCAGCGACCCAAACCGGCAATAGTTGCGCGAAGCCGTGTCAACTGCCGCTGCGTCGCCTGAGGCGCAACGCGAAGCGCTGCGGGTCCACGGCGTCCAGCAGGTCGGCCTCCAGCGGGCGCGGCAGACCCAGGGCCATGGCGGCCACCAGACGCCCGGCCAGCGCCGCCCAGGTGATGCCGCGGGAACCGAAGCCGGTGCAGACGACGAGGCCCGACCGGCGTGGTTGCAGGCGCAGCTGTGCGGCCAGAGGGCCGGGCGCGGCGAGGCCGCCGATCAGCGGCAGGCGGTCGGGTGCCAGCAGTCGCCAGGCGACGCGGCCGGCCAACGGTGCCTGCGGCACGCCGGACAGATTGGCGAGGCGGGCATAACGCTGCAGGTTCTCGGACTGGTCCGCCTCGCGCAGCGCGGGGTCGAGGTCCCCGTCCTGGGCCGTTGCGCCGCACCATGCGCCGCCGCGGCCGTCCGCGATCGCATAGCCGTCGCCGGCCACGGGCAGGGTGGGCTGCCAGGGTGCATCGGGCAGGTGGGTCAGCTGGCCGCGCTGGACGACGAGGCTGGCTGCCAGCTCGCCCAGCAGCGGCAATTGCGTGTGGCCGCCGGCCAGCACGACAAGGGGGGCCTCGGCGATCAGCCCGCCTTCGGCGTCCAGCACTTGCCAGCCTCCGGCCGTCTCGCGCAACGCGCCGACGCTCGTGCCCAGCCGCAGCGTGGCACCGCTTGCGGCCAGCATGGCGCGCACATAGGCGGCCGGGGCCAGCGCGCCGCCGCCCGGATAGAACCAGGCCGGATGACCGAGCGCCACACCGGCGCGCGCCGCGGCCTCGTCGGCCGACAGCGGCTGCACATAGCCCGGCGCGTGCGGCATCTGCGCGACGTCGAGCCGCGTCTCCAGCCGCAGCAAGCCGCGCTGGTGTGACAAGCCCAGCTCGGCCAGCAGGCCCTGTGTGGCCAGCGCCGCGGCACGGTTGAAACGGGCATGCGGGCCGTCGTCGGGGTTGACGGTGCCGTGGAACAGGCCGGCCGGATTGCCCGAGCCGGCCTGGGCGGGGCCGGGCAGCGCATCGACGACCGTGCAGGCCACGCCGGCACGCGACAGCGCCAGCGCGCAGGCCGCACCGGCCAGGCCCGCGCCGACGATGACGGCCCGCTTTGCGTCCGGCGCCAGCGGCTCGCGGCCGGGCGGGCGCTGCGGCTGGTGGCGCGGTGCAAAGCGGGCGACGGTCATCTCCGGCTTGTTGGCAAAACCTGGTGCCAGCTTGATGTCGAAGCCCAGCGACGCCAGCGCCCGGCGCATCGGCCGGTTGATGCTCCAGGTTGCCACCGTCGTGCCGGGCAGCGCATGGCGGGCCAGGCTCTTCAGCAGCCATTCGTCCCACAGCTCCGGGTTGAGCTTGGGGGAGAAGCCGTCGAGGTAGATGGCATCGGCGTCCAGCACCATCTCGCGCAGCAGCTCGCGCGCATCGCCCAGGCCCAGCAGCAGCTCGACGCGGCCTTCATCGAAGCCAAGCGTGTGCACCCCGGCCGTCAGGGGTGGCCAGCGGTCGATGAGCTGCCGCGCGAGGTCGCCAAGCGGGCTGCCTGCATGGGCGCGGGCGAGGTCGTCCCGCGTCAGCGGGTGCTTCTCGACGCTGACGAAAACCAGCCGCGCGCAGCGTGCCGGGTCTTGCCGCCAGGTATCCCAGGTCGCGAGGAAGTTGTTGCCCAGGCCGAAACCGGTCTCCAGCACGACGAAGCGTTCGCGCCCCTGCCAGCGCGCCGGCAGACCATTGCCGCCGACGAAGACATGCCGCGCCTGGGCCAGCGCGCCGGCGCGCGAGTGGTAGACATCGCCATAGGCCGGCGAGGCGGGGGCAGTGGGGTCGGAGAAGTCGACCTCGGCGGAGGGGAGGGCGGGGCTCTTCAAGCGGCGGTCGTGGCAGCGGGCATGGCGCAGCATTGGAGCATCGGATTCCCGCCACGCTGTCAGTGCAGCAGCGCGGCGAGGCCGCCGCCCAGCAGCAGCGGCAGGGCCAGCGCCGGGATGATGAAGCGCGCGAAGCGCCAGCCGCCCGCGACTGCCGCAGTGATGCTGCGCGTCACGCTGTTGCAGGCGAAGGCCAGCAGCAGTCCTGCCAGCAACTGGCCGCTGGCGATGCCGCCGGCCGCCTGAAGGCCTGCCAGCGACGCGATGGGGGCATGCACGTCGGCAAAGGCGGCCAGCGCCACGGCGCCGTAAAGGCCCGAGTTGCCGAAGTGCTCGCGTGCCCAGCTGACGCCGACAGCCACGGCACTCAGCATCAGCGACAGCAGCATCGCCTCGCGCAGCCTCAGCGGACCGTTGCGCCCGGCGACCACCGCGGCCTGGGCCGCGTTCCGTTCCAACTGGTGCGAGCGCCGCGCCAGCAGCACGCCCATGGCGCCGCACAAGGCGATGCCCAGCAGCGTGACGGGCAGCACGCCCAACGCGGCCTGCGGCGCGAGTGCGAACACCATGGCCTGGGCCTGCAGCCACGAAGCGCAGGTCGACATGACCGCGCCGGCCGTGCAAGCCAGGCGCAGCTCGGGCTGGCCGCGCGATTTGCTGCCCATCGCGGCAATGGTCGCCGTGCTGGACACCAGCCCCGACAGCAGGCCCGACAGCGCCAGCCCGGCCTGCGCGCCGGCCAGGCGCAGCGCAATGTGGCCCACGGCCTGCAACGCGAGCAGCAACAGCATCAGCCCCATCAGCGAGTACGCCTTCATGCCGGCCAGCCAGGGCAGGGGCTGCTGCGGCATCAGCGGCAGCACGACGAGGGCCAAGGCGCCCAGCAGCAGGCCGTCGTGCAGTTCCTCCTCGCGCAGCACCTGCGTGGCGAAGCGGTGCAGCCGCGTGCGCGCGGCCAGCAGCGCCGTCAGCACGATGGCCGCGGGTGCGCCCAGCAGCGGCGCCGTCACGCACAGCGCGCCGATCAGGCAGGTGACGAGCAGCGCGAGTGCCCGTGTCAGGCCGGGGTCGCGTCCACGCCAGTAGGCGAGAGCTCCCAATGCGGTGACCGCCGCCGCGGCGACCGCCAGCAGGCCCGGCAGCGCCAGCGCCTGCGCCAGTGCGCCGGCCAGCGAGGCCAGCGTGAAGGTGCGCAGCCCGGCCGGTTCGCCGTGCGAGCCGCGGGGCTTGTGGCGTTCACGCTCCAGCCCGATCAGCAGGCCGCTGCCGAGTGCCGCGGCCAGGCCGGTGATGAGTTCCGCAGAAACGCCGAAGGCCGCGCCGTCCATCACCAAGCGACGGTCTCGCCGTGCTGCGGCACGCGCACCGGCCAGCCCAGTTCGTCCTGGATGCGGCCGCGCAGCGCATCGGCGGCGGCGGGTTCGCCATGGACGACGTAGACCTGCTCGGGCGGCCTCGGCAGCGCGCGCAGCCACTGCAGCAGGCCTTCGGCGTCGGCGTGGCCGGAGAAGCCGTCGAGGTGGCTGATCTCGGCGTTGACCGGCACCCAGCGGCCGCGGATCTTGACCTCGCGCTCGCCCGCCACCATGCGCGCTCCGCGCGTGCCGCCGGCCTGGAAGCCGGGGAAGGCGATGTGATGCTGCGGTTGCGGGGCCAGCGTCTCCAGGTAGTTCAGCACGCGGCCGCCGGTGGCCATGCCGCTGGCCGAGATGACCACGGCCGGCTTGGCGCGCGGCGCGGCCAGGCTGGCGGCCAGCTTCAGGCTCTGCGCCTGCTTGGTCACGTAGCGCACGCGGTCGGTCAGGCTGCGCGCCTCGCTGGCGGAGATGCGCAGCAGCCGGGCGTGCTTGAGCGTCAGCTCGGTGGCCTGCTCGGCCATCGGGCTGTCCAGCCAGATCGGCACGTCCAGCGGCAGTTCGCCCGCGTTGCGCAGGCGTTGCAGCACCAGCAGCAGGGCCTGTGCGCGGCCGACGGCGAAGCTGGGCAGCAGCACCGAGCCGCCGCGCTTGAGCGTCGTGCGCAGGATCTGCGCGAGCCGGGCCTGTGGGTCCTCGGGCGGATGAAGACGGTTGCCGTAGGTGGACTCGATGAGCACGACGTCGGCTGCGGGCGGCACCTGGGGCGTGGGCATCAGCAGGTCGCCCGCGCGACCGATGTCGCCGGAGAACAGCAGCGAGCGCCCGCCCCGGCTCACATGGATGGACGAGGCGCCCAGCAGGTGGCCGGCGGGCGTGAAGCGGACGTCGGTCGCGCCCAGCTTCAAGCGACCGTCGCGCGGCAGCGGCGCGAACTGCTTCAGCGTCGCCTCGGCCTCGCGCACGCCGTACAGCGGCAGCGCCTTCTCGTGGCGGCTGGAGCCGTCGCGGTTGGCGCGGCGGGCGTCTTCCTCCTGCAGATGGGCGCTGTCGCGCAGCAGTACGTCGCAGAGGTCACGCGTCGCGGCGGTCGCGTAGATCGGGCCCTTGAAACCCTGGCGGCGCAGCGCGGGCAGGTAGCCGCAGTGGTCCAGATGGGCGTGGGACAGCAGCACGGCGTCGAGCTGTTGCGTGGGCCCTCCCAACGGCATCCAGTTGCGCTCGCGCAGCGCCTTGTAGCCCTGGAACAGTCCGGCATCCAGCAGCAGGCGCTGGTCACCCAGCGTCAGCAGATGGCGCGAGCCGGTGACGGTGTCGGCGGCGCCGAGAAAGGTCAGTTTCATGGAAGGCCCAGGGATTGCAGGTCCCTGGATTCGAGCACCCGGTCCAAGGGCAAGGGCTGATCCAGCGCAAGCCGCAGCGTCCCGGCCGCAGCCGAGGAGCTACGCGTCTGCCAGCAAGGCCGCCAGCGCCGCCGCATCCAGCGGCGCCGCGCGCCCGTCGCCTTCCAGCACGCCCTCGGCCAAGCCGCGCTTGTCGCGGTGCAGTTCGATGATGCGTTCCTCCACCGAGCCGGCCGTCACCAGGCGGTAGACCGTGACCGGGCGCTGCTGGCCCATGCGGTGGGCACGGCCGGCGGCCTGGTCCTCGGCGGCGGGGTTCCACCAGGGGTCGACGATGAGCACGTAGTCGGCCACGGTCAGGTTCAGGCCGAAGCCGCCGGCCTTCAGGCTGATCAGGAAGACCTCGCCCTCGCCACGCTGGAAGGCCGCGACCCGCTTCGTGCGTTCACCCTGTGGCGTGCTGCCGTCCAGGCGCTGGAAGGGCAGGCCCATCTGCTCAAGCCGCTCGCCGAGCAGGTCCAGGTAGTCGGTGAACTGGCTGAACACCAGCGCCTTGTGGCCGCCGTCCACCAGCTCGCGCACGATGTGCTCGAACTCGGCCATCTTGCTGCCCACCAGGCCCAGCTCGGGCGACACCAGGCGCGGGTCGCAGGCGGCGCGGCGCAGCCGCATCAGCTCGGCCAGCACCTGCATCTGGGCGCCGCGCTCGGGGTCGGCGGCGGCCTGGGCCACGGCGGCCTGGGCGTCGCGGCGCAGCGCTTCCAGGAAGTGGCGCTCCTGCTCGCTCGGCTCCACGCGGTGGACGATCTCGGTGCGCGGGGGCAGGTCTTGCAGCACCTGCGCCTTGGTGCGCCGCAGCAGGAAGGGCGCGACGATGCGGCGCAGCCGCGCGCGCGCCGCGGCGTCCTGCTGGCGCTCGATGGGGCCGGCGAAGCGCTCGCTGAACTGCTGCGGCGTGCCCAGCAGCCCGGGGTTGATGAGGTTCATCAGCGACCACAGGTCGGCCAGCCGGTTTTCCACCGGCGTGCCCGACAGCGCCAGGCGGAAGCCGGCGTCGAACTCGGCCACGGACCTGGCCCGCTTGGTGGCCGCGTTCTTCAGCGCCTGGGCCTCGTCCAGCACCAGCGTGTGCCAGCGGCGCGCGGCAAAGGCGTCGGCGTCGATCTGGGTGAGCGCATAGCTGGCGACGACGACGTCCCCCGGCCCGGCCGCGGCCAGAAGCGCGTTGCGGTCGGTCGCGTCGCCATAGCTCGCCGCGTTCAGCGATGGCGCGAACGTGGCGCACTCGGCCAGCCAGTTGCCGCAGACCGACGTCGGCGCGATGACCAGCGCGGGGCCGTCGGCGGCGCGGTCGAGCAGCAGCGCCAGCGTCTGCACGGTCTTGCCCAGGCCCATGTCGTCGGCCAGGCAGGCGCCGAAGCCGGCGGCGGCCAGGCGGCTCATCCAGGCGAAGCCCTCGGCCTGGTAGCCGCGCAGCTCGGCGCGCAAGGCCTTGGGCACTTGCGGCTGCAGCGCGGTGGCGGCGGCGAGCTGCTCGACGCGCGCGCGCCAGCCCTTGTCGCCGGCCAGCTGCACACCGGCCAGGCCCTGGTCCAGCCAGGCCGCGCTGGCGGTGGGCAGCTGCAGCTCGCCCTTCTTCGTCTGGGCCAGTGCGTCCAGGTCGCGCAGCTGCTGGCGCAATTGCTCGGACAGCGCCAGGTAGTGCCCCTCGGCCAGGCGCACGAAGCGGCTCTTGCTGCCGCGGTTCAGCGCCAGCAGCTCCTGCAGGCCCAGCACCCGGCCTTCGTCGACGCGGGCCTCGCCGGTCAGGCCGAGCCAGTCGCGCCCGCTGCTGACGGCGATCTGCACGGCCGCACCGTCCAGCGGCAGCACGCGCACCGGCTTGCCCTTGGGCCAGGCCAACGCGGCGATGCCGGGCAGGGCCGGCAGGCGCTCGACGGCGGCCAGCGCCTCCTCGGCGTCGGCCAGCAGCCAGGGCTGGTCGGGCGGCTGCTCGGGGTCGAGGAAGGGCAGGGCGGCCATGACGTCGGCGCGGTGCCGGCTTTCAGCCGCGAGGTCGCGCTCGGTGGCCAGGCTGACGCCTTCGTGCAGGCACATCAGCCGCTCGCGGCCCTGGCCCGGCGTGACGGCGGGGCCGAAGTCGCCGAAGGGCTGGGCCACCAGCAGCAGCGACAGGCCCTCTCCCTGGGGCGTGAGGCGGGCATGCAGGCGGCTGTCGCCGGCCACGCGCTGGCCGGCGTCGGCGTCGGAGTGCAGCTGGAAGTGGCCGGTCAGCACCTGCAGCGCGGCGCCCAGTTCGGCGGTGGCCTCGGCCGGCACCTGCCAGCCCTGGGCGACCAGCTCGGCCACGCGGCGCTGGGTGGGCGTGATGCGGATCAGCCGTGCGCGGCCCGGGCCCTCGATCATGACGCGCTGGGCGTTGCGGCGTTCGCGCTCGGCCTCGGCCTGGGCGCCGAACAGCTCGCCGGCATGCGCGGGCTCGGCCGCGATCAGCGGCGGGTGCAGGTGGAACTGGAAGGCCGCCTCGGCGCCTTCGCCCACGCGGCGCACCTCCAGCTCGGGCAGGCCTTCGCTCAGCTCCACCCACTGGCCGGGCGCGTCGGCCAACATCAGGTGCGGATGGCCCACCAGCGCCACCAGCGCGGGGCTGACGTCCAGGCGCAGGTCGTGCACGCCGGCCCAGGCGTCGCGCTCGATGTGGCGCAGCACGAGGTTGTCGCGGCTGCGCTGCGCGCCCTGCTTCTTCAGCTTGGCAAGCGTGACGGCCTTGAACTTGAGGCCGCCGCGGGCGCCGGTGCTCATCTCCATGGGTTCCAGCGTGTGGACGCGGCCGGCGTTGTCCAGCCTCAGCTGCCAGGCCAGCTCGGCCTTGGCGGCGGCACCGGCGGGTTTGCCGTCGTCGCTGAGGGCGGCGATGGCTGCGAGGGCGTCCTGCCAGGCCTGGCGCGGCCGGCCCAGAAAGCTGGCCACGCGGGCCGGCCCGTTGCCGCCCAGCTCCAGGCGCTGCAGCGCTGCGCGCAGGTGCTCGGCCAGCAAGGCCTGCTCGGGGCCCAGGCCGGCGAGCAGCTCTTGCGCGAGCTGCTGCGTCCAGCCCGGCGCGGGCTTGCCCAGCCAGGCGGCCAGCAGCAGGCGGTCGGCGGGAGCGGCGTCGCCCGGCGCTTGGGGGCTGAAGGCGGCTTCGAGGAAGCTGTCCTCGCCCAGCCGCACGCCGATGCCGTGGGCCCACAGCCCCCAGGCGTCGTAGGCGGTGGGATTGCGCGTGCCGGACTCGGCGATGGCGTACTTGCGGGCCTGCGCCCAGGCCTTGGGGTCGTCCTGGGCCAGCAGGGCCAGCAGATAAAGCCGCGCGGTGTCCAGCCGCAGCGCGTTGCGGCGGCTGCGGCTGGCGGTATGGATGGCCTTGATGGCGGCCTCGTAGCCAGTGGCGGCGTCGGCCCAGCGGCCGGCGACGAGGGCGCGCGTGGCGGCCAGCGTTGTCACGAGGGGGCCTTGCAATCCCTGCAGGTGGCGCTCGGCACCGTCGAGGTCCAACGCCAGCAGATCGGCCTCCGCCAGACGTGAGCGCAGCGCCATGCTCAGTGGCCCGGCCGCGTCGGTCTGCAGCCAGGCGCGCAGGTCGGCGCGCGCCGGGTGGCCGGCCCGTAGCACGTCGAGCAGCAGGCTCACCAGACCATCGCGCAGCTCGGGGGCTATCTGCGGCAGCAGGCCGGGCAGCCAGGGGGCGAGCAGCGCGTGGACCTGCAGCATCGGGTCGCGCAACTCGGTCAGGCGTGTGGCGAGCAACTCGCGGAACTCGGCGGCCGGCATGCCGGCATACAGCATCAGCCGCAGCACGGCGAACATGTCCTCGTCGCCGCGAAAGCTGATCCAGCCGATGGGATCGCGCCAGCTGCCGCGGCCCGGCCCCAGCAGCCACAGGCGCTGGCGCCAGAAGTGCTCGGCCGCCGGCGGGCTCAGCAGGGCTTGCAGCCGCGCGGCATGTTCGTGCAGCGGCGCGCGGGTGCCGCGGCCGTAGCCCGTCTCGGCCTGGCCGCGCTCCACCAGGGCCTGCAGCCCGTCGCGCACGCTGTAGTGGTCGAACGCGCTGCCGTCGGCGCGCTGCCAGCCGTTCATGCCCATCCACTGCAGCACGGCGTTGATGCTGGCGAAGCCGCCGATCAGCAGCAGCACGTCGAGCAGCTTCTGCAGGTCGGCTTCGGGCAGGGCGGTCGGCGGGCTCTGCGGCGTCTTCTTGGACTGCTGAAGCCTGTCCATCATCTCCTGGGCCGTGACGACGGTGCCATCGGGCAGGTTGAACTTCAGCGAGTTGTCGAGCGGGGAGCGAGCCATGGCGCGGGATTAGATCAGCCAGAAAAAACGGCCTGCCCCGTGAAGGGCAGGCCGTGTCGGCAAAGCGCTGTTTCTCAGCGCTTGGGCTGGGTCAGGCGCGGGCCGTTGTTGTGGCGCGGAGCGCCGCCGTCGCGGCTGGGCTGGCCTTGCGGCTTGGATGCGGTGCGCGCACCGCCGTGGCCGGTGTGCGCTGCAGGCTTGGCGCCGCCGTGACCGGCGTGGGGCTGGGGACGCCCGCCGCCGCCAGCCGGGCGGCCACCGTCGCGCTGGCCGCCACGGTTGTCGCCACCGCGGCCACCACCGCCGTTGCCGCCACGGCCGCCGCGGCCGTTGGCACCGGCCGGCGGGTTGGGGTTGCGGCCCCGGCTGCCGTTCGGGTTCAGGATGGTGCGGCCCAACACGATGGGCTCGGCCTTCTCGTTCGGGTCGGGCGCAAAGCCGGCCACGACTTCCTTCGGGATCTCGCGCTTGATGAGCTTCTCGATGTCACGCAGGAAGCCGTTCTCGTCGATGCAGACGAGGCTGACGGCTTCGCCCTGCGCGCCGGCGCGGCCGGTGCGGCCGATGCGGTGGACGTAGTCCTCCGGCACATTGGGCAGCTCGAAGTTGACGACGTGGGGCAACTGGTCGATGTCGATGCCGCGGGCGGCGATGTCGGTGGCCACGAGGCAGGTCAGGTCGCCCGACTTGAAGTCGGCCAGCGCCTTGGTGCGCGCGCCCTGGCTCTTGTTGCCGTGGATGGCCATCGCGCTGATGCCGTTGTCGTTCAGGTAGTCGGTCAGGCGGTTGGCGCCGTGCTTCATGCGCGTGAAGACGAGCACCTGGTGCCAGTCGCCACTCTTGATGAGGTGGACCAGCAGTTCCTTCTTGCGTTCGCGGCCCACAGGGTGGACCTTCTGCGCGATCTGGTCGTTGGTCTGGTTGCGGCGGGCCACCTCGATGAGGGCCGGCTGGTTCAGCAGGCGGTCGGCGAGGTTCTTGATCTCGTCGCTGAAGGTCGCGCTGAACAGCAGCGACTGCTTCTTGGCCGGCAGCAGCGCCAGCACCTTCTTGATGTCGTGCACGAAGCCCATGTCGAGCATGCGGTCGGCTTCGTCGAGCACGAGGATCTGCACCTGCGACAGGTCCAGCGTGCCTTGCTGCGCGTGGTCGAGCAGGCGGCCGGGCGTGGCGACGAGGATGTCGACGCCGTCGCGCAGCTTGTTGATCTGCGGCTGCATGCCGACGCCACCGAACATGACCATGCTCTTCAGCGGCAGGTATTTGCCGTAGGTCTGCACGCTTTCCTCGACCTGGGCGGCCAGTTCGCGGGTGGGCGTCAGCACGAGCGCGCGGATGGCGATCTTGCCGCGCTTGTTCAGCAGTTTCTCGCCGGTGGCGAGGCGATGCAGCATGGGCAGCGTGAAACCGGCGGTCTTGCCGGTGCCGGTCTGCGCGCCGGCCATGAGGTCACCACCGTTGAGCACGGCGGGAATGGCCTGGGCCTGGATGGGGGTGGGAGAGGTGTAGCCGGCGTCGGCGATGGCCTTCAGCAGGGGCTCTGCAAGGCCGAGGGTGTCGAAACTCATCGAATCCAAAGTGGGAGGGCACGCCGAAAATCACCGGGGCTCGCCGTGACGCCGGGGAGGCGACACCAGTCTTCGGGCAAGCCAGGCCGCGTGCTTGGGGCCAAAAAAAGAAACGCCGCGCAAGACTGAGAGGCGCGGCGTGGGTTGCATTCTAACGGCGGAACCCCGCAGCCGCCGTGACCGAGTTCCCAATGCGGCGACAATAGGCGCCATCGCAGGCCCGCCACCGGGCCTGCCGCCATTTCAGCTCCAAGGATTCGCCATGGCCCAGTACGTCTTCTCAATGAACCGCGTCAACAAGACGGTTCCCCCCAAGCGCCACATCCTCAAGGACATCTCGCTGTCCTTCTTCCCCGGCGCCAAGATCGGCGTGCTGGGCGTGAACGGCTCGGGCAAGTCCACGCTGCTGAAGATCATGGCCGGCGTCGACAAGGAGATCGAAGGCGAAGCCATCCCCATGCCGGGCATCAAGATCGGCTACCTGGAGCAGGAGCCGCGCCTGAACCCCGACCAGACCGTGCGCGAGGCCGTGGAAGAGGGCATCGGCGGCGTGCTGGCGGCCAAGAAGCGCCTGGACGAGGTCTATGCCGCCTACGCCGAGCCGGACGCCGACTTCGACGCGCTGGCCGCCGAACAGGGCGAACTGGAGGCCATCATCTCGGCCGCCGGCTCCGAGAACACCGACCTGCAACTGGAACTGGCCGCCGACGCGCTGAACCTGCCGCCGTGGGATGCCGTCATCGGCGTGCTGTCCGGCGGCGAGAAGCGCCGCGTCGCGCTGTGCCGCCTGCTGCTCTCCAAGCCCGACATGCTGCTGCTCGACGAACCCACCAACCACCTGGACGCCGAGTCCGTCGAGTGGCTGGAGCAGTTCCTGCAGCGTTTCCCCGGCACCGTGGTGGCCATCACCCACGATCGCTACTTCCTGGACAACGCGGCCGAGTGGATCCTCGAACTGGACCGTGGCCACGGCATTCCGTGGAAGGGCAACTACACCGAGTGGCTGGACCAGAAGGAACGCCGCCTGGAGCAGGAGCAGAAGTCCGAAGACGCGCGCATGAAGGCGATGAAGGAGGAGCTGAAGTGGGTCCGCTCCAACGCCAAGGGCCGCCAGGCCAAGAGCAAGGCGCGCCTGGCCCGCTTCGAGGAGCTGAGCGACGTCGAGTACCAGCAGCGCAACGTGACGAACGAAATCTTCATTCCCGTGGCCGAGCGCCTGGGCAATGAAGTCATCGAGTTCGAGAACGTCAGCAAGAGCTTCGGCGACCGCGTGCTGATCGACAACCTGTCGTTCAAGGTCCCCGCCGGTGCCATCGTCGGCATCATCGGCCCCAACGGCGCCGGCAAGTCGACGCTGTTCCGCATGCTGCAGGGCGTGGAGCAGCCGGACAGCGGCACCGTCAAGATCGGCAAGACGGCCAAGATGGCCTTCGTCGACCAGAGCCGCGCCAGCCTGGAGGCCGACAAGACCGTGTGGCAGGACGTCTCCGGCGGCCTGGACAACATCACGGTCGGCAAGTTCGTCATGCCCAGCCGCGCCTATCTCGGCCGCTTCAACTTCAAGGGCAACGACCAGCAGAAGCTCGTCGGCTCGCTGTCCGGCGGTGAGCGCGGCCGCCTGCACCTGGCCAAGACGCTGGCCCAGGGCGGCAATGTGCTGATGCTCGACGAACCGTCCAACGACCTCGACGTCGAAACCCTGCGCGCGCTGGAAGAAGCGCTGCTGGAGTTCGCCGGCTCGGCCATGGTCATCAGCCACGACCGCTGGTTCCTGGACCGCATCTGCACGCACATCCTGGCCTGCGAAGGCAACTCGCAGTGGTTCTTCTTCGACGGCAACTTCCACGAGTACGAGGCCGACAAGAAGAAGCGCCTGGGCGAGGAAGGCGCGCGCCCGAAGCGCATGCGCTTCAAGCCCATCAAGTGACATGGCGCCCCCACGCACCTGAGTACAGGCGATGTCCCCCGAGGGGGCGCGAACCGGTTTGAGGCGGCCCGGCGCCGGTTCAGGGGCCGTAAGCCTGGGGGTGACAGCGGGACACAGTTCTTTACCGCGCCCCCAAAGATCCCACACAGGCCCCCTGGAAGATCCACATCACTCCCTCTTCCTTCAAGGAGATCCGTGATGAAAGCCTTCCAGATCCAGAACCTGTTGCGCGTCGGCACCGTGGCCGCGGCGCTGGCCCTCGGCGGCGTGGCCGCGCAGGCACAACCCGGCCCTGGCGGCCCCGGCCATCACCACGGTAGCGCCGCCATGGGCGGCGGCTTCTTCGGTGGCGGTCACATGCTGGACATCGTCAACGCGACGGACGCCCAGCGCAGCCAGATCGAGGCCATCTTCAAGGCCGCTCGCCAAGACCTGTCGGGCCAGCGCGAAACCGGCATGAAGCTGCATCAGCAACTGGCCACGCTCTACACGGCGACCAACATCGACGCCGCCGCCATCGAGGCCGTGCGCCAGCAGATCAGCGCCCAGCACGAAGTGGCCTCCAAGCGCCTCAGCCAGGCCAGCATCGACGCGGCCCGCGTGCTGACGCCCGAGCAGCGCGCCAAGATCGCCGAAGTGGCCAAGCGCCACCAGGCCCGCGCCGCGGCCCACCGCAAGGGCTGATTGCCCGTCGGCGAGGAGATCTGCGATGCTTGAGCTTCGACCTTCCGGCGCCGAGGCGCGCCGGCCCCCTTTCACTTCGCTGGCTCCCGTGATGAGTGCTCGACTGCTGTTGATCGATGACGATGCCCGCCTGACCGGCATGGTGGGCGACTACCTGCGCGCCGCGGGCTTCGAGGTCAGCACGGCCGGCAGCCTGGCCCAGGCCCGCGAGGCGCTGGCCCACGGCCGTTTCGAACTGCTGGTGCTGGACCTGATGCTGCCCGACGGCGACGGCCTGGATTTCTGCCGCTGGTTGCGCGGCGACCCGCGCTGGCGCCACCAGCCGGTGCTGATGCTGTCGGCCCGCGGCGAGCCGATGGACCGCATCCTCGGCCTGGAACTCGGCGCCGACGACTACCTCGCCAAGCCTTTCGAGCCGCGCGAACTGCAGGCCCGCATCAAGGCGCTGCTGCGCCGGCTCGAGCCCAAGCTGGACGGCGACGAGGTGCTGCGCTTCGGCCGCCTGGAGATCGACCTGGCCGCCCGCGTGGCGCGCCTGGACGGCAAGATCTGCGACCTGACCAGCCACCAGTTCGACCTGCTCGTCGTGCTGGCGCAGAGCCCGGGGCGCGTGCTGAGCCGTGACCAGATCATGGACGCGCTCAAGGGCCACCCGCTGGAGGCCTTCGACCGCTCCATCGACGTGCACATCTCGCGCATCCGCGCCGTCATCGAGGACGACCCCAAGAACCCGCGCCGCGTACTGACGGTGCGCGGCGCTGGCTACGTCTTCGCGCGCAAGCAGGACGCCGACGCAGATGCGGCTTGAGAGTGAGCCCCTCGTCCAGTCTCGCCCCGCTGAACGCGGGCGCGCCTAGCCGGTCCCCCGAGGGGACGGCGATGCTTGCGGCGTTGAGCCGCAAGCACATCGCCTCACGCGGGCCGGCTTGGGAGCGGCCCGGCGCTCGGCCCGCAAATGCCCTACGTTCTACGCGCCTGAATTGAAAAGCCTCTACCTCCGCATCTACCTGACGCTGGTCGCGCTGCTGCTGGCGTTCGCCTTCGGCTCGGCTTGGCTGTTCCAGCGCCACATCGAGCAGGAGCGCGGCAATGTCGAGATCGCCGCCAGCGAGCGGCTGAACGCGATGGCCGCGCTGTTGAAGCTGGCGCTGCCGCCGGCCGATGCACCGCGCGCCGAGCAGGCTGCGGCCTTCGCCGACTGGGGGCTGCGCCTGCGCATGCCGCTGGCGCTGGAAGATGCCAGCGGCAAGCGCATAGCCACGACGCAGATGTACCTGCGGCGCGCGGAGGACCCCGGCGCCGTCATCGTGAATGCCAGCCTGGGCGACGGGCGCAGCCTGGAGATGGTGCGCAGCGTGCGGCCGCCCGGCCCGCAGGGCGGCGCTTCCGGTCCTGGCAGCCCCGGCTCCGGCCCGGGCGCCCGCCCGCCGCGACAGGACGAAGGCCCCTGGACCAGTCCCTGGCTGCACCGCCCGGTCTCGCCGGGCGCGCCGGCCGTGTCGACGCTGGCCGTCGTGCTGGTGCTGCTCTTCATCGGCGTGGCCGCCGGCGCCTTCCCCGTCGTGCGCCGGCTCACGCGCCGGCTGGAGGCACTCAAGCGCGGTGTCGAGCAGTTCGGCGCCGGCCAGCTGCACCACCGTGTCGACGACAGCGGCCGCGACGAGGTGGCCGCCGTGGCCGCCAGCTTCAACCAGGCCGCCGAGCGCATCGAGACACTGCTGCGCTCCCACCAGACGCTGCTGGCCAATGCCAGCCACGAACTGCGCTCGCCGCTGGCGCGGCTGAAGATGGCTTTCGCAATGCTCGACGAGGCCGCGCCCGCCCAGCGCGAGCGCCTGGCGCGCGAGATCGACGTCAACATCGCCGAGCTGGATGCCCTCGTCGAAGAGGTGCTGCTGGCCAGCCGGCTGGAGGCGGGCAGTGCCACCGGTGAGTCGCATCCGGTCGACCTGCTGGCGCTTGGTGCGGAAGAGGCCGCACGCGCCGAAGCCGGCTTCGAGCCCGAGATGGACACGGCCATCGTCAGCGGCCAGGAGCGCCTGCTGCGCCGTGCATTGCGCAACCTGCTGGACAACGCGCGCCGCTACGGCGGGCCCGACGTGGAGCTGGGCCTGCGTTCGGTGGCCGGCGGCTACGAGTTCGTCGTCGCCGACCGCGGCCCCGGCGTGCCCACCGAACTGCGCGAACGCATCTTCGAACCCTTCTACCGCCTGCCCGGCCATGCCGAGATGGCCGGTGGCGTGGGCCTGGGGTTGAGCCTCGTCAAGCAGATCGCCGAGCGCCATGGCGGCAGCGTGCGCTGCCTGGCCCGCGACGGCGGCGGCAGCCGCTTCGTGATCTTCCTGCCGTCGACGGGGGGCTGACGGCCCGGGTCAGGCCGCGTCCAGCCTGAAGGCTCGCACGGAGCCGGCCAGGCGCTCGGCCTGATCGCGCAGGCTCTGTGCCGCGGCCGCGCTTTCCTCGACGAGGGCGGCGTTCTGCTGCGTCATCTGGTCCAGCTGCGCGACGGCGATATTGACCTGGCCGATGCCCTGGCTCTGCTCCGACGCGGCGGCCGTGATCTCGCCGACGATGTCCGACACGCGCTGCACCGAGCCGACGATCTCCTGCATCGTGCGGCCGGCGTCGGCCACCAGGTGCGAGCCGGCATCCACGCGCTCGACCGACGCGCCGATCAGCCCCTTGATCTCCTTGGCGGCCTGCGCCGAGCGCTGCGCCAGCGTGCGCACCTCGCCCGCGACCACCGCGAAGCCACGGCCCTGCTCTCCGGCCCGGGCGGCCTCGACGGCGGCGTTCAGCGCCAGGATGTTGGTCTGGAAGGCGATGCCGTCGATGACGCCGATGATGTCGACGACCTTTCTCGACGAGGCATTGATTTCTTCCATCGTCGTGACGACCTGCGACACCACCGTGCCGCCCCGGGCCGCCGTCTCGGCAGCCGACGCGGCCAGCTGGTCGGCCTGGCGCGCCGCGTCGGCGCTCTGCTTGACGGTGGCAGTCAGCTGCTCCATCGCCGAGGCGGTCTGCTGCAGGTTGCTTGCCGCCTGCTCGGTGCGCTGGCTGAGGTCCTGGTTGCCGGCGGCAATCTCGCCGCTGGCCGTGCCGATGCTGTCCGTGGAGGCGCGGATGCTGCGGATCATCGTGGACAGCGCGCCCTGCATGTCGCCCAGCGCCGTCAGCAGCTGGCCGGTCTCGTCGGAGGCGGTGTGGGTCGACGTGGTGCGCAGGTCGCCCTGCGCGACGCGCTGCGCCTCGGTCACCGCATGGCGCAGCGGCCCGGTGACGCTGCGCGTGATGGCCCAGGCGCAGAACCCGCCCAGCGCCAGCGACAGCACGCCGAGGATCAGCAGCTGGCGTCGCGCCGCGGCGGTGGCTGCCTCGACGCTGTCGGAGGCCGTGTCGATCTGCGTGCGCTGCAGGTCCAGCAAGGCCTGCAGGCTGGCCAGGTAGGCTTGGCCGGCGGGCAGGAAGCTCTGCTCGAACAGCTTGGCGGCCTGGTCGGGGTCGCCGGCCTTGGCGGCGACGATCTGGTCGCGCGCGGCGACATAGCGCTTGCGCACCTCGGCGAGGGCGGCGAACTCGCGCTTCTCGGCCTCGGTGCTCAGCAGCGCCTCGATGCTCTTCTGCAGCTCGCTGCTGCGCTTGCTGGCCTCGGCGTTCTCGGGGGCGAAGAAGGCGGCCAGCGCGGGGTCGGCGCTTTTCACGACGGCGGTGGTGCGGCGCACGCTGGTGTGGATGGCGCGGTACCAGTCGGCCACCAGCCTCTCCTTGGCCAGCGGTTCTCGCATCATGCTGCGCATGGCGCCCGCGGCGTGGTCCAGCTGCCACCAGCCGATGCTGATGATGGCGATCAGCAGCACGAGGACGGCGGCGAAGCCGGCGCCGAGGCGGGTTCCGATCTTCCAGCGATTCATGGCAAACCTCCGTGATGCGACGCGAGCTGGCCAGCGGCGTGACCAGGCAAAGCAGCCCGCACCTGATGGCGTGTCGAGCGTATATCGGAGCGGGGTGGCTTGTCTTGGGCTAGCGCTGCTCGTCGAACACGCGCTTGAGCAACAGGCTCAGCAGCAGTGCCGCGGCCAGCAGCCCGGCCGTGGCGGCCTGCCAGAAGCCCACCGCGCCGTTGCCGTCCGTGCCGAAGGCGCGGAAATAGCCGCCGCCGATGCCCAGCCCCCACAGCGCGACGACGTAGATGACCATGGGCAGCGTGGCCACCTGGTAGGCGCGCAGCACATAGGCGGCCACGGTCTGCAGCGCGTCGCCGAGGTGGAAGAACCACACCCACACCAGCAGCGGCAGCGCCGCCGCGGCGGCCTCGGGGTTGGACGTGTACAGCGCGACGATGGGTTCGCGGGCCAGCGCGACGATGGCGCCCAGCCCCGCGGCCACCAGCGTGGCCAGTGCCATCGCATGCCGGCCGACGATGCGCGCCTCGCGCTTCTGCTCGGCGCCGAGGTGCTGGGCAACCAGCGTGCCGGCGGCCGTCGCCAGGGCCAGGGCGGTCATGAACATCATCGCGACCAGGTTGACGGCGATCTGGTGGCCGGCCACCGGCGTGGCGCCCAGGCGTGCGATGAAGAAGGCCATGAAGGTGAAGCCGGTCACCTCGACGAGGATGGAGCCGCCCATCGGCAGGCCCAGCCGCACCAGGCTCCACAGCGCCTGCCAGTCCGGCCGCGTCTGCCACAGCAAGGGAATGTGGAAGGGGCGGTAGAAGGCATCGCGGCGCAGCAGCAGCAGCGCGACCAGCGCCTGCGACGTCATCGCGATGGCGGTGGCCCAGCCGCAGCCGGCCACGCCCATCGCCGGAATGGGCCCCCAGCCGAACACCAGCACCGCATTCAGCGGCACCTTGGCCGCGAGGCCGGTCAGCTGCATGGCCATGACGGCCTTGGGCCGGCTCACGGCAGTGGAGAAGCCGCGGAAGGCCGTGAACAGCAGCGCGGCCGGCAGCGCGAAGGCTTCGGGCCGCGTGTAGGCCCGCACCTTGCCGGCCTGCGTCGCGTCCAGCTGGGCCAGCCAGATGAAGGGGTCGGGGAACCAGAGCGCCAGGCAGCCGGGCACGCACAGCAGCACCGACAGCCATTGCGCCTGCACGAAGCTGCGGCCCGAGGCGGGCAGGTCGTCGGCGCCGAACTGGCGGCCGGCAATGGGCCCGACGGCGAGCACCACGCCCATCAGCCCGACGAAGATGGTGACGTAGGCCGCCGATCCAACAGCCAGCGCGGCCAGGTCCTGTGGGCCGACGTGGCCCATCATCAGCGTGTCGACCGTGCTGAACATCATCACGGCGATCTGGCCGACGAGCACGGGCCAGGCGAGCGGCACGAGGCGGCGGGCGGAATCGATGAAGCGAATCCGTGTCACGTCTCGGAACTTTCTGTTTTCGGGCCGAGCGCTGGGCCGCTCCCGAGCCGGCCCGCCAGGCGATGTGCTTGCGGCTCGACGCCGCAAGCATCGCCGTCCCCCCGGGGGACCGGCCAAGGTACTCCTTGGACGAGGGGCTTCATTTCACCCGCTCGGCGTAACGGTTGAAGCGCCAGGACGTGCCTTCATGCGTGATGCGCTGCCAGACCGCGCGCTTCTCAAACGGACCCAGGCCCGGCCAGTGCTGCACTTCGTCGAAGGTGCGGCCACAGCCCTTGCAGATGGCATCGCCCTGGGCCGTGGAGCAGATGGCGATACAGGGCGAGTCGGGCGTCGTCTCGTACCAGTCCAGCCAGGCGCCCAGCGCCTTTTCGCTCAAGGCATCGACGTCGACTTCGGTCGCGCGAGTCCATGCCAGCAGCGCGTAGGCCTCGGCCAGCGCGCGCACCTCGGGGGCGGCGCTGATGCCATCGGGTGACGGCGAACGCTCGCGCCACCAGTTGATGGCGGCTTCGAGGTCGGTGACATGAATTCTTTCGTGGGTCACTGACGCACCCTTCGGCCTGCGGCCTGTCCCACCAAGCGGGAGCGAGCTTGCTTGGGGCGGCCCGGCGCTGCGCTCAAGCCACCAGCCCCATCGCGCCGCGCACCTCGCGCAGCGTCTTGCGCGCGACGGCGCGGGCGCGTTCGGTGCCCAGTTCCAGCGTCCACTTGACCTGTTGCGGGTCCAGCGCCGCAGCGCGTTCGCGCCAGGGCGCCTGCTCCTTCTGGATCGCTTCGATGAGCGGCTGCTTGCAGTCCAGGCAGCCGATGGCCGCCGAGCGGCAGCCGCTGTCGCAGGCGACGCGCGTGGCCTCGTCGCTGTAGATCTGGTGCAGCGGCCAGACGGGGCAGCGCGCCGGGTCGCCGGCATCGGTGCGGCGCACGCGCTGCGGGTCGGTCGGCATGGTGCGGATCTTGGCGGCCGTGACCTCGGGCTCGTCGCGCATCGCAATAGCGTTGCCCAGGCTCTTGCTCATCTTCTGGCCGTCCAGCCCCGGCACGCGGGCGGTCTCGGTCAGCAGGGCCTGCGGTTCGACGAAGACGGGCGCGGCCTCGGCATAGAGCCGGTTGAAACGGCGCGCGACCTCGCGGGTCACCTCGACATGGGCGGCCTGGTCTTCGCCCACCGGCACGCCGGCCGGCTTGTAGAGCAGGATGTCGGCCGCCTGCAGCAGCGGGTAGCCGAGGAAGCCGTAGGTGGCCAGCTCGGGCTCGGCGGCGACCTGGTCCTTGTAGCTGGGCATGCGCGCCAGCCAGCTGGATGGCGTGCACATCGCCAGCAGCGTGAACAGCTCGGCGTGCTCGGGCATGCGGCTCTGCAGGAACAGCGTGCAACGCTCGGGGGCTATGCCAGCGGACAGCCAGTCGGTGACCATCTCGTAGACGTGGTGGGCCAGCGTCTCGCCGCTGGTGCGCTGCGTGGTCAGTGCGTGCCAGTCGGCGACGAAGAAGAAGCAGTCGTGCGTGTCCTGCAGCCGCAGCCAGTTCTTCAGCGCGCCGTGGTAGTGGCCGAGATGCAGTGCGCCGGTTGGGCGCATGCCCGACAGGACGCGCTGGCGGGTGGGGACGGGTGTCGTCATGGGGCGCGGATTGTCGCTCCCCTAAACTCCTGCCCCCATGAAGCGACTGGTGATTCTGATTTCGGGACGAGGCTCCAACATGGAGGCCATCGTCAAGGCCTGCAAGACCGAGGGCTGGCCGGCCGAGGTGGCCGCCGTCATCAGCAACCGGCCCGACGCGGGCGGCCTGCAGTTCGCCGCTCAGCACGGCATCGCTACCGCGGTCGTCGACCACAAGGCCTACGCCAGCCGCGAGGATTTCGACGCCGAACTGGCCCGCGTCATCGACGGCTTCTCGCCCGACCTCGTCGTGCTGGCCGGCTTCATGCGCATCCTGACGCCGGGCTTCACGGCCCGCTACGCACGCCGCATGCTCAACATCCATCCGTCGCTGCTGCCGGCCTTCACGGGCTTGCACACGCACGAGCGCGCCATAGCGATGGGCTGCAAGATCGCCGGCGTGACGGTGCACTTCGTCACCGCCGAGCTGGACCATGGCGCCATCGTCATGCAGGCCGCCGTGCCGGTGCTGCCGGGCGACGATGCCAAGGCGCTGTCGGCCCGCGTGCTGGCGGCCGAGCACCGCATCTATCCGCAATCGGTGCGCTGGTTCGTCGAGGACGCGCTGGTGTGGGACGGCGAGGTCGTGCGCCACCGCGACGGCGCCCCGCAGGCGCTGCTGGTCAGCTGAGCAGCCCGGCCAGCAGGTTGATCGACAACGCCAGCACGCCGGTGTTGAAGACGAAGGACAGCAGGCCCTGCAGCAGCACGAGGCGGCGCATGGGCCGCGAGCTGACGACGACGTCCGACGTCTGCGACGTTGCCGCGACGGTGATCGAGAAATACAGGAAATCGCCGTAGTCGGGCGGGCCGTCGTCACCCGGGAATTCCAGGCCATGCGACTTCTGGCCGCGGCGGTGGAAAAGGCTGGCATAGGCGAGGCCGAACTCCACTGGCAGCAGCAGCCAGGAGCCGGCCACCGTCACCAGCGCCAGGCAGACATAGCGCGTGTCGTGCGACTGCCGCGCCGTCTGAAGCTCCAGAGTGATCGCTGCCAGGCTGGCCAGCGCACCCAGCGCGGCGAGCACCAGCATGGCCGGGATGCCTTCGGCCAGGCCGCGCGCCTTTTCCTCCACCCCCACCGAACCGGCCCGGCCCAGCATCATCCACAGCACCAGCGGCAGGTAGATCCAGATGACGAGGTTCCAGCCCAGCAGCAGCCGCGTGACGGTCGATATCTGGCCGGGCCAGGCTGCTGCGATGGCGCTGCCCACGAGCACGGCGGTCAGCAGGCGAGGGCGCAGGCGCAGCTGGGTCCAGAGCTTCATGCAGGAGTGGGCGAGGGGCTTGGGATAATGGCGCGATGCATCCTAATGCCCTGCTGGAGCTGTGCGCCGAACTGATCGGCGCCGTCAACAAGCTCGACGCGCCGGCCGATTCCACGGTTTCGGCCTTCTTTCGCCAACACAAGAACCTCGGCCAGCGTGAACGCGCCAGCCTCGCCGAGACCGTCTACGCGCTGCTGCGCGAGCGGTTGAAGTTCCAGAACCTGGCCCAAAGCGGCAGCGGCCCGCTGAACCGCCGCCTGGCCATGCTGGCCTGGCGCGGCAGCGAGACCTTTCTGCGCGGCGCGCTGAGCCCGGCCGAGCAGCAATGGCTGGCCCAGGTCCAGGCGATCTCGCCCGACAGCCTGACGCCCAAACTGCGCCACAACATGCCCGACTGGTTGGCCGTGCCGCTGCAGGATCGCCTGGGCGAGGAGGAGTTCTGGAAGCTCGCCGCCTCGTTGAACGAGGCCGCGCCGCTGGATCTGCGTGTCAACACGTTGAAGCTCAAGCGTGAAGAGGCCCAGGCGCAGCTCAAGGCGGCCGGCATCGAGGCCCAGCCCACGCCTTACTCGCCGCTGGGCCTGCGTATCGACGGCAAGCCGGCGCTGAACAAGATGGAGCTGTTCACCAGCGGTGGCGTCGAGGTGCAGGACGAAGGCAGCCAGCTGCTGGCGCTGCTGCTGGCCCCCAAGCGCGGCGAGATGGTGGTGGACTTCTGTGCCGGCGCCGGCGGCAAGACGCTGGCGCTGGGCGCAGCCATGCGCAACACCGGGCGGCTCTACGCCTTCGACGTGTCCGGCCATCGCCTGGACGCACTGAAGCCGCGGCTGGCGCGCAGCGGCCTGTCCAACGTCTATCCGGCCCAGATCGCCCATGAGCGCGACGACCGCATCAAGCGCCTGGCCGGCAAGATCGACCGCGTGCTGGTCGATGCGCCCTGCTCGGGCCTGGGCACGCTGCGCCGCAACCCCGACCTGAAATGGCGCCAGTCGCCCCAGGCCGTGGCGGAACTGCAGGCCAAGCAGCGTGCCATCCTGGCCAGTGCCGCCCGCCTCGTGAAGCCGGGCGGCCGGCTGGTCTACGCGACATGCAGCCTGCTGGACGCCGAGGACGAGGTCATTGCGGCCGAATTCGCTGCCGCCCATCCTGACTTCAAGCCGTTGGCCGCGGACGAGGCGCTGGGCAAGGCGCAGGTCGACCGAGCGGGTGAACTCGTGGAAAACGGCGCGCTCCGGCTGTGGCCGCACCGCCACGCGACAGACGGTTTCTTCGCCGTCGCGTGGGAACGGGTGGCTTGATTCAGATCAAGAGACCGAGTCGCATCACACGCCGATGCCGGAACGCGGCGCCCCATACCCCTTGTTTTTTGGGGCGTTACTCTACAATTGACATTCCTTTGCATGCCCTTTGCGGGTGAGGTTTCGGACGCATGAATGCATTTTTCGACGCGCTGCTGAACTGGCTGGAGAACGGCCTGCTCAATTTCAGTGCCTGGCAGCTGGTGGTTTTCACGCTGGTTGTGACCCACATCACGATCGCCGCTGTCACGATCTTCCTGCATCGCTGCCAGGCCCACCGCGCGCTGGATCTCGGCCCCATCCCGTCGCACTTCTTCCGCTTCTGGCTGTGGATGACCACCGGCATGGTCACGCGCGAGTGGGTCGCCATCCACCGCAAGCACCACGCCAAGTGCGAGACCGAGGAAGACCCGCACAGCCCGCAGACCCGCGGTCTGAAGAAGGTCATGGCGGAGGGTGCCGAGCTGTATCGCGCCGAGGCCAAGAACGCCGAGACCATCGAGAAGTACAGCCGCGGCACGCCCGACGATTGGATCGAGCGCAACGTCTATCTCAAGCACAGCGCGCTCGGCGTGTCGCTGATGCTGATCATCAACGTCGTGCTGTTCGGTGCCATCGGCGCGACGATCTGGGCCGTCCAGATGGCGTGGATCCCCTTCTGGGCCGCCGGCATCATCAACGGTGTCGGCCACTACTGGGGCTACCGCAACTTCGAGGCGCCCGATGCGTCGACCAACCTGACGCCCTGGACGCTGATCGTCGGCGGCGAAGAGCTGCACAACAACCACCACACCTACCCCACCTCGGCCAAGTTCTCGGTCAAGCCCTATGAGTTCGACATCGGCTGGGTTTACATCCGCGGCCTGGAGATGCTGGGCTGGGCCAAGGTCCGCAAGACGGCGCCCAAGCTGAACCTCGGCGAGATCAAGCCGGCCGACGCCCGCACGCTGGAGGCGCTGATCGCCAACCGCTACGAGGTCATGGCCAACTACGCCCGCGGCCTCAAGTCGGTCTGCGAGGCAGAACTGGCCAAGATCCAGGCCGAGGGCGGCAAGCACAGCGAGCGTTTCGCGCAGTTCAAGCTGGCCAGGCGCTGGCTGCATCGTGACCAGGAGCGCATCCCCGCCAATGTGCATGGCCAGCTGGCCCATGCCCGCGCCGCCAGCCCCGTCATCGACAAGCTCGTGACCATGCGCGAGGAGCTGCGCCAGATGTGGACCCGCACGAATGTGTCGGCCGAGCAGCTGGTGGCCGACCTGCAGGCCTGGTGCCGCCGCGCCGAGGAGAGCGGCATTGCCGAACTGCAGGCCTTCTCGATGCGCCTGCGCGCCGCGCACGCCTGATCTGCATTTCCCGGAGTAAAGGGCGCCCACACGGAGCGCCCTTTTTTCTTGCCTGGTCTAGACTTGTTGCACGCAGTCTTTCATTCAGGAGGCATGCCATGAAATACCGCTGGTTCACCCTCTCTCTGCTGGCCCTCGCCGCCGCTGCGCAGGCGGATGTGCAGGTGAACTTCGTCAAGCCCGACACCTTCATCGACATCAAGGACAACTCCGGCTTTCGCGACCCGGATGTGCTGAAGGACATCGAGAAGCATCTGGTGGAGCAGGCGCAGAAATATCTGCCGGGGCGCGACGTCCGCATCAACGTGACCGACGTCGACCTGGCCGGCCAGGTGGAGCCTATCGGCCGCAGCTGGACCTGGGTGCGCGTCATGCGCACGGTGACGCTGCCATCGATCTCGCTGAACTACGAGGTGCGCGACGGCGACAAGGTCGTGAAGCAGGGCGAGGCGACGCTTCGCGACATGAACTACCAGGATGGCTTCAACAGCTATTTCAGCAGCGAGACCCTGCGCTACGAGAAGCGCATGATCGACCGTTGGTTCAAGGACGAGTTCAGCCCCAAGGTGGCCGCCGCGCGGTGATGCGCTGACCGGCCCAGAAACACAAAACCCGCCAGCGTTGCCGCTTGGCGGGTTTTTCCTTGCTCGGTGTGCAGGGCTACAAAACAGCCCACCGCATCACTTCAGCTTGATTTCCTTGTACAGGACGTGCTTGCGCGCCTTGGGGTCGAACTTCATGAATTCGAGCTTTTCGGGCGTGGTCTTCTTGTTCTTGTTCGTCGTGTAGAAGTGGCCGGTGCCCGCGGTGGACTCCAGCTTGATCTTTTCGCGGCCGCCTTTGGATGCCATGGTCGTATTCCTTTATTGGGTCAGATGGCGATCAGAGCTCGCCCTTGGCGCGCAGATCGGCGACGACTTGGTCGATGCCGACCTTGTCGATCAGACGCAGAGCGGCGTTGCTGATGCGCAGGCGCACCCAACGGTTTTCCGATTCAACGAAGAAACGGCGGTATTGCAGGTTCGGCAGGAACCGGCGCTTGGTTTTGTTGTTGGCGTGGGAAACATTGTTCCCGACCATGGGCTTCTTGCCCGTGACTTGACAGACGCGTGCCATGACGCTTCTCCACTCTGACGTTTGACCAGTTGCGCGAAACGCCGCGCAACCCTTTGACCGCAAATGCCTGCTAAATCCTCCACCGAGGTGTTGGACGCGGTCCATCCGGCAGGCAAGCCCGCGAGTATAGCGGCAAACCCTTGAGCCCGAAAGGGGCTCACGGTTCGATGTGGTCAGCCTTGTTCCTGTTCAAGGAAGCGCTGCGCGTCCAGCGCGGCCATGCAGCCGGTACCGGCGCTCGTGATGGCCTGGCGGTAGATGTGATCCTGCACGTCGCCAGCCGCAAAGACGCCAGGCACGCTGGTCATCGTCGCGAAGCCGTTCAGGCCGCTGCGCGTGACGATGTAGCCGTCCTTCATCTCCAGCTGGCCCTGGAAGATCTCCGTGTTCGGTTGGTGGCCGATGGCGATGAAGCAGCCGTGCACGGGGATGTCGACCTTGGCGCCGTCCTGCACGTTCAGCGTGCGCACGCCGGTCACGCCCGACTCGTCGCCGAGCACTTCGTCGAGTTGCTGGAACAGGTGCAGCACGATCTTGCCGGCGGCGGCCTTCTCCATCAGCTTGTCGACCAGGATGGGCTCGGCGCGGAACTTGTCGCGGCGGTGAATCAGGTGGACGACGTTGGCGATGTTGGACAGGTAGAGCGCCTCTTCGACGGCCGTGTTGCCGCCGCCGACGACGCAGACTTCCTGGCCGCGGTAGAAGAAGCCGTCGCAGGTCGCGCAAGCACTGACACCGCGCCCCATGAAGGACTGCTCGGACTCCAGCCCCAGGTACTTGGCCGAGGCGCCGGTGGCGATGATCAGCGCGTCGCAGGTGTAGGTGGCGCTGTCGCCGATGAGGGTGAACGGGCGCTTGGAGAAGTCGACCTTGTTGATGTGGTCGAAGACGATCTGCGTGTTGAAGCGCTCGGCATGCTCCTGGAAGCGCTGCATCAGCTCGGGGCCTTGCACGCCCATCACGTCGGCGGGCCAGTTGTCGACCTCGGTCGTGGTCATGAGTTGACCCCCTTGGGCCATGCCGGTGATCAGCGTAGGCTTGAGATTAGCGCGCGCGGCATAGATGGCGGCGGTGTAGCCGGCAGGGCCCGAACCGAGGATGAGCAGGCCGTGATGTTGGATGTTGGCGGTCATGACAGGGGAGGTGAGGGCGGCGGGGCCCGTAGCAAGAGAGTGGCAAGGGCGTTATAGGGTGAAAACCCCGGCCTAACCCGAAGGAGAGAAGCCTGCCGCATGTGCACAATGCACGCCATTTTAGGCAGGCGCATTTCTTGCCGCCGGCCTGGGGCCCCAAACCAGGAGACTGAACATGGCGATGATTTCCAACCTGGACCTGATCCGCAGGGTTCCGCTGTTCTCGATGCTGACGACCGACCAGGCCCAATCGATCGCCGACAGCGTCGTCAAGCGCCGCTTCAAGCGCGGCGAACTGATCGTCGAGCAGGGCACCAAATCCAACGCACTCTTCATCCTGCTGAATGGCCGCGCCCGCGTGCTGACGGCCGACCACCGCGGCCGCGAGGTCATCCTGGCCGTGCTGCAGTCGGGTGACTACGTCGGCGAAATGAGCCTCATCGACAACGAGCCGCACTCGGCCACGGTGCGTGCCGAGGTGCAGACCGACATGCTGGTGCTGGGCCGGCTGGAGTTCGCGCGCTGCCTGCCCGAGAGCAGCAGCCTGTCCTACGGCATCCTGCGCGGCCTCGTCGCGCGGCTGCGCAACGCCGACCGCCAGATCGAATCGCTGGCGCTGCTGGATGTCTACGGCCGCGTCGCGCGCACGCTGCTGGACATGGCCGAGGACGAGAAGGGCATCAAGATCATCCGAGGCAAGGTCTCGCGTCAGGACATGGCCAAGGTCGTCGGCGCGTCGCGCGAGATGGTCAGCCGCGTCATGAAGGACCTGGAAGAACGCGGCGTCATCGAAACGCTTGAGAACGGTTCGGTGGTCATCAAGGAACGCCTGACCCACGATTGACGGCGACAATGCGGGGATGAGTTTTCCCCTCGGTTCCCTGCTGGGCGGTGACGATGCCGCCGGCGAACCCGCCGCCCCCGCCAAACCCACCCGTCGCCAGGCGCCCCGGCGCGAAGCGGCACCTCCCTCCGCCACGTCGCGGCTGTTGCGCACGCCGCTGTGGCTGGCGTTGACGGCCCTGCTGCTCGCACTGCTGTTGCTGGCCATGGCCACGCATGACATGCGGGACGCCGCCTTCAGCACCAGCGGCCAGCATGACCGCGTGGCCAACCGCGTCGGCAGCTTCGGCGCCTGGGTGTCGGACGGGCTGCTGTTCGTCTTCGGGTATTCGGCCTGGTGGCTGCCGCTGCTGGCGCTGCGCGGCTGGCTGCGCAGCCTGGCGGGCCTGTTGCGCCATGACGTCGCGGCCGCGCCGCGCTGGAGCCAGCGCGCGCGCTGGTGGGCCGGCGTCGTGCTGCTGATCGGCGCCAGCTGTGCGCTGGAGTGGAGCCGCCTCTACGCCTTCGAGCCCCGCCTGCCCGGCGCCCACTCGGGCGGGCTGGTCGGCTACACGCTGGGCCCGCTGGGCATGAAGGGCCTGGGCTTCGCCGGCTCGGGCGTCGTCTGGATCGTGCTGCTGCTGACTGGCCTGTCCTGGGCCTTCCGCTTCTCGTGGGGGCAACTGGCCGAGCGCATCGGCGAGCGCATCGAGGAACTGCGCGAGAAGCGCATCGAGAAGCGCGAGATCAAGGCCGACCAAAAGGCCGGCGAGCAGGCGGTGAAGGAGCGCGAGCAGGAGGTCGAGGTCGAGCGCCAGATCGAGCGCCAGGTGGAGGCTGAGCACGCGCCGCTGCTCATCGAGACGCCGGTCGTCGAAGTACCGCAGTCCACACGCGTGGCCAAGGAGCGCCAGCAGACGCTGTTTGCCGACGTCGGCGACGCCAAGCTGCCCCAGGTCGACCTGCTGGACGCCGCGCCGGGCCGTCAAGAGACGGTGACGCCCGAGTCGCTGGAGATGACCAGCCGCCTCATCGAGAAGAAGCTGCGTGACTTCGGCGTCGAGGTGCATGTCGTCGCCGCGTCGCCGGGTCCCGTCATCACGCGCTACGAGATCGAGCCCGCCACCGGCGTGAAGGGCTCGCAGGTCGTCAACCTGGCCAAGGATCTGGCACGTAGCTTGAGCCTCGTGTCCATCCGCGTCGTCGAGACCATCCCGGGCAAGAACTACATGGCGCTGGAGCTGCCCAACGCGAGGCGCCAGACGATCCGCCTGTCCGAGATCCTCGGTTCGCAGGTCTATGCTGACGCTGCAAGTCAACTGACCATGGGCCTGGGCAAGGACATCGTCGGCCTGCCGGTGGTGGCCGACCTCGCCAAGATGCCGCACTGCCTCGTTGCCGGCACGACCGGCTCGGGCAAGTCGGTGGGCATCAACGCGATGATCCTCAGCCTGCTCTACAAGGCCGAGGCCCGCGACGTGCGCCTCATCCTCATCGACCCCAAGATGCTGGAGATGAGCGTCTACGAGGGCATCCCGCATCTGCTCGCGCCCGTCGTGACGGACATGAAGCAGGCCGGCAACGCGTTGAACTGGTGCGTCGGCGAGATGGAGCGGCGCTACAAGCTCATGTCCAAGATGGGCGTGCGCAACCTGGCTGGCTACAACAAGAAGATCGACGAGGCCAAGGCCAACGGCATCAGCATCCCCAACCCCTTCGCGCTGAACAACGACGACCCCGAGCCGCTGGAGCGCCTGCCTTTCATCGTCGTCGTCATCGACGAACTGGCCGACCTGATGATGGTCGTCGGCAAGAAGATCGAGGAGCTGATCGCCCGCCTGGCGCAGAAGGCGCGCGCGGCGGGTATCCACCTGATCCTGGCCACGCAGCGTCCGTCGGTGGACGTCATCACCGGCCTCATCAAGGCCAACATCCCGACGCGCCTGTCCTTCCAGGTCAGCTCCAAGATCGACAGCCGCACCATCCTCGACCAAATGGGCGCCGAGGCCCTGCTCGGCATGGGCGACATGCTCTACATGCCCTCCGGCACCGGCCTGCCGATCCGCGTGCACGGCGCCTTTGTCAGCGACGACGAGGTCCACCGCGTTGTGGAGTACATCAAGTCCCAGGGTGAACCCAACTACATCGAAGGCATCCTCGAAGGCGGCGTGCTCGACGGCATCGACGGCGAGGCGCCTGCGCCAGGCGAGGCCAGCGGCGAGCAAGACCCCATGTACGACCAGGCCGTCGCCATCGTCCTACAGCATCGCAAGGCGTCCATCTCGCTCGTGCAGCGCCATCTGCGCATAGGCTACAACCGAGCTGCGCGGCTGCTGGAGCAGATGGAGAACTCGGGTCTCGTCGGTGCGCTGGCATCCAACGGCAGCCGTGAGTTGATTGTTCCGAAGCGAGACGAATGAAACGCATCCTTTTGAGCCTGACGCTGCTGATCGCGAGCGTCGCCCATGCCGACGCCGTCGAAGCGCTGCGCGATTTCGGCCGCGACGTGAAGAGCGGCAAGGCCAATTTCACGCAGACCGTCACGTCGCCGGACGGCAAGCGCAAGAAGGTGTCATCGGGCAGCTTCGAGTTCGAGCGGCCCAACCGCTTCCGCTTCGCCTACGCCAAGCCTTTCGAGCAGACCATCGTGGCAGACGGCAGCAAGGTCTGGATCTACGACGCCGACCTCAACCAGGCCAGCTCGCGCAAGCTGGCCGACGCGCTGGGCGCCACGCCCGCCGCACTGCTGGCCGGCGCCAACCTGGAACGCGACTTCACGCTGAAGGCGCAGGCCAGCGAGGGCGGCCTGGACTGGGTGCAGGCCATTCCCAAGCAGGCCGAGTCCACCATCCAGTCGCTGAAACTGGGCTTCAGGGCCAAGGAGCTGGCGGCGATGGAAATCGTCGACGGCTTCGGCCAGCGCTCGCGGCTGGACTTCAGCGCCGTGCAGGCCAACGTGCCGGTCGCGGCTGAGCGCTTTCAGTTCAAGCTGCCGGCTGGCGCCGACCTCATCGAGCAATAGCAAGCTGGTGAGCGGCTCACTCTTCGACGACGACCCCATTCCCGACGCAAGCCCTGCGCCGTCGGCTCCGCTCGCCGGCATTCCGCTGGCCGAGCGCCTGCGGCCCAAGACGCTCGACGAGGTCATCGGCCAGCGCCACCTGCTCGGCCCCGGCATGCCGCTGCGCGTCGCCTTCGACGCGGGACGCCTGAGCAGCATGATCCTGTGGGGCCCGCCCGGCGTCGGCAAGACGACGCTGGCGCGGTTGATGGCTGGCGCCTTCGATGCGCAGTTCATCGCGATCTCGGCCGTGCTGGGCGGCGTGAAGGAAATCCGTGAGGCCGTCGAACGCGCCCAGGTCGCTGCGGCCCAGGGGCGGCGCACGGTTGTTTTCGTGGATGAGGTGCACCGCTTCAACAAGTCTCAGCAGGATGCCTTCCTGCCGCATGTCGAGGCCGGCCTCTTCACCTTCATCGGCGCGACGACGGAAAACCCCAGCTTCGAGGTCAACTCGGCCTTGCTGTCGCGCGCAACGGTGCAGGTGCTGAAGAGCCTGGATGCCGAGGAACTGGGCCAGCTGATCGCCCGCGGCGCAGCCGAACTGGGCGTGCCCGAGCCCACGCCCGAGGCCGCACAGCGCCTCATCGGCTACGCGGATGGCGACGCGCGCCGGCTGTTGAACGCCTTCGACACGGCCGCCTCGCTGGCGCAGGGCGCGCAGATCGACGAGGCGCTGCTGGAGCGGGCGCTCGGCGAGCAACTGCGCCGCTACGACAAGGGCGGCGACCAGTTCTACGACGTCATCTCCGCCCTGCACAAGTCCGTGCGCGGCAGCAGTCCGGACGGCGCGCTGTACTGGTTCGCGCGCATGCTGGACGGTGGCGTCGACGCCCGCTACATCTCGCGCCGCCTCATCCGCATGGCCAGCGAGGACATCGGCCTGGCCGACCCGCGCGCACTGCGCATCACGCTGGATGCCGCCGAGACCTACGAGCGCCTGGGCACGCCCGAGGGTGAGCTGGCGCTGGCCGAGGCCGTCGTCTATCTCGCCATCGCGCCCAAGTCCAACGCGGTCTATAAGGCCTTCAACGCGGTCAAGGCCTTCATCAAGCAGGACCAATCCCGCCCCGTGCCCGTGCACCTGCGCAATGCGCCGACCAAGCTCATGAAGGAGCTGGGCTATGGCAAGGCCTACCGCTATGCCCACGACGAGCCCAATGCCTACGCGGCCGGCGAGCAATACCTGCCCGACGGGCTGGAGGATCAGCGCTGGTACGAGCCCGTGCCACGCGGCATGGAGGTCAAGATCGCCGAGAAGCTGGCGCATCTGCGTCAGCTGGACGATGAAGCGTCTGCTGAAGGCTAGCGCGGCGGTGTTGGCGCTGTGCGCCAGCCTGGCGCAGGCGGCCGACGGCCCGACGCTGGCCCGCGTGCGTGACACCGGCGTCATCGTCATCGGCTACCGGCCGGCGTCGCTGCCGTTCTCCTATCTCGATGCCCAGTTGCGCCCGACCGGCTACACGGTGGAACTGTGCGACCGCATCGTCGACGCCGTGCGCCAGAAACTGCAGCTGCCCGACCTCGAGGTGCGCCGCGTCGAGGTGGGCTCGGCCACGCGCATGCCGCTGGTCATCAACGGCACGCTGGACCTGGAGTGCGGCATCACGACGCACACGGCCGAGCGGGCACGGCAACAGGCCTTTTCGCTGACCGTCTTCGTTGCCGAAACGCGTTTGATGACACGCGCCGCCGAGCGCGTGCGCAGCCTGTCGGACCTGCGCGGCCGGGCCGTCGCATCGACCATCGGCACGACCAGCATCCAGCATCTCGCCAAGGTCAACGAGCAACTGGGCCTGGGTATCCGCATCCTCGGCGGCCTGGACGACCCCGAGGGCTTTCAGCTGCTGCGCAGCGGCCGCGCGTTCGCCTTCCTGATGGACGACGTGCTGCTGCGCAGCCTGCTGGCCCAGCAGGGGCCGGGCGCCGACGACTACCGCATCTCCGATACCTCGCTGACCGTCGAGCCCTATGCCATCGGCCTGCGCAAGGACGACCCGCAGTTCAAGGCGCTGGTGGACGATGTGCTGCGCGGCCTCTACCGCAGCGGCGAGATCCACGCGATCTACCGCCGCTGGTTCGAGTCGCCGCTGCCTTCGCAGGGCTTGAACCTCAAGCTGCCGATGAGCGCGGCCTTCCGCCGCGTCATTGCAAATCCGACGGATTCGCCGGATCCGGAGCGCTACCGCTAGCGGAAGTCGTCCAGCTGAATGCCATGCCGGTTCAGCTTGTCGTACAGCGTCTTCCTCGGCGTGCCGAGCAGCTCCATTGCGGCCGGTACCTTGCCATTCGTGCGGCGCAGGGCCTGCTCGATCAGCGTCTTCTCGACGAGGTCCATCTGCCGCGCGAGGTTCAGTGACGGCGCCGCTTCCAGCGCGGCCTGCGGGTCGAGGTCGTCCAGCGCCAAAACAAAGCGGTCGGCCGCGTTGCGGATCTCGCGCACATTGCCGGGCCAGTCGTGCGCCATCAGCTCGCGCAGCTTCTCGGGCGTCAGCTCGGGCGACGCGCGCTCGTAGCGCACGCAGGCCTGGGCGACGAAATGCTCGAAGAGCAGCGGGATGTCCTCGCGGCGCTCGCGCAGCGGCGGCAGGTTCAGCGTCGCGATGCTGAGCCGGTAGTAGAGGTCGTTGCGGAACTCGTTGCGCTGGGCCTGCTCGCGCAGGTCGCCTTTGCTGGCGGCGATGAAGCGCACGTTGACGGGCACCTCCTCGTTGGAGCCGAGGCGCTCGATGCGCCGCTCCTGCAGCACGCGCAGCAGCTTGATCTGCAGCGCGATGGGCATGGTCTCGATCTCGTCCAGCAGCAGCGTGCCGCCGTTGGCATGTTCGATCTTGCCGATGCGGCGCTTGGCCGCGCTCGTGAACGAGCCGGCCTCGTGGCCGAACAGCTCGCTCTCGAACAGCGCCTCGGGCAGGCCGCCGCAGTTGATGGCGACGAAGTGGCGGTCGCGGCGCGGGCTCTGGTCGTGCAGGCAGCGCGCCACCAGCTCCTTGCCGGTGCCGGTCTCGCCGACGATGAGCACGTCGGCCGACGTGCCGGCCAGCGTCAGCACCTGGCGGCGCAACTGCTGCATGGCCGGGCTCTGGCCCAGCAGCGCGGCCTCGATGCCGCTGGCGCTCTGCAGCTGCGCGCGCAGTTCGTCGGCCGAGTGGCGCAGCGTGCGCAGGTCAAGGGCCCGGCGCGCCACGTCGACGAGCCGCTCGGGCGCGAAGGGCTTCTCGATGAAGTCGTAGGCGCCGGCGCGCATGGCCTGCACGGCCATCGCCACGTCGCCGTGGGCCGTGATGAGGATGACCGGGATGCTGGAGTCGGTGGCCTGCACATGGGCCAGCAACGCGCGGCCGTCCATGCCGGGCAGGCGCACGTCGGTGACCAGGATGACCGGCGCGCCGGGATGCAGATGGGGCAGGGCTTCTTCCGCGGTCCGGCACGGCACGACGGCCAGCCCCTCCAGCTCCAGCGTCTGCGTGAGGCTGACCCGCACCGGCAGGTCGTCCTCGACGAACACGACCTTGTAGCCCTCAAACATCGTCAACCTCCGTCGTGTCGACCCCCAGGTCGAACTCGAAACTCATGCCTCGCTCCAGGCGCACGGCGCGCAGCGTGCCGCCGAACTCTTTCACGATCTTGGCCGAAATGACGAGGCCCAGCCCCAGCCCTTCGCCGGCCGGCTTGGTCGTGAAGAAGGGCTCGAAGAGATGCGCCAGCTCGGCCTCGCCGACGCCCTTGCCGCTGTCCTGCACCTGCACCAGCACGCGCTGACCCTGGGCGGTGGCCCGCACGCGCAGGCGGCGCTCGGCCTCGTGCTGCATCGCGTCCAGCGCGTTGCCGAACAGATTGACCAGCACCTGCTCCAGCCGGTTGGCCTCGGCGCGCACCTGCAGGCCTTCGGGCACGTCCACGTCGGCCTCCACGCCCAGCGCGCGGCTGCGGTGCTCCAGCAGCAGCAGCGCGTTGCGCACGCTGGCCAGCAGCGGCACGCTGCCCGTCACCTGCTCGTCGGCCTTGCGCGCAAAGTTCTTCAGCTGCCGCGTGATCTGGCCCATGCGCTCGACCATGTCGTCCATCAGCTGCAGGTTGGTGGCGACGGCGTCCTGGCGGCCGGCCTCCAGCAGCCGCTGGGAGTTGCGCGCCAGCGCCCGCAGTGCCGTCAGCGGCTGGTTGACCTCGTGCGACAGCCCGGCCGACATCTGGCCGAGCACGGCCAGCTTGCTGGCCTGCAGCAGCTCGCCTTCGGTCTGCAGGCGCTGGGCGATCTGCGTCTTCAGCGCCTCGTTGGTCTGGCGCAATTCGGCCGTGCGGCTGTCCACCAGCTGCTCCAGCTGCGCATGGGCCTGGCGCAGCTCGGCCTGGGCCTGGGTCAGCTGCCGCAACGCGCGGCGGCGCGACGACAGATAGAGCACCAGCAGGCCGATGCTGGCACCCAGGCCGGCGCCGCCCCAGGCCGCGAGCCGCGCACGCTGGCGCACCTCGGTCAGGTCCGACAGCGCCACCAGCCGCAGCCCCAGCGGCACGAGCTGGCGTTGCTGTGCCAGCAGCGGCTTGTCCAGCACCGGCAGCTTCACCTGCAGGCCCTGGTGGACCTCCAGCGAGGCCGGCAGCTCCAGATCAGCGCCTATGGCCTGTGGGTAGCGCGCGCTGGCCTGCAAGGCCTGGCGGCGCGACGGGTCGGCATGGCCCAGCACGGCGTACTTCCAGGCCTGCACGGAGCTCATGATGACGACGTCCTGGTCGTCGGCCACGAGGATACGTTCGCCCTGCGAGCGCGCGCCCAGGTCCACCCAGGTGGCTTCCAGCGGCGCGAGGTTGAAGCGCACGACGATGACGCCGGCCGCGCGACCGGCATGGCGCAGCGGATGCAGCAGGTAGAAGTCGGTGCTGCCGGTGGCGGCGTCGGCGGCGAAGAAGTGCGTGCGGCCCTGGGCCAGCGCCTCGGGCAGGCGAGCCGGCGGCACCAGCGTCTCGCTGGCTGACAAGACCTGGCCCTGCGGGTCGGCGACGAAGATCTGGCTGGTGCCGGCGCGCACGTTGACGCGCGCCAGCATGTGGCTTGCCGCCTGGCGGCGTTCGGCGTCGGCGGGTGCCTGCAGCAGCTCCTCCAGCGTCGGCGCGATGGCCAGCAGGCCGGGCAGGGACGCATGCCGGCCCAGTTCGGCGGACAGGTTGGTGGCGTAGAGCTCCAGCCGCTCGGTGCTCAGCGCCGAGAGCTGGTCGCGGTCGCCGCGTTCGCTGACGCGGTGCGCGAGCCAGAAGCCCAGCACCACCAGTGCGCCGGTCAGGAAGAGATGGAAGCCCGGCCGGCTCAGCAGCCGCAGCAGTTGGACAAGGCGCAGCGCGCGCGGGCGAAGGGCGTCGGGGGCATCTGACACGGGCGTAAGTGTGCCCACGCCGGGGCGCTGCCCACAGGCCTCGCGGCGGTTTTTTGAGGGCTGGCGGAAAGTCGCCCGCGGCTCGTGCGGTTTGTGCGGATTTCCGCCCAGTTTGCCGCCGCCGACACTCGTGACATCCGACCTTGACCGCTGCCGTGGGACCGATCAGACGGTGCGCGGATTCAAGCCGTCGGTGAATACCCTGGAAACCCCGGCCGTTTCAGCGTTTTGGCACGAGGGTTGCGATTCATCGCCTGTCGCGTGGCGCATGCTGCGCCCAACAAAATTGCTGGAGCCCTCATGGAGACTCTGATTCAACAGATCATCAACGGCCTCGTGCTGGGGAGCATGTATGCCCTCGTCGCGCTGGGCTACACGATGGTCTACGGCATCATCAACCTCATCAATTTCGCCCACGGCGAGATCCTGATGGTGGGCGCCATGATCGCGTGGACGCTGGTCACCGTGCTGGCCGACACCGGCATGCCCGGCTGGCTGCTGATGGTCATCGGCCTCGCGGTCGCCATCGTCGTCTGCGCGGCGCTGAACTATGCGGTCGAGAAGATCGCCTACCGGCCGCTGCGCAACGCGCCGCGCCTCGCGCCTCTGATCACGGCCATGGGCATGTCGCTGCTGCTGCAGGTGCTGGCCATGATCATCTGGAAGCCCAACCCCAAGCCCTTCCCGCTGCTGCTGCCGACCACGCCCTTCGACCTGGGCGGCCCCGTCATCACGGTCACGCAGTGCCTGATCCTCGGCCTCACGGTCGTCATCCTCGCCGGCCTGATGTACCTGGTGAACTACACCAAGCTCGGCCGCGCGATGCGCGCCACGGCCGAGAACCCGCGCGTGGCCGGCCTGATGGGCGTGAAGCCCGACTTCATCATCTCCACGACTTTCGTCATCGGCGCGGCGCTGGCCGCCGTGGCCGGCCTGATGTGGGCCGCCAACTACGGCACCGTTCAGCACACCATGGGCTTCATGCCCGGGCTGAAGGCCTTCACGGCCGCGGTGCTCGGTGGCATCGGCAACCTGGCGGGCGCGGTGGTGGGCGGCGTGCTGCTCGGACTCATCGAGTCCATTGGCGCCGGCTACCTCGGCGACCTGACCGGCGGCGTGCTGGGCAGCCACTACGCCGACATCTTCGCCTTCATCGCCCTCATCCTCGTGCTGACGCTGCGGCCCTCGGGCCTGCTCGGCGAACGCGTCGCGGATCGCGCTTGAGGAGACCCGACATGCAATCCAAGAAGCTCATCACCTTCCTCGTCGCCGCCGTCGCGCTGTTCTTCCTGCCGCTGTTCGCGCAGCAGTTCGGCAACGGCCCGGTGCGCATCATCGACCTGGCCCTGCTCTACGTGATGCTGGCGCTGGGCCTGAACATCGTGGTCGGCTACGCCGGCCTGCTGGACCTCGGCTACGTGGCCTTCTACGCCGTCGGCTCCTACATGTTCGCGCTGATGGCCAGCCCCCACCTCAGCAGCAACTTCGAGGCTTTCCAGGCCGCCTTCCCGGACGGGCTGCACTCGCCGATCTGGCTGGTCATCCCGCTCGGTGCCGGCGTGGCGGCGCTGTTCGGCGTCATCCTCGGCGCGCCGACGCTGAAGCTGCGCGGCGACTACCTCGCCATCGTCACGCTGGGCTTCGGCGAAATCATCCGCGTGTTCCTGAACAACATGGAAGACCCGATCAACCTGACCAACGGCCCGCGCGGCATCGGCCAGATCGACTCCTTCCACATCTTCGGCATCAACCTCGGCAGGTCCTGGGAGATCGGCGGCTTCACGCTGCCATCGGTGACGCTGTACTACTACCTCTTCCTGGCCCTCGTCATCGGCAGCGTCGTCATCTGCTACCGGCTCGAAACGTCCCGCATCGGCCGTGCCTGGATGGCCATCCGCGAGGACGAGATCGCCGCCAAGGCCATGGGCATCAACACCCGCAACATGAAGCTGCTGGCCTTCGGCATGGGCGCCACCTTCGGCGGCGTGTCGGGCGCGATGTTCGCGAGCTTCCAGGGCTTCGTGTCGCCCGAGTCCTTCAGCCTGCAGGAGTCCATCATGATCGTCGCGATGGTCGTGCTGGGCGGCATCGGCCACATCCCCGGCGTCATCCTCGGCGCGCTGATGCTGTCGGCGCTGCCAGAGGTGCTGCGCTACGTCGCCGGCGACATCCAGAGCATGACCGACGGCCGCATCGACGCGTCCATCCTGCGCCAGCTGCTGGTGGCGCTGGCCATGATCATCATCATGCTGGTGAGGCCGCGCGGCCTGTGGCCGTCGCCGGAGCACGGCAAATCGGCACAACCGGTGGCCAAGTGAGGAGGGAGCACACATGACCACCCACGACAACATCGTCCTCAATGTCAGCGGCGCGTCCAAGCGCTTCGGCGGCGTGCAGGCCCTGTCCGACGTCGGCATCCAGATCCAGCGCGGCCAGGTCTACGGCCTGATCGGCCCCAACGGCGCCGGCAAGACGACCTTCTTCAACGTCATCACCGGCCTCTACGTGCCCGACGGCGGCAGCTTCTCGCTCGGCGGCACGCCCTACACGCCGCAGGCCGTGCACCAGGTCGCCAAGGCCGGCATCGCGCGCACCTTCCAGAACATCCGCCTGTTCGCCGACATGACGGCGCTGGAGAACGTCATGGTGGGCCGCCACATCCGCACGAAGTCCGGCCTGTTCGGCGCTGTGTTCCGCACGCCCAAGTTCAAGGCCGAGGAGGCCGCCATCAAGGCCCGCGCCCAGGAGCTGCTGGACTACGTCGGCATCGGCAAGTACGCGGACTTCAAGGCGCGCACGCTGAGCTACGGCGACCAGCGCCGGCTGGAGATCGCCCGCGCGCTGGCCACCGACCCGCAGCTCATCGCACTGGACGAGCCCGCTGCCGGCATGAACGCGACGGAGAAGGTCGTGCTGCGCGAACTGATCGACCGCATTCGCAACGACGGCCGCACCATCCTGCTCATCGAGCACGACGTGAAGCTCGTCATGGGCCTGTGCGACCGCGTGACGGTGCTGGACTACGGCAAGCAGATCGCCGAAGGCACGCCGGCCGAGGTGCAGAGCAACGAGAAGGTCATCGAGGCTTACCTCGGTGCCGGCCACAAGGCCCACTGACGTAGGAACGAGAACATGGCAGAAGCAAAGCAAACCCTGCTCAAGGTCAGCGGCCTCAAGGTGGCCTATGGCGGCATCCAGGCCGTCAAGGGCGTCAGCTTCGAGGTGCGCGAGGGCGAACTGGTGTCGCTGATCGGCGCCAACGGCGCGGGCAAGACGACGACGCTGAAGGCCGTCACCGGTCTGCAGCCGGTGGCCGCCGGCGAGGTCTCCTACCTCGGCGAATCCATCAAGGGCAAGGGCGCCTGGGACCTGGCGAAGAAGGGCCTGGTCATGGTGCCCGAGGGCCGCGGCACGTTCACGCGCATGACCATCGTCGAGAACCTGCAGATGGGCGCCTACAACCGCAACGACGGCGAGATCGAGGCCGACATCGACAAGGTCTTCGGCCTGTTCCCGCGGCTGAAGGAGCGCGCCAAGCAGCTGGCCGGCACGATGTCCGGCGGCGAACAGCAGATGCTGGCCATGGGCCGCGCGCTGATGGCCCGGCCCAAGGTGCTGCTGCTGGACGAGCCGTCCATGGGCCTGTCCCCCATCATGGTGGACAAGATCTTCGAGGTCGTGAACGACATCCACCAGCAGGGCGTGACCGTGCTGCTCGTCGAGCAGAACGCCAGCCGTGCGCTGCAGCTGGCCAACCGCGGCTATGTGATGGAGTCGGGCGAGGTGACGATGGACGGGGAGGGCCAGGCGCTGCTCAACGATCCCAAGGTCAGGGCGGCCTACCTCGGCGAGTAAACAAGAACGCCCGACAGTGCCGGGCGTTTTTGCATCAGGGCCTGACGAGTTTGCTGCGGGCCCAGTCGTCGGCAACGCGGGCCGGTGTGGAGCCGGCGCTCTTCACGCGCTCCAGCAGTTCCTCGACGCGCTCGGCAATGCGGCTCACCTCGGCCATGACGGCCGCTTCCTCGCCCTCGCCGCGGTACTCGCGGGCGACGCTGATGATGCCGCCGGCGTTCACGAGGTAGTCGGGCAGGTAGCAGATGCCGCGGGCCTGCAGCGCGTCGCCGTCGGCGGGCGTGGCGAGCTGGTTGTTGGCCGCGCCGGCGATCAGCTTCGCCTGGACTCCAGGCACGGTCCGCGAGTTCAGCGACGCGCCCAGCGCGCAGGGTGCCAGCAAGTCGACATCGGCAGCCAGGATCTCGGCCACATGGGCCGGCGCGGCGCCGAACTTGACGACGGCGCGGGCGACCTTGTCGGCGTCAACGTCCGCGACGACGAGCTTCGCGCCCGCCTGGTGCAGGAACTCCGCCAGATGCCAGCCGACCGCGCCCAGGCCCTGCAGCGCGATGCGCACGCCATCCAGCGACTGTCGGCCCAGCACGAGGCGCGCGCCGGCCTGGATGGCCACGAACACGCCCCAGGCCGTCTTGGGACTGGGGTCACCACCGAAGGCGCCGTCGCGCGGGATGCCGCTGACGAAGGGCGTCACGGCCTGCAGGCCACGCATGTCGGCCGTCGTCGTGCCGACGTCCTCGGCGGTGATGTAGGCGCCGCCGAGCGACTGCACGGCGCGGCCGAAGGCGGCGAACAACGCAGGGCGGTCGAAGTCGCCGCGGGGCTTGAGGATGACAGCCTTGCCGCCGCCGAAGGGCAGGTCGGCCAACGCGTTCTTCAAGCTCATGCCCTGGGACAGGCGCAGCGCGTCGTTGAGTGCGTCGAGGTCGGCGTCGTAATGCCAGAGCCGGCAGCCGCCGAAGGCGGGGCCGCGTGCGGTGCTGTGCACGGCCAGGATGGCCTGCAGGCCGGTGGCCGGATCGGTGGCGAGCAGCACGCGTTCATGGGCCGTCTGCTCGGGCAGGCCGAAGAGGGAGGTCGGGTTCATGCTTGTGGCGCTTTGTGGGCGCGGCAGTTGGAAAAACGGCCACGCTTTTGGCGAGGCCGTTGTTCAGTGTATCGGTGCCGCCGCGGCGGCCTTGCGCCTAGTGAGGCTGATCTGCTTCCCGCAGTGCCTCAATGACGCCTTCGTCGAAGGCGCGGCGGTCCCAGCCCATGACGCGGGCCTCCTCCAGCCTGGCCTTGAGGGCGGCGAGCCCGTCGCGCTGGATCACTCCCTGCGCCCAGGCCTTGCCGGCTGAACGCTCCTTCTCGCGGCTCATGCGCAGCGCTGCGATCACTCCCTGGAGCATGGTCGTCTCCCCTTGTTTGTTACAAGTGTAAGACGCCGCTCCAAAAACTAGGGGATGACGCTTGCAGAATCCTGAAGCAGCCCTTGTTCGGGGGGAGGACGTTCACGGGCCCTGGAAGCCGCCGCTTCTGAGCGTCAGCACCAGCGTGTCGCGCCAGCCGCGCTCGCCGGCCGTCAGCGGCTGGATGGGCGTCGTCTCGTGGATGACGCGGGCGTCGTCCAGCAGCAGCGTCGTCCACGGCTGCGTCATCGTGAAGCGCTGCCCTGCCGGGCCGTCGGCCTGGAACACGCGCGACTCGCCGCCCTTGATCTGGTGGCGGGCCACCAGCAGCACGGCGACGAGGTCCACGCCGTCGCGGTGGGCGCCTTCGGGCGTGGGCCGGCCGATGCCGTCGCTGGTGTCGATGCGAAAGGGGTGGGCCTCGATGAACCAGGGCTGCGTGCCCTTCAGCGCCGATGCGGTACGGGCCAGGCCCAGCAGCAGCGCCGTCCAGGCGGGCGATGCCGTCATCTCCTGCGCCAGCGGCACATACCAGCGCTGGATGCCGCCGTGCAGCGCGTTGTAGTCCAGCGGCTGCCAGTGGGCGCGGTGGGGCTGGAGTGTCAGCGTGTCGCCGTCGGCAACGAAGCAGCCGTGGCGGCGGAAGCGGTAGCGGCCGCCGTCCTTCAGATAACCATCGGGTGGCAGGTCGTCCCAGCAGGGCTTCAGGCTGTCGAGGTCGGTCGCGGAGACGCCCAGCGCGCCGAGCGCATCCGGCGCGAGCACGACCTCGCCGTCACGTTTCAGCGCGCCGACGAGGTCGGCGGGATCGGTCCAGGGCGGCTCGAACATGGCTCAGCCGTTGGCAGCGTCAGGCGCCGCCATGTTTGTCGGCTTCCGACGTGAACGCGTCGGCGTAGAACTCGGCATCCGGCAGGCCGCACTGCGCGACATAGTCCTTGTGCGCCGAGTCCACGACGATGGGTGCGCCGCAGGCATAGACCTGGTGGCCGGACAGGTCGGGCAGATCCTCCATGACGGCGCGGTGGACGAAGCCGGTGCGGCCGGTCCAGCCTGCGTCGGGCTCGGACAGCACGGGCACGTAGGTCAGCGTCGGCCATTCGGCGGCGATCTGCGCGGCCCAGTCGTTCAGGTAGAGGTCGGCCTGCTTGCGCGCGCCCCAGTACAGCACCATGGGCCGCTTGGACTCGATGTGGCGGGCCCGCTCGATGATGGCCTTGATGGGCGCGAAGCCCGTGCCGCTGGCCAGCAGCACGATGGGCTTGTCGCTGTCCTCGCGCAGGAAGAAGCTGCCGAAGGGGCCTTCCATGCGCAGGATGTCCTTCTCCTTCAGCGCGCCGAAGACATGGTCGGTGAACTTGCCGCCGGGCATGTGGCGGATGTGCAGTTCGATCTGGCCTGGCAGCGTGTGCGGCGCGTTGGCCATCGAGTAGCTGCGGCGCGAGCCGTCGCGCAGGATGAATTCGACATACTGGCCGGCGCGGAACTGGAAGTTCTGGTTGGCGGCCAACTGCATCGTCAGCACGGCCACGTCGGGCGCGGGCTTGAGCATGGCGGCCACGCGGGTCGGCAGCTTCAGCACCGGGAACTCGCCGGCGCCGGGCACCGTGCGGGCCTCGATCGTGCAGTCGGTCTGGGGCCGCGCGCAGCAGGTCAGCACGAAGCCGGCGGCCTCCTCCTCGGCCGACAACGCCTTGGGCTGGTGGTTGCCGTGGATGACGGCGCCTTCGAGTAGCTTGCTCTTGCAGGAGCCGCAGGCGCCGTCCTTGCAACCGTAGGGCAGGCCGACGCCGTTGCGGATGGCGGCGGCAAGCAGGGTGTCGTCGCCCTCGGTGTGATAGGTGCGGCCGGCGGGCTGGATGGTGATCTGGTGACTCATGTGCACAAAAAGCAAGCGGCCCCGCGCAGAAGTCCGGGGCCGTAGACTGCCCGCCATTTTGCCCGACCCCTGCATGACCACGAGATTGCTCATCATCGGCTGCGGCGACGTGGGTTTGCGCGTCGTCAAACTGCTCGCGGGCCGCTGGCGTGTGTTCGCGCTGACGTCCAGCGCCGATCGCGTGCCCGCGCTGCGTGCGGCCGGCGTCGTGCCGCTGATCGGCAATCTCGACGAGCCCGCGACGCTCGCTCGGCTGGCCGGCCTGGCTGACGTCGTGCTGCACCTCGCGCCGCCGGCTCGCGGCGGCGACACCGATTCACGCACGCGCCAACTGCTGGCCGCGCTGGCGCGCAAGCCGCCGTCGGCCCTGGTCTACGCGAGCACGACCGGCGTCTACGGCGACTGCGGCGGTGCCTTCATCGACGAGGCGAGGGCCTTGAACCCCGCGACCGACCGCGCCCGCCGCCGTGTCAATGCCGAGCTGCAATTGCGCGCCTTCGGTCGCCGTCACGGCACGCGCGTGTGCCTGCTGCGCATCCCCGGCATCTACGCGCCCGACCGTGTCGGCGGTCATCCGCGCGAGCGGCTGGCCAGGGGTACGCCGGTGCTGCGGCGCGAGGACGATGTCTACACCAACCACATCCATGCCGACGACCTCGCCCGCGCCTGCCTGCTGGCGCTGCTGCGCGGCCTGCCTCAGCGTGCCGTGAACGTCTGCGACGACAGCCAGCTGCTGATGGGCGACTACTTCGACCTGGCCGCCGACTTGACCGGCCTGCCGCGGCCCGAACGCATCACGCGCGGCGAGGCCGCCGAGCGCATGGGGGCGATGGCGCTGAGTTTCTGGAGCGAGTCGCGCCGGCTGAGCAACGCCCGGCTGAAGCGCGAACTGCGGCTGGCCCTGCGCTACTCGACGCCCGCCGAAGGGCTCTGACCCACGCTTGCTGACGTTTCAGCGCCGCCTGGCCGAGCGCCAGTGGCGGATCAGCAGCCATGCGCCCAGCATGCCGCCGAGGTGGGCGAAATGGGCGACGTTGGGCGGGCCGAACTCGAACAGCCGTGCGCCCATGGCCAGCTCCAGCCCGCCGAAGATCGCGACGAAGTATTTGGCCTTCATCGGGATGGGTGGGATCAGCGGCACGATGATGCGATTGGGGAACAGCATGCCGAACGACAGCAGCAGGCCGAACAGCGCGCCCGAGGCGCCGAGCGTGGGCGCGCTCGATCCCGTCGCCCAGGTGAACAACAACTGCACGACGGCGGCGCTCAGCGTGCTGGCAACGAGGATCTGCGTGTAGCGCTTCGGCCCCCAGACGCGTTCCAGTTCGCCGCCGAACATCCACAGCCCCAGCATGTTGAAAGCCAGATGCCACAGGCCGCCATGCAGGAAGGCGTAGCTCAGCACCTGCCACGGCATGAAGAACGGTGACGTCAGCGGCCACAGCTCGAACCAGGGCTCAAGACCCGGAAACAGATAGAAGAAGCAGAACGCGCCGACGCAAGCCAGCAGGAAGGCTTTGGTGACCGGAGGCAGAGGCGGCATGAGTCTCGACTGCGCGCCAGGGAAGGGCGCCTGCACCGGTGAGGCCGGTGCTTACCGTTTTGAGTATGCCAGGGGAAGATGAGCCGTTTCTTCTGGTGCCCGGGGCCGGACTCGAACCGGCACACCTTGCGGCGGGGGATTTTGAGTCC
>Ga0307408_100000085_pt1 | contig 104335 bp, 95 predicted proteins | sample 322Cmetagenome_FD_202116 | JGI IMG/M metagenome (GOLD analysis project Ga0307408, IMG submission 202116) | Maize rhizosphere microbial communities from greenhouse at UC Davis, California, United States - 322HYB-C-3 | ecosystem: Host-associated > Plants > Roots > Rhizosphere > Soil | place... | reverse complement strand
GCGATGACCGCAGGCAAAAAACGCAGGCAGGTATTTTTATTGTTGTGCATGGCGCGCTCCGCAACAGGGGACGGGATGTCGGAGGCGATTATCGAAAGGCGCCAGGGCGCGTCATACGCTGCCTTGGGGGTGATTGGCGGCTGCTTTGGCAGCGCAGTGCCGGCGCGGCAGTTTTGGCGTAAGACCCCGATGCCGCCGGGCGCGGTACTTTGGGTGTGGGCCGGTGGGTGGGTTGGGGATGGTGCTGAGTATGACCAACTTGTGGCGAGGGGATTTAGCGAAACGTCGCACCGCCCCGCTGGGGCGCGAAGCGGCCCTAAAACCTGACAACTCGGTACATCAGGACAATCCAAGGGGCTGCTGCGCAGCCCAGCGGGGATAAATCCCCTCGCCACAACGGCCCCTCGCCTTCGGGTCAGAACCTCGGCTTGACTGTCTTCCAATCCGGCCGATAGCGCCGCATCTGCCGCACATCGTCACGCTGGCGAATGCCGCAACTGAGGAACTGTTCATGCAGCTTGCCCAGTTGATCCCGGTCCAATTCCAGGCCAAGGCCCGGCGCCCGGGTGATCTTCACGCAGCCGTCGACAAACGGCAGCTTGCCGCCCTTGATCACCTCTTCATCCGGTTCCTGCCACGGGTAATGGGTGTCGCAGGCGTAATCCAGGTTCGGCACCGAGGCCGCGACGTGGGCCATGGCCATGAGGCTGATGCCCAGGTGCGAATTGGAGTGCATCGATACGCCGAGGCCAAAGGTGTCGCACATTTTCGCCAGCACCTGGGTGTCCCGCAGCCCGCCCCAATAATGATGGTCGGCCAGGACAATCTGCACGCTGTCCTGGGCCACGCTGCGGCGGAACTCGTCGAAATCGGTGACCACCATGTTGGTCGCCAGCGGCAGCCCGGTGCGTTTGTGCAGCTCGGCCATCCCTTCCAACCCAGGTGTCGGGTCTTCGTAGTACTGCAAGTCGTCCCCCAGCAACTCGGCCATGCGGATCGAGGTCTCCAGCGACCAGTTGCCATTGGGATCAATGCGCAGCGGCAGCCCGGGGAACGCCTGCTTCAGCGCCTTGATGCAAGCGACTTCATGCTCCGGCTCCAGGGCGCCGGCCTTGAGCTTGATGCTCTTGAACCCGTACTCCTCGATCATCCGCCGCGCCTGGGCGACGATCTGTTGTTCGTTCAGCGCTTCGCCCCAACTGTCCGCCGGGTATGGCGAATCGATGTGCTCGGCGTACTTGAAAAACAGATAGGCGCTGAACGGCACTTCATCGCGAATCGCACCGCCCAGCAGATCTACCAGCGGCACGTTCAGGTAATGCGCTTGCAGGTCCAGGCAGGCCACCTCGAACGCCGAATAGGCATTGCTGACGGCTTTGCTCGCATGGGAGCCCGGCGCCAATTCCGCCCCGGCAACGCTGGCCGGTTTATGGGCCGCGACGGTGGCCTGGACGATGGCCCGCAATTGGTTGAGGTTGAACGGATCCATGCCGATCAATTGGTCCTGGACCTGCTGCTGGATCGCCAGGGCCGGCGCATCGCCGTAGCTCTCGCCGAGGCCGATGTAGCCGTTGTCGCTTTCGATCTCGATGATCGAGCGCAGCGCAAATGGCTCATGGATGCCACTGGCGTTAAGCAGCGGTGGATCGCGAAAAGCGATGGGGGTCACGGTGACGCGTTTGATCTTCATGCACGGGCTCCGGAAGGTTTTCACGCTGATGATGGACGCCGCCGATTGTTCCCGTCTAATCTAACTTGGCACTTGATTGATACCGGGATTGAATCAATGTTCGAATTGGCCCAACTTCGCTGCTTCACCACCGTGGCGACGGAACTCAACTTCCGTCGCGCCGCCGAACGCCTGAACATGACCCAGCCACCCTTGAGCCGGCAGATCCAATTGCTGGAGCATCACTTGGGTGTCGAACTGTTCACCCGCAGCACCCGCAGCGTCGCCCTTACTGCCGCCGGGCGGGCGTTTTTCATCGAGGCGCAGAATCTACTGCAACAAGCGCAGCAGGCCGCCGTCGCCGCCAAGCGTTTCGCCCAGGGCGACATCGGCTCGGTCACCATCAGCTTCGTCGGCAGCGCGGTGTATGAATTCCTGCCCAAGGTCATCGCCGAGGCGCGGCTCAAGCAACCGCAGGTAAAGATTGTCCTGTCGGAGATGAATACCTACCAGCAACACGAAGCCCTGCGCGCCCGGCGCATCGACCTGGGCGTCGTCCGCTCGCCCCTGCTGGAAACCGGCTACGCCACCGAATGCCTGGTGCGCGAACCGTTTGTCCTGGCCGTGCCAGCAGGTCATCCGCTGGCCAACGCCGAGTCCGTCAGCGTGCAGGACCTGGATGGGCAGCCGTTCCTGATGTACTCCCATTCCGCCTACCCGCCGTTCAACGAACTGCTCACCGGCATGCTCCGCTCGGCCCGGGTCGCCCCGCAGTTCGTGCAATGGCTCGGCTCCTCGCTGACCATCCTGGCGCTGGTCAATGCCGGCATGGGCCTGGCGCTGGTGCCGCGTTGCGCGACCAGCGTTGTGTTCCGGCAGGTGGTGTTTCGTGAGATCGATTTGGGTGAAGGTGTGCAGAGCGAGTTGCACCTGGTGTGGCGGGAGGACAATGACAATCCGGCGTTTACGATGTTGCTGGAGGGGATTCGCGGGGCGGTTCGGGAAGGAATGTGAAAGCGGAGCCAGGTGCTTGCGCTACCGGCTGACTCCGCACCAGGCCCATGGACTCGAAATGAAGCTCAAGCCTTGTGGTGAAGCGCATCGGCCATGGTTTCAATCTCCTGTCGCATCCACAGCTTCTGCAACCAATCGGAGGGAATAGCCTGTATTCCATAAAAAGCCCCGGCCAACTGCCCGACGATGGCTGCGGTGGTATCCGCGTCATCGCCCAGGTTCGCAGCTGCCAGCACTGCCTCAGCGAAACTGTCCGTGTGGTAAAAGCACCACAACGCCGCTTCCAGGGAAGCGACCGAGTAGCCAGTGCCTGACACTTCACTGCGAGCCTTTCCCCGATACGCCCCTTGAGCGAGCGCAATCACCTTGGCCTCGGTCAGATGTTCGGACGACACTCGCAACACATCCGTCTTTGAATCACCGCTCAATGCGTTGCCGATGACGTCCGCCAGCACTTGGCAACACTCCACCGCCTCTGCCGCCCCATGAGTGGTACGCGAACTCAGCGCGGCGAATTCGCGGATACGGTTGCGATCCGGATAAAAGAACAGCACAACCGGTGCCAGGCGCATGAGCGAGCCATTACCAGCCGTTTGAGGATCGGTGTTGCCCGCGAATGGGTCGCGATAGGACTGATAGTGCTCCAGTGCGTCGCGAACGGTCATGCCGATGTCAAAGCACGCGCCCGTCGAACTCAGGTAACCCCAATGCCACCAGTTGAGGTATCGCCCCATCTGGTCAGCCGCATCAAAACCACGCTTTTGCAGCAGACTTTCCGCCAGGCACAGCGCCATGGAGGTGTCATCGGTCCATTGGCCAGGCCGGAGATTGAAAGGACCGCCACCGACCATGTCGGTTACCGGTGGAAAGGTATTTCGTGGCTTGAACTCAACAGTCGTGCCAACGGCGTCGCCACATGCCAAGCCCAGCAGGCATCCGCGATAGCGGTCTGAAAGTGTCGGGACCATTCTGATTCCTTCCGTTTCGATTTTGTCCGCGTCCAAACAGCGCACAGTCGGCGGAATGATAACGGCTGGGCGCGTTCAGGAAACCTGGTCGCAATCTTCTCTATCAAATTTGTGCCCCGCTTCCACTTGGCTATTCCCGCGCATCACTACAAGTTGTACGATGACCGACGAGCCTAGGTGCTCGAACTCCTGATACCTACAAAAACAAGGAAAGACCCATGAAAAAAGCATCATTGCTAATCGGTTTCGTTTGCCTGTTCAGCGGCTACGTAGCCGCCGCGCCCGCATCGGCTGAGAAGGAAGTGGCCGAAGCTGTCGACCACCTGACCCAGGCCATGCTGCACAAGGACATCCCCCAGCTCCAGGCCTTGGCCGCCGAGAACCTGACCTACGGCCACTCCAGCGGCAACATCCAGGACAAGAAAGCCTTCATCGCCGACATCGAGACCGGCAAGAGCGCATTCAAGACCCTTGAAATGCAGAACCAGAAAATCACCGTCTCAGGCGACGTAGCCATGGTTCGCAACCACTTCTCCGCCCAGGCGCTCAAGGGCACCGAAGTGGTCCCGACCGAAATCGAGAACTTCCAGATCTGGCAGAAGCAGAAGAATGGCAAGTGGCTGCTGATTGGTCGGCAGGCGTTTCGGTTTTGACCTGAGAATCTCCATGGGCACTCAGCTGACGTGAGGTCGCTGGGATTCATTGTGGCGAGGGGATTTAGCGAAACGTCGCACCGCCCCGCTGGGCTGCGCAGCAGCCCTGGAAATGACAGCTCGATATGCCGGATGAACGCATAGCTGCTGTTAGGGCCGCTTCGCAGCCCAGCGGGGATAAATCCCCTCGCCACAGATTTGAATCAGTCAATCCGCCGCCCACTGCTGCCGGTGTTCCAGCAGGAAATCAACAAACGCCCGCACCCGCTGCGGCACGTACCGGCCGTGGGGATATAGCAATGTGAACGGCCGCGAGCGCCCAGCGAACGGCGCGAGCACTTCCACCAGTCGCCCGTCCGCCAATTCCTGTTCGACGATAAATCGGTAGGTCTGGAACAGCCCGGCGCCATTTTTGGCCAGCGTCACCCCGCCCAGCACATCGTCGGAGCAGCAATACCCGCCCTGCCCGAACACTTCCTTCTCCTTGCCCTCGACATTGAACAACCAGGAAATCCGACGACCACTGCTGGGCAGTTCGAACTGGATGCACTCATGCAGGTCCAGGTCTTCCAACGTCTGCGGCGTGCCGACCCTGCGCAGGTAGTCCGGGGACGCGACCACCGCCAGTTTCGCGTCTTCCAGCAAACGGGCGATCATCGAGGAATCCGGCTGGGCCCTCACCCGAATCGCCAGGTCATAGCCCTCGGCAACGAAATCGATATTACGGTTGCTCAGGTGAACGTCCACGCTGACCTGCGGATAAAGCGCGCGAAATGCTGGCAGCAACGGCAGGATCCGGTGATGGCCGTAGGTGGTGGGCACACTGATGCGCAGTTGCCCGGACGGCACCGATTGCGCGCCCATGACTTCCTGCTGCGCTTCGACCAGTTGCGTCAACGCCTGGCGGCATTGCTCGAAAAAGGTCCGGCCGGCATCGGTGAGGCGAATGCTGCGGGTGGTGCGCACGAATAGCCGCGACCCCAGGCGCTCCTCCAGACGAAAGATCGAACGGCTGACCGCTGCCGGAGTGACGCCCGCTATCTGCGCCGCAGCCGTGAAACTGCCCGCCTCGGCCGCCAGGCAGAACAGTTCGATACTGCCTAACTGCAAGTCTTCGAAGTGACGCTTCATGATTCATTACACCGCGTATCAACTGAAGATTCCCGATGCCTGTTTATCAGGCCGTGGCGTATAAATACAGTGGTCCTCGATTGCGCGGAGTCTTTCCTGCGCACATTTCGTCAACTGGAGTGCAACATGCCTTTCGTCAATGTTCGTATCACCCGCGACGGCGTCACCCGCGAGCAGAAAGCCCAGGTCATTTCCGAAATCACCGAAACCCTGCAACGCGTGCTGGGCAAGGACCCGCACCTGACCCATATCGTGATCGAGGAAGTCGACACGGATAACTGGGGGTATGCGGGCATGACGACGACGGAGTACCGAAGTAAACCCAAGGAGTGACACTTCGCCTTGCCGAGCCCGGTCCGAATGACCGGGCTTTTTTCTGCCTGCCAACCTGCGGCCTCTGTGGGAGCGAGCTTGCTCGCGATAGCGGCAGGTCAGCCGGCTCACATATGGCTGATTAAATGCCATCGGGAGCAAGCTCGCTCCCACAAGGAGTTGTGTGGATTCGATGGATTGATTACACCAAGTATCAACTCAAGTACCAGACCCCCCATTTATCAAACCCAGGCGCATCAATAACCTGATCACAACCAACGCCCAGACAGGCGCAGCGGTTCCAACTCAACGTGATCAGGAGTCAACATCATGAGCAATCAGAAAACCGTCATCATCACCGGCGCTTCCAGCGGTATCGGCCTTGGCCTGGTCAAGGCGTTCCTGGCCCGCGGCTACAACGTGGTGGGCAATGCCCGCTCCCAGTCCGGCCTGGACGATGCGGCTGGCCAGCTCGGTCATCCGGCAAGCTTCGTCGGCGTGGCCGGTGACATTGCCGATCCGGCGACGTCGACCGCCCTTGTCGGCAAAGCCATCGAGGCGTTCGGCGCGGTGGATGGGCTGGTCAACAACGCCGGTTTCTTCCTGCCCAAACCCTTCGTCGAATACAGCCCCCAGGACCTGGAATCGCTGCTCGACACCAACCTCAAGGGCCTCGTCTACGCCAGCCAGGCTGCTGCCGCGCACATGATCAGCCGCCAGCAGGGTTTCATCATCAACATCTCTGCCTCGGTGGCCCTGCAACCGAACATCCAGGTGCCGGCAGCGCTGCCCGTGCTGATCAAGGGCGGCGTCAACCAGATGACCCGCGCCCTGGCGCTGGAATTGTCGCCCTTCAACATCAAGGTCAACGCCGTGGCGCCCGGCATCATCGACACGCCGATGCATGACCCGGCCCACCGCGACTTCCTCAACAACCTGGCACCTGCCGGCCGGGTGGGCACCATCGACGAGATCGCCGAAGCCGTGTTGTACCTGGCGGGTGCCGATTTCACCACTGGGGCGATCCTGCCGGTGGACGGCGGCATGAGCACCGGCAAGTGGTAAAAACACAAAACCCCGAAGGCAGGACCTTCGGGGTTTTTCATGCAGCCTTGAATCTACAGCGTGTAGGAGATCCCCGCCTGCACCGTTCGAGGTGCGCCCGGGTAGGCGTAGACGCCACCAAACGCGCCCTCTTCGTAATCGGCGTCGAACAGGTTCTTCAGGTCGAGGTTGAGGCGGATGCGCTCGTTGACCTTGTAGTAGCCGAGCAGGTCGACGACGGTGTAGTCGTCCATGGTGAAGGTCGTCGCCGCCGTGTTGCCGGCCCGCTCATCGACATATTTCGCACCGAGTCCCACGCCTAGCCCTTTCAAACCGCCATCCTGGAACTCATAGACGTTCAACAGGCTGAAGCTGTTCCTGGGCACATTGAGCAAAGGAGTGCCGGTGGGGATGTTGGCGTCCTTGGTCACTTCGGCGTCCACATAGGCGTAGCCACCGATGACGCGCCACTCCGGCGTCAGGTTGCCCGCCACGTTCAAGTCGAAACCACGGCTGCGCACTTCGCCAGCGGCGACGTTGAAGGTCGAGTCCAGCGGATCGGGCGTCAGCACGTTGCGTTTTTCGATCTGGTACACCGCCGCATCGACGCTCAACTGGCGATCCAGCGCCTCCCACTTGACGCCCATTTCGTAGGACTTGCCTTCTTCCGGCTTGAATCCACCGCCCTCGCGGCTGGCGCCATTGTTGGGTTTGAACGAGCGGGCGGTGTTGGCGTAGACGGCCACCGTGTCGGTCAGGTCGTAGATCACGCCCAGGCGCGGGGTGACCGCGTTGTCGGTGACTTCCCAGTTCCGGCTGCCGGGGCGTGCCTGAGGCACAAAACTTTCATACTCATGCTCGAACCGCTCGAAACGCGCACCGGCCAGCACCTTCAAACGCTCGGTCAGCGCCACCTGGTCCTGGACGAATACACCGAAGGTCTTGAGATTTTCCTCGTCATCGGTCGGCGTGCGGGTCAACGCCGGGCGCGGCTGGCCATACACCGGATCGAAGATGTCGATCGGATAGGCGCCGGTGCCGGCGGCGGAGCGTCGGATGATCGACTTGTAGTCGTAGTCTTCGTACTCGACCCCGGTCAGCAGGGTGTGCTCGAACCCACCCGTGGAAAAATGCCCGGTGAGGTTGAGCTGGGTATCACGGTCGGTCCATTCAAGCTTGCGGTAGTTGAAGTTGCGGCCCAGGGTGCGCCCGTCGGCGGCGATGCCGTTGCCCTCCACCGCGTTGCCCTGCAAGGTGCCGTCTAGCCACTGGGTGCCACCGGCCAGGGTCCAGTCGTCGTTGAGCATGTGCTCGAAACGCACCTGCAGCATGTTGTTGTCGTTGTGCAGCTTGCCGGCGTCTTTTTCACCGAAGAACGTATCGCGGGACGCGGTGCCGCGCTGGCCGGCGTAATGCGTCAGCCCACGGTCCAGCGGCGCATTGTTGCGCATGAAGTCGCCTTCGAACGTCAGGCGCGTGGTGTCGTTGACCTGCCAACTGACCACGGGAGCGACGCCATAACGCTCGGTCTCGACGTGATCGCGGAACGTATCGCCGCCCTCTCCCACCACGTTCAGGCGATAAGCCAGGCGGCCTTCTTCATCCAGCGGACCCGACGTATCCAGGGTGCCGCGACGCATGCCCTGGTCGCTGACCTGGCTGCCCAAGGTCACCGTGCGTTCGGCCAACGGTTGCTTGGACACCACGTTGAACGTGCCGCCCGGATCGCCACGGCCATAAAGCATGGTCGCCGGGCCACGCAGCACTTCCAGGCGCTCGATGGTGTTGGCATCGGGCATGTTCGGGTAACCCCGGTTGATCGGGAAACCGTTGCGGTAGAACTCACCCGTGGTAAAGCCGCGCACGGTAAACGTGGTCAGGCCCTGGCCGCCGAAATTGTTACCCCGGCCGACGCCACCGGCATAATCGAGAGCGTCTTGCAGGCGCGTGGCGCTGAGGTCTTCGACGACGTCGCGGGACACGATCGAAATCGACTGTGGGGTTTCATGGATCGCGGTGTCGGTACGCGTGGCGCTGGCCGAGCGCGTCGCGTGATAGCCCTTCACGGGGCCCTGTGCAGTTTCGAAGTCCGAGCTGCCGACGATGTCGGTGGCCTGCAACTCCAGTGGCGCCCTGGCCGCCGTGCCGGGTTCTTCTGCCCAAGTGGAAATGGAATAAGCCTGGAGCACACACAATGAAACGAGTATCCGACGCATCGACACACAATCCTGACGAAAGAACGCCGGCCCCCGGGGCCGGCAAGAATGTGTCGCGAAAGATACAGTAACTCATTCCTATTTGATATCTATTCCCATTAGCACTGCCGTTCCAACTGTGGATTCCAGGCCGATCTGCCTGAAAAATGCCTGGGCCCGTGCGTCCTGGGTAAACGCGACGTTGAGCCGCAGCCAGTCACACGCCTGCCCTTCCGGCAGGAATGTGGAACCCTGGGACAGTTGGATCTGTAACTGCTCGGCAATTTGCCGCACCCGTTCGGCCGGCACATGCCGGGGCCGGGCCCAGACGAAGAGTCCTCCGCTCGGCTCGGCAAACACCTCCCAGTGAGCCGGATCAAGCAGGCGCAACGTGCTCGCCATCTGCTTGTTCAAGCGCACGCGCAAGCGCTGGAGCAGCTTGCGGTAGGCACCGTTGGCCAGCAGCGTCGCCACGACGTTTTCCGCCAGCAATGAACAGCCGATGCCGGTCACCATCTTGACTTCAGCCAGGCGCTTGATGACTTCGGGCTGCGCGACCACGTAGCCGATGCGCAACGAGCTGGACAAGGTCTTGGAAAAACTCGCCAGGTAGATCACCCGCTCCAAGGCGTCAAGGGATGCCAGGCGCGACGTCGGGCCGTTCTGGAAATCGGCGTAGATGTCATCCTCGATGAGCCGGAAGTCATGCAGCGTCGCCAGTTGCAACAGGCGATAGGCAACGCTGGGTGCGAGGCTGGTGCCGGTGGGGTTCTGGTACATGCTGTTGATGAAGAAATAGGCCGGCTTGTGTACGCCGAGCAAGCGTTCCAGGCTGGCGATATCAGGGCCTTGTGCGGTCCTGGGCACCGCCAGGGTCTTGACCCCGTGCAGCTTCAGCAGGTTGAACAGGTTGTAGTAACCTGGGCTTTCCACCAGCACCAGGTCGCCGGGCTTGAGGAGCGTGCGTACCAACAGGTCCAGGCCGTGGCTCGCGCCCTGGGTGGTGAGGATCTGCAGCGGATCGACGTGAATGTCGATCAGGCCCAGGCGCTTCTGGATGTGCAGGCGCAGGTGAGCCGAACCCAGCGGCGTGCTGTAGTTGAACAGTGCCTGATTGTCGCTGCGCACCACCTGGCGGATCGCCTGGCCCAGGTCCGTGTCGTCGCGCCACGCGTCCGGCAACCAGCCACACCCCAGCTTGAGTTGCGTCGATTCGTTATCGAACAACCGCCAGCCTACCGCGTCGTCGATCTCCGGAGCCGAAGCCACGGGCATCTGCTGGGCCACGAAAAATCCCGAACCGTGCCGGGACTCCAAGACGCCACTGGCGACCAATTGGTCGTAGGCCTTGATTACGCTCGACAGGCTCAAGCCGTTTTCAGTCGCCAGTTGGCGGATCGACGGCATGCGGGCACCCGGGCGGATGCCATGGGTGTTTATCCACTCCGTCAGACTGACAACCAGTTGCCGGACCAACGAACCCGTGGCGTTGCGATCGATGTTCAGGTCCATGGCGCGGGCTCTCGGCTAAGTGTTTTCGAATTTTCGGCGAACAGTTAACCATAAAAGCCCCGCGTCTGTTCCTTGTTTGCTCTCGGCCCCACCGGGATAGTCCATCCAGACTCCACACCCTCAAGGAACCCCTCTTGGACATACAGCAACGACACTCATGGGGATTGGCGTTCGGTCTTTGCCTGATCACCCTTGCCGTCAATCTCCAGGCGCCGCTGTATACCACCTATGCGCAGCTTTCCGGTTACGGCGCGGGCGCCACCGCAGTGGCATTTTCCGGTTATGTATTGGGCGTGTTGCCCGTGCTGCTGGCGTTCGGCGGACTGGCCGACCGGGTGGGCCGCAAACCCTTGATCGTGACGGCGCTCTGCCTGTCGATGCTGGCGACGTTGATCACGGTGATCTGGCCGAACCTGATCGCACTGGGCGTGGCGCGCCTGATGATGGGCATCGGCACCGGCTTGGCTTCGGCGACGTCCACCGCCTACATGGTGGAACTGATGCCGACATGCGATGCCAGGTCACCGGCCAACCGGGTCACGGCCAGCACCTCCCTGGGTTTCGGCCTGGGCGCGGCGTTGACCAGCCTCTTCCTGTTCCTCCACCACAGCGTCACGCCGGGCAGTTTCTGGTTGCAGTTGGCGTTGGCTGCCCTGGCGATCATCGTGGTTGCGCGACTGCCGGACCCCGCCCCCAGAATCAAGCACGCAGCGATGTTGCGCCTGCCGTTGTTCCCGGCCGGCAGCCTGCCCTACAGTTTTTCCATGCTGCTGGCCTGGGCAACTTCCGGGCTGGTGATCGCCATCCTGCCATCGGTGCTTGCCGCCCATGACTTGCAACGCTGGTCCGGCCTGTCGACCTTTACCGTCATCAGTTGTGGGCTGATCTTCCAGCCTTGGGTGAAACGCATGCAACCGGCCAGGGCCACGGGATTGGGGTTGTTGGTCTTGCCATTGAGCTACGCGCTGCTTGCCTGGGGCGCGAGCCAGGGTTCGCTGGCCGCCGTGTTGCTCGGTGCGCTGGGCGCCAGCAGTGCGTGCTACGGCTTTTTGTACCTGGGTGGATTGTCGGCGATCACCGCCATGGCCGGTGCGCAAAAAGCCCGGGCCAGCGCGGGATTCTTCCTGTTTGCCTATGTCGGGTTCAGTATCCCGGTCGTGGTGACCGGGTGGCTGGTCGACCGTTTCGGCGCTGACGTGGCGCTCGCGGTGTTTGGCCTGGCACTGCTGGCAGGCGCAACGATCACCGGGCTGCGCATCGTCCGGACAGAGGCCTTCGTCGCCCAACCTTCCCCCAGCTGACAAAGTACTTTGTGGCGAGGGGATTTATCCCCGCTGGGGCTGCGAAGCGGCCCCCAACCAGACACCTCCATATGCCAATAAGGTTGAGGTCGTTGCTTTTTGGGGCTGCTGCGCAGCCCCAGCGGGATAAATCCCCTCGCCACAACGGCAGACGTTACTCGACATCGCGATAGCCGGGTCGTATACCATATCCCCCACCTAAGCCGAACGACCCGCCACCGTGACTTTATCCAAGTTCAACCTGCCCGACCTGGGCAACACCCCGTCCACTTCGGAAATCATCACCCGTCACCTGCGCGACGCCATCGTGGCCGGGCATTTCGCCGAGGACGAGCCGATTCGCCAGGATGACATCGCCCGCCAGTTCAACGTCAGCAAGATCCCTGTGCGCGAAGCGCTCAAGCGCCTGGAAGCCGAGGGCTTGGTGATGTTCCAGCGCAATCGCGGGGCGATGGTCACGCGGATTTCCGAGGCGGAACTGGCGCAGATGTTCGAGGTGCGGATGCTGCTGGAGGACAAGGTATTGCGCTTGGCGATTCCCAACATGACCGACGCGACTTTCGCCCGTGCCGAAAGCATCTGCCAGGAGTTCATCGGCGAGGACGACGTCGGTCGCTGGGCCGAGCTGAACTGGCAATTGCACGCCTGTCTCTATGAGCCCGCGCAACGGCCGTTCATGGTGAGCCTGATCCGCTCGGTCCACGACAAGCTCGAGCGTTACCTGCGTATGCAGATGAGCCTGTCCGCCGGCAAGGAGCGCGCGGATCACGAGCATCGGGAAATCCTCGACGCCTGCCGCGCCAGGGATGTGGAGCGTGCGGTGAAGTTGCTGGACGAACACATCGCCGGCGTCTGCAAGACCCTGTTCGAGTATTTGCCGTCGAGCCGGTGATTTCTTGGGACTGTGCTGATTTCGTCATCACCGACGGATAAATCCATCAAGCCGCCGGCCCCGGCGCGCGCCACGCTTGTGTCCACTCATCTGAATGGACGTGGCGCCATGAAACGCATCACCGTGATCGACTCCCACACCGGCGGCGAACCGACCCGACTGGTGACCGATGGCTTTCCCGACCTGGGCCAGGGCAGCATGGCCGAGCGCAGGCAGCGCCTGGCCGAGCAGCACGACGCCTGGCGCACCGCGTGCGTGTTGGAACCCCGCGGCAGCGATGTGCTGGTGGGCGCGTTGCTGTGCGAACCGGTGGATCCGGCCGCCTGTGCCGGCGTGATTTTCTTCAACAACAGCGGCTACCTGGGCATGTGCGGCCACGGCACCATCGGCCTGGTCGCCTCGTTGGCCCATCTGGGCCGGATCGGCCCCGGCGTGCACAGCATCGAGACGCCGGTGGGCACGGTGCAAGCGACATTGCATGAGGATCGCTCGGTCAGCGTGCGCAACGTGCCTTCCTATCGCTATCGCAAGGCCCTGCGCCTCGAAGTGCCGGGCATCGGGCCGGTGACCGGCGATGTGGCGTGGGGCGGCAATTGGTTCTTCCTGATCGCCGATCATGGCCAGCGTGTGGCGGTCGACAACCTCGACGCACTCACCGCCTACACCTTCGCCGTGCAACAGGCCTTGGAACAACAGGGTTTTCGCGGCGAGGATGGCGGGCTGATCGATCATATCGAGCTGTTCGCCGACGATCCCCAGGCCGACAGCCGCAATTTCGTGCTCTGCCCTGGCAAGGCCTACGACCGTTCTCCCTGCGGCACCGGCACCAGCGCCAAACTGGCGTGCCTGGCGGCCGACGGTAAACTGCAACCCGGACAGATCTGGCGCCAGGCCAGTGTCATCGGCAGCGAATTCGAAGGGTCGTACGAGCGTTCGGGCGAGCGCATCGTGCCGACCATTCGCGGCCGGGCCTACATCAGCGCTGAAAGCACATTGATTATCGAGCCGGACGATCCCTTCGCCTGGGGCATCCGTCCGTGAGCGAAGGCCATGTCGCAGACGTGATCGTCATTGGCGCCGGTATCATCGGCGCGGCCTGCGCCCGCAGCCTGGCTCAGCGCGGTTTGCAGGTGTTGGTGCTGGACGCTGGCTGGCACGGTGCAACGGCGGCCGGCATGGGCCACCTGCTGGTGCTTGATGACAACCCGGCGGAGCTGGCCCTGAGTCAATATTCCCTGCGACGCTGGCGAGAATTGGCGCCTGCGCTGCCCGATGCCTGTGCCTGGCGCAACAACGGCACTTTATGGCTGGCGGCCAATGCCGAGGAAATGGCCGTCGCCCACAGCAAATACCTGAACCTGATGGCCCATGGCGAGGCCTGTGAACTGATTGGCAGCGCCACCTTGCAGCAGCGCGAACCGGAACTGCGGGCGGGCCTGGAAGGGGGGCTGCTGATCAAGGGCGACGGCATTCTCTACGCCCCCGCCGCCGCCCGCTGGATGCTCGATCACGTCAATATCAGCCAGCAACGCGCCGAGGCCAGCGAAGTGGACGGCCACCGCGTGCGCCTCGCCGACGGGCGTTGGCTCAGCGCCGAAGCCGTCGTGCTTGCCAACGGCATCCAGGCCACCGAGCTGTGCCCGGAGCTGCCGATCGAACCCAAGAAGGGCCATCTGTTGATCACCGATCGCTACCCCGCCACCGTCACGCACACCCTGGTTGAGCTGGGTTATGTCACCAGTGCCCACAACGCCAGCGGCCCGTCGGTGGCGTGCAACATCCAACCGCGCCCGACCGGACAACTGTTCATCGGCGCTTCGCGGCAGTTCGGCAGCGTCGATCCAGCGGTGGAAGGCTGGATGCTGGCGAAGATGCTCAAGCGCGCCGTGGACTACATGCCTGGCCTGGCGCACCTCAACGGCATCCGCGCCTGGACCGGTTTTCGCGCGGCGAGCCCCGACGGCTTGCCGCTGGTGGGGCAACACCCGCAGCGCAAAGGCCTGTGGCTTGCGGTGGGCCATGAGGGGCTCGGCGTCACGACCGCACCGGCCACCGCTGACCTGCTGGTTGCCCAGCTCTTCAATGAAACGGCACCGCTGGCCGCGCAACCTTACCTGCCGCAGCGATTCTTGGGAGAGCCGGCCCATGCCTGAAGCCCAGCATATATCCCCTGTGGCGAGGGAGCTTGCTCCCGCTGGGGCGCGAAGCGGTCCTGTTTTGGGTCTGCTGCGCAGACCAGCGGGAGCAAGCTCCCTCGCCACGGGATCGGTGCATCTTCTCGAGATCCGCTTGACCAAGGAGTATCGGACCCATGCCTGAGTTATTCCTGGATGGCCGCCCGCTCTCGGTGGCCAACGGCACCACCGTTGCAGCCGCGTTAGCGTTGGGCGCCGACGGCTGCAGCCGAACCTCGGTGACCGGCCAGCGGCGCGCGCCTTTGTGCGGCATGGGTATCTGCCAGGAATGCCGGGTGATGATCGATGGCCGCCTCCGCCTGGCCTGCCAGACCTTGTGCCGCGACGGCATGCACGTGGACACCCGACCATGACCGAATTTGCCGGCATCCTTATTATCGGCGCCGGGCCCGCCGGCATGGCTGCGGCCCTGGCCGCAGCCAGCAGCGGCGCACGCATCGTGCTGCTGGACGACAACCCGAACCCTGGCGGCCAGATCTGGCGCGATGGACCCCAAGCCCACTTGCCGGCCGAGGCGCGACAAATGCGAGAGCGCTTGCGGGCCTGCGCCAACGTGCACTGCCACGCAGAGACCCGGGTCATTGCGATCGCCGCCGAGAAGACCTTACTGGTGGAAAATGCCGAGCAGGGTTGGCTGATCGCTTATGACCGCCTGATCCTGTGCACCGGTGCCCGGGAATTGCTGCTGCCCTTCCCCGGCTGGACGCTGCCCGGTGTTACCGGTGCCGGCGGCTTGCAAGCACTGATCAAGGGCGGCCTGCCGGTGAGCAACGAGCGACTGGTGATTGCCGGCAGCGGTCCACTGTTGTTGGCGAGCGCAGCCACGGCAAGACGTCACGGGGCCCAAGTGCTGCGGATCGCCGAGCAGGCCAGCCGCGCCGCAGTTGCCGGATTCGCTGCGCAACTGCCCCGCTGGCCGGGCAAGTTATGGCAGTCATTCGGCCTTCTCGATGCTCACTACCGCACCGGCAGCCATGTGCTGGAAGCCTTGGGAGGGGACAAGCTCGAAGGCGTGCGTCTGCTGCAACAAGGCAAGACGGTGGAGTTGGCCTGCGACCGTTTGGCCTGTGGCTTCGGGCTGATTCCCAATACCCGGCTGGGCCAGGCGCTGGGGTGCGCGCTCGACGGACAGGCGCTTGCGGTTGATGAACGCCAGGCCACCACGCGGGACGATCATTACGCCGCTGGCGAATGCACCGGTTTTGGCGGCAGTGAACTGGCCTTGGTTGAAGGCGCCATTGCTGGTCATGCCGCCGTGGGGAATACCGCTGCAGCCGAGCGCCTTTGGCCTGGCCGTGCGCGATGGCAGGGTTTCGCGCGGGCATTGAACAAGGCCTTCGCCCTGGACGGCCGTTTGAAAAGCATGGCGCGGAGCGATACGTTGGTCTGTCGCTGTGAGGATGTTCCTTACGGCGCCTTGGCCGGCCACGGAAACTGGCGTGAAGCCAAACTGGCCAGCCGCTGCGGCATGGGCGCCTGCCAGGGCCGGGTGTGCGGCGCCGCCCTGCAATACCTGCTCGGCTGGACACCACCCATACCCCGCCCGCCCTTCGGCCCGGCGCGAATCGAAACCTTGCTGAACCTGGAAGAAACCCCGCCCACCTGAACCCACAGACTCTTCTGTGGGAGCGAGCTTGCTCGCGAATGCGTCGGCACATCTGGCATTGATGCAAGCTGACCCACCACTTTCGCGAGCAGGCTCGCTCCCACAGGGATTTGAGGCGGACTTTTGAACTTTGCAGGCACCGCAGACCCCATGTGGGAGCGAGCTTGCTCGCGATGGCGGCGTGACAGACAGCACATTTTCGACTGACACTGCGCCATCGCTCCCACACAAAAGACGACGCCGGCCATGCACCCCTCGCTCACCTCCCTCGCCCCCTGCGACATGGACACCCTGCTACGCAGCCTGCAAGCCATCGCGCCGTTGCTCGATACCCTCTCCGACACCGTGTTTTTCATCAAGGACAATCAAGCCCGCTACGCCTTCGTCAACCAGACCCTCGCCCGGCGTTGCGGCTTCAAGCACTGCGGTGACCTTGTGGGCCTCACCGCCGAGCAGGTATTCCCCGAACGCTTCGGCCCGCTGTACACCGAACAGGATCGACGCGTGCTCGCCAGCGGACGGGAGCTGGCCGACCAGCTCGAATTGCACCTTTATTACGGCAACCAGCCGGTGTGGTGCCTGACCCACAAGCTCGCCTTGCGCGAGCCCTCGGGCCGGATCGTTGGCCTGGCCGGGATCTCCCGTGATTTGCAATCGCCACAAGCCAGCCATCCAGCCTTCCAGAAACTGGCGGCGGTGGATGCGCATATCAAGCTGCACTTCGCCCGTCCCATCAGCCTGGCGGAACTCACCGCCATTGCCGGCTTGTCGGTGGCGCAATTGGAGCGGCACTGCAAGCGCATCTTCCAACTCACGCCCCGCCAGATGATTCACAAGGCGCGCCTGGAAGAAGCCTCGCGACTGTTACTGGAACCGGATTTACCCATCACCGAAATCGCCCTGCGCTGCGGCTACACCGATCACAGTGCGTTCAGCCGCCAGTTCCGCGCGCTGACGAGCCTTTCCCCCAGCCAGTACCGAGAAAACCAGCGCTGACGTTGTTCCTTTACAGGGCAGCCTCTCACGCACTGCTCCCATCTGTAACACCGTCATTCTGCCCCGCTCGCCTGGCACCACCGGAGCAGTTCCAACAATCGCCCAATTATCAAAGCCTTACCTGAAACCGAGCTTGCAGCATAAAACAGGCACGTCGATTGCTTATCTAATATCGTATACGAAATCCTCAATACGATATCTCACCGCATTTATTCGACAGCGAGGCCTTTATGAAAAACCGTGCATTAGCCGCAGCCCTCAGCGTTGTCCTCTTTCCCCTGATTGCCCTTCCCGCCCATGCCGACAAGCTCGACGACATCATCGGCTCGGGCAAGCTGCGTTGCGCCGTCACACTGGATTTTCCGCCCATGGGCTTTCGTGATGAAAGCAACAAGCCGGCGGGGTTCGACGTCGACTATTGCAACGACCTGGCGAAAATCCTTGGCGTAGACGCCGAAGTGGTGGAAACACCGTTCTCCGACCGCATCCCCGCGCTGCTTTCCGGCCGCGCCGATGTCATCGTTGCCTCCACGTCCGACACCCTGGAGCGGGCCAAGACCGTCGGCCTGACCGTGCCCTACTTCGCCTTCCAGATGGTGGTATTGACCCGCGACGACACCGGCATCAACAGCTACGCCGACCTCAAGGGCAAGAAACTCGGCAACACCAGCAGCACCTACGAAGCGATCGCCCTGGAGAAGGACCAGAAGAGTTGGGGCAGCGGCAGTTTCCGTGCCTACCAATCCCAGAACGACACACTGCTGGCCGTGGCCCAAGGGCACATCGATGCCACCGTGGTCACCAACACCGTGGCCGCCGCCACCATCAAGTCGGGCAAGTACAAGGGGCTGAAAATCGCCGGTAATGCACCTTACGTCATCGACTACGTGTCCCTCGGCGCCAAGCGCAGCGAGTATGGCCTCATCAACTACCTCAACCTGTTCGTCAACCAGCAAGTGCGCACCGGTCGGTACAACGAGCTGTTCGTCAAATGGGTCGGCACGGAAATCCCACCGGCCAACCTCACCGTGCCGCAGGTCTACTACTGAGGAGCGCGGTATGCCAAGCACGCCTATCTGCTTGCAAGGTCGTAGCCTGGTGGAGGGTGCCGCCCAGGGCACCCTGCTGTTCGCCGACGTTGGCCTGAGCTTTTGGGGCGGAGTCGATCCGGCCTCGGGCGAAGTCATCGATCGCCATCACCCCCTCAGCGGCCAGCGCCTTGCGGGTCGGGTGCTGGCGATTCCCAGCGGACGCGGTTCCTGCACCGGCAGCAGCGTGCTGATGGAGCTCATCAGCAACGGCCATGCGCCAGCCGCCCTGGTGCTGGCCGAGGCCGATGAAATCCTTGTTCTAGGCGTGCTGGTGGCCGAGGTGATTTTCCAACGCTCGCTGCCAGTGTTGTGCATCGGCCGCGAGGCATTCGAGGGCTTGCGAGGTCAAGGATTCGCGCGCATCGAGGGAAGCTGCCTGACGTTGTCCGGGCGCCGGCCCAACGATCAATGGTACGCGGCGGATATCCCCTCGCAACCGCTCGCACCCTCCACCGTCCGTCTGAACGAACGGGACCAGGCGTTGCTGGACGGTGCGTACGGCAAGGCTGCAAAAGTGGCAATGGGAATCGTCCTGCGCATGGCCGAGATTCAGGGCGCCGATGAACTGCTGGACATCACCCAGGCGCACATCGACGGCTGCATCTATACCGGCCCGGCCAGCCTGCGGTTTGCCGAACAGTTGGTGCAGTGGGGGGCGAAAGTGAGCGTGCCCACGACACTCAATTCGATTTCCGTGGACCAACGTCGCTGGCGCGAATTGGGTGTCGACCCGGCATTGGGCGAACCCGCCAGCGCCCTGGGCGACGCTTATATGGCCATGGGCGCGCAGTTGAGCTTCACCTGCGCGCCCTACCTGCTGAACACCGCACCCACCGTCGGCGAGCAGATCGTCTGGGCCGAATCCAACGCAGTGGTCTACGCCAACAGCGTGCTAGGTGCCCGAACGCAGAAGTACCCGGATTTTCTCGACATCTGCATCGCCCTGTGTGGCCGCGCGCCGTTGGCCGGTTGTCATCTCGATGATCAGCGCAAGGCCGGGCTGATCGTCAAAGTCCCCAGGCTCGATTCAATGGATGACAGCTTCTACCCGCTGCTGGGCTATCACATCGGCAGCCTGACGGGCCGACGCATCCCGCTGATCCAGGGGCTGGAAAACACCGTGCCCAACCTCGACGACCTGAAGGCTTTTGGCGCGGCGTTCGCCACCACCAGCGCGGCGCCGCTGTTCCACATCGCCGGGGTGACGCCGGAGGCCATGGACCCGGCCGCGGTGCAGGATCGCGACGCCTTGTTACCCACGGAAACCGTCGACATGGCGGGATTGCTCGCCAGCTGGCGCGAGCTCAACAGCGCCCGGCACAGGCACGTGGACGTGGTGTCCCTGGGCAATCCGCACTTTTCCCTCAGTGAATTCGCCGCCTTGGCAGGACTGTGTGCGGGGCGGATCAAACACCCCGACGTGGTCCTCGCGATCACCTGCGGCCGGGCCGTGCTGGAGCAGGCGCGCCAGGCTGGGTACCTGGAGGCGATCCAGGTCTTCGGCGCAACGCTGGTCACCGACACCTGCTGGTGCATGCTGGGCGAGCCGGTGATCCCGCCGGCCGCTACCACCTTGATGACCAACTCCGGCAAATACGCGCACTACGCACCAGGCCTGGTGGGACGTGGCGTGCATTTCGCCAGTTTGGCCGAATGCGTCGAGGCCGCCGGCACCGCCACGGCCAGCGGCGAGCCGCCGCAATGGCTGCAACCCTCCGCGGCCAAGGGGAACCCGAGCCATGTTTGACTACACGTTCCAATGGCGCCCGGCGCTACGCGCCCTGCCCGATATGTTCGCCGGCGCCTGGGTCACCTTCGAGACCGCCGCGTTGTCGATGATCTTCGGCGTGCTGATCGCCCTGGTCCTGACGGTGATGCGCCAGGCACGTCATCCGCTGCTACGCGGTGTCGGCAACGGCTGGGTATCGATCGCCCGTAACACGCCGTCGTTGTTCCAGATCTACATCCTCTACTTCGGCCTCGGCTCCCTCGGGCTGCACGTCAGTTCATGGTTCGCCCTGCTGGCGGGCATTACCTTCAACAATGCCGGCTACCTGGCGGAGAACTTTCGCGGCGGCCTCAAGGCCGTGCCGGGCACGCAGATGCGTGCCGCTCGCTCCCTGGGCATGAGCGCGTTCCAGGCCTACCGGATGATCATCGTCCCGCAACTGCTGCGCATCGTTTTCTACCCGCTGACCAACCAGATGGTCTGGGCGGTGCTGATGACGTCCCTCGGCGTGGTGGTCGGCCTGAACAACGACCTCACCGGGGTGACGCAGGAATACAACGTCAAGACATTCCGCACCTTCGAATATTTCGCCCTCGCGGCGGTGCTCTATTACCTGATCGCCAAGCTGATCGTCGGGCTGGCCCGACTGTTGTCCTGGCGCTTGTTTCGTTATTGAGGAGGGCTGGTCATGTTTTCTACAAGCCTTACCGTCAACGACCTGTTGTATCTGCTCGAAGGTGCCTGGGTCACGGTGCAGTTGACCGCCTGGTCGATCCTGCTCGGCACCCTCGCCGGCTTGCTGTTCGGCCTGTTGCGGGCGCTGTTGCCCCGGGCGAGCCTGCCGCTCGCGTGGGTGTTGGATGCGTTTCGCAGCGTGCCGCTGCTGATCCAGTTCGTGCTGTTCAACTCCCTGAAGAGCATCGTCGGCCTGGACCTCAGTGCCTTTGCCGTCGGTTGCATCGTGCTCGGCGTCTACGCCGCCGCGTATTTCACCGAGATCGTCCGGGGCGGCGTGCTGGCGGTGCCGCTGAGCACCCGGCGGGCCAGCCGGTCATTGGGACTGAGCTATTTGCAGGACCTGCGTTTCATCGTCCTGCCGATTGCCACCCGCGTTGCCTTTCCCGGTTGGTTGAACCTGGTCCTCGGGGTGATGAAAGACACCGCGCTGGTGATGTGGATCGGCATCGTCGAGCTGCTGCGGGCTTCGCAAACCATCGTCACGCGTATTCAGGAACCCCTGCTGGTGCTGTGCATCGCGGGCCTCATCTACTACGTCATGAGCCTGGTGGTCGCCCGCCTCGGCGCTCGCCTGGAAAGAAGGTGGCAGGAAAATGATTGAGATCGAAAACGTGCATAAATCCTTCGGCAACCTCGAAGTGGTCAAGGGCGTCAGCCTGACGGTGGACAAGGGCGAGGTCGTGTCGATCATCGGTGGCTCCGGTTCCGGTAAATCGACCCTGCTGATGTGCATCAACGGCCTGGAGCCGATCCAGAAAGGCAGCATCCGCGTAGACGGCGTGGAGGTCCACGACAGCGCCACCGACCTCAACCGGCTGCGGCAGAAAATCGGCATCGTCTTCCAGCAATGGAACGCCTTCCCCCACCTGACCGTGCTGGAAAACGTCATGCTGGCGCCGCGCAAGGTGCTGGGCAAGAGCAAGCAGGACGCCGAGGCGCTGGCGGTCAGGCAGCTTGAGCACGTGGGCCTCGGGGACAAGCTCAAGGCCTTCCCCGGCAAGCTCTCCGGCGGACAGCAGCAGCGCATGGCCATCGCCCGGGCGCTGGCGATGTCGCCGGACTACATGCTGTTCGACGAAGCCACCTCGGCCCTCGATCCGCAACTGGTCGGCGAAGTGCTCGACACCATGCGCATGCTCGCCGAAGACGGCATGACCATGGTCCTGGTGACCCACGAGATCCGCTTCGCCCGGGACGTGTCCGACAGGGTGGCGTTCTTCTGCAATGGGCGAGTCCATGAGTTAGGGCCGCCAGACCAGGTGATCGGCAACCCGGTGCAGCCGGAGACGGCGGCGTTTCTTAAATCGGTGAAATAGCGGATGGCCCTTTCGCGAGCAGGCTCGCTCCCACAGGGTTCTGTGGTGGTTAGCAGGCCATTTGGCCCACACAAAACCAGTGTGGGAGCGAGCCTGCTCGCGAAGAGGCCCACCCAGACAAACCAAGGATTTGACCCATGCGCTCATCCAGAATCATCCACATAGTCAGCTGCCACGCCGAAGGCGAAGTCGGTGATGTCATCGTCGGCGGCGTCGCCCCGCCACCCGGTGATACGGTCTGGGACCAGTCCCGCTGGATCGCCCAGGACCAGACCCTGCGCAACTTCGTCCTCAACGAACCCCGGGGCGGGGTGTTCCGCCACGTCAACCTGCTGGTGCCGGCCAAGGACCCACGGGCACAGATGGCCTGGATCATCATGGAGCCCGCCGACACCCCACCGATGTCCGGCTCCAACTCGCTGTGCGTCGCCACCGTGCTGCTGGACAGCGGCATCCTGCCGATGACCGAACCGCAGACGCGATTGGTCCTGGAGGCACCGGGCGGCTTGATCGAAGCCGTGGCCGACTGCCGCGACGGCAAGGTGCAACGGGTCGAGATCAAGAACGTCCCGTCGTTTGCCGACCGCCTCGATGCCTGGATCGAAGTCGAGGGCCTGGGCTCGCTGCAAGTGGACACCGCCTATGGTGGCGACAGTTTTGTCATCGTCGACGCCCAGCGCCTGGGCTTTGCCATTCGCCCTGACGAAGCCGCCGACCTGGTGGCCTTGGGACTGAAAATCACCCGGGCCGCCAACGAACAACTGGGCTTCGTTCATCCGCTGAATCCCGACTGGTCGCACATCTCGTTCTGCCAGGTCGCCGCGCCCATTGTCCGGGAGAACGGCATCGCCACCGGGGCCAACGCTGTCGTCATCCAGCCCGGCAAGATCGACCGTTCCCCCACTGGCACCGGTTGCTCGGCACGCATGGCGGTACTGCACGCCAAGGGCCTGATGCAGGTGGGCGAGCGTTTTGTCGGCCGCTCGATCATTGGCTCCGAATTCCACTGCCGGATCGACTCACTGACCGACGTGGCCGGCCGCCCGGCGATCTACCCGTGCATCGCCGGGCGAGCGTGGATCACCGGCACGCACCAATTGCTGCTCGACCCGGCCGATCCATGGCCCCAGGGCTATCGGCTCTCGGATACCTGGCCCGGCGCATGACTTTTACCCACAACCCTCCGTGGCGAGGGGATTTATCCCCGCTGGGCTGCGCAGCAGCCCCCTGGCCCTGACTGACACACCTAATTGCCTATACCGGGGCCGCTTCGCGCCCCAACGGGGATAAATCCCCTCGCCACAAACCAAAAGGAGACACCCATGAGCAAACGCATCAACTGGAGCGGCGTATTCCCCGCCGTCACGACCCAATTCAACGATGACTTTTCCATCAACCTGGAAAAAACCCACCAAGTCATTTCCAACGTCATTCGTGATGGCGTGTCGGGCCTGGTGGTCTGCGGCTCGGTGGGGGAAAACACCTCCCTGAGCGCCGAGGAAAAAATCGCCGTGACCGAAGTCGCGGTGGACGCCTCCCGGGGCCGGGTGCCGGTGATCTGCGGCGTGGCCGAGTTCACCAGTGTGCAAGCCGCCAAGGTTGCCAACGCCGTGCGCAAGGTCGGTGTCGACGGCGTGATGCTGATGCCGGCGCTGGTCTACGGCTCCAAGCCGTTCGAGACCGCCGAGCATTTCCGCTACGTCGCCCGGCATGCCGACGTGCCGCTGATGGTCTACAACAACCCGCCGATCTACAAGAACGACGTCACCCCGGACATTCTCATCTCGCTGGCCGACTGCGATAACGTGGTGTGTTTCAAGGATTCGTCCGGCGACACCCGCCGATTTATCGACGTGCGCAATGAAGTCGGCGATCGCTTCGTGCTGTTCGCCGGTCTTGACGATGTGGTGCTCGAGAGCCTGGCCGTGGGCGCCGAAGGTTGGGTGTCTGGCATGTCCAACGTGTTCCCCAAGGAAGGTGAAACCATCTTCCGCCTGGCCCACGCCGGACGTTTCGCCGAAGCCATGCCGATCTACGAATGGCTGATGCCGATCCTGCACCTCGACGCCCGCGCCGACCTGGTGCAATGCATCAAGCTGTGCGAAGCCATCGCCGGCCGCGGCAGCGCCCTCACCCGCCCACCGCGCCTGGCCCTGCCGGAAGAAGACCGGGTGTATGTGGAGCAGATCATGGCCAAGGCGCTGGCCAACCGGCCGATGCTGCCGGATGTGGGGCTTTAAGCTCGGGCGCAGAGGTTCGGGCATGTAAGAAATCCTGTGGAAGCGAGCTTGCTCGCGATAGCGGTTGTCCAGCTTGCATCCCTATTGGATGTCCCGACGCTATCGCGAGCAAGCTCGCTCCCACATGGGGTTGTGGTGCAAACGCGGGACCAACCGACCAGCAACACGGCGCCATCGCCAGTCTTTGCTACGCTTCCCCCCGGCGAAACGACGCGCACCGGAGGCTTCCCATGAATTATTTCCTGGCCCAGGCCCTGAACAACCAATGGGCCAACCACAGGCTGCTGGACGCCTGCGCGCAGTTGAATACGGTGGAATACGAGGCCTACCGCACCAGTTTCTTTCCCTCCATCCAGGCCACGTTGTGCCATATCCTCGAAGTCGACCGTTATTACCTCACCGCCCTGGAAGGTGACGTGGCGGGTCAGGAACAGGATTTTTCCGCGACGCTCGCATTCGCCCAACTCAGGGAAAGCCAGGACCGCACCGACCGGCAGTTGGCGACATTCTGCGAAAACCTGAGGCACGAGGACCTCGCCCGTGCCGTTGATCTGCTGCGCGCCGACGGCCGGGTTCGCGAACGGATCGACCGTTTGCTGCTGCACCTGTTCGAGCACCAGATCCATCACCGCGGCCAGGTCCACACCATGCTCAGCGCCACCCACATCGACCCGCCGCAGCTCGACGAGTTTTTTCTCGATTGCGATCGAGCGTTTCGTCGACAAGAGGAAGCGCTGCTGCAGCTGGATGAAACCCGCGTCTGGCGGGACTATCGAGCCGACTGAAAAATCAAAAAAATGCGATGGTCGCTGTCGACCATCGCCAAATCGCCCACCTCAGGCGCTCTCAGATCCGTGCGGGTGACACGATGATCTTCACGTTGTGTTCCTTGTTGTTCACCAACTCCTCGAAGCCCTGCCCGACGATCTCTTCCAACTGGATACGCCCGGTCACCAGCGGCGAGATGTCCAGGCGTCCATCAGCGATGAAGGCAATCACGTCGGCGAACTCACCGTTGTAGGCCAGCGCGCCAAGCACTTGCTTCTCGGTGGAAACCAGCTCGAAGAAGTTGAATTCGCTGGGCTCTTCGAAGATGCCCACCAACACGCATTTGCCGGCCTTGCGGATCAGGTCGATGGCGAACTTGGCGGTGTGCTTGTTGCCGATGCACTCGAAGCTGACATCGGCGCCCAGACCACCGGTCAGGCGCCGAACCTCAGCCAGGGCGTCACATTCATTCGGATCGAGCACATGGCTGGCCCCGACTTCCAGGGCCTTGGCCTTGCGTGCGCCGGACATCTCCAGAGCAATGACCTGGGCCGCGCCGGCCGCCTTGGCGCACATGATCGTGCACAGGCCGATGGTCCCGGCCCCCACCACGACGACGTTCTGGCCCAACAGGCTGCCCGCTTTTTTCACCGCGTGCATGCCCACCGCCAGCGGTTCGATCAACGCGCCAGCCTCGGCGGGAAAATTGGCTGGCAGTTTGTAGAGCAAATTCGCCGGGACGTTGACCAACTCGGCGAACGCGCCGTTGTTCATCAGCCCGGTAAAGGCCAGGTTCTCGCAAATGTTGTAGAGCCCATGGGTGCAGTAATAGCAGGTGCCGCAATGTTGACAGGCATCGGCGGCCACCGGCTCGCCGACGCTGAAGCCTTCGACGCCCTCGCCCAGCTCGACGATTTCGCCGCAGAACTCATGGCCGAGGATGCACTGGCCCTTGATCCCGGTCAGCGGGTGTGGCGCCTCCACCGGGATGAACACCGGCCCGGCCACGTATTCGTGCAGGTCGGAGCCGCAGATGCCGCACCATTGCACGCGGATCTGCACCCAACCGGCGGGCGGCGATACCGGCAGCGGCACGTCTTCGACGCGGATGTCGTTGCGGCCGTGCCAGACGGCGGCGCGCATGCTGCGGGTCGGCTTGATTGAAACGTTCATAGCGTTGCCTCCAGATATTTTTGTAGGGCGACGGTTCAATCGCCGCCCGCTGGGTCAGTGCTGTCCGATGAATTCAAGGATCAATCGATTGACCTGCTCGGCCGCTTCCATCTGCACCATGTGGCCCTGGCCAGGCAGCACTTCGACCTGGGCACTCAACCCTTCGGCGTGGGCCGCCGGGATGATCGCGTCGTCGCTACCCCAGATGACCAGCGTCGGGACGTGACCGGCCTGCACGACTTCGCGCAGGTCCGCCTGCTGGCGGCCGTCCTTGAACAGGCTCCCTGCCAGTTGGCGCAGGGCCGCGTCCACGCCTTCCAGGCGCTTGTACTTGAGCATGTCGTCGAGCATCTGCCGGTTGACCAGCTCGGCATTCGAGAACAGTTGCACCAGTTGCGGCTTGAGCGCATTGCGATTGGCCGCGTCGACGAAACCTTGCAAGTAGCTGCCGTTGATCTCCGCACCGAGGCCGGCGCTGCCAATCAAAGTCAGGGAGCGGAACCGTTGCGGCATCAAGCGCGCGGCATTCAGCGACACCGCCCCGCCCATGGAATGCCCCACCACATGAGCCGTGTTGACGTCCAGGTGATCGAGCAACGCCAGCACCACGCCGCTCAGCTCGTCCAGGTCGCCGCGCTGCAGGGCCTTCGACGATTCGCCATGGCCCGGCAGGTCCAGGGCAATCACCCGACGCCCGGCGGCCAGCGCTTCGTGGTTGAACAGCCAGTTGTTCAGGTCACCGCCAAAACCGTGCACCAGCACCAGCGGCGTACCGCCCTCGCCGCGCTCGAAATAGCGGATCACCCGGCCGTCCACCTCGACTTTCTGTGGTTTCGGGCCACTGTCCTCATCAGCCGCGTCGCCGGGCACGAAGCTGGATTGGAACTGCTCGATGACCGCGTCGATCTCGGCATCGCTGGCCTCGCCTTCGACGACGATGCCGAGCAAGGCGCCAACCGCCAGGGTTTCATCCTGGCGAGCCACTTGCCGGCGCAACACACCGGAAAACGGCGCCTCGACGCTGCTGGAGATCTTGTCGGTCTCGACGTCCATCACTTCATCGCCCTTTGCGATCGCCTGGCCCTCCTCCTTGAGCCAGGCATCGACCCGGCCCTCGGTCATCGACAGGCCCCACTTGGGCATGGTCAGGGTAAAAATCTGGCTCATCAGCGCTTGCTCCACTCGATCACGTTGAGCACGGCTTGTTCGATTTTGGCCGCGTCAGGGATGTACAGGTCTTCCAGGGAATCGGAGAACGGCACCGGCGTGTGCGGCGCGGTCACCATTTCGATCGGTGCCTTGAGCGCGCCGAAGGCTTTTTGCGCCACCAGCGCCGAGATGTCGGTGGCCATGGAACAGCGCGGGTTGGCCTCGTCGATCACCACCAGGCGTCCGGTCTTCTCGACACTTTCCAGGATGCTGTCCTCGTCCAGCGGACTGGTGGTGCGCAGGTCGATGACTTCGCAGTCGATGCCACGTCCGGCCAGGTTGCGCGCCGCGTCCATCGCGGTGTTGACCAGTCGCCCGTAGGACACCAGGGTCACGTCCTTGCCGTCGCGCAGGAAATTGGCCTCGCCGAACGGCACGGTGTAGAGCTCTTCCGGCACCTCGCCCTGCATGCTGTAGAGCAATTTGTGCTCGCAGAAGATCACCGGGTCGTTGTCGCGGATCGCCTGGATCAACAGGCCCTTGGCGTCGTAGGGCGATGACGGGCAGACCACTTTCAAGCCCGGGATATGCGTCCACAACGAGGTGAGCATTTGTGAATGCTGGGCCGCGGCGCGCAGGCCGGCGCCGACCATGGTACGGATGACCAGGGGCGTGGAGGCCTTGCCGCCGAACATGTAGCGGAATTTCGCCGCCTGGTTGAGGATCTGGTCCAGGCAGCAGCCGGCGAAGTCGACGAACATCAGTTCGCACACTGGCCGCACGCCGCAGGTGGCGGCGCCGACCGCCGCGCCGACATAACCGATTTCCGACAACGGCGTGTCCAGCACGCGCCCCGGGAACTGGTCGTAAAGTCCCTTGGTGACGCCGAGCACGCCGCCCCAGGCATCGTTCTCACCGGGTGCGCCAGCGCCACCGGCCACGTCTTCGCCCATGATGAACACGCTGGAGTCGCGACGCATTTCCTGGGCCAGGGCTTCGTTGATTGCCTGCTGATAGCTGATTTTTCTCGCCATGATGGGATTCTCTCTTGTTGTTTTATAGGGGCGTTCAGGGGTAGCTGACGTAGACATCGGTCAGCAGGTCGGACGCCGCCGGCTTGGGATCGGACTTGGCCTTGTACACAGCGTTTTCAATCAGCATTTCCACTTCCTTGTCGATCTGGTCCAGCTGCTCGACCGTGAGCAGCCCGGCCCGGGTGGTACGGTCGCGGAACTGCATCAGGCAGTCCTGGTTTTCGCGGAAATGCTTGACCTCGTCGGGTGCGCGATAGGTCTGGGCGTCGCCCTCGAAATGGCCGTAGTAACGGGTCAGCTTGACCTCGATCAGTGACGGTCCTTCCCCGGCGCGGGCGCGTTCGACGGCAGCCCCGGCGGCTTCATGGACGGCGAAGAAGTCAAAGCCGTCGACGGTCACGCCGGGCATGCCGAAGCCGGCGGCGCGGTCGGCGATGTGGTCGCAGGCCACCGACCAGTTGGAAGCAGTGGCTTCGGCGTAGCCGTTGTTTTCGGCGATGAACAGGCACGGCAGGTTCCACACCGAGGCCATGTTCATGGCTTCGAACACCGCGCCCTCGTTGGAGCCGCCGTCGCCGAAGAACACCACGGCGACGCTGTCGGTGCCCTTGAGCCGCGCCGCGAGGGCTGCGCCGACCACCAGTGGCGCACCGGCGCCGACGATGCCGTTGGCGCCGAGCATGCCTTTCTCGAAATCGGCGATGTGCATCGAGCCGCCCTTGCCTTGGCAGACCCCGGTTTTCTTGCCGTAGATCTCGGCCATCATCCCGTAGACGTCCACGCCCTTGGCGATGCAATGACCGTGGCCACGGTGGTTGGAGGCGATGCAATCGTCGTCCCCGAGGTGCGCCATGACGCCGGCGGCCGAGGCTTCTTCGCCGGCATACAAGTGGACGAAACCAGGAATCTCGCCGGTGGCGAACTCCACGTGCAGGCGCTCTTCGAAGGCGCGGATGGTGCGCATGACCTGATAGGCGTGCAGCAATTGATCATGGGTGAGCGATGTCGACATTTTTATTCTCCAGGCGTGTCTTCTTGAAGGTTCAAGGGGTGTTGCGGGTGCTCGCGGCCGATGGCCAACAAGCGTTGTTGCGCGGCGTAGGTGAGCACCGCGTTGACGTCGATGCTCAGCGGGCCGCCGGCATCGAGGGTGACCGTGGGCCGGTCATGGGCGTTGAATTCGATTTCCCGCTCGCCGTCCAGGGCCAAGGTGCCGGCGGACAGCGATAGACCGTGGGCGACGCCGGGTTCCAAAGGACCGGCGGCGAGCACGCCGCAGCCTTGCAGCAGGCCTGGTGCGAGTGGCACCAGCAGCGCCTCGGGAGATTGCGGGTCCAGGCGCATCCAGGCACCGCCTGGCGCCTGGCGTGACACCGGGAACCACAAGCCGCACAGGGCCGACAAACCGATGGATTGCGGTTCGGCGAAGGTCACGAAGACTTCGGCGAGGTCCTGGGCCCGACTGATCGCCCGGGCACCGACGAAGCGCAGCGGCGACACGGCAACGTCCACCAGGGCCACTTCACGCAAGCCACGTGCGGCATCGCAGATCAGCAAGCGCTTGTTGCGGCGCAAACCGATTTCGTCCGGGATGCGGCCGCAGGCGTACAACCCGCCGGCCAGCCCGGCACTGGTGGCTTCGCGTAGCTCGGGGAAGGCATTGTTGGTGCCGGTGGAAAGGGTCAAGAGAGGAATGTCGCCGACTTCGGCGGCGACCGCCTTGTGGGTGCCGTCGCCGCCGAGCACGGCGATCAACGCCACCTCGCGCTCGGCCATCAGCCGCGCGGCGCGACGGGTGTCTTCGACGGTCTGGCGCAGGGTCAGGTCGAGAAATTCCAAGGCCGGCCAGTGGCTGCTGCGGGCCTGGCGGCTGTGGCTGTTCTTCAGCACGGCGGCGGCCATGCCGATCATGTCGGTGGGCATCAGCACCTGTTCGATGCCGGTGGCGCCGAACGCAGCCAGCAGGCGCTGGATCACCGAGACCTTGTCGGTGCTGGAAAACAATCCGGCATTGGCGGTCAGCCGTCGCACGTCGCGGCCCGATGCGGGATTGGCGATGATGCCAACGGTGAGCGGACGGCGGCTCATGGCGCCACCGTGGCGGTAACGATCAACGGGCTTGGCGGGCAAGTCATAGGCACCTCTTTTTATTATTGGAAGCCCAACGGGATGGGTCCAAGGCCTAGAGCAAGGCCGGTGCCAATTGCCGAAAAATCGACGCAAAGCCTCGAGACAGAGCGCTCGCCACGGTCCATTGGAAGCGTTGCCCACGAGCCCGGTGAGACGCCACATGCCAGCCTGCACGACGAAACCGCGAGACACTGAGACGTCGCGTCTCACCTCGGGGCCTGCGCTCCGTCGGGCTTGTCTGCGCCCGGCGATCAGCGCTTAATGTGCCGACAACGACAAGAAGCTGAACCGGAGGCCCCTATGCTTTCCGCTCACTCCCGGGCGCATGTGGATTGCGTCAGCCGCGTGCTGAAGAACGCCGCCCGACTGCCGCAATTGCCGGTGCCGGACCTGATCCTCGACTCCTGGCGCCGGTCCATGGAGCAACATCATCTGGACCCCGGCTCGCTGCAGGGGCCGCGGATCCTGTCCCACGACGTGCTCAAGCAGTGCCGCGAGCGTTCGGAACTGTTCCTCAATATCGCCAGCGACGAAGTGGCGCGCCTGCATGGCCGGGTGCGCGACGCCGACTATTGCGTGCTGCTGACCGATGCCCAGGGCCAGACCATCGATTACCGGGTGGAAACCACCCTTCGCAATGACTGCCGCAAGGCCGGGCTCTACCTGGGCACGTGCTGGTCGGAAGGCGAAGAAGGCACTTGCGGCGTCGCGGCGGTGCTCACGGCCAAGACGGCGGTGACGGTGCACAAGCGCGATCACTTCCGCGCGGCATTCATTGGCCTGACCTGCTCCGCCGCGCCGGTCTTCGATCCACAAGGCGAGTTGCTCGGGGTGCTGGACGTCTCGGCGGTGCGTTCGCCGGATGATCGCCGCTCCCAGCACCTGATCCGGCAAATGGTGGTGCAGAGCGCCCGGGAAATCGAACAGGCATTTTTCATGAGCAGCACCCAGGGTTACTGGGTGCTGCGGGCCCATCGCAACGCCGGGTACGTCGACAGCCAGCCGGATTTCCTGCTGGCCTGGGACGACGATGGCTGCCTGCAAGCGCTGAACCCGGCGGCGCGCCAGTTCTTGATGCAGCGTTACGGCCAGTTGCCTCAGCACATCAGCCAGATCTTCGACGCCCAATTGCTGCACCGCGCCCGCGATGAAAGCCTCTATCCGCTTGATGTCGATTTGCATGGGCGCTTGAGCGCGCCACGGCGCCGGGCCACGCCTCGCCAGCGCGCCGCGATGACGCCGACCGAGCTCGATCCACGCCTCGCCGACAGCCTGACCCTGGCGGTGCGGGTCAAGGATCGCAACCTGCCGGTGCTGATCCAGGGCGAGACCGGTTCCGGCAAGGAAGTCTTTGCCCGCCAGTTGCACCAGGCCAGCCAGCGCCGCGACCGGCCTTTCGTGGCCTTGAACTGCGCGGCCATACCGGAAAGCCTGATCGAGAGCGAGTTGTTCGGTTATGTGGCCGGTGCCTTTACCGGCGCTTCGGCCAAGGGTATGCAGGGCCTGTTGCAGCAGGCCGATGGTGGCACGCTGTTCCTCGACGAAATCGGTGACATGCCGCTGGCCCTGCAAACCCGCCTGTTGCGGGTGCTGGCCGAGGGCGAAGTGGCGCCGTTGGGGGCATCGCGGCGCAAGGCCGTGGACATCCAGGTGATCTGCGCGACCCACCGCGACCTGGAAACCCTGGTGGCCGCCGGCGAGTTTCGCGAGGACCTGTACTTCCGCCTCGGCGGCGCCCGTTTCCAACTGCCCCCGCTGCGCGAACGCACCGACCGATTGGCGTTGATCAATCGCATCCTGGAGGAAGAATCGGCGCTGTGCGGCGGTGCGGTGCACCTGAGCGGCGCGGCGCTGGAATGCCTGCTCGGTTATCACTGGCCGGGCAATGTTCGCCAGTTGCGGCATGTGCTGCGCTATGCCTGCGCGGTCTGCGAGGCCAGCGTGATCCAGCTCAGCCACTTGCCAGAGTCATTGCACAGCGCGACTGCCGTCGATCATGGGCCGGAGCCCAGCGCCAGTCCTGAACGCCAGGCGTTGCTGGACGCCTTGGTGCGCCATCGCTGGAAACCCACCCCGGCGGCGCGGGCCCTGGGCATTTCCCGGGCAACGCTGTATCGACGGGTGCATCAGCATGGCATCGAAATGCCCGGCCGGAGTCCGGGCTGAAGGCTTATCGTCGCGCCAGCTCATGGCGCACGCATTGCTCGTAGTAGGTCTGCTTGACCGCCACCGGCTTTAGCCGCGAAGTGCTGTTGTAGGTCTGTTCGGTAATGCCCAGGGCGGTCATGCGCATCCAGGGCCGCGGAAACTTGCGCACCTGCAACTTCTTGCGTGCCCCGTACAGGCTGACCCCGGACAGCTTCGACGCCTGGGCGCCCGCCGCAATGTCCGAACCCCAGCGACACACCGACTGCTGGTTGGCCGTCAGCGCCCTGGCTTGGGCTTCAAGCGAAACGGCGGCCATGAGCATGGCCGCCGCGATCCAGATAGAAACACGCATAGGTTTGTCGTCCAACTTTCTGAAATGAAAGGAGTTTGACGTTGGTTTGATGAGCAAGGGGCCAGCATTTCCATGCCATTCATCACCTCACGCGCTTATCTAGAAACGCTTTCACATATATGCATTAACATCATGAAAATTAAGAGTTTCATACAGCGTTTCACGCCATCTTTTGTGGCGAGGGGATTTAGCGAAACGTCGCACCGCCCCGCTGGGCTGCGCCGCAGCCCCTGGATCCATGGATACACCGAGTTGTCAGGTTTAGGGCCGCTTCGCGACCCAGCGGGGATAAATCCCCTCGCCACAGCAAGCTCCCTCGTCACGGGATCATTGGGCGGATTTTGCCTCTTGCAGCAATTGCTGGATCACCTGCTCCTGCTCGCCATACCGCCCTTCGCCAAAATGGCTGTAGCGCACCTGCCCCTTGGCATCGACGAAGTAATGGGCCGGCCAGTACTGGTTGTTGAAGGCGCGCCAGATTGCATATTGGTTGTCGATGGCCACCGGGTACTGGATGTCCAACTTGCGCACCTGCTCGCGCACGTTGTCGATGATCTTCTCGTAGCCGTATTCCGGGGTGTGGACGCCGATGACCACCAGACCGTCCTTCGCGTATTTCTTCGCCCACTCGTTCACATACGGCAGCGTGTGCTGGCAGTTGATGCAGTCGTAGGTCCAGAAATCCACCAGCACCACCTTGCCCCGCAACGACTCGCTGCCCAGCGGCGGCGAGTTGAGCCATTGCACCGCGCCGTCCAGCGCAGGCATGGCGCCTTGGGATTCGAGCGTTGGCATAGTGCTCGCGCCGGCCTTGCTCACTACATAGTCGATGGCCTTGGGCACGTTCTCCAGCAGACTTTTTTCCAGGCTGGCCGACTGTTGCGACGATGTCGCGGCCAGTAACCGGTCATCCGCCCCGGTGCCAATTGCCACGGCGGCCAGCAACACCAGCGCCCCGGTGGCGCGGCGCAGCCAGGCGGTGATCGGCAGCGAGAGTTTCAATCGACCGACCAAGCCGCGGCCGGCGAGGATCAAGGTTCCCAGTGACAAGGCGCTGCCCAGGCCGTAGGCGAGCAACAAAAGGCTGGTCTGGGCGCTGGCGCCTTGCAGCATCGCCCCGGTCAGGATCACGCCAAGGACAGGGCCGGCGCACGGCGCCCAGAGCAATCCGGTGGCGACGCCGATCAACACCGACGCCACAGGCCCACTCATCCGCCCGGCGCCGGCATCAAGACGATTGCCCAGGCTGACCAGCGGCCGCGCCAACCAAGTGCCCACCCGGCTGAACATCAGCGAAAAGGCAAACAGCACCATCACCACCAGGGCGACTTGTCGTCCGGCAACGCTGGCACGCAGAACCCATTCGCTGCTGGCCACAGCCAGGCTGGACACGGCGGCGAAGGTCAACACCATGCCTCCCAGCGTCAACAACACCGAGCTGCGCGATTGATTGGCCCGGGCGAACAGGAACGGCACCACGGGAAGAATACAAGGGCTGAGGATCGTCAGGATCCCGCCGAGAAATGCGATCAGAAGCATGGCAACACCTCAAATTAAAGGCTGGCGGAGAACCCGTGGCGAGGGAGCTTGCTCCCGCTGGGCGCGGAGCGCCCCCTTCGTATCTGCCTGACACACCGAATGGTCAGTGCTTTCTTGGAGCCGCTCCGCGACCTAGCGGGAGCAAGCTCCCTCGCCACGAGAAAAGGTCAATTCTGGTTGCTGCAGTTATCTGAAAACTTGCGGTAGTCCAGCTCCTGTTCATGTCCCGCCGAATCCAGGTAGGTCATGCGGGCATTCACTACGCCACAGGCCGGTTGCGGGTCTTCGCTCAGGGACAGCACTTTGCGTACATCCAGGTGGGTGCCATAGCTGTAGGTGTGCGGCTGGACGGTGCTTTCGGCCCGGGCCGACAGGGTGCAGACGTTCAGTGCGGCGAACAGGCAGGCGGCGTAGATGGCTTTGGTGTTCATGGCGGTGTCCTCGATTCAATGGATGTTTGTTCAGAGGCAGGTCGTGTTGCCTCGATGGATGCCATTGAATGCCGCCCAGGTATCACGCCTGTATCGAACCGAGTGGCTTTTTGCATCGCTGTGTATCCGCCGCGCGCCAGATACACTGCAATACAAACCGTCCCAGGCCAGGCCGGCTGCTGGCTGTAGACTCACCCACAACAAAACGCCAAGGGGCAGAACACCATGGATCATGTCGATCATGTGTTAATCGTGGATGACGATCGCGAGATCAGGGAATTGGTAGGCAACTACCTGAAAAAGAACGGCCTGCGCACCACCGTCGTGGCGGATGGCCGGCAAATGCGCGCCTTCCTGGATACCACCCCAGTGGACCTGATCGTGCTGGACATCATGATGCCCGGCGACGATGGCCTGGTGTTGTGCCGGGAACTGCGCGCCGGCAAGCACAAGGCCACGCCGGTCTTGATGCTGACCGCTCGCAACGACGAGACCGACCGCATCATCGGCCTGGAAATGGGCGCCGACGATTACCTGGTCAAGCCCTTCGCCGCCCGCGAACTGCTGGCCCGGATCAACGCCGTGCTGCGGCGCACGCGCATGTTGCCGCCCAACCTGGTGGTCACCGAGAGCGGGCGCCTGCTGGCGTTTGGCCGCTGGCGGCTGGATACCACGGCCCGGCACCTGCTGGACAGCGATGGAACCATGGTGGCCTTGAGCGGCGCCGAGTACCGGTTGTTGCGGGTATTCCTCGACCATCCGCAGCGGGTGCTCAACCGCGACCAGTTGCTGAACCTGACCCAGGGCCGCGACGCCGACCTGTTCGACCGCTCCATCGACTTGCTGGTGAGTCGCCTGCGCCAGCGCCTGTTGGACGATGCTCGCGAGCCGGCGTACATCAAGACCGTGCGCAGCGAAGGTTATGTGTTCTCGCTGCCGGTGGAGATCCTCGAGGCCTCGGTATGAGTTTGCCCCTGCGTTGGCCGCGCACCCTCGCCTCGCGCCTGTCGCTGATCTTCCTGATCGGCCTGGTCCTGGCCCAGGGTTTGTCGTTCGGCGTCCAGTACTACGAACGCTACGAAAGCGCCAAGAACACCATGCTCGGCAACCTGGAGACCGACGTCTCGACATCGGTGGCGATCCTTGATCGCCTGCCTGCCGCGGAACGCCCCGCGTGGCTGCCAAAGCTTGCGCGGCGCAACTACGGCTACGTGCTCGACGAAGGCCAGCCTGGCGTGCCGATGCTTCCCGACAACGCGCCGATATCGGTCAGTTCGCTCCAGGAAGCCTTGGGCGAATCCTATGCGCTGACCTTCAACCAGATCCCAGGCCCAAAGATGCACTACCAGGCGCACCTGCGCCTGAAGGACGGCAACCCGCTGACCATCGACGTGCGTCCTGCCATGGCGCCGCTTTCACCTTGGCTGCCGATGGTCTTGCTCGGGCAACTGGCGCTGTTGATCGGCTGCACCTGGCTGGCCGTGCGCATCGCCGTCAGCCCCCTCACCCGACTGGCGCAGGCGGTGGAAACCCTCGACCCCAACGCACATGGCGTACGCCTGGACGAAAAAGGCCCGACCGAAGTGGTGCACGCGGCCAAGGCCTTCAATGCCATGCAGGACCGCATCGCCGCCTATCTGAAGGAGCGCATGCACCTGTTGGCCGCGATTTCCCATGATTTACAGACGCCCATCACCCGCATGAAGCTGCGGGCCGAGTTCATGGACGATGGAATAGAAAAAGACAAGCTCTACAGCGACCTGGGCGAAATGGAGCATCTGGTGCGTGAAGGCGTGGCCTACGCCCGCAGTATCCACGGTGCCACCGAAGCCAGTTGCCGGATCAGCTTGGATGCGTTCCTTGACAGCCTGGTGTTCGACTATCAGGACACCGGGCAGGATGTGCAATTGTCTGGCAAGAACGCCGCCGTCATCGACACCCGTCCCCATGCGTTGCGTCGGGTGCTGGTCAACCTGGTGGACAACGCCTTGAAGTTTGGTGGCGCAGCGCAGATCCAGGTCCAGCCCGCCGCCAACGGGCAATTGGCGATCCAGGTATTGGACCGAGGCCCCGGCATCAGCGAGCCGGAACTGGCCGAAGTGCTCAAGCCGTTCTACCGGGTGGAGAGCTCGCGCAACCGGGAAACCGGCGGCACGGGCCTGGGCCTGGCGATCGCCCAGCAACTGGTGAACGCCATGGGTGGGTCGCTGACCTTGAGCAATCGCGAGGGTGGCGGGTTGTGCGCTGAGTTGCGCTTGGGTTGCGATACGTCCGCCTGAAGCCCACCGAATCCCTTGTGGGAGCGAGCTTGCTCGCGATAGCGGTGGGTCAGACAACATCAATCGACTGACCTGACGCTATCGCGAGCAAGCTCGCTCCCACAGGGTCTTGTGCAAAGGCTCGGTATCGGGTTTGTATATCAGTGTGTCAACCGCCACAGCGCATACACAAACTTGCACACCGCCCCCTTCCGGACACACCCTGCTTACACCCACTTGAAAGACTCCTCCTATCCCCGGCCACCACGATGCCGGGCCATCCAAGGAGCTTTCCCATGCCTAACGCCACCGCAACGCCGCCTGCTTTCCGTTACCAGGGCTGGTCGCTGTTCAGCCTGCTTGCCGCCCTGGTGCTGCTGATGACCGTAATGATCCTGATCATCAACCCCGACCTGACCGAAGGCGTGCGCAGCGCCATCCGCGCCACTGCCCGTTCATCCTTCGCCCTGTTCCTGCTGGCTTTCACGGCCTCGGCGTTTGCCGTGCTGGTGCCCTCGCCCCTGAGCAAATCCCTGGTGCGCGAGCGGCGCTTCATCGGGTTGGCCTTTGCCTTTTCCCATCTGATCCATGCGGTGCTCATCTACTGGTACGGCCAACTCAACACCGAGTTCTGGCCCGGGCGCACTGCCCTGGGCAACGTGCCCGGCACCGTGGGTTATGTATTTGTCCTGCTACTGGCCCTGACCTCGTTCAAAAGCACTACGCGGCTGATCGGCGCCACGGCCTGGAAGCGCCTGCACACGACCGGCATGTGGGTATTGGCGGCGATCTTTGCCTACTCGAACTTCAAGCGTATTCCAATGAGTGACTGGTACGTGCTGCCGTTCGGCCTGATCTGCGCCGCCACCGCAATCCGCCTGATGGGCAAGCTGGCCCAGGCCAACAAACGCCAATCCCTGCAACGCGCGGCCTGAGCGAAGGAGAACGATCATGTACACGACTGTCTCGAAAACCTTGAACAGCCTGCACCTCAACCTCGATCACGCCGGCTCGTGGCTCGCACCGCTGGGGCTGCGCCTGTTGCTGGCCTGGGAGTTCTTCGAATCCGGCCTGGAAAAATGGAACGGCGAGAACTGGTTCGCCGAGATCCAGTCGGCCTTTCCCTTCCCGTTCAACCATGTGCCGGCCAGTTGGAACTGGGAACTGTCGATGTGGGCGGAACTGATCTGCGCCATCGCCCTGTTGATCGGCCTGGGCACGCGCGCCTCGGCGCTGGTGTTGATGGTCGTTACCGTGGTCGCCACCGCAGCCGTGCATTGGCCGGCGGACTGGTCGAGCCTGAGCGAGCTGGCCCAAGGGTACGCGATCACCAACAAGGGTTATGGCAACTTCAAGTTGCCGTTGATTTACCTGGTCGCATTGCTGCCGTTGCTGTTGCAGGGTGCCGGCCAGTTGAGCGTGGATGCGCTGCTCAAGTCGCTGCTCTGGACAAAAAAATCGAAACCTTGAAGGACTCGCGTCGGTCCAGTCCTGTATGAGCCAACGCGCTGCGTATCGCTGTCATGGCGGTCGCAGCGCATCAAGACAGCCCATCAGGACGAGGAACAGACATGAGCATGACCGTCGGTGATTTTCTGGTTGAGCGCCTTTATGAATGGGGCGTACGTCGCATCTACGGCTATCCGGGCGACGGCATCAACGGTGTATTCGGGGCCTTGAATCGGGCCAAGGGCAAGATCCGGTTCATCCAGGCCCGTCACGAAGAAATGGCCGCGTTCATGGCCTGCGCCCATGCCAAGTTCACCGGCGAGCTGGGAGTGTGTATCGCGACGTCTGGCCCTGGGGCGTCGCACCTGATCACCGGCCTGTATGACGCACGCATGGACCACATGCCCGTCCTCGCAATCAGCGGCCAGCAGGCGCGCAACGCGTTGGGTGGGCATTACCAGCAGGAATTGGACCTGGTGAGCCTGTTCAAGGACGTTGCCGGCGCGTTCGTCCAGCAAGCCAGCGCCCCAGCCCAGGTCCGCCACCTGCTCGACCGCGCGGTACGCACGGCGGTGGGCGAGCGCCGAGTCACTGCGCTGATCCTGCCCAACGATCTCCAGGACCTGGAATACACGCCGCCGCCCCACCAGCACGGCACGCTGCATTCCGGGGTCGGCTACCGCAAACCCAAGGTCGTGCCCTACGAGGAAGACCTGCGCCGGGCCGCCGACGTGCTCAATGCCGGCAAGAAAGTCGCCATTCTGGTGGGTGCCGGCGCCCTGCACGCAACGGACGAAGTGATTGCCATCGCCGACAAACTCGGTGCCGGCGTCGCCAAGGCCCTGCTCGGCAAAGCCGTGGTGCCTGACGAATTGCCATGGGTCACCGGCTCCATCGGCCTGCTGGGCACCGAGCCCAGCGACAATCTCATGGCCGGTTGCGACACCTTGATGATGATCGGCTCAGGTTTCCCCTATGCCGAATTCCTGCCCGGCGAGGGCCAGGCGCGTGGTGTGCAGATCGACCTACAGCCCGACATGCTCAGCCTGCGCTACCCCATGGAGGTCAATCTGCAAGGCGACAGCGCCGACACCCTGCGGGCCTTGCTGCCGTTGATCGAAGAAAAGACCGACCGCGCGTGGCGCAAGAAAATCGAAGGCTGGCGGGCGGACTGGGACAAGACCCTGGAAAAACGCGCCCTGGTGTCGGCCAAGCCGATCAATCCGCAACGCGTCACCTACGAGCTGTCCCCCCGACTGCCGGACCGCGCCATCATCACCAGCGACTCCGGTTCGTGCGCCAACTGGTATGCGCGGGACGTCCAGATCCGTCGCGGCATGATGTGCTCGCTTTCCGGCGGACTCGCCTCCATGGGCGCCGCCGTGCCCTACGCCATCGCCGCCAAGTTCTGCCACCCGGATCGTCCGGTCATCGCGCTGGTGGGCGATGGCGCGATGCAAATGAACAACATGGCCGAGCTGATCACCGTCGCCAAGTATTGGCGCACCTGGACCAACACCACCTGGATCTGCGCGGTATTCAACAACCAGGACCTGAACCAGGTGACCTGGGAACAGCGGGTCATGGAAGGCGACCCGAAATTCGAGGCGTCCCAGGACATTCCCGACGTGCCGTATCATCTCTTCGCCGAGTCCATTGGCTTGAAGGGCATCCTCGTCGATCAGGAAAGCGACGTGGCTGCCGCCTGGGAACAGGCCTTCGCCGCCGAACGCCCGGTGCTGATCGAGTTCCGCACCGACCCCGACGTGCCACCCTTGCCGCCGCATATCAAGTTGGAACAGGCGAAGAAATTTGCCTCCACCCTGCTCCATGGCGATCCGAACGAGGGTGGCATTGTCGTCGAGACGGCCAAGCAGGTGCTCGGCGCGTTGCTGCCGGGCCATCGCAAGGACAAAGAGTGATCATGCAGACCCGAGCGAGCCGTTATGAGCTGATTTTGCTGGGAAGCTTCATCGCCCTGTGGGCGTGGCTGGCCATCGCCCCGATGAAACGCAGCGACTGGCTGGCGGAGAACCTGCTGGTCGTCGCGCTGCTGGTGGTTCTGGTGGCGGTCCATCGCCGGTTCAGCTTCTCCCGGCTGTCCGCCTCGCTGGTGTTCGTGTTCCTCTGCATCCACGAGGTCGGTGCCCACTACACCTACGCCAAAGTCCCTTACAACGAATGGTGGCAGGCCCTGACCGGCGGCCCGGCGCTGGACCAACTCCTGGGTTTCCAGCGCAACCAGTTCGACCGGCTGGTGCACTTCAGCTATGGCCTGCTGCTGGCCTACCCGGTGCGCGAGGCGCTGTTGCGGGTCATCCCCGCCCGGGGATTCACCGGTTACTTCCTGGCCTGGAACCTGATCCTGTCGTCCTCGGCCATTTATGAGCTGATCGAATGGATCGGCGGCGCCTACATGGGCGGCGATACCGCCAAGGCATTCGTCGGCGCACAACAAGACCCGTGGGATTCGCAAAAGGACATGGCCCTGGCGGCATTGGCAGCGGGCGTGGCGTTGGTTGCAGCCGCCGGGGTCAATTATTTCCAACAGCGGGACTTTGCCTTGGAATGGGCCCGGCGCGGCAAAGCCAGCACATGAGGGTGATCGCCGGCAAAAAAATGGTGCAACTGGTCAGCAAATTTCTACTTTTATTAAGCTAATCAGACAGTCAGCCGATACAAGGTGAGTGCGGGGTATCTCGCGTTTAGCTGATGGCTTGTTTTTATGATTGAAGATGCTGGCAATGGCTCCACGGTGGCTTCCGGCGAGCGACCAACCCGAAGTTTCACCCGCCGCACCTTTCCGGCCATCATGCTGTTGCTGTTCATCATGTCTGCGCTGGCCATCGCGGTGCTGCTCAACATCACCCAGACCCAGGACGAACAGGCCCGTGAACAGAGCCTGTTCTTTGCCCAGCGGGCCATCGACGGCATGCGTACCGGCATCGGCCGCGACCTGAGCGATTACTCGAAATGGAGCGACGCCTACCGCCACCTGCACTTGGAAGTCGATAAAGACTGGGCCTATGACCAGGAAAACGTCGGCAGCAGCGTGTTCTCGCTTTATGGCTACCAGGCGGTGTTCGTCATTTCCCCTGCTGGCAAGACGGTTTACTCGGTGATCAATGGCGAAATGAGCGAAGTGGCCGCCGACACCTGGCTCACCGGCGACTTGCGGGCAATCGCCAAGAAGGCCAGGGCCGCGGAAAATCGTGACGAGGTGATCGTCGAACTGCTGCATCACGAGGACGCGCCGGCCTTCGTCGCCGTCTCGGCGATTACCACCGGCACCGACAATAGCGTGCGCGAGATTCCCGGCCCGTCCAGCCTGATGCTGTTTGTCAAAGTCCTCGACGCCGGTGCGCTGCAGAACCTGTCCCGGGACTTCGCCCTGCCCGGTGCGCATATCGCCCACACGCCCGGCCCGAAAGACACCGCCCAGGTATTGCTCGACAGCCTGACACGCGAAGCCTTGGCCTGGCACCCTGCTACCCCCGGCAAGGATTTGCGCAAGGTCCTGCTGCCCTTGCTCGGATTGGCATTGTTGGTCCTCGCGATCATGGCCCTGGCGGTGTTGCGCCATGCGCTGATCATGCTCCGCGCCCAGGAGCGCCAGTACGTCAGTCTCCTGGCCCATCGCAAAGCGCTGGAACGCAGCGAAGAACGTTTCCGGGACATTGCCGAGGTATCGTCCGACTGGCTGTGGGAAGTCGACTCGAACGGAACATTGACCTATTTGTCCGAGCGCTTCGAACAGGTCACCGGGTTCAGCCCCTCCGAGTGGCTGGGCAAACCGCTGCACAGGCTGTTGCACCCTCACAACGGCTCGATCTCGATTGCCCATTGGCTGCTCGGCGGCGCCAACAGTGCATGCGCTACGCCGCTCCTGTGCGAATACACCGCGCGCAACCAACGCATACGCACCTGCAAGCTGTCGGTACGGGCCATCGAGGCCGGCGCGCAGGGCTTTCGCGGCACCGCCACCGATATCACCGAAGAGCTGCGGGCGCTGGCGCAGATCAAGCACCTCTCCCTGCACGACCCCCTCACCGGCCTGGCCAACCGCAACCGCTTGTTCGATTGCCTCAGCGAGCACCTGGACCAAGCGCACGGAACGCCGCTGGCGGTCCTGAACCTGGACATGGATAGATTCAAGCCGGTCAACGACTCCCTCGGCCATGCCGTGGGCGACAAGGTGCTGAAGGAAGTTGCCCATATCCTCCAGCAGAACGTGCGCGGCACTGACCTGGTGGCCCGCCTCGGTGGCGATGAATTTGTCATCGTCATGCCCAACCCGGGTGGCGCGAGCGATCTCGACCAACTGTGCGGGCGCCTGATCGAATGCATGCAGCGCCCGATGCACCTGGACGGCAATACGCTGTACCTGGGCATGAGTATCGGCGTCGCCTGGTCGCACCCCGCTGAACAGCGTGCCGAAGAGCTGTTGCGCCAGGCAGACATCGCCTTGTACGCGGCCAAGGCCGCCGGTCGCAATACCTGGCGCGTCTACGAAGAAGCCATGGGCAACGTGGCCCGCGACCGCCGACGCTATGAGCAGCAATTGCGCGATGCAATGCAACAAGACCAGCTTGAATTGCGCTACCTGCCGCGTTTCGACGTGAATGCCGAACAGTTGCATGGCTTCGAAGCCCAGGCCTTCTGGCACCATCCCGAGCGAGGTGAGCTGGGTGGCATCGATTTCATTCCGGTCGCCGAAGCGTCCGGTCAACTGGAAGAACTTGGCAGTTGGATGTTGATCCACGCCTGCGAAGAGGCAACGACCTGGCCCAACGCCCTGAACGTGTCCGTCGCGGTATCGCCGCGCTGGTTCAGCAGCAGTTTCCTCTTCAACCAGGTGCACAAAGCCCTGGAAACGAGCGGCCTGCCTGCCCAGCGCCTGACGCTGGAAGTGGCCGAAGGGGTGCTGCTGACCGATCACAAGACCCTTGCCAATACGTTGCATGCGCTCAAGGCCCTGGGTGTGCGGATCAATATCGACAAGTTCGGCACCAATATTGCGTCTCTACGGGAAGTCCTTGACCAGCCGTTCGATGGCATTCGCTTTGATCGCAATATCCTTGCACAGTTGGGCCTGGAGCATGATCAGGAGGGTGTGCTGGCGATGATTCGGTTGAGCCGCAGCGTCGGGCTGATGGTAACGGCCGAGGGTATCGAGAATGCGCTGCAGTTCAGTCAATTGCGCAGTGTGGCGTGTGATCAGGTGCAAGGGCCGTACTTCGGCGCGGCGTTGGCTCGCTCGGAAATGGCTTCGTTCTTTACCACGCCGCGGTGGCTTTAGCCTTCAGAAAGCTTTTTGTGGGAGCGAGCTTGCTCGCTCCCACAGGGGAAATGCGATCATCAAGTCGGCTCCCAGACCGCCGCGCAAGAACAACCTACCCCCCCGGACTCTGTCGAAAACTCACCGCCAACCGATTCCAGCTATTGATAGTGCTGATCGCCATAGTCAGGTCCACCAGTTCCTCTTCACTAAAACTGCCACAGGCCAACGTATAGACGTCATCCGGCACCTGGCTCTCAGCCAACAGCGTGACGGCTTCAGTCCAGGCCAGCGCGGCCCGTTCGCGCTCGCTGAAAAAGCCACTGTCGCGCCACACCGCCACCGCAAACAGACGCCGCTCCGTCTCGCCCTGGCGGCGCGCGTCCACCGAGTGCATGTCGGTACAAAAGGCGCAGCCGTTGAGTTGCGAGGCGCGGATCCTGATCAGGTTCAGCAATGCCGGCTCGATGCTCAGGCGACTGGTCAGCGCCTCCAGACCGATCATCGCCCGCATCGCCCCCGGGGATGCGCTGTAGTAATCGAGACGCGGGCTCATGGCGGGCTCCGTAGTGGTTGATAAATCCACGGTAAAACCTTGAGGCCACCCGCGACAGATCCAATCCGTCGATAAACGCCCACGCAACTTCTCTGCTCCGGCGCATTGCGGGTAATCTTGCGGCCTCGGCCCTTGCCGCAATCGATCATCCCAGGAGCCCGCAGGTATGGAACTTCATGTCGTCATCAACGGCCGCAAGGACCTGACGGGCCAGTTGTATCGACAATTGCGCAGCGCCATCGAAAGCGGTCGACTGGCCGCCGGCACGCAACTGCCGCCCAGTCGCCTGCTGGCCGAGCAGTTGGGCATATCGCGCAAGACCGTTTCCGACACCTACGCGCAACTGACCTACGAAAACCTCCTCACCGGCGTCATCGGCAAGGGCACCTATGTCAATGCGCGCCCGGCCAGCATCGTGCGCAAGCAAAGCCATCGCGAGCTCGCCGGCGCCGATGTGGTCGAGACCTGGCGCAACATGCCGGACTTGCTGCGCCATCCTCCACCCGAGAGCGCGCTGCGCTATGACTTCATCGGCGGCGCGACCGGCAAGGGCCAGTTTCCGCTGGATGACTGGCGTCGCTGCACCGCCCATGCCCTGCGCCAGATCGCCAATGCCAAGGGTTTCTACAGCCAGCCCGAGGGCTTGCCGGCGCTGCGCAACGCCATCGCCCGGCACATCGCGTTTTCCCGCGGGGTCAACTGCCAGGACGACGACGTGGTGGTGTGCAACGGGGCGCAACAGGCCCTTGATCTGATTTCCCGGGTACTGACCCGCCCCGGCAGCCTGGTCGCCATGGAAGACCCCGGCTATCCGCCGGCACGCCTGCTGTTCGGTTCCCATGGCGCGACGGTGGCCGGAGTGCCGGTGGATGAGCAAGGCATGTGCGTCGACTTGATTCCGGACGGCACACGGCTGATCTACGTGACGCCGTCACATCAGTTCCCCTTGGGCATGCCCATGAGCCAGCCCCGGCGCGAGGCCCTGCTGGCGCGAGCCTATGAACTCGGGGCGATCATTATCGAAGACGACTATGACAGTGAGTTCCGCTATGAAGGCCGACCCGCCGACTCGTTGCAGAGCATGGACGAGCGCGGGATCGTGGCGTACGTAGGGACCTTTTCCAAGACCTTGCTGCCGGAACTGCGCCTCGGCTACGCGATCCTGCCACCGGCGATTCTCGAGGCGGTGATCCTGGCCAAGCGCCTTACCGACCAGCACACCTCCACCCTGCCCCAATGGGCGCTGGCGAAATTCATTGCCGAGGGCTGCCTGCTCAAGCACATCCGCCGCTGCCACGCGCTGTATGCCGGCCGGCGCGAGCGAATCCTGGCGCGCATGGGCGATGACCTGTCACCCTGGTTCGAGGCCGTGCCCACCACGGCGGGTTTCCATATGGCTGTGCTGTGCAAGGTACCGTTCGACCTGCCTTTGGTGATCGAATTGGCGAAGAAAGCCGAAGTCGGGCTCTACAGCCTCGACGGCTTCTTTAACGAGGCGCCGGTGCGTCCAGGCCTGATCCTGGGTTTTGGCGCCATTGAACTGCTCGACATCGATATCGCCCTGGACCGTCTGCGAGACATCCTGCAGCAGGTTGCCTGACCGATTGGACTGGGCGTTTATCCGCCCATTGGCTGTTTTAGCCTTGTCCCGTCGGGCCTATCCTGCTTGGGTGTGATCAGATCCCGTTCGACTTGATTCAGGAGCCAGGACAATGTCTCGCCAAGTGATCAACACCGTTCAAGTGCAGGCCGCCGCCGGGCGCTCGGAAGAGCTGGGCCGGCAGTTGCAGCAAATCGTCGAAACCCTGCGAGCCTTGCCAGGCTGCGACGCCTACATGGTCGACCGCTGCCCTGAAGACAATGAGCGCTGGAACGTCAGCGCCCGCTGGCGATCGGAAGCGGACATGCAGGCCCACTTCAACTGCCCCGAAGTGCAGGGCTTCATCAGCTTGCTGGAAAGCCGCCTGGCCCGAAGCGTGGACTTCAACAGCTTTCCGGTGATGTGAGTGAGCTCTTCTTTTGCGTGGCGAGGGAGCTTGCTCCCTCGCCACGGTGGTCTACCCATCTTTCAAAAAATTGGACGTTTGTCCCCGGTACCTTGGGGCTTAGGGTGAAGGCGAACTCACTCCACGCCACAAAGGTCCCCCCCATGAAAACCCTCTACCTGATCGCCGCCCTGAGCCTGCTTCCCATTGCCCCGCTCTACGCCCACGAAACCGGGCCGTCGGAGAAGGTCCAGGTGCTGCAAGAGAAGCTGCTGAAAAACCTGCCCGGCAAAAAGGCCATGATGCTGACCGTCGATTATGCGCCGGGCCAGTCGTCCATCGCCCACAAGCACGACGGCACCGCAATGGCCTACGTGCTCGAAGGCGCTATCACATCCCAGGTCAAGGGCGAACCCGCGATCACCTACAAGGCTGGCGAGTTCTGGTACGAAGCCGCCGGTTCCGAGCACCTGGTGTCGAAGAACGCCAGCGCCACCCAACCGGCCAAGCTGCTGGTGTTCATGGTGATGGGCGAGGATGAAGCGGTGTTGATTCCGCTCAAGAACTGACCTTCTTTAGTGGGCTCACAGCAGCAGATTTGTGGGAGCGGGCTTGCTCGCGAAAGCGGACGGTCAGTCAAAAACGATGCTGAACCTAATGACGCCTTCGCGAGCAAGCTCGCTCCCACAGGAGGTGAGCTGCGCGCTTTAGCTACGGCGGGCATTGACCGCAGGCACCCGCGCCCGCCAAGGCTGGGCCCTTTCCAGTTGGGCGGCCAGGGCGAGCAAGGTGCTGTCCTCGCCGAACCGGCCAGCGAAATGCGCCCCCACCGGCAGGCCGTTGGCGCTCCAGGCCAGCGGTACGGACATCGCCGGTTGCCCGCTGGCATTGAACAGCGCGGTGAATGGCGAATAACTGTGGACGCGCTCGATGAGCTGTTCGAGGCTCATGCAAACGTCGTGCACCTCCAACTCACCAATTAGCACTGGCTCCCGAGTCAGGACCGGGCTGAGGATTACATCGTAGTCCTGCATGAACATCGCGAACCGGCGACCCAAGGCATGGATCCATTCCACGGCGCCGGCATACTGCGCGCCACTGACGTTGCCCTTGTCCCGCAGGATGATCCGGGTGCGCACTTCCAGTTCCTCCGCCTGCACCGCAGCCCCACGCATCTGGCCCAGCACATCGACGTAATGCCGCGTGCTGGCGCCAATGATGGTGAAGACCTGGTCGAGAAACTCCGGCAACGCCACCGGCAGGTTCACCGGCTCGACGCGGTGCCCCAGGCTTTCACACAAGCGGGCGGCCTCGCCCACTGCCTGCAAGCTTGGCGCCGACGTGGCCCAGGGGCTGACGTGCTCGACCAGGGCGATGCGCAGCGGCTTCGGATCACGCTGCACGGCCGTCACATACGCCAGCGCCTGGACCGGCGCGGCATAGGGCGCGCCCAAGTCGATCCCGGCGGTAGCGTCCAGCAGCGCGGCGCTGTCGCGCACCGACAGGGTGATGGCGTGGGGCGTGCCCATACCGGCCCAACCCTCGCCAATCATCGGGCCCGACGGCAGCAGTCCACGGCTGGGCTTGAACCCGAACACGCCACAACACGACGCTGGCACCCGCAACGAACCGCCGCCATCGTTGCCATGGGCGAACGGCACCACCCTGGCCGCCACCAGCGCGGCCGCGCCACCGCTGGAACCGCCGGCGCTGCGCTCGGTATTCCACGGGTTGCGCGTAGCGCCAAAACGCACGGACTCGGTGGAATAGGAGGTGCCGAACTCCGGCGACGTGCTGGTGCCCATCACCTGACAGCCGGCCCGCCTCAACCGTGTGACCAATTCCGATTCAAAATCCGCGCGACAGTCCCCCAGCGAACGGGAACCATTGGTCATCGCCGCGCCCTGGACCGGCGAAAACAGATCCTTGATCAACGTTGGCACGCCAGCGAACAACCCTTGCCCGGCCTCAGGCGAACGCGCCGCCTCCCGTGCCGAATCGTACAGCCGCTCCGCCACTGCATTGAGTTGTGGTTCGACCCGTTCCAGGCGTTCGATGGCGGTCTCCAGCAGTTCGCCAGGCTGGACCTCACCGCGCCTGACCCACTCGGCCAGCCCGGTCGCATCTTCTATGTCCATCAATGAGTGAATGTCTTGCAGGCTCATGTTTCAGTTTCCTTGCTTCAGGACGATTGACGAGATTGGGCGATGCGCGCCTGGCCATTACCCCGTGCGCGCAAGCCGACAGCCACCCACAGCAGTGCAGCGGCAAGGCCGGCGAAGGCCAGCCATTGGATCGATTGACGCAAATCACCGGCATAGGCACCGACGAACGCCACCACCAACGGACTGATGAACTGGCCGATATAGAGGAACGAGGTGAACCCACCCAGGCCACGCCCACGGGTGCGGGCGGTCAGGGCATTCATGACGGGCGCCATCACGTTGGGCACCAGCAGCCCGGCTCCCAAGCCTTGGATGAACACCGCCAGCAGCACGGCGTTGTAGCTTTGCGCTCGCACCAACAGGCAGAGACCGAGCCCCATCAGTGCCAACAACAGCGCATTGCAACCGGCGATCCCGAAGCGCCGACGCAACAACGGCCAGCTCAAGGAACCGCCAAGGGTTGCCAGCAGGCTCAAGCCCGCCGACAGTCCGATCATTGTGCTGGACGTCACGCCCAGGCCGACCAGCAGCGTCGGCGCCTGGATCGGCATCACAAACGTCAGGACCATGCCCCACACGATCATCAGGTAGCCCACCAGCAATTGCAGAACCGCGACCTTGGTCGGCGCTGAATCGTCAGCCTGCGGCTCAGTGACCTGCCGCCTCGTCACGGGCGGTTCCCAGAGAATTTTCAGCATGGCGGGCACCAACAGCAACGGCAGCAGATACAGGAGAAACGGCGAGCGCCAGGAGTGTTCCCCCAGTGCCCCGCCGACGACAAAAAACAGCGCCCCGACCAGACCGATCGTCACCACCTGCCGGTTGACGTAGCGCAAGCGTTCCTCGCCGTGCCAATAGTCGGCAATCAACGTGGCGCAACAGGTCATCACCGCCGCCTCGGCACAGCCAAACAGCAACCGCGCGATGACAATGCCGTGCAGGTTGTCGAGCAGCGCGGGCAACGCGCCGAGCAGGGCGTAGAGCAACGTGGCGATCACCAGCAGCGCCTTGCGCCCGATCCGGTCGGCCAACCAGCCGGCAAGCGGCGCGCAAAGGGCAATCGCCAACGCCGGCCCGGTGATCGCCAACGGCACCAGCAGATCGGCGCGAGGCTCAAGGGGTCCGAACTCGGCGCCCAAGCGGGGAAGAATGGGCGTGACCATCACCGAACCCATGATCGTCAGGCTGCTGCCCAGCATCAGCACCCACCCTTCACGCCGGCCAACCGCCTGGCGCGGCGCAGCCGTTGAAACGGAACTTGATTGCTTCATGGCGAGCCCCTTAGAAACTGTGGGAAATGCGCAACGCGGTGGTGTAGCCTTCGGCGCGGTTTCGCGCATCGAACTCCTTGTACACATGCAGCCAGACCGGTGGCATGCCCGGCTTGAAATAGCCCACCGCAGGACCTGCCGCCATCACCCGTGCGCGATTGCCCGCTTCCAGGCCCGGGGCATCGTCGTCGGTGAACTGGCGGTAGTAGTAGCCGCCCACACCCAGCGTCCAGGGGCCGACATGCTGGCCCACGGCAAATTCGTGGCGGTACTCGACGCCGTTCTTGTAGTCGGTCGCGTGGTTGCGCGTGTTGACGTCGACCTCGAAGCTGGAAGACACCTCGAACCCCGTGTCAGAGAGATAGGTCGCGTTGAGAATCGGTGAAAACGTCCAATGATTGAGACCCGGCGAGATCAGCCGATCCTCGTCGTAATCACCGGTCGGCGCCTGGATCTGCAACTGGGCGTTGACGAACAGGTTCGGCGACAGCGTCCATTGCAGGATCATCGGCAATACTTGAATGTCCGCCAGGCGAAACGGATCGGCCTCCAGGTCCAGCGGACCGCCCGGGGTCTGCACCCGCATCGACGCGTCGATCTTGAAGAACGGCACCACCGCGCCATAGCCGTACTTGGCGCCAAGCACGGTGTAATCGGTCATGTGCAGGTAGGCGGCGGCGATGGACAGCACATCGAGGGAGAGGTTGTTGTCCTGCGCGCGGCCGTGGCGATCCTTTTGCACGTTGGCTGAATAGAACGCCGTGCGCAGCCCGACTGTCCCGAAGGGTGTGGCGGGCGGCATCATGCCGGCGCCGAAATCGTAGACCCCGATCGCGGTGGTCGGCGCGCCGTTTTCGGTGCCGTTGGCCACGGCGCTGGCGCCGATCAGTCCCAAGGCGAACCACGCAAGGCGCTGCTGATTGTTGTTTTTTTTCTGATTCATCGAATGCCCCATCCCATCTGTGTGGTGTTGGGGTCATCCTAGGGAGCGGGTGCGCCAGCCGTTATCCGTTTTCAGCACAGATGCGTGCGGCGCAGGGTTTGCGAAGGGGTTTCGCCAAACAGGGTGCGATAGTCACTGGCGAATCGGCTCAGGTGCCAGAAGCCCCAGCGCGCCGCCACTTCTTGCACGCCTTGGGTGCCGAGGCGCAGTTCGCGGCGCACGGCATTGAGGCGCAGGGCACGCAAATAGGCCACTGGGTTGATGCCGAGGGTTTCCTGGAAGCAATACTGCAATTTGCGGCGGCTGGCACCGATGTGGTTGCACAGGTCCAGGATCGACAGCGGCTCGTCGACATGGGCCAGGGCATATTCCCGAGCCCGGTCGACCATGCGCTTGCGGGCCGTCGGGGGCAGCGGCGGTGCCTCGTCCGGCGCCACCAGTTCGAGGAAATGCAGCATCACCGTGTCGCGCAGGCCACGACGGATCGACTCGTGGCCCAACAATGACGCGCGTCCCTGCCCGCCCCCTTCCAGCTCATCGAACAAGGCGGCCAGTTCAGCCGGCAAGGTTGAATCGCCGAGACGGTAACACTTGGGAAGATCGGTAATTCGAAAGGCGCTGCCCTGGCGTTCCAGCAGGTGCTCCAACGCCTGCTCTTCGACCGCGACACCGAGCAGGTCCAGATGCTGCGGCGTACGCAGGTCCGGCAGGTTCCGGCCGCACGCGACCATCAGGCTGGGCTCGACAATCGGGTGTCCGGAACAGAACACCGGGCCGTCGGCGCTCAGCGGCACGCTGAAAGTGATCGCACCCTCCCACGCCATGCCTCGCTTGGTCATGGCCTGATTAGAGCGGTCGCGCACCAACTGCATCCACTCCGAGCGAAACTCGATCAGTTCGCCCTCGAAGTGTCCCGGCGTCAACTGGTCATAGCTGACTTGCCATCCGCCCATGTTCCGCGCGTGTTCGTCGATGTCACCGGTGCGAAACCGATTGATCGGCTGCGTCGGCAGTGCATTCGCCATATCGTCGTTCATTAACCCGACCTTCGAGATTTCCAGGGTTCATGATCGAAGATCAGGCAAGTTCCATTCCGCCCGGCAGGCCGCTTGCTCGATTGTGCCGAAAACGGCTAATCAACTGCCGGCACCGCCGTGGGCCTCTTCGAAGAAATAGTCCTTCCAACTGCCGGCCTTGTTTTTCAGCACACCCAATTCCTGCAGCTTCTCGGCATAGATGTAGGTGCGTTGCGGCACGACGGTAAAGTCGATTTCCGGGTCGTTGACGATGCTCTCCACCAGGGGCAGCGGCAACTTGGATTGCTCGACCCGGATGTAGGTCTGGGCGGCAGCGGCCTTGTCAGCCTTGATGAGGGCTTGTGCTTCGACAAGCGCGTCATAGAACGCCTTGTAGGTCTTCGGATTTTCGTCGTGGAATTTTTCCGTGGTGTAGAGCACGTTGAACGTCGCCGGTCCGCCGAGCACGTCATAGGAACTGAGGACTTTGTGCACGTTGGGGCTCTGCAGCGCCTGGTACTGGAACGGCGGGCTGGAAAAGTGCGAATTGATTTCCGACTGGCCCGCGATCAGCGCGGCCGTGGCGTCCGGGTGCGGGAGGCTGACCGAGATGTCGTCGAATTTCTTGTAGTGGTCGTTGCCGAATGCCTTGGCCGTCTCGATCTGCAACGTGCGCGACTGGAACCCGACCCCGGCTGCCGGCACCGCGATCCGGTCCTTGTCGGTGAAGTCCTTGAGCGTCTTGATCGCCGGGTTGTTGGTCAGCAGGTAGTTGGGCATCGAGCCCAGCGAGGCGATGGCCTTGACGTTCTGCTTGCCCCGGGTCCGATCCCAGATCGTCAGCATCGGCGGCACCCCCGCCGACACCACGTCGAGGGCGCCGGTGAGCAGGGCCTCGTTCATGGCGGTCGCACCGGAAATGCTGTTCCAGTCCACCTTGATCTCTATGCCCTGGGCCTTGCCGTGTTTCTCGATGAGCTGCTGGTCGCGCACGACGTCGAGGATCAAATAACCGATGCCGAATTGCTGGGCGATGCTGATCTTGCCTTCCGCGTGGGCCAAGGGCCCCGTCAGCAAGCTTGCCGCCAAGGAAACAAGTAATACGGGACGCTTGAACACCATGACCGGGGCCTCTTGAGAATGAAGTCAGGCGCCGACTGTAAGGCTATAAAAAACAAAATTTAAATACCTATATAGCATATGCATATCACCCGCAGATGCACTGCGACCAACTTGACAATAGGCAGGCAGAGGATTAATCAGCCAGAGGCACCCGGCGCTGCGATGCGCACCGCCTCCCTTCTATTGCGCCAGAACCGAGCCGACGCGACCATGAACGAAATGACCCATGACATTCGCATCGCCGCCGAGCCGATGTCCCAACCTCGCGCGCTGGTCTTCCTCGCTTATCCGCAGATGGGACTGCTCGACCTGACTGGCGCCCAGACGGTTTTCTGGGCGGCCACCAAAGCCATGGCTGAACGCGGCCTGCCTGGTTATCGAATGCACACCGCGAGCCTGGACGGCGGGCTGATGCCCACCGCCGAAGGCCTGGTCGTTGCCACCTCTTCCCTGCGCGAGTTCGACGACGTCAGCGTCGACACGCTGATCGTGCCGGGCGCCCCGGACATCCGTCAGGCAATGATTGATTGTGTCGAGCTGGTGGACTGGCTGCGCGCCGCCTCGACCAAGGCCCGGCGCACGGCGTCGGTGTGCAGCGGGACTTTCCTCATGGCCCAGGCCGGTTTGCTGGATGGTCGCCGCGCCGCCACGCACTGGGCGATGTGCGAGATGCTCAAGAGCGGCTTCCCGTTGATCGAAGTCGATCTCGACGCCATTTTCATCCAGCAGGACAAAGTCTGGACCTCGGCGGGCGTCAGCGCTGGCATCGACATGGCCCTGGCGTTGGTCGAAGCCGACTGCGGCCGCGACGTTGCGCTGCAAGTGGCGCGGGAACTGGTGGTGTTTCTCAAGCGACCTGGTGGGCAAGCGCAGTTCAGCCAGTTGTTGTTGGCGCAGACCCAGGACAGCGCCGGGTTCGATGAATTGCACGGGTGGCTCGCCGATCACCTGGACGAGGCCGACCTGACCATCGAGCGACTGGCTCGCCAGGCGCGCATGAGTCCGCGCAACTTTGCCCGGGTCTACAAGCGCCAGACCGGAAGAACCCCAGCCAAGGCCGTCGAGATGTTCCGCCTGGAAGCCGCGCGAAGAATGCTGGAGGACTCCGAGCGCAACATCGACCAGATCGCCCGTACCTGCGGCTTTGGTGATGAAGAACGGATGCGCCATACGTTCCAGCGCCACCTGTCGATTTCACCCCGCGAGTACCGCAACCGTTTTTCCCGTTGAGGCGGATGGCGCCATCCCTTCACGCCACGCGTCGTGCTTGAAGGCGTGAGTCGGACACCTCGGCAAGAAACGCGCAGCACCGGGAGCGCAACCAACGCTCCCCCGGATCATTATGGGAAGCGCCGCGCCAGACCATCGTCAGTTCACGTTCTGGCAGCTGAAATGGCGCCGCCTCCGCCCGCAAGCCCGTCGCCATCGCCATGGCCCGGGCGACATAGTCCGGCACGATGGCGATCATGTCGCTGCTGGCCAGCAACCTCGGCAACGCGCTGAACTGTGGCACCGTCAGTACCACCCGCCGATGCCGACCCGCCAGGCTCAACGCCCGGTCCGAATCATCGATCACGTGCCCCATGGACGAAACCACCGCGTGGGGCCGGCGGCAGAACTCATCCAAGGACAATTCGCCGGGAAGCGAATCGGCCCGCAACAGCATGGGCCGGATCGGTCGCAAAGCCTTGCGCCGGGCGTTGGCCGGCAGTTCCAGGGTGTGGCTGATCCCGACGGTGATCTCGCCGCACGCCAGCAACTGGCACATCTGCCATTGATCGGCGCGGCGCACCACCAGCGTCGTGCCGGGCGCTTCGACACGCAGGCGGTGCAACAGGTCTGGGAGCAAGGCGTATTCGACGTCATCGGACAGGCCAATGTGGAACGTGGCGTCGCTAGTGGCGGGGTCGAACGCCTGGCAGCGACTCAACGCGGCGGCGATTCCGTCCAGCGCCGGGGACAGGTTGGAAAAGATTTCCTCTGCCCGCGAGGTCGGCTCCATGACCCGGCCCGCGCGGATGAACAGGGGGTCATCGAACATCAGGCGCAAACGCGCCAGGGCGGCACTGATGGTCGGTTGACCGAGGAACAGTTTCTCGCTGACTCGGGTGACGTTTCGCTCGTGCATCATGGTTTCGAAGACAACCAGCAGATTGATGTCAGCACGACGCAGGTCATTTCTGTTCATCATGGTAGCCATTCCAGGCACAAGGCCAATGATTCAAGGAAAGTCGCACCCGGGACGTCTTGCAGGGCCGACGGCGGCAGAGTGCTTGAAGGTTACGCCAGGGCCCAGCGCGCGTCTGTTGTACCGGAGGACGCCCCACCCACGCTTTGGGTCGAGTCATCGATACCTGGGTATGTGGGGATGACTGCCAGGGTTGGCAGGATTTCAGGGTTTTATGTCCTACCCCAGGCCGAGGGCAACTTTTAAGATCAGGACCGATGCCCTGTTTCCTCCGTCGCCGGGGGTTGGATCAGCCAAAAAAAAGGCCTGCAGCGTGCCCACACCCGCCATGATGTTCAAGAACGTCTACCAAAGCCTGCGGCACAACCCTTGTCCGAAGGCGTCGACGCCCTCGAGGGGCATCAGCACCCACCCGCTGGTCAATGCCCTGGGCTGGGCAGTCGGCTTGGTGGTGGCCTGTGGGATTGTCATCATCAACTCCGAAACCCATTCCGACCTGGCGCCGACGCTGCTCTACATCACCTTGCTGCTGATGGCGGCGAATCTTTTTTCCATCAACCTGGTGATCACTGTAGCCCTGATGTGCATGTTCCTGCTGACGGCGATGTTCCTGTACAACGGCGGCTATCACCGCTGGGACTCAACCACGGGTTTCTTTCGCTGCCTGACGGCCCTGTCGGCCATCGCGTTCCTGGCACTGCGCAGCAAGCAGGCCTCGGACAGCCTGCGGCATCACCAGGCGTACCTGATCGAGGCCCAGGCCCAACTGGCCCACGCCACCCGATTGACCTCCTTGGGCGAAATGGCCGCCTCCATCGCCCATGAAGTGAACCAGCCGCTGACGGCCATCACCAGCAGCGGCGAGGCCTGTCGCCGCTGGCTGGAACGCCCGGTTCCCGACCTCAAGGAAGCCCTCGACTCGCTGGACCGGATCGTCGCCAACGCCCGCCGTGCCAGCGAGGTCATCAATCGTACCCGGGCGATGGCCCGCAAATGCGACCCTCTGCGCCGGCCCGAGTGCCTGGAGCCGATCGTCAGGGAATCGCTGGACCTGGTGCGCCACCAGCTGGCCCAGCACAAAGTCAGCGTGAAGCTGGAACTCGCGACGACGCCCAGCCAGGTCAGCGTCGACCGGGTGCAGTTGCAGCAGGTGATCATCAACCTGATCAGCAATGCGTGCCACGCCATGGAGACGGTCCAGGTGCGGGAGCGGATCCTTTTTGTGTGCACCTGGACCCAGGGCCAAGAGGTGCTGCTGGAGGTGGCGGACCAAGGCATCGGCATTCCCGCCGAGGCGCTGCCGTCATTGTTCAATCCGTTTTTCACCACCAAGGCAAACGGCTTGGGCATCGGCCTGTCCATCTGCCGCTCCATCATCGACTTCCATGACGGCAGGATCTGGGCCACCAGCGAGGCAGGCCGAGGCACTTCCTTCAGGTTTTCGCTGCCATTGATTTCCAACGCCTGACTTGTCACGGAAGCCGCCCATGAACCCAAGCCACGCCACTCACCCTGCCCCCGCGCAGGACCCCATCGTCTACGTGGTCGATGACGATGCCTCGCTGCGCGACGCCCTTCGCAGCCTGCTGCGTTCCATTGGCCTGCGTGTCGAGCTGTTCGACTCGGTGGCGGAGTTCATGGGCCATCCGCGTCTCGACACGCCCAGTTGCCTGTTGCTCGACGTGCGCCTGCGCGGCACCAGCGGGCTGGATTTCCAGCAACAGTTGGCGAGCGCCGACATTCATTTGCCGATCGTATTCATGACCGGCTATGGCGACATCGCCATGACGGTACGGGCGATGAAGGCCGGCGCGGTGGATTTCCTGACCAAGCCGTTTCGCGAACAGGACCTGATCGATGCGGTGTCCCTCGCCCACCAGCGTGACCGGCTGCGCCGGGAAACCGAGCGCAACCAGCAAGCGCTCCATGAACGCCACGCCACCCTCACCGTCCGGGAACGCCAGGTGATGCAACTGGCCGCGTCGGGGCTGATGAACAAGCAGATCGCCGGGCAGATCGGCTTGAGCGAGATCACCGTCAAGATCCACCGTGGCCAGGCCATGCGCAAAATGGGCGCGCGTTCATTTGCCGACCTGGTGCGCATGGCCCAGGCCCTGGAACCTGTCGGCGACCGTTGAACGTTCATACCCACGTATACTAGCCGCGGCTTTTGGACAGCGTATCGTGCAGTGACTAGGTCGCCTTCATGGCCACCTGACATTACTGCCAGGTTTCGAAATGTCCGACACCGCAATTGTTTCAGTTATCGATGACGATGAATCGGTTCGAGTTGCATTGGATGGTTTGCTGCGCTCCCACGGTTATCACGTCAAGACTTACCCCAGCGCCGTGGATTTCTTGTCTTCGGCTGGATTTGAAAATACGGCGTGCTTGCTGTCGGACATTCAAATGCCGGGGATAACCGGAATCCAACTGTGCGATGAACTCTGTGCCCGCGGCATCGAGATTCCGCTTATCTTCATCACGGGCTTGCCCGCTGTGCCGCCGCTGGCCAGGCCGGGTTCCTACGGTCCGGTGGCGGTGTTTCCGAAGCCGTTCGATTGTGGGGAGTTGATGGCTTGTATTGAATCGGTGATGCAAGGGTTGGCGTGAGGACCTGCCTTTGTGGGAGCGAGCTTGCTCGCGAAGAGGCCGGCACATCCAACATCTCTATCGGCTGTAAAACCGCCATCGCGAGCAAGCTCGCTCCCACATTTGGATTTTTTGTAGCCAAAGCAGAGATGTACACAACAGTCCTTTGTGGGAGCGGGCTTGCTCGCGAAGAGACCAGTGCGTGCAACTAAAAATCCACGGTAGCCGAAACCAGATAAGTCCGAGGCGTCGCCAAGGTCAGCCCCGGTTCACTGTCATCCGAAGCCCCCGCCGAACTCCAATATCGCTTGTCCGCAACGTTCTCGATATTCGCCCGCAAGGTGATCTTCTTCTCATCCACCTTGAAGGCATACCGCGCCCCAACGTCGAAACGCTCCCAGGAATCGATCTCCTTGGTATTGGATGGGTCCAGGTACTGCGAACTGGAATAGATCCCTCGGCTGGTCAGGGTCAACCCCTGCACCGTCGGCACATCCCACTCCGCGCCGAGGTTGACGTTGTACTCCGGCGTCGCCGGCGCCCGGTTGCCGTCGAAGGCGGGGTTGGTGGTGTCGGTCAGTTCGCTGTCGATATACATCACGCCGCCAAGCAGGCGCACGCCTTTGAGCGGTTCGCCGAACACGCTCAGTTCCACGCCGGTGTTCTCACGCTTGCCGTTCGGGCCGAAGTCATTGGTCGTGGCGTCCGTGGCATAGGCCGGCTGTTTGATGCGAAACACCGCGGCGGTGACGGCGAGCGCGCCGGCATCGTACTTGGCGCCGAGTTCGACCTGGCGGCTGATGAACGGCGGGAAGATCTCGTCACGGTTATCGGCTGACGTCGGCGCGATCTTGCCCTGGCTCAGGCCTTCCATGTAATTGGCATAAAGGGACAATCTGTCGGTCGCCTTGAACAGGATCCCACCCGATGGCGAGATTTTTTCTTCGTCGTAGGCCGTGCGGCCTTTGATGCCATCGGACCAGTCGTCCACCTCCACGCGCTGCCAGCGGGCGCCGAGGGTCAGCAGCAGGCGGTCATCGAAGAAACCCAGAGTGTCGGACAGCGCGACGCCGCTGAAGTGGTTCTCGGTATAGACCTTCGGATCGGGACGTGTGGGGACGTTTGGCGTCGGTGTCTGCACCGGGTTGTACAGGTTGCTTCGGCCATTGGCGTAACGGGCGCCGCCGTTTTCGAAATCCATGTAGAAATAGCTGGCGGCCAGGTTGAGCTCATGGCTCACCGGCCCGGTGTGGAACCAGTTGCGCACGCCAGCGTTGGCGGTGCGGACATTCTCATCGCGGGTAAAGTCGCGAGGCGACACGGTGAAGTCGCCAGCGGCGTTGCTGACCAACACGTTGTGCCGCAGGAAATCATGATTGCTTTTTCGGGCTCCCGCGCCGCCGTAGAGCATGACGGAATCGTTGACGTCGAACTCGGCATTCACCGCGCCGAAGGTGTCTTCGGTACGCGCCTTGGTCCAGTGCTGGGCGTAGTTGCGACGCACGTCGCTGGCGTGGGGAATCTGCGCCGCGGCCGCCACCTGGACGCGCTCCTGGGGCGCATCGGTATCACGTTCGGTGTGGCCGATGTCGGTCGAAAGGCGCAAGCGCTCACCACGGAAATCCAGGCCCAGCACCGCCATCTCGCGATCGACGCTTTGATGATCCCAGTCGGTATCGCCGGACTGTTTCACCCCGTTGAAACGGACACCGAACTGGTTGTCCTCGCCGAAACGACGACCAACGTCCACGGCAGCGCCGGGTTGGCTGTCGGAGGCGTAGCTGCCCGTGATAGAGGTGATCGGCTGGTCGGTGGCGCGCTTGGGCACCACGTTGATCCCGCCGCCGACGCTGCCACGCGGCGAGATTCCGTTAATGAGCTGGGTCGGCCCCTTGAGGATGTCGACGCGATCGGCCATTTCCATGTCGATCGTGTAGGTCGGCAAGATGCCGTAGAGGCCGTTGTAGGCGACGTCGCTGTTGAACAGGCTCAACCCACGGATGGTGAATTGTTCATAGCGGCCACCCGCCGGGTTGGTGGCGCGCACCGAAGGGTCGCTGGCGACCAAGTCGCCCAAGGTCCGGGCCTGCAAGTTCTTCACCGTCTCGCCGGTGTAGGTGGTCATGCTGAACGGCGTTTCCATGAAGTCCCGCGAACCGAGCAACCCCTGTGAACCACGACGGGCGACCTGACCGCCGGCGTAGGGTTCGTCGCTCGCCGAACCGCTGGTGCCGAGAATCGAGGTAGGAGCCAGTTGCAGGCTGCTGCCTTCGGGCGCCGGGACCAGGATGTAGGCCTGCTCCCCGACTGCTTGCAATTGCAGGCCAGAACCTTGCAGCAACCGCGCAAAGCCCTCCTGCACGGCAAAATCGCCAGCAAGCCCGGCGCTGTCGCGACCGCTGACCAGGGCTGGATCCACCGACAGGTTGACCCCCGCCAGCCCAGCGAAGCGGGTCAGTGCCGAACCGAGGCTGCCGGCCGGCACCTGATAGCTGCGCCGGGCGCTTTCTTCTGCCTGGCTGGGCGAGATGAATAACGGACTGGTACTCAGGCTCAGCAGCAAGCCCAGCTTCAACAAGGGATGGCCCAACAGCGGACGCCAGCCAGCAACGGCCGGGCGCAAGTGCAAAGGTGTGACTGCGGACATGGGAGAACGCTCTCGTTTTCTGTTCAGTTGCCAGGAATGACAAGCGAGACAAAAAAAGGGGACAGGCTTCAGGCGATGTTTTTTCGCCGCGTCAAGGTGACCCAGTAACGGGTGCGCATCTGCACCTCCAGGGGCAGGCTGGCCGAAAGCAACGCGAGAATGCGATCGGTGTTGTCCAGGCGGAAGCTGCCGGTGACACGAAGCGATTCCAGGGTTTCGTCCCAGCGCAACACGCCCGGACGATAACGGTCCAGTTCACGGAGGAAATCCCCAAGGGGCTGGTCTTGCGCCACGAGCAAACCCTCACGCCAACCCAACTGTGCGACGTCGAACCTGTCGACTGGCCCCGCGCCAGAGGCTTGCAGGTCGATTTGCTGCCCCGCTTCCAGCGTCACCGCTGGGCCGCGTAACGGTTGTAGCAATACCGAGCCGCTGAGCACCGAGGCATGACAGCTGCGCTCATCCAGGCGGATACACGCTTCGCTTCGATCGATCGTGATGACGCCGTACGGCCCTTGCACCGCCAAAGGCGTGGTTCCGCTGACCCTGAGGGAAATCTCTCCGCGCACCAGCACCAGGCGACGGGCCTTGAGGTCCAGATCCACGGCGCTGTCGGTGTTCAACTGCAAGCTGCTGCCATCGGGCAATGTCCAGCGGCGTTGCTCACCGGTGGCGGTGTGCAGGTCGGCGCGCCAGACGTCCAGTGGCAATTCGCGGCCCAACAGCCAGGCCGTTGGCACCAGGGCGGCGACGCCCAGTGCGCGCTTGAGCACGGCGCGGCGGGCCAGCGCCGGACGATCAAGGGTGGCCATGCCCAACGAAGGCGGCACCCCGGCGAATCGCTGGCGCAGTTGCTGGGCTTTCTGCCACGCGGCCTCGTGCTCGGCGTTGCTGTCGCGCCAGCGTTGCAGCGCGACGTGGTCGACGCCCTCCTCGCCGGACTCGATCATCGCCAGCCACCGGGCTGCCGCACGGACCACTTCGCGGGCCTCGGGCGTCGGCGCCTGGCGAGTCAAAGGTCCACCAGCAGACAATGCTCATAAGCCTGGGCCATGTAGCGCTTGACGGTGCGCTCGGACACCTGCAGGCGCTCGGCGATGTCCCGGTAGCCCAGCCCTTCGAGCTGGCTCCACAGGAATGCCCTGCGCACCAGCGGCGGCAGGCCGTCGAGCAGTTCATCCAGGGCGTGCAGGGTTTCGAGCAGCAGCCAACGTTGTTCCGGCGACGGTGCACAGGCTTCAGGCAGGTTCGCCAACGCGTCGAGATAGGCTTGTTCCAGGTTGCGGCGGGTATAGAAGTTGCTCAACAGCCGCTTCCCCACCGTCAGCAGGTACGCGCGCGGCTCTTGCAGGTCGGCCAATGGCTGGGCACTGGACAACACACGCAGGAACGTATCCTGGCGCAGGTCGGCGGCATCCCAGGCGTTTCCCATGCGACGTCGCAGCCAACCTTCGAGCCATCCGCCGTGATCGCGGTATAACGCATGCAGGGCGTGCTCCGCCGGCTTTGCTGCATCAAGCATGTGAGGAAGCCCTGGACTAGAATGTCGTGAATGAGACTGATTCTAATTAATATCCGCGGGCTATTCCAAGGCTTTAATACGGGAATGTATGAAACCGGCGCCCTGGATCACCAGGGCGCCGCCGATCTCAATGGCTGGCGTGGAGTGTCTTCGGCACTTCAGGCATGGCCGACGAGTGATGGTTGATGATCTTCCATTGCCCGTCGAGTCGCTCGTAGAGGAAGGTGTAGCGCGCCTGGACTTCGCGCTTGGTACCGTCCGCCTGGGTCAGGGTGAAGGTATAGACTCCGCTGTCCATCGCAGCGTCCGGCCCAAGGTGACGGATTTCCCGGTAATTGATCACGCCCACCGGCTTGCCGGTCAGGAAGTGCGCAAAGTAATCCTGGATCTGCTCAGGTGTGCTGCGCACCTTGTTGGACACAGTCGGTTGCAATATCGCGTCCGGCGCGTAGAGCGCTGTCACGGCACTGGCGCTGCCGGTTTGCAGTGCCGCGTTCCAACGGTCGAACAACCCGGCAATCTCCCGGTCGGTTTGCTTCTGCGGTTGCTCGGCGACGGTGCGGTATACGAACGGCACTGTTTCCACGGCCTGGACAAATGGCGCGGCCAGCAGGAAAAAAGCGGCGATGGCACAGGTTTTCATTTTCATCGTTGTGGTCCTTTGGGTTTCAATGGCCCCACTTTGCCGATTCACCCGGCGCTCGCCATCGGCCAACCGGTGCTGATCGCCTATGCCATTCGGCAGATAGGCTGAGTGCCGATCGCAAGGTCTAATGACGCCATCCGAACCAGGCCACTTCCCGTCCATGCTGGAGTTTCTCATGCAAAGCCCACCCCACGACCCCGGCAGTGCCCTGGCGATCCGTAGCCAATACCGCCAGTCGCAAAGCCGCGCGGCACGCCTGGGCCTGTTGTTGGGCACCGGCCATGAGTTGACCCGCCTGCCATTGGTGCAGATGCGCCAGCGGGCGGTGCAGCGAGCGTGCGCATTCGTCGCCATGGACCATGGCCTGTTGCTGGAGTGGACGCCGGAATCCACGCTGCAAACCGTTGCCAGCCACGGTAGTGCCGAGGGGCTCGGCCTGCTCGCGAACCTGGCGCAGCCCTCGGCGCCCGAACCGCAATGGTTGGACTGCCCCGGCAAAGCCCTGGCGCAGGTCTTGCGCGTGCCGTTGCGAGGGGCCGACGGCATCGTGTTTGGTGCCCTGCTGCTGGGCAACAGCGTGCCCTTGGGCGCCCCCGACAACGAAGACATCGAATCCCTGCAATTGCTCGCGACGCTGCTGGCGGCACACCTGGAGAACAGCCGCCTGCTCCAGGCGCTGCAAGCCCGGGAGCGGACGATGTCCGAGCTGGTCCATCGACTGTTCAGCGCCCAGGAAGACGAACGCAAGCGCGTGGCGTATGACCTTCATGACGGCCTGGCGCAGAACCTCGCCGGGCTGCACCAGCGTCTGCAAGGCTTCGCCGGGCGCTGCCCGCCAATGCCGTCGGCGCTGGACAACGAACTCCAGGCCATCCTCGACCTGGCCCAGCGCTGCGTCGGCGAGAGTCGGCAATTGATTGGCGGCCTTCGCCCCCATGTGCTGGACGATTTCGGCTTGTACAGCGCCATCGACAAGGAAGCCGATCGCCTGCGCGAGGCCGGGCTGATGGTGGACTGGACCGAGCACAGTGCCGTGCGACTGCCGGCAAACATCGAGATCGCCCTGTTCCGCATCGCCCAGGAAGGCATCAACAACATCCTCAAGCATGCCCGAGCCCGGCAGGTATGCCTGGGCTTGGCGGTGCATGACAGGCGGGCCACGTTGCGGGTCGAGGACGATGGCCGTGGCTTTGCCCTTGAACTGCCCATCGAAAGCCGTGGCTCCAGCCACCTGGGCCTGGCGGCGATGCAGGAACGCGCCAGCCTGCTCGGTGGCCATCTGGACTGTCGCAGCGAACCCGATGGCGGCACTCGTTTGTCGGCCAGCGTGCCGCTGCCCACCCAAGGAGCTCATTCATGAAGCGTCCCCTGCGCCTGCTATTGGCCGATGATCACGAAGTCACCCGCACCGGTTTCATTTCCATGCTGGCCGGCATCGAGGGGTTCGAAGTGGTCGGCCAGGCCTGCGACGGCCAGGAGGCACTCGGCCTGTGCGAGCGGTTGCAACCGGACATCGCCATCCTCGATATCCGCATGCCGGTGCTCAACGGCCTCGGTGCGGCGCGCATCCTCAAGCAACGCCAGCCACAGATCAAAGTGATCGTCTTCACCATGGACGACAGCCCCGATCACCTCGAGGCCGCCATCGCAGCGGGTGCCGTCGGCTATTTGCTCAAGGATGTCAGCCGTGCAGAGATGCTCGATGCGCTGAAACGGGTCGCCCAGGGCGAGGAGGCCCTGAACAGCGCGGTCAGCGCCCGCCTCTTGCGGCGCATGGCCGAGCGCGGCGCCAGCGGTGCGCCACAGGTCCAGGCCCTGACGACACGGGAGCGACAAGTACTCGGCCTGGTCGCCAGTGGGTTCAGCAACCGTGAGATTGGAGAAAAACTCGGCATCGCCCCCGGCACTGCGAAAGCCCACGTGGAGCGGGTCATCGGCAAGCTTGGCGCCGCCGACCGGACCCAGGCCGCGGTACGCGGTGTCGCCCTTGGGCTGGTCGCGCAGCCTTCCGGACAATGGCCATGAGGTTTCTCGCCGCCCGCCGTTGGGCCAACCTGCCCTTGCGCGGCAAGGCCTTGGTGGTGATCTCCCTGCCGCTGGTGGTCTTGCTGCTGTCCCTGGTGCTGATCTACATCACCGAGCGCCAGACCGCCCGCGCCGAAGAAGATGTACGACGGGTGCTGCTGGTACAGGGCGACATCCAGGCAGTGCACACCTTGCTGGCCGAAGCGGCCGCCAGCGTGCGTGGCTATCTGCTGACCCGCCGCGAAGATTTCCTGCCCGGCTATGAACAGGCCACGCCCAAGATCCAGGCCGCGCTGCAACGCCTGGACCACAATATCCGCGACGCCAGGATGCGCGAGCACCTCAAGACCATCACGCCGCTGATCGCCGAGAAACTCAAGGGGCTGGTTGCCCTGCGCACGGGCAAGGGCGATGACACCGCAACCATCACCGCGATTCTGATCGAAAACAAACAGGTCCTCGACGTGTTGCGCGAACAGATCAGCGCCATGCGCATACGCGAAGACGCCCTGCTCGCCGAACGCAGCGCCGCCGCCTCGGCCACGCGCATGCGCCTGTTGTTCGCCACCCTGCTGGCGGCGGTGTGCGGACTGTTTGGCGCCATCGTCGCGGTGCTGTTCCTGTCCAAGGGCATCGTTGCCCGGGTCCAGAAGGTGCAAGGCAACGCCCAACGCCTGGCGCTGGGCCAACCACTGTTGCCACAGCCGCCGGAGCGGGATGAAATCGGCCAATTGGGCACCCGCCTGGTGGAGGCCGGGCAGTTGCTCGCCGAGCGCGAGCGCGCCTTGCGCGACAACGAAGAACGCCTGCGGCTGATCATCGATGGCGTGAAGGACTATGGGATTTTCGCCCTGGACGCCCAGGGCCACATCATCACGTGGAATGTCGGCGCCGAACGGATCAAGGGCTATACCGAGCAGGAAGTGCTCGGCCGGCATTTCTCGCTGTTCTACCTGGCCGAAGAATGCCCGGCGCACCCGGACATGGCGTTACTCGAGGCCACCCGCGACGGCCATTACATGGAAGAAGGCTGGCGATGCCGCAAGGACGGCAGTCGCTTCTGGGCCAGCGTGGTGATCACCGCGCAATACGACAGCACCGGCGCCCTGCGCGGCTTCTCGAAAATCACCCGCGACATTACCGACCGGCGTGCCGCCGAGATCGCCCTGCGCACGGCCCGTGAAGAAGCCGAGAGCGCCAGTCGCGCCAAGAGTGAATTCCTGTCGCGCATGAGCCATGAACTGCGCACGCCGTTGAATTCCATCCTGGGTTTCGCGCAACTGCTGGACATGGATTCCGTTGCCGGCCAGCGTCCCCACGTCAGTCATATCCTGCGGGCCGGCCAGCATTTGCTGGCGTTGATCAACGAAGTGCTCGACATCGCCCGGATCGAAGCGGGCCGCTTGCCGCTGAACATCGAACCGATCGGATTGCCGGCGGTGCTGCACGAGGCGTTGACCCTTGTGTCGCCAATGGCCGCCGACGCCGGCATCCACCTGGCCGAGCTCCCCTTGCTGCCCGACGGCAGCGGCGTGCTTGCCGACCGCCAGCGCCTGGTCCAGGTGCTGCTGAACTTATTGTCCAACGCCATCAAGTACAACCAACCGGGCGGCGAGGTGCGCATCGAGGTCCTCATCGAAGCCCCCCAGGTCAGCATCGCCATCAGCGACACCGGGCAAGGCATCGCCCCCGAGCTGTTGGACCAGCTGTTCAAGCCATTCGAACGCCTCGGCGCCGATCCCCAGGTCGAAGGCACCGGCCTCGGCCTTTCCCTGAGCAAGAGCCTGCTGGAGATGATGCAAGGCAGCCTGCAAGTGCGCAGCGATCCGGGACAAGGCTGCTGCTTCACCTTGCAACTGCCCTGCGCCCATGTGTCCGGCTCTCAACTGCCACCCATGGTTGCGCTGGAAGTGGCGCGACCGCGCACCGAATTCGATGGCAAGGTGTTGTGCATCGAAGACAACCTGTCGAGCCTGGCCCTGATCGAAACCTTGATGCAGCGCCGTCCGGGGATCCAGTTGTTGTCGAGCATGCAAGGCCAGATGGGCCTCGACCTGGCTCGCCAGCACACGCCGCAGTTGATCTTGCTGGACGTGACATTGCCTGACCTGGATGGCCTGGAAGTCCTGCGCCGCCTGCGCCAATCCTCGACCACCGCGTCGACGCCGGTGCTGATGATCACCGCCGACGCCAGCGACCTGACCCACCGCGCCTTGCACGATGCGGGGGCGACGGCGATCCTGACCAAACCCATTCATATCCAGGCCTTCCTCGGCCATCTCGAACGATATCTACCGGAGTCCGCATGAATCGCGATTTGCGCATCCTGATCATTGACGATCAGCGCCCCAACCTGGACCTGATGGAGCAGTTGCTGGCCCGTGAGGGGCTGCACAATGTGCTGAGCAGCACCGAGCCGTTGCGCACCCTCGACCTGTTCAACAGTTTCGAGCCGGACCTGGTCATCCTCGACCTGCACATGCCCGCATTCGACGGCTTCGCCGTGCTGGAGCAACTCAACCGGCGGATCCCGGCCAATGACTATTTGCCGATCCTGGTGCTGACCGCCGACGCTACCCGCGACACCCGCTTGCGCGCGTTGGCGCTGGGCGCGCGGGATTTCATCAGCAAGCCCCTCGATGCGCTGGAAACCATGCTGCGCGTGTGGAACCTGCTGGAAACCCGGGCGCTTTATAAATCGTTGCGCACCTTGGTCCCCGCCCAACAAATCGAATTGCTGCGTCAGCACCGGCCCACCACCGAGGCCCACCAGACTATTTGATTCGGTAGTGAAACGTATTCCTGACCGCCGGCACCGGGACCGCCCTGCCATCAACGATCCGCGGCTGGTAGCGGAATGTCTGGGCGGCCGCCAGGGACGGTCGGATGAACAATGGGTGGCAGCCATCGAGCACCCTCGGGTTTTCGATCTTCCCTTCCGGCGTCACGCTGTATTCCACGGTGCAATCACCTTCCAACCCTTTGTCCAGTGCCCGTTGCGGATAGTCCGGGGCCTCTTTGCTCAGGGGCAGATAGCTGCGGCTGTCGGCGGCCAGGCGCGCCTGTTCGGCACGACGTTGCTGGGCGAGCGCTTCGGCCTGTTGGGCCTGGCGTTGTTGCTCGACAGCCTGTTGCCGGGCAGTCTGCTGCTCGGCTTCGTGCCGACGACGTTCGCTTTCCTGGCGCTGCCGTTGCTCATCGGCCTGTTGCTCGCGCTTGCGTTCCTCGACCCGCTTGCGAGCTACAGCTGCCTGCTCCAGCTTCTTTGCCTGGAGCTGCGGATCAGGCGTTGTCTCGACCGGCTTGGGACGTGGCGCTTCGACCGGTGGCGCAGGCGCTTCGATTGATGGCGGCGCGGCAACTGCCACGGGCGCGGGCGCCTCGGGAATCGGCGCCGGTGGCAGGATAACCAGTTGCGTACGCAACACCCGAGGCGCCTCCACTAGCGGTTTCTCCACTGTCCAACCCGCCGCCAGCATGACGACAACGGCGGCGTGCAACGCCACGGCACCGCCTGCCGCCAAGCCGTTTCTCCAAAAACCGTCACGCTCCAGCGCGGGCCAACCCGTGGACGAACCGTGCATGATCATCGCCGTCATCGTTCAGCCTCGGTCACCAGTCCCAGGTTGCTTACCCCGCCTTGCTGCAGGGCCGCCATGGCGGCGACGACCCGGGCGTAATCGGCGTGGCCATCGGCCCGGATATAGACCTGGGTATCGCTGTGCTCGGCCACGACCTGCGCCACCTTCATGCGCAGTTGCTCCAGGTCCACCGCGCTGTCGGTCTGCTGGTGGGTGTCCAGCTCACCGCCGAGGTTCCAGTAGTAAGCGCCCTCGGCTTTCACCGACAACGTCAGGATCCGCTGGCGGCTGTCGTTGGCCAAGGCTTCGCTGGCAACCTTGGGCAGCTCGATCTTCACACCTTGGGTCAGCATCGGCGCGGTGACCATGAAGATCACCAGCAACACCAGCATGACATCGATGTAAGGCACCACATTCATTTCGGCCTTGGGCCCGTGCTTGCGTTGCGGCTTGACTAACATCTGCCCTCTCCCTTCACGCGGCCGTCGCCAGGTTTACCGAGGCGCCGTGCAACTTGTGGTGCAAGCGCGCCTGCAATTCGTTGCCGAAGGCGTAATAACGGGTCAGCAGCGTCTGCCCGCGCGCAGCCAGTCGGTTATACGCAACCACCGCCGGAATCGCGGCAAACAGGCCGATGGCCGTGGCGATCAAGGCTTCGGCGATGCCCGGCGCCACGGTGGAAAGGCTGGCCTGTTGCACCTGGGACAATCCCAGGAAGGCATTCATGATTCCCCAGACGGTACCGAACAGGCCGATGTAAGGGCTGACCGAGCCGACGGTGGCGAGAAACTGCAGGCCCTTTTCCAGCTGGATCTCCTGTTCGCTGATCGCCACGTGCAGCGAGCGTTCGACGCCTTCGAGCACCACGGCAGGGCTGCCCGAAGGCAGGCTCAACTGGGTGAACGCTTGGTAACCAGCGTGGAAAACCGGCAACACGCCGCCGTCCTCCGCTCGGGCCTGGGCCGTTTCGCGGTACAGCGGCAGCAGATCGGCACTGCTGCGAAAGCGCTGGAGGAAACCGTTGAATTGGCGCTCGCTGCGCTGCAGCACGCTGCTGCGCTGGATGATCAGGTACCAGCTCAGCAACGAAGCCAATAACAGTGTGAGCATGACCGCCTTGACCAGCAGGCTCGCGTCGCTGATCAAGCCCCAGATCGTCATGTGTTCCAGTGTGGCTTGCATGGGTTGAACTCCTATCGGGCTGCTATTGCATGAAATGTTCGTGACCGGTTGATGACGGCGCCGCTCAAGGCAGGCCTAGCGCTTTCGCCACGTCGGCCCAAGGCACGAACTTGAAGTTCTGGGCTTGCTCAGGCATGCGCTTGCGCCCGTCCTGGACCACCAGCAGGCCTCGGCTCCAAGCCCCCCCGAGGTTGGCCGAAACCACCTCCAGGCCGTCGGTTTCCGAAGCACCGTCGATTCGCGCCGCGGCGTTCAACCCGACCCTGAAGGTTCCACGCACGGCATAGGGCGGCTGGGCATCGAGCACCACGTAGCTGTCGTTGCCCTGGCTGGAGATCACCAGGTAGTCGTGGCCGGCGCTTTGGTACAAGGCGATGCCTTCGACGTCAGCGTGCAGTTGCGCGCCGACCTTGATCACGCTGCCCAGGGTTGCCGGTTGGTCGGCACGGGCATCCATTGTCCAGACGCCGACGTCTTCCTCGCCGAGAAACAACCGTTGGCGCAGGTCGTCGGCCACGCAGCCTTCGGGTTGGCTGTCGACGCTGAACTGGCGCACCAACTCGCCCTTGATCGAGCCATCCGCAGCGTGCAAGCGGTATTGCAGGTATTGCCCATCCTTGCCATTGGCGAAGGCATACAGCTCGCCGCTTTCGGGCTGGAACAGGCAGATCCCGTAGATTTCCTTGAGCGGCGTCGGGACTTCGCCAGCTTCACGCAACTCACCGCTGGCGCGATCGATGCTGAACAGGCTCAGGCTGTTGCGGTCACGGTTGCTGGCGACGGCCAGGTCGACAGTCTGCGAGCCCAACTTGAAGCCGCTGCGCACATCGACATTGTTGAGGCGACCCACCGGCAGCTCTTGCAACAACTTGCCTTGCAGGTCGTAAGCCAGCAGACCTTGCTTCTTGTTGGTGCCCAGCACTCGACTCAGGGCGGGTGTGGTCGGGTGGACCCAGATCGCCGGGTCATCCGCCGCATCACCTTGGCGGGCGACCGGCTCGCTCTGGGCGATGGCGGCCACGTTGGGCAATTTCGGCGTCGACGGCACCGGTGCGGGCAGCCAATTGATCTCACCTTGGTAGAGACGACCGTTGTCATCGTCACGCAGCAACAGTTGGGCGCCGGTTTTCGTCAGGCGCACGGCGAGGCTTTCCGGCTCCTTCAGGCCCGTTAGCGGCACCCTGGCCTGGGCGACCCACGCTTGGTCCTGCTGTTGATACAGGTGCAGTTGCGCCGCTTGCGGGTCCAACCCGAGCATGCCCCCGGGCAGCGCGGCCATGGCACCGGCCACTTGGCGGATATCACCGAACGGTGCCCGCATCGCCACGGGCGCCCGCACGGACTCGGCCTCGGAGGACGCCGGATAAGCCCACCATCCCACCCGCTCTTCATTGACGAACAATTGGTTGGCGTCGTCCTGTACCTGGCACGTCGTGGCATCCGGCGGCAACGGCAGGCCACGCACCCGTTGCGCGGGCTCGCTGAGCTGCTCGCCATGGCCCACCAGCCACTGCTCGCCCCGGCCTTCTTCACCCACCAGGAACACGAACAGATTGCTCGCCTCGTCGCGGTACAGGCACAGGCCGTTCACCGGAAAATCCCGCGCTGGCAGATAAAGCGGTGTGCCCCACTGGCGCTTCTGCGGATCAAGGCTGACCAGCAGCGCTTGCTGGCGGTCGCTGTCGAGGCTGGTCACCAGCACGTTTGCGCCAAGGGCGCGGGTATCCAGGCTATCGAACGCGCCGTTGAAGCGGCTCAGTTCACGCCCTTGGTCATCGAGCAGCAACAACCCATCGCGTCCGGCCAACAACCGCCCGGTGGCGGCCTCGCCAGGCAGGAACGCCACCGCGTTCGCCGACAGGTCCTGGGCCCAGGGTTGCAGCTTCAGGCTCGGAGCGGCCTGTGCGTGGCTGGTCATCAGGCAGGCGATCAACGCCAGCAGGTAATGCTTGGGTAAAGACAGCTTTGTATTCAACGGAAAAATCCTTGTCATGGAGCCAAACTTGAACGGCTCCCTCGCCACAGCGGATGGGGGTCTATTCAAAAATGGGTAAACGTCAGCCCCAGCTTGTAGGTCGGTCCGTATTCCTCGTACTGGCCGTTGTAGGAACGGTGGCCGGTGTAGACGAAATACGGCTCGTCAGTGAGGTTCTGGGCTTCCAGGCTGACTTGAAGATTCTTGGTCAGCGAATAGCGGGCACTGAAATCGACGAAGGTCTGGGCATCGACATACAGGTCATGGTCGCGGTCGCTGATGGAGGCCAGCTCATACAGGTAGGCCGATTTGTAGTTGGCAGAGAGGCGCAGGCTGAGTTTGTCGTTTTCCCAACCCAGCATCAGGTTGCCGACCGTGTCCGACTGGTTTGGCAGGTCGATGCTGCGCTTGCGCTGGGTGCCGCTGGCCTGGTCGAACCCTTCGATTTGCGCATCGGATCGACTGAACGTCGCGTTGCCGCCCAGCAGCAGGCCGTTCCATGGCGCTGGCAGCCAATCGAATTTTTGCGAGTAAGCCAGTTCCAGGCCATAGAGCTTGGCGCTGTCGCCGTTGGCGAAACTGTGGGCTTCGGCGAAATCGGTCCAGGCGCCAGTGCCGGCCAGGTCGGTGTTGTAGACGAAGTTCTGGATGTCCTTGTAGAACACGAACGCCGAGACGGTGCCGGCGCGGCCCATGAAGTGTTCGATGCCCAGGTCCAGGTTGCTCGATTCCAGCGGCTTGAGGTCCGGGTTGCCGAAGGTGGCCTCGTCATCGTCGATGACAAAGCCCGGCGCCAATTGGCCGAAGGTTGGCCGTACCACGGACTTGGTCCAGGCAGCGCGCACCTGGGTGTTCTTGTCCAGCTGATAACGGGCGTGCAGACCCGGCAGCCAATGGTGATATCGGCGGCGGGTATCGGTGTCGGTGAAGACCCCGTCGGTGACGCCTGTGCCCTTGGCCTCGAACTCGGTGCCCTCGTAGCGCATGCCGGCGATGAAGCGCCAATCGTCGACATCGAGGGTGTTCATCAGGTAGGCGGCGTTGATGTCTTCGCTCATCTTGAAGTCGTTGACCCGCGACTCCTGCTCATCGAAGAAAGCATCGCGGTCGAGGCCTCCCAGCAGTTGCTTGATCGCGTCGGCGCTGATACCCGGACCGAACCGGCCGAGGCGGTAGTCCACGGTGCCCTTTTGGAACTGGCCAAGATTGAGTTGCTCGTCGGTGAAGCCCAGGTTGTCGAAATCCTCGTAGACCCAGGCGTCGAGATCGTTGTCCTTGTCGCGCCGGCTGACCTTGCCGCCGAACTTCACCTGGGAGGCGTAGCCTTTCAAGTCGTAATCGCGGGCCAGATCCAGGCGCAGGTTCTTCTCGGTGTCGGTGGTTTTCTGTTGCTCCCACTCCACCTTGTCGAGGCTGAAATTGTTGGGGTCGTAGAAGCCTGGGCCAATGATCGGCCGCGGCTTGTCGCTGTCGTAGAAACCGCCGTCAAAGCCATCGATGCCCTTGAACGTTGCGCCGGCAATATGGCCGGGGCTGTCCTCGCTGGACTCGCTGTAGCCGGCCTGGCCACTCAAGGTCCAGAGACCGAACAGGCGCTCGCCGCCGAGGACATAGGATTGGATTTCCTGGGTCTCTTCACGCTGCTTGAGCTTGCGTTCGCCCTCGGCAGGCCCGATTTCGCCTGGTGCCTGCGGGTTGTCGAAGGCAATGCTGGCGGCGTTGCGGGTTTCGGTGTCCTTGTAGCGGCTGTACAGCGTGCGCAGGTAATAGCTGCTGAAATCGTCAGGCTTGTAGTCGAAATTCAGCCCGCCGCCGGCGCGCTCGCGGCGGATGTCGTAGTCGCGCTGCTCGAATTCTTCGAGCCGTGAGCCTTGCTCGAAATCCCAGGCACCGCCGGTTTCGACGTTGTCCGAACCGAAGTCACGCTTCTGCCAGCTCAGCGCGGCAGCGACGCCGAAGTTGTCGATGCCGTCGCCCAGGCTGAAACGATCGCTGATGGCGCCGGAGAATTTCGGGCTGGTCTGGGCGGTGTTCTTGTCATAACTGGCTTCGCTGCTGCCGGTGTAGAACAGGCCTTCATGATCGAAAGCCGAGAGGCTCTTGACGTCCACCGTACCGCCCAGTGAGTTGGCGTCCATGTCCGGCGTCAGGGTCTTGATCACCGACAGCGACTGCACCAGCTCCGAGGGCAGCACGTCGAGGGCGACCGCGCGACGCTCGCTCTCCGGGGCGGGCACCAGCGTGCCATTGATGGTCACGCTGTTGAGGTCCGGCCCCAGCCCCCGCACGCTGACGAAGCGACCTTCGCCCTGGTCGCGCTCTACGCTGATGCCCGGCAGGCGCTGCACCGCTTCGGCGACGTTCTCATCCGGCAACTGCGCCACGCCGTCGGCGTGCACCACGCTCTTGATGCTGTCGGCGCTGCGTTGCTCCTTGAGGGCCTGGTCGATACTGGCGGCCTGGCCGACCACCTCGACGTGCTCGGTGGCCGATGGCTCGGCAGCGCTCAATCGCTCGCTCGCCACGGCCATGGCCAAGGCGGTAAACGTAAAACCGACGAGCCCGGCGGTGCTGGTGCGGTGCTGCATGGTGGTCCTCCCCCAGGAATCCGAATATCCGCCAGGCAACGGCCCGGCAACTGGGAGGGCACGCTAGGGGTGGGGAATGACGGTTCTGTGACAGGGCTTGGCTGGAGGGGCTGCAATCAGCTTATTTAGGGGGGCTGGCGAGCCTGAATGAGCTGAAATGACCTACTGGAACCGCGCTCGGAAACTCCGTGGCGAGGGAGCTTGCTCCCGCTGGGGTGCGCAGCGCCCCCAAAACCAAGCACCACGGTCCTGGCAGACCATCTGCGCCTGCTGCGCAGTCGAGCGGGAGCAAGCTCCCTCGCCACGGGGCGGTGTTGCCGCAAAAAATCCGAATAACCGATGAGCTGATTCGACCTCCCCCACCCCATCAACCACCGTCACCGCCCTGTCACATTCATCTGCTGTGCTGGGCCGCATTCCGCTTCTGGCAAAGGATTCCGGCCATGTTTTCCACGCTCCGCCCGCACCGTCTCAAACTCGCCCTGCTACTGCTGGCGGCGAACCTCGGGCTGATCCTGCATCTGGCCAACGGTTCGATCAAACCCGTGGAGCAATGGATCTGGCTGGACATTCTCGGCGAGGGTGGCTCGGCGCTGCTGGCGCTGGTGTGGCTGGGCCTGGTCCTGAAAAGCCGCCCCGCCGGGCGGGTGACCAACTACCTGGTCCTGGGCCTGGGCTGCATTTTCTTTTCCTGGTGGATCGACAGCCTCGACGAGTTCATCCATCTGCCCGACACCATCACCTGGGATCATTGGCTCGAATCAGGACCGATGCCGGTGGGCATGATCCTGCTGACGCTGGGCATTTACCATTGGCACCGCGAGCAACTGGCGATCAACGGGCAGATGGAGAAGCGCGAGCGGCTGTTTCGCGAGCACCGTCTGTTCGACAAACTCACGCCTTTGGGCGGCGCGGACTTTCTCAAGCATGAACTGACCGCCAGCCTGGAGGACAGCCGGCGCCGGCAGCAGCCCCTGTCGCTGTTGGCCCTGGACCTCGACAACTTCTCCGCGATCAACCAGCGTTTCGGTCACAGCGAAGGCGACGCCGTGTTGCAAGCCGTCAGCCAACTGCTGGTGATGAACCTGCGGCGCCAGGACCTGGTATGCCGCCTCGCCGGTGACCGCTTCGTCGTGCTGCTGCCCGACACGGGTGAAAGTCAGGGCCTGCGCCAGGCCAAGGAGCTGGAACAGGCGGTTCGCAGCCTCGCCCACAAGACCCGGCAGCACGGCGAACGCTTGCAACTGGCGGCCAGCACGGCGGTGGTGATGGCGTTCGACGAATCCCCTGAAGCCTTGCTCAAACGCCTGAACCTGACGCTGGCCCAAACCCGGCACACGCTGGCGAAAAGCGCCTGAGGCTGGCTGATGACACTCAAGACCCATTGGTACGAATCCGACAGCCGCTTCATTGCGGGGCACTATCAACCGGCGGCGCTGATCGACCTGGCGCTGTCGCGGGACATCGACAGTCATCGCCTGCTGCGCGGCACCGGCCTGTTCCACGACGATATCCTCGCAGGCCGAAGCCGCATCAGCCCGCAACAGTTTCTCGGCCTGATCGATAACAGCCGACGGCTGCTGGATGCCAACGACAGCAGCTTCCTGTTCGGCCAGCGACTCTTGCCCGGCCACTACGGACCGGCCAGCCATGCCCTGCGTCACGCCCAGAATCTGCATCAGGCGCTGGACACACTGCTCGACTATCAACTGCTGCTCAGCCCGTTGGCCGCACCTCGTTTGTTGCTGGACGAGCATTACGCTTACATCCACTGGCTGGACAGCTGCGGCGCCGATGAGCAGTGGCGCTTCGTGCTTGAAGCCAGCATGACGTCGATGGTGGCGATGAGTGCCTGGCTCAGCGGTGAACGCCTGCCCTGGCAATGCAATTTTCGCCACGACGAACCGCGTTACGTCGAACAATATTGGGTGCACCTGGGCGAGAACAGCCAGTTCAATCGACCGCTGGATATGATGCGCCTGCCCCGTCATTGCCTGGCCCAACCCTGGCCCAACACCTCGGCGACCGCTGGCCAAGTCGCGCGGATCGAAGCCCGGGAGCAGGTCGACCAATTGGGTTTCGCGTCGAGCTTCCTAGACTGCCTCTACGACTATCTGCATGCCCACGTACAGCAAACGCCAAGCCTGGAACAGACCGCACAAGCCTTCGCCATGAGCCCGGCGACGCTCAAGCGCAAGTTGCACAAGCACCACACCGGGTTCCAGCAACAGGTGGACCGGGTGCACACGCACGTGGCGCTGTACCTGTATCAGATCAAGGGGTTCAGCAACGAGGAAGTGGCGCAGTACCTGAGCTTCAACGATACGGCGAACTTCCGCCGGGCATTCAAGCGCTGGACCGGCAGTACGCCGAAGCTGATCCGGCAGTTGCTGGCGTTGGGATAGGAGCAGGCGACCCTCTGGGGGCGATGGGTGTCTGTGGCGAGGAAGCTTGCTCCCGCTGGACCGGTCCGACACCTCGGGTGCAGCAAGCCCGAGATCCTGCGGCCGCTACGCAGCCGAGCGGGAGCAAGCTCCCTCGCCACAAGAGCACTGTTGGAGCCTATGCAGACTCAATGCCCGCGAATGTAATGCTCCAACTGCCGGATCAGGTCCGCTTGCTCGACGAGTGATTCCTTCACCAGATCGCCAATGGACAGCAGTCCGATCAACTCGCCGTTATCCAGCACCGGCAGGTGTCGCAAGTGGCTGTCGGTCATGACTGCCATGCAGCGGTCGATGCTCTGCTGACTGTCGGCGGTGATCACCGGTGTGCTCATGATGGTGCGCACCGTAGTGCCCACGGATGAGCGGCCCTTGAGCACCATTTTGCGCGCGTAATCCCGCTCGCTGAATGCCCCCACCACTTGCCCGCCTTCGATGACCGGCAATGCGCCGACGTTTTTCTCGGCCATGATCTGCAACGCTTCGAGCACGGTCTGCTCCGGTGCGATGCTGTGGACCTGCTGGTTCTGCACGCTCTTGAGTCTTACCAGTTGGGCGGCGGTTTTCATTGTTAATCCCCAGGTTGCGAATAAAACAATAATTCAAGCGAAACCATTCCTATGGCGAGGGGATTGATCCCTGCTCGGTTGCGTAGCGACCGTAAGAATTTTGGGCCGCTGCGCAGCCCAGCGGGGATAAATCCCCTCGCCACAAATGGGTAAGCCAATCAGTCTTCGCCAATCTCCACCACATCACCGTTGAGCCGCACCGGCCACACCCGCAGGCGCTGCTCGGGGTATTCCAGGCAATGGCCGTCTTCCAGGCGGAAATGCTGTTTGTACATCGGCGAGGCAATCACCAGTTCGCCCTTGATGTTGCCCAGCAATCCACGACCGATGACGTTGGCGCCGGACTTCGGGTCGCGGTTGTCGACGGCGTACAACGGCTTGTCCGCATGTTCCGGCAGGTACAGCAGCGCCACTTGGTTGCCGTCATGCCAGGCGACCACGCCGGAGTTCGGTACCAGGTCCTCGCGGCTGCACAGGGCGCGCCATTGCTGGGGTTCTTGAGCGATACGAACGACGTTTGACTGGCTCATCAGAGCACCTCCTCGGTGACGGGAATCAGGTGAAGTTCGCCGGCATGCACCGGCCGGCGCTGGCCGCGCTCGCGGACGAAATGAACGTCCGGATCGCCGCGCTTGTCGTTGACGAAGGTCCGGAAGCGCTTGAGTTTTTCCGGGTCCTTCAAGGCGTTGGCCCACTCGCATTCGTAGCGGTCGACCACCAGCTGCATCTGCGCTTCGAGCTCGGCACCCAGGCCCAGGCTGTCGTGGATGATCACTTCCTTGAGGTAGTCCAGGCCACCTTCCAGGCTTTCACGCCAGACCGAGGTGCGTTGCAGCTTGTCGGCGGTGCGGATGTAGAACATCAGGAAGCGGTCGATGTAGCGGATCAGCGTCGCGTCGTCCAGGTCGGTGGCGAACAGCTCGGCGTGGCGCGGACGCATGCCGCCGTTGCCGGCCACATAGAGATTCCAGCCTTTTTCGGTGGCGATGACGCCGACGTCCTTGCTCTGGGCTTCGGCGCATTCACGGGTGCAACCGGACACGGCGAACTTGAGCTTGTGCGGCGAGCGCAGGCCTTTGTAGCGGTCCTCGATGGTCAGGGCCATTTGCACGCTGTCCTGCACGCCGTAGCGGCACCAGGTGCTGCCCACGCAGGACTTCACCGTGCGCGTCGACTTGCCGTAGGCGTGGCCGGTTTCGAAGCCGGCTTCGATCAGTTCGGCCCAGATGTCCGGCAACTGGTGCAACTGCGCGCCGAACAAGTCGATGCGCTGGCCGCCGGTGATCTTGGTGTAGAGGTCGTATTTCTTCGCGACGACGCCGATGGCGATCAGTTTGTCAGCGGTGATTTCCCCACCGGCAATGCGTGGTACCACCGAGTAGGTACCGTTCTTCTGCATGTTCGCCATGAAGGTGTCGTTGGTGTCCTGCAATGGCACCAGGTGCGGATCCATGATCGGCTGGTTCCAGCACGACGCCAGGATCGAACCCACCGCCGGCTTGCACAGGTCGCAACCGGTGTGGCCGCGACCGTGTTTGGCCAACAGCTCTTCGAAACTGATGATCCCTTCCACTCGCACCAGCGCATACAGCTCCTGGCGGGTGTAGGCGAAATGTTCACACAGGCTCTTATCGACGCTGACGCCACGGGCGATCAGTTCGTGCTCAAAGACTTGCTTGACGAGGGCCGCACAACCGCCGCAGCCGGTGCCGGCCTTGGTGTCGCACTTGAGCTGGCCGAGATCGGTGCAGCCGCCGTCGATGGCCGAGCAGATCGAGCCCTTGGTGACGTTGTGGCACGAGCAGATGGTCGCGGCTTCAGGCAACGCCGCCGGGCCGAGTGTCGGGGCGCCTTCGGAGGACGGCAGGATCAGGCTGGCGGCATCCTTGGGCAAGGCGATGCCGTTCTGCATGTACTGCAAGAGCGTGTCGTAGTAGCTGTTGTCGCCGACCAGTACGGCGCCAATCACGCGCTTGCCGTCAGCATCGACCACCAGGCGCCGGTAGCTGGCGCTGGTTCCGTCGATGAACTGGAAGCTGCGCGAACCCGGCGTATGGCCGTGCGCGTCGCCGATGGAGCCGACATCGACGCCCAGCAGCTTGAGCTTGGTGGACATGTCCGCGCCGGTGAAGGCCTCGCCGGCTTCGCCACAAAGGCGCGCGGCGACGTTGCGGGCCATCTGGTAGCCCGGCGCGACCAGCCCGAAGATGCTGCCATTCCACGCCGCGCATTCACCGATGGCGTAGATGTCCGGGTCGCTGCTCTGGCAATGATCGTCGATCACCACGCCACCGCGCGGGCCGATTTGCAGCTCGCATTGGCGGGCCAGGGCGTCCTGGGCGCGGATACCGGCGGAAAACACGATCAGGTCGGTTTCGAGGAAATCGTCGCTGCCGAAGTTCATCCGATAGCGGTATTGCTCACCCGTGCTGATGGATTGGGTGCCCTTGGACAAATGCACGCCGACGCCGAGTTTCTCGATGCGCGCCTTGAGGGCCAGCCCGCCCTGCTCGTCCAGTTGCACCGGCATCAGCCGTGGGGCGAATTCGACGACGTGGGCTTCCAGGCCAAGGGTTTTCAAGGCGTTGGCCGCCTCCAGGCCCAGCAGGCCGCCACCGACCACCACGCCACGACGGGCATTGCTGGCGGCGTTACGGATGGCGTCGAGGTCTTCGAGCGTACGGTAGACCAGGCAGGAATCGCCTTCGGCGCCCTGGATCGGTGGCACGAACGGGTAAGAACCGGTGGCGAGCACCAGCTTGTCGTAGCGGATGCGTTCCCCGGCGGTGACCACTTCGTGCGCCTGACGGTCGATTTCCAGTACCGGCACGCCCAGGTGCAGCGTGACGCCAGGGGTCTGGTACAACGAGGCTTCGCCCAAGGCCAGCGATTCGGCGTCCCGGCCGGAAAAATACTCGGACAGGTGCACGCGGTCGTAGGCACGCATCGGCTCTTCGCTGAAGACATGCACGCGGTAATGGTTGAGGGCGCCGCGCTCGATCAGTTGCTCGACGCAGTGGTGGCCGACCATGCCATTGCCGATCACGATCAGCGTTTGCAGCTTGTTCAGGGAAGCAACGTTGGAATTCATAAAAGCACCCGACAAAAGCCCATCACGGTTTTTTGAAAGCAAAAAAAAGACGCCTGAAACCTTGCGGTTCCAGGCGTCTTTGCCTGTTCTGTGCGGTATCGATCCGGCGACTGCGCCCTGATCTACCGTTATCCCCCGGCCTGCTGGCACTCGATCTTCGTTGACCGACGGGGCTGCCCACTCGATTGTGTTCACGGTGGACCTGGACAACGTCTTGCAGCGAGCGTGCCAAACCTTGCTTGACCAGCCGCGACAACCTCATGGGCATCCCACAATCCCCTGTGGGAGCGGGCTTGCCCGCGAAGAGGCCCGCCCTGCCACCTCAAGCTGACCGGCGCCAGCTACCGTTTCACTAGCACCACCCTCTGCCTTGCGATGGTGCGGCAACCCACCTGCGGCTTCATAAAAGTGCACCCCTTCAAACCCGCCGGCAAAAATCCTGAACCATCGCCAACCCCGATTTTCACAATAAGTGAGGAGCCCGTCCGGTCGCCGCACAAGCAACTCGCGACGCCTGACAGTGGCTTGTTGTCCACCCCGAAACGAAGGAGATTCAACGATGAAAATCAATGAAATCATGAGTCGGGAAGTCCGCACGATCTCGCCTGATACCCCATTGCGCGAAGTCGCGCTGATCATGCGCCAGGCCGATATCGGCGCGCTGGTGATCAATCAGGACGACCGCATGGCCGGGATGGTGACCGACCGCGACTTGGTGGTTCGAGCCATGGCCGAAGGCATGAACATGGACACCCCGGTCAGTCGGATCATGAGCGATGAGGTGCGCTATTGCTTCGATGACGAAGAGATCGACCACGTCGCCAAGAACATGGCCCAGATCGAAAAACGCCGCCTGCCGGTGGTGAACCGTGACAAGCGCCTGGTGGGCATGGTCTCGCTGGCCAACGTCGCCAGTTGCAACGCCGATAAAGTCAGCGCCAACCTGCTGCGCGGCGTCGCGCGCCCCCACTGACCCTTGGAAGGAGCTGCGGAGCAAGCACAATGGATGAGCGAAACCCACCTGTGGTGGTGATCTGTGGTTCCACCGCCGGCGTCGGGCGCGCCACCGCACACCGATTCGCTGTCGCGGGCTACCGGGTCGGCTTGTTGGCCCGGGGCGAACAAGCATTGGCGGCCACGGCGGAAGAACTGGATCAATTGGGTGCGACCTGCCTGGGGATCAGCGTCGATGTCGCCGACGCCGAAGCGCTATTCGATGCGGCTCAACGAATGGAGCGGGAACTGGGACCGGTCGGTGTGTGGGTCAACTGCGCGATGGTCACGGTGTTTTCGCCCATCCGCCAGTTGAATGCCGAGGAAATCCGCAGGGTGACCGAGGTGACTTACTTGGGTACCGTCCACGGCACCCTCACGGCGCTGGACCTGATGGGACCGCGCAATCGTGGGGTGATTATCCAGGTCGGTTCGGCGCTGGCCTACCGCGCCATTCCGCTGCAGGCGGCCTATTGCGGGGCCAAGTTCGCGGTGCGAGGCTTCACTGATTCCTTGCGCTGCGAACTGCTTCACGAGCACAGCGATATCAAGGTCTGCATGGTGCAACTGCCTGCGATCAACACACCGCAGTTCGATTGGGCGCGCAACAAGTTGGGCAAGCGTGTGCAACCGGTGCCGCCGATTCATGACCCGGACGTGGCCGCCCGGGCAATATTCAGCGTGGTCAAGCGTACGCCCAGGGAATTGTGGCTGGGTGCGGCCTCGCTCAAGGCCATCGTCGGGACTTGCCTGATGCCGGGACTGCTTGATCGCTTGCTGGCCCGTAACGCCTATTCAGGACAGATGACCAACGAGGATGACGACCCTCAGCGCCCGGATAACCTGTTCGAACCGCAGGAGCCTTTGCATCGTACCCGTGGGCGGTTCAGCGGCCGCTCACGGGATTCCGCGTTGGCCCTGAGTTCGACCCAGGTATCGGCGCTGCTGCTCGCCACTGGCGGTTTGCTGTCAGTCGTGCTGCTATTGTTCTGAGCCGACGCGGCGGAACCACCGATAACCGTATCCGTGCAAGGTCAGGCCCGATTGCTTCGTGGCCGGATACGGACTGTCGGACAACACTTCCTCGAAACCCTCCAGGTCCATTTCCCGCAACCGTACCGTGACCGCGTCCTTGCCGAGGTTCGCCAGCATGATCGAGGTGGCCTCGCAGGCATGGGCGATGGCGAATACCGCCGGATGGTCGACCGTCAGCAGTTGCGCCTTGCCGTCGCCAACTTCCTTCAGGTCCGCGCGGGCCCGCAACAATTGACGTGCCCGGCTCAACAACGATTCGGGGTCTTTCAGTTGGCCTGCAACGTTCAAATGCGTGTAGGCAAACCGCCCTTCATCGATCACCGGGACGGTCGGCCGTCGGGCCGAGGAAAATCCGGCGTTGGCCTGGTCATTCCATTGCATGGGCGTGCGCACCGACAGACGCTCCGGGCGGGACAGGTCGTCGCCCATTCCAATTTCTTCGCCGTAGCGCACGATCGGCGTGCCGGGCAGCGACAGCAACAACGCCTGGGCCAATGCCTGGCGACGCACGTCACCGTCGAGCATTGGCGCCAGGCGTCGGCGAATACCTCGGCCATACAAGCGCATGTCCGGCTCCGGAGCGAAGGCCTGCATCACCTCTTCGCGCTCCTGCTCGCTCAGGCGCTCCAGGTCGAGCTCGTCATGGTTGCGCAGCCACACCGCGTAATTCGCGCCGTCCGGTGGTGCGGGCCGCCGGGTGATCGCCCGTTGCAGGGGTTCGGCTTCGCCGCGGGCCAGGGCCAGGAACAGGTGATTGTTGACCCAGAAATCCAGCACCAGGCCCAGGCGCTCCCCGGTGCCGAAATAATGGCTGTAGCGCTCCGGCTCGACGTCCACTTCGCCCATTAGCACCCCTTCGGGATTGATCTCGGTCATGCATTTGAACAACCGATCCAGCACCCAGACACCCTGCTCTTCATCGCCACCTCCGGCCTGTTCCACCAGATGGGAAGCGGCATCGAGGCGAAAGCCGGCGATACCGAGTTCGAGCCAGTGGACCATGACCCGCTCGATCTCCTCGACGACCCGCGGGTTCGCCAGGTTCAGGTCCGGTTCGTGGCGATAGAACAGATGCCGATAGTACTGCCCTGCCTGCTCGTCCCACTGCCAGATGCTGTCTTCCACCGAGGGAAAGATTGGCTGGTTGCCGTCGTCCACCGGCGTGTCGGACCACAGGTAGTAATCCCGGTAGACGCTGCCCTTGTCCCGTCGTGCCCGGAGAAACCAGGGATGCTGGTCGCTGGTGTGCTGCACGACCAGTTCAAGGATCACGCGGATGCCACGTTCACCGGCCTGCACGATCAGCTGGCGCAAATCCTCTTCGCTGCCAAAGCGCGGGTCCAGCGCCATGAAATCGCTGACGTCATAGCCGGCGTCCTTGAACGGTGACCGATACAACGGCATCAGCCAGAGCGCACCGACGCCCAACGCTTGCAGGTAATCGAGTTGCTGGATGATGCCCTTCAAGTCGCCACGGCCGTCGCCGTTGCTGTCGTAGAACAAGGAAGGATCGATTTGATAGATCAAGGTATTGCGGTGCCAGTTGGCTTTCATCGGTCACTCCTTATCGACACAGGACCAATGCCTGCTCGGCGGCCAGTCGACCGCTGAACGGCTGGCCTTCATCCACCCCGTCGCTGGCGACTTCCACGCGCCAGGGGTCGGCCAGGGGAAACGTCTGCTCATGGTCGGCAAAGTTGATGCAGACCAGGCGCTCGTCGCCCTCGCAACGGCGACGATAAGCCAGCACTTGCGGATGCGACGGCAGTTCTTCCCAGCCGCCCAGGCGCAGCGCCAGGCTGTTGCGTCGGCAGGCCAGCAAGCGGCGGTAGAGCGCCAGCACCGAATCGTCGGCACGTTCTTGCGCCTCAACGGACAGTGCGCCTGCATCGGGTGCAAAAGGCAGCCAAGGCGCCTGTCCCGACCAGCCGTGAGGCGCTTGCTGGGTCCAAGGCAGCGGTGCTCGGCTGCCATCGCGTCCACCGGGATCGACGCGGGTCTGGGCGGTCACTTGGGTATCTTCCAATCCCAGTTCTTCGCCCTGATAGATGAATGGCGTGCCGCGCAGCGTCAGCAACATCACCGCCGCCGCCCGGGCCCGGCGCAATGAGCCGCCGTAGCGACTGCGATGACGACTGTTGTCATGATTGGACAGCACCCAGGTGGGCCAGGCCTGCAAGGGGCCGAGGTCGTTTTCCACTTCGCGGATGCACATGCGAAACACCACCGGATCCCAGGGCGCGTCCAGCGGCGGGAAGTTGAAGGACATGTGCAGCTCGTCACTGGCGCCGTAGTAGGCCGCCACCTGCGCCGTGGACCGGATGTTCACTTCGCCGATCAGCACCCGCTCGCCGGGGTAGCTGTCCACCAGGCGCCGCAGCCCGCGCAGCACTTCATGGCTGTAGGGCTGGTCATTGATCTTGACCATGGTTTCGCCGGCCATGCAGCGCGGGTCGTCGGCGAAGCTCTGGTCCTTGCCGACGCAATGCACCACGTCGACGCGAAACCCATCGACGCCGCGCTCGAGCCAGAAGTGCAACACCTGGTGCATGGCGGCGACGACTTCGGGGTTGTGCCAGTTGAGATCCGGTTGTTGCGGCAGGAAGAAATGCAGGTAGTACTGCTGGCTGGTCTCGTCCCAGGTCCAGGCGCTGCCACCATCGATCGAGGCCCGCCAATTGTTGGGCTGGTCCCGCCAGATGTACCAGTCACGCTTGGGGTTGTCGGGGCGGGAACGCGATTCGATGAACCATGGATGTTGGTCGGAGGTGTGGTTGGGCACGAAGTCGAGCAGCACCTTCAAGCCGCGTTCGTGGGCCTGGGCAATCAATGCATCCAGGTCCGCCAGGTTGCCGAACAGCGGGTCGACGTCGATGTAGTCGCAGATATCGTAGCCCGCGTCGCACATCGGCGAGCGGTAGACAGGCGACAACCACAACGCATCGATGCCCAGCCGTTGCAGATGGTCCAGGCGTGCAGTCAATCCGGGGAGATCGCCAATGCCATCGCCGTTGGCATCGGCAAAAGAGCGAGGATAAACCTGGTAGATCACAGCGTTCTTCCACCAGGGCGAATGGAAGGAGTTGGGCATGTCGCCTCCTCTGATCGCAGTGTTTGGTGGGCAAGACCGCGGCCCCGCCTGATGCCCCTGTTATCAGGGGACATCAGTTAAGAACCGGAAAAGGCGCCTGGGGTTCGTTTTTTTTGATGGGGGGTGAGTCAGCGGGAGATTGGTTGAATGTGCCGCCGCCATCGTCGGATCGCCGCCCGGAGCAAGCTCGCTCCCACAGGTCGTGCAAACGACACGAACCCTTGTGGGAGCGAGCTTGCTCGCGAAGACGGTGGGTCAGCTTGAGGAAGTTCCAGCAGCCCGCTCGACCATCGCAACGATGGTCACGAACAACTCCTGCTTGGCCTCGTCCGCGCTGATGTCCCCATTGGCCGCCGCATCGGACAACGCCTCCGCCGCCCCCAGCATCGCCCGCAGGCTCGCTTGGGAAAGACGCCCGTTCCCGGCGAACGGCTCCAGTACCGACCGGCATTTATCCAGGAAGATCCTTTCGTATTCCCGCTTGATGAGCTCCAGCTCCGGTGAACTGCTCAGGGCTGCGCTGACGCCGGGAATTTCCCTGCCCTGAAGCAGCACGCACTCGACGAAGGCATCGGCAATCACCTGCGAACGACTTTCCAGAATGGGCTCGCTGGCCTCGAGCGCTGCGTCCATCAGCGCCGTCTGGCGCGCATCGAAATCCTGGTACAGCGCAGCTAAAAGCCCTGATCGAGTGACGAAATGATCGTAGACGATCGGCTTGGTCACGCCAGCCTGTTCCGCGAGCCGGGCGAGCGTCAGTGCTTCGCTGCCCTCCTCGCGCACCAGCCGCCAGGCGACATCCAACAATTGCCGTTGGCGATCCGCGCGGGCCAGGCGTCGACGGGGCGCCGGGGAAGACGATGAATTTTCTTCGGTGCTTGACATGCTAACTTTACCAACCGTAACTTACTGTTCGTAACTTAACCAAGCATACTCGCTTGACGTTGTGTGATGCCAGAAGGAGATTCGCTATGCACGCGCTTATCGTTGTTGCCCACCATGACCCCCGCTCCCTGACCCATACGCTGGCCCAGGCCATCGGCGACGGGATCGTCCAGGCCAACCGCGCCAATACCTTCGAGATTGCCGACCTGGCCGCCGAAGGTTTCGATCCACGCTTTGGCCTCGCCGACCATGCCGTCCACCGCCGCGAGGCCATGCCACCCGCGGATGTGCTGGCTGAACAAGCGAGAATCGACCGGGCCGACGCGCTCGTGCTGGTTTACCCGATCTACTGGTGGTCGATGCCAGCGCTGCTCAAGGGTTGGATTGATCGAGTGTTTTCCAATGGTTGGGCATTTGATTACAAGCTCGCCGAGTCGTTTACCCAGAAGCTCCAGCGATTGCAGGTCCATCTCGTGGCGCTCGGAGGGGCCGATGCCGACAGTTTCCAACGTCATGGCTACGACCAGGCGATGATCACGCAGATCGACCACGGGATTTTCGATTACTGCGGTGCGCGGGTGGTGAGTTCCGAACGCTTGCTGGAATCGGAATCCCTCGATCCGAAAGCCCATTTGCAAGCCGCGCTTGCCCTCGGCCAGCGGCTGTTTCCGAGGGTCGAAGAAATCTCGCACGCGCAGGTCGACGCTGAGTGCGCCTGATCAGAGTGCACGCTGGCCAGCCGTGGACAACGCGACATCCCGTTGATAGATATCCGGGATGTACACGGCCTGCCCCTGGCTGTCCGCCTGCACCGTCCAGTAACCCAGCAGGATCGGCAGGGGCTTGGCCAGCCTGAATTCATGAGTCAGCTCGCTGGCCAGCAACGTATCGGTCCGGGTGCGCTCGGCAGGGGTCACCAACAGGTCCCGCAGGTGCATGACTTGTTCGATGCGCACGCAGCCCGAACTGAACGCCCGTGGGGCCTTGCTGAACAGTGCCTGGCTGGGTGTGTCATGCAGGTACACCGAGAACGGATTGGGAAAGCGGACCACCAATTTTCCGAGCGGGTTTTTCGCACCGGCATCCTGGCGCAGCATCAGGTCGCCAGGATGTTCCCAATCGATATTTTCCACCGCCAGCGGCAAGCCATCCCGATCTAGCACCTTGAGGTTATGCCGGGCGAGAAACTCCGGGTCGCGGCGAATCTCGGGCAGTTTGTCTTCACGCATGATCGTCGGCGGGATGGTCCACGTGGGGTTGAGCGTCAGGCGGGTGATGCGCGATTTGATCAACGGTGTCTGGCGTTCGGCACGACCTACCTGGGTGCGGGTTTGCCACACGGGCGCGCCGCCCTGGTAGACCGTCAGTTGCGCCGCCGCCACGTTGACCAGCACGCCGTCGGGCTCCAGGTCCTGGGCCAGCCAACGCATGCGTTCCAAGTTGATGCGCAACTGCTCGCGGCGCATGGCCGGGCTGATATTCAGTTCGGTGACGGTCCAGGGCCCGACGACCCCATCGGCTTGCAGCGAATGATGCAGCTGGAAGCTTTTCATCGCCTCCACGAGGCTCGGGCTGTAATGCTCGTCGGCATCGAGTGGCGGCACGCTGAGGTAGCCTTCGTTGAACAGGCGCCGGGCCAGCACGGGTACGCGGGCGTCGTGCTTGTCCGGTTGCAACAAGGGTCCGCTGGGCACCGATTGCCAGTCCGCCAGGGGCTGCTGTCGTTGTCTTGCGTAAAGTTCGCGCAAGTCGCGATAAAGCGCCAGGCTCGGCCGCGCCAACTCGAAAGCCTGCGCCGGGTCTTGCAGGCCCGCCACGGCGAAATGCAACACCATGGCCTGCCGGTCCGGCAACTGGGGATTGGCTTTCCAGATCGGCTCCAGGCGATTCTGTGGCAGATGGCCGAAACGCAAGTCATGCAGGGCTTGCAGGTAGCGTTGGCTGATGGCGATGTCGGTACAGGCCACGTTGATGTAACGGCCCTCGTCCGGCAGGTTGTAACGGGCCGGATCGAGTCCGTCATCGGCCAGTTGCTGTAGCTGGACCTGCAACGCCTGCAACCGCCCGTCGTCCGTCCAGATCGCCTGGCCTGCGTTTTGCTGGTAAAGCGCCTGCAGGCTCATCACCGTCGGAAAGTCGACGCCACCGGCCAATTCGGGGCAATTGACCGACAGTTGCGCCAGTGTGGTTTGCGCCTGGGCCGGATCGCCGTCCTCGGCCGTAGCGACCAATGGCGCAACGAGCAATAAAAGGCTCAGGTAACATGCGGACTTTTTGAACAACTGCTTTACTCCAATCCATGGCCGTCTCGTTGACGGTGAATTTTGCGACAGGTACGACCCGCCATCATGCAGACAAACAAAACCGGACGGGATGCCGCAAACGAACGCCACCGCAAGCTGCCTTCACCTGTATCGGCCTTCTTGCGCCGATTCTGCCTGGTCGTGACCGGCCTTGGCATCCTGTGCAGCCCGGTGCTGGCCGAAAAACTCAACGCCCAGCCGCTTTACAACAGCCTCGCCCACGCCGCGCCGGAACTCAATCCCCAAGCGCTGAAAAGTGCCCTGAGTGCGATGCAGTGCGCAGTTGCCAACGGTGCTCGACAGGCTCGCCATCTGGCGGTGATCGACTATTCGCAACCTTCGACGGCCCGGCGCTTGTGGATCTTCGACCTGCGCCAGAAAAAGCTGGTCCTGCGTGATCTCGTGGCCCACGGGCAGAAATCCGGGGAAAACTTCGCCACCCAGTTTTCCAACCGACTGGGCAGCTATCAATCGAGCCTGGGGCTGTTCCGCACCCAGGAAAGCTACCAGGGCACCCACGGCTACTCGCTGCGCATGGATGGCCTGGAACCCGGATTCAATGACCAGGCGCGCGACCGGGCGATCGTCATCCACGCCGCTGACTACGTGAATCCGCTCTGGAGCGTGCGCCAGGGGCGCATCGGCCGCAGCCAGGGCTGTCCCGCCGTGCGTCCGCAAGTGGCGCGGCAAGTGATAGACAAGCTCAAGGGCGGGCAATTCATGTTTTCCTGGTACCCGGACCCGGTGTGGCTCAAGCGCTCGCCCTATCTCAATTGCCAGCCGCAGCAGGTGGCGAGCATCCTCGCGACCAGCGGGGGCTAGCAGCCCTTTGTGGCGAGTGAGCAAGCTCCCTCGCCACAGGGATTGCAGTGCATGGGTTCGTGGTTAAAATGCCGGCCTTTCGAGTCGCTGGCGTTTTTATCTGATGAACCCTCAAGCCCTTCAAACATTGCAGAGCCATTTGCTGACGGCGCTGGAATCGGCGCCCGACGAAACCCGTCGCCTGTTCCATGGCCGCGGACGCTGCTGGCCGGGGCTGGAACAGATCACCGTCGACTGGCTGCAAGGCGTCGTGTTGGTCTCGCTGTTCAAGGAACCCGATCCAGCGCAACTGGAGGACCTGTTCGCCACGCTGCGCGCCCTCGCCGCCTCGCCCGCCTGGCAACACAGTGGTGCACACACCCTCGCGGTGCAACATCGGTACCTGCCCGACAGCCTGACCCAATGGTTGGTGGGCGAACCGATCGATGAATGGACCCTGGCCGAAGGCGGCCTGCGTTATCGGATCGACCTGGGCAAGAAGCAGAACAACGGCCTCTTTCTCGATATGCGCCATGGCCGCGACTGGGTGCGCGCCCACGCCCAAGGCAAGCGCGTGCTCAACCTGTTCGCCTATACCTGCGGCTTCTCGGTGGCGGCCATCGCCGGCGGTGCCCGCCACGTGGTCAACCTGGACATGTCCCGCGCAGCCCTGAGCCGTGGCCGCGACAATCATCGCCTGAACGGCCATGACCTGGGCCAAGTGAGCTTTCTGGGGCACGACCTGTTCAAATCCTGGGGCAAGGTGATCAACAGTGGGCCCTATGACCTGGTCATCATCGACCCGCCCACGTTCCAGAAAGGCAGCTTCCTGCTGACCAAGGATTATCAGCGGGTGCTGCGCCGCCTGCCGGAGCTGCTGACCGCTGCAGGTACGGTCCTGGCGTGTAGCAATGACCCGGCGACCGGTCCTGACTTCCTCATCGACGGCGTCATGCGTGAAGCGCCCGGCCTGATATTCGAAGAGCGACTGCCAAATCCTCCGGAATTTCCAGATACAGACCCCGCCTGTGGCTTGAAGGCCATGGTGTTCAAGCGTAAGGACCCGGCCATCGTCTGAAAACTGCGTGCCGGGATTACACATTTCCACTATTTGATGGATCTTGCTCGCGACTAGACTGTTTCACGTTGTCTGCAGCGTGAACCGGTCCGGTTGCACCTGCGGCAACCTCGAACCCGGACTGTTCAAGGATTGAAGAACCATGTCGCATTCACATTCCTCTGACCCGCGCCAGCGCTGGCGCGCATTGATCGTCTTGTGCCTGGGCGTGCTGATGATCGTGCTCGACGGTACGGTGGTGAACGTCGCCCTGCCCTCGATCAAGGACAACCTGCAATTCAACGACACCAACCTGGCCTGGGTCGTCAATGCCTACTTACTGACCTTTGGCGGCTTCCTGCTGCTCGGCGGTCGCCTCGGCGACCTCTATGGCCACCGCCGGCTGTTTACCCTGGGATTGGCGGCGTTCACCCTCGCGTCGCTGGCCTGCGGACTGGCGCCATCACAGTCATGGTTGATCACTGCCCGTGCGGTTCAAGGCCTCGGCGGTGCGGTGGTCACGGCGGTGGCCTTGTCGTTGATCATGGACTTGTTCACGGAGCCCGGTGAACGCGCGCGGGCGATGGGCGTGTACAGTTTCGTCTGTGCTGCGGGCGGCAGTATTGGTGTGCTGTTGGGTGGTTTGCTGACCGATCTGCTGAGTTGGCATTGGATCTTCCTGGTCAACCTGCCTGTCGGCCTGATCGTCCTGGCCCTGTCCCTCAAGTTGCTGCCCGCCGTGCGCGCCGAAGGCAGCGGACAACTGGATGTTGCCGGCGCGGTGACCGCCACCCTGTCGTTGATGATCGCCGTGTACGCCGTGGTCAACGGCAATGAGCGGGGCTGGACCTCCCTCCACACGCTGGGCCTGTTGGCAACCTCGGCCTTGTTGATGCTGGGCTTCATCCTGCTCGAACGCCGGATTGCGCATCCCTTGATCCCGATGAGCCTGTTTCGCCTGCATAACCTGCGCACCGCCAATCTGCTCGCCGTGCTCTGGGCCGCGTCCATGTTCGCCTGGTTTTTCCTGTCGGCGCTCTACCTGCAATTGGTGCTGGGCTATATGCCGATGCAAGTGGGATTGGCGTTCCTGCCAGCCAACGTGATCATGGCGATTTTTTCCCTGGGTCTGTCCGCGCGGCTGGTGATGCGCTACGGCACACGAACGCCGTTGGCGGCAGGCCTGCTGCTCGCCGCCATCGGCCTGGCACTGTTTGCACGGGCACCGCTGGACGGCCAGTTCGTCGGCGACGTTCTGCCGGGCATGTTGCTGCTGGGGTTGGGCGCGGGGATGGCGTTCAATCCGATGTTGCTCGCGGCGATGAGCGACGTGGAACCCAAGGATTCCGGCCTGGCATCAGGCGTCGTCAATACATCGTTCATGATGGGCGGCTCGGTGGGCCTGGCGGTGCTGGCAAGCATTGCCGCGTACCGGACCAAGACGGCCGCGTCCGATCTCGCGCCGCTGGTTGCGCTCAACGACGGATACCAGATGGCGTTTTTGATCGGCGCAGCGTTCGCGCTGACCGCAGCCGTACTGGCGGGCCTGCTGCTGCGAAGCACCACGACGGGACAGCAGGCGAAGGTCGACTCCGCAGCCCACCCTGCCCCTTGACGGCAGCGGGCGGCAACGGCGGGCATCAAGTGATGCCTGTCGTTGCTGCCGGTCCAGTCGAGTCTCAGGCGGCCATCCGCTCACACGCTTCGGCGCAGGACTGGCAGGCCTTGGCGCAATCCTGACAGTGGCCCGCTTCATGTTTCGCGCATTCTTCACCACAAGCCCGACAGATGCTCGCGCAGACGATACAAAGATCAGTCGCCACCCGACTGTCACGCTGCATCAGCGTTGCGGCGAGGCGGCACAGGTCGGCGCAGTCACGGTCCAGCTCGATGCAACGGGCCATCATCTGGACGTTTTCTTCTTGCAGGCAAGCGCTGGCGCAGGCCTCGCAGGTCATGGCGCAGGCGAGGCATTCGTCGATGCAGGCTTGATAACGGCTGTTCATGGCACTCTCCTCTTTTGAAGGTCGATTCAAAAAATGCATACCGCCTGTTCAAGGCAGGTATAAGCGTGCGACTCGGCCCATGAACCGGGGGTTTCAAAAGAAAAATTACATTTTCGTCAGCTGGACCGGCCTGCCGGTCTTCCTGCATCCCGGATCAGACCACCAGCGTCAACCACGCCGACACCAGCAGCAACACCGCCATGACGCGGTTGAACCGCCCCATCGCCACGGCGGAACGGCAGAACCTCGCGGCGCCGCGCCCCAGGTAGGCCCAGGCCGTCATGCAAGGAATGGATATCGCAAAGAACGCCAGGGACAGCCAGAGCACGCGTACGGTACGGTCCGCCTCGGCGCCGGCGAATACGCTGACCACCGCCAACGCCATCATCCAGGTCTTCGGGTTCACCAGTTGCAACCCGGCGGCACCCGCCAGGCCCAGCCGGGGGCCTTCCACCGGTTTGTCGGGGTCAATGGCCTCGGCGGGCGCGCTGAAAATCTGCCAGGCCATCCAGCTCAGCCAGGCGATGCCGGCCCAGGACAACACTGTCTGGATCGTCGCGTGCCGGGCCAGCACGTCCCCCAAGCCGGTGCCGACCACCAATACCAGCAACGCGGCGGCAGCACAGGCGCCGAGGATGATCGGCCAGGTGGTCGTCAGGCCAAAGCGAGAACTGTGGCTCAACACCAGGATATTGGTCGGGCCCGGGGTGATGGAGGCGACAAAGGCAAACAAGGCAAACGGCAGCAACTGGTCCATGGAGCAATTTCTCGGTGGATGATCGTAGGGCTGATCATCCCGATGCCGGCGTGGTCAGTCTGGAACAATTGAGCAGCGCTTGCGGTAGTCCGCCGGGCTCATGCGATAGGCGCGCTGGAACCAGCGGCCCAAGTGACTCTGGTCGGCGAAGCCGAGCATGGCCGCCACCGCCACGGCGCTTTCACCACGGGCCAGCAACCGCCGCGCCCGGGCCAGGCGCAGCTGGATCAGGTAGGCATGGGGCGCCAGGCCGAAAGCGGCCTTGAACGCGCGGCTCAGGCGAAAACGATCGACACCGGTGGCCCGCGCCAGGTCGTCGAGGCCGATGTCTTCGCTCAGGTGGCTATGCAGATAGTCGCGGGCCTGCTGCGCAACCAACGGCAGGCGCGGGTCGGGATTGATCCGTGCGCGCCAGTGCAAGTGTTGGGTGAGGTTCGCCAGCAGCGTGTCGAGGGCGGTCTGGCGGACGATCAGAATGTCTTGCTCGTGCAGGCTCTGGAAAGCCGTGGCGGTGGCGCTCGCCAGACGCGCGTCATCATTCAGGGTGGCGGCAAAGCCCAGCTGGGCATTGTCCGGCGCTTCATCGAACAAGGAGCGCAGCTCGCGCTCGAGCCAGTGCGGTTCGAGGTACAACGTGCGGTAGGTGAAACCATGTTCGTGGGGTGCGTTTCCGTCATGCAGTTCGCCGGGTTCGAGCAGGAACACTTTGCCCGGTGTGCTGTTGTGTTGCTGCCTTCGGCAATGGAACTGTTGCACGCCCTGCTCCGTCACGCCCACCAGGTAGGCATCGTGCCAATGCGGATCGTAGGCATGCCCCTCGAAATGCGCGCGCACGGTCTCGATGCCGGACGTGGCGTCCTGCTTGAGATCGATCCAGTTGCGCGCGGTCATGGGCTGTCTCGTTTATGTATCGGCTGGCTGAGATTAAACGACTTGGATGGGGTGGTCTGGAAGATTTGTGCAGTTTCACTCCGGCATTGTGTTCGCTCCCACAATGGATTGAGGTGCAGCCCCTCCTAGCCTTCAAGCATCCGGCGTAATCACCGGCAACACGGTCTCCACGGCCAACCGCGCCAGTTCCGCATCCTCTTCGGCCTTCACCCCGGAAACCCCGATGGCACCAATGCACTCGCCATCGTGGCGGATGGTCACGCCACCTTCGAGCATGCCTTGCAAGTGCGGGGCGCTCAGGAAAGCCAGGCGGCCGCCGTTGATCATGTCTTCGAAGGCCTTGCTGTCACGCCGGCCCATGGCGGCGGTGCGGGCTTTTTCGGTGGCGATGTAGGCCGATAAGGGCGAGGCACCGTCCAGGCGCAGCAGCCCCAAGGGATGCCCGCCATCGTCTACCACGCAGACCGATACGGCCCATTGGCGCTGGTGAGCCAGCTCCTTCGCCGCCACCAGCAACTGAGCAACATCCTGCTCGGTGAGTACCGCTTTGGTTTTCATGAATCACTCCGTGCTGTGCGATGAGTCCCGCCGACTAACGCCCGCGGGATCCAGGTCATTGCGATGATTATTCGCCGTAGATATCGAAATCGAAATATTTCTGGCGAATCCGGTCATAGGTGCCATTGGCGCGGATGGTTGCCAGGGCCTGGTTGAAACGGCTCGCCAGCGGATCGTTCTTGCGCACCGCAATGCCAATGCCCGTGCCGAAGTATTGTTCTTCGACGAAATTCGGGCCAACAAATTCAAAATCCTTGCCTTCCGGGCGCTTGAGCAAGCTTTCGTCGATCACCACCGAGCTGGCCATCGTCGCGTCCAGGCGGCCGCCCAGCAGGTCGAGGAAGATTTCGTTCTGCGAACCATAGCGGATTACTTCGGCGCCCGCCGGGGCAAATTTTTCGGTGACGTAACGATCAAAGTTGGTCGCCCGCTGCACGCCGATCCGCTTGCCCTTGAGCTGCGAGGGAATCTCGCTGATGCCGCTGCCCTTGCGAAACACCAGGCGGGCCGGGATGCGGTAGTAACGGTTGGTGAAGTCGACCGATTTCATGCGCTCCGGCGTGATCGACATGGAAGAAATCACCGCGTCGACCTTCTTCACCTTGAGTGCCGGGATCAAGCCGTCGAACTCCTGTTCTATCCAGTCGCAGCGTACCTTCATTTCGGCGCACAGGGCCTGGCCGATGTCGTAGTCAAAACCGACGATGGTGTTGTCCGGGGTTTTCGAGGCGAACGGTGGATAGGCCGCTTCGATGCCGATGCGCAACGAGTTTTCCGCGGCGTTCAGGTTGGCGCCGAACGCCAGCAACGAGACGAGGCCCAGCTTGAGTGCAATGCGTTTGATGTTCATTCATTAGCTCCGGATGCGGTGTTATTGAGTTCGGACGCTCGGCGAAAAGTCGTCCGTTATGGCAGCAGCAACGTGAACAAGCGCGGGCGACGGCTCTGGTGGTCGTCTTGCCCGGTAACGGCAGAACAGCGGTCCGGCGTGCTACACCGCTGCGGTGACGATGAGTTCCAGCAGGATCTGCGGGTCATCAAAGGCCACTTGCGCGGTAGCCCGCGCGGGGGTGTTCGCGGCGTCGACCCAGTCGCTCCACAGCGCGTTCATCGCGGCGAAATCGCCGCCCATGTCCTTCATCCAGATCTGCACGCTGAGCAGGCGACGTTTGTCCGTGCCCGACGCGGCGAGCAATTCATCGACCCGTTGCAGCACTTGGCGGGTCTGGCCCTGAATGTCCTGGCTGCAATCAGCGGCGACGATGCCGCTGAGCCAGGCCACGCCGTTGTGCACGACGCTGCGGCTCAGGCGCGGGTTGCTTTCGATACGTTGGATGGTCATGACAGTTCCTCCAGTGAGTGGCTTTCGCCGGCCAGTTGAGCCAGCGTGATCGGTTTGAGGGGCGGACGAATGCGGTAATAGCCCACCTCGGCGGGCGGCACGCGACGATGGGCGGCGATGATCTGGGTGACACTCAAGCCGCACTGGCGGCCCTGGCACGGACCCATGCCGCAACGGCCGAAGGCCTTGGTCTGGTTGGGCCCCAAACAGCCGAGGTCGACATAACGGCGGATATCGCCGGCGCTGACTTCTTCACAGCGACACACCATCACGTCATCGGCCGGCACGCAGCTCTGTGCCGGGGGACGATAAAGTGCGTCGATCAAAGGGCGCGCGGCACGGGCGCGACCCAAGGCTTTGTGAAACAGGCGCGTTCGGTTGCGCTGCCCGGCAATGGCAGAGGCGACGAGACGCCCTTCGAGCTGCGCAACCTGCGCGCCACCGATGGCGCCGCCGTCACCGGCGATATAAATGCCCGCGGCGCTGGTTTCGCCGACGCCATTGCGGCGTGGGACCCAGCACAGCTGCGACTCGCTCCAGTCATGTTCCAGGCGCAGTGAACGGCTGATCTGTGTATGAGGGACCACGCCCTGGTGCAATAAAATCAATTCGGCGGACACTTGGTGATGCTGCCCGCCACTGACGAAGCTCAAGGCATTGGCGCGATCATTACCCTCGATGCGCAGGTTACCGGCACCGCGAAAATGGCGGATGCCGGCACGCTTCAGTTCAACCAGCAGCCCCGCGCCCTTGAGCAAGTCGCGCCAACCTCGCATCGCACCTGGAATTGTGCGCCAGGCCTTGAACAGATCGCGTCCCTGGCTGGTATCGACGAGCGCCTCGACGGCAACTCCTGCCCGCAAGTACTGCACCGCCAGCAAATACAGTAACGGACCGCAACCTGCCAGGACCACGGGACCCGCCGGGACCATGGCCGCGCTCTTGAGCAAAATCTGCCCCGCGCCGGCGGTCATGACGCCGGGCAAGGTCCAGCCGGGGATCGGCATGGGCCGTTCCAAGGCGCCCGTAGCGATCAGCAGATCGCGCCCTTGCAGGATTCGCGCACGGCCTTCGACCAAGTAGTGAACCTCACGCTGCGGCGTGACTTGCCAGATTGCCGCGTTGGGCACGTAGCGGGCTCCGCATTGGCTGAAGTCGGCCGCCAACTTCGCTCCGGCGCTGTAATCGGCGCTCAGCACGGCACGGCTGCGGGCATCGGCTTGAAGTACCTGGCGATAGATCTGCCCGCCGGGGCTGGCCTGCTCATCCAGCACCGCCACCGACAATCCGTGGGCCCGGGCCTCGAGCGCCGCGCTCATGCCGGCCGGCCCGGCACCAATGATGATCAGGTCGATCGCGACGTTACTCATCGCTCACCTCCCCAACCGGCACCAAGGCGGCGGCGCCGCATTGCCGACGCACGCGCATGCCCGCACGCACGGGCACCAGGCAGGATTGGACGTTGGCCTGGCCATCCACCTGCACCAGGCATTCGAAGCACACGCCCATCATGCAATAGGGTGCGGCGGGCCTGCCGCTGATAGCGCTTTCGCGAGTGTGACGGATACCGCTGGCGAGCAAGGCCGCCGCCAGGGACACCTTGTCCGGCACGCTCAACGGCTGGCCTTCGAATTCGATCGATACGTTCTGCTGCGCGACGGCCAAAGACCGGAAAAGGCTGTCAGCCGACATGGTGCATCTCCATGGATGAAGTGAAGCGGTGCAGGCCGAATGGCTTCACGGCGGGGTCATCGAATTCACCGGCCATCCAAGGGGCCAGGCGCAGGGCATGAACGGCGGCCAACGTCACGCCGCTGTGGCAACTGACCACCGACAGCCCCGGGCAGCCCTGGGACATTTCGTAGATCGGAAACCCGTCGGCACTCATCACCCGCAATGCGCCCCAGGCCCGCACCAAATGCACGTCACCCAGCAGCGGAAAACACTGCACGGCGCGCCTGGCGATAACGGCCATGACCTGGCTACCGGTGCCGTCGTCGAAACCGGCCGATTCATGGGAATCGCCCAACTGCACCGTGCCTTCGTCGGTCTGGCGAACATAGGTGGTGGGGTAATGCAGGAAGGGCTTGAGGCGTTCGGTCACCAGGATCTGTCCGCGATTCGGCTGCACAGGCACATCCAATCCAACCTGCTCACCCAACGCGCGATTGCCAAGGCCGGCGGCCAGGACCACCTGGCGGGCCGACCAACGCTGATCGCCTGTCCTTAATTTGAAACCCGTGTCATTCGGTTCGATGGCGTCGACGTGGTAGCCGTTGATCAATCTGACACCACGCGACTTGCACGCCGCGTAGAGCGAACGCAACAGTTTCAGCGGGTTCACATGGCCGTCCATGGGCGAGAAGCAACCGCCCACCACGTCGGGCCCGATGCCCGGCAGGCGGCCGCGCAGTTGCGCCGAGTCCAGCAGCTCGTAGGGGTAGTCACCGTCAAGGGCCTCGCGCAGCCAGCCCAGGCGCGCGGCTTCCTCGGCCATTTCCGCGTCGCTCAGGCACAGCTGGAAACCGCCCTGCTGGCGCAGATGGATATCGATCCCGGTATCGGCTTGCAACGCTGCCGCGAAGCGTGGCCACAACGCCACCGATTCGCGGGTCCATTGCGCATAAGGGCTCATGCCGTAGCCCTTGCCCTGAACCCAAAGCAGGCCGAAGTTGCCCCGGGCGGCGCGGATGGCGTCGTCGCCCTCGTCGAGCACGCTTACCTGGCGTCCGAGCAAGGCCAGGCCATAAGCGATGGACATACCCACCAGGCCACCGCCTACGATGATCACATCAGTTTTTTGCATGGCTGCCCTGCACCGTATTTAGCCGCTGCGTTTCATTAGAAACGCTGATTTTTCGGCCTTTTGAATCGTCGAGGGAAATCCTAGGACGCTGCCAAGCTCATGAAAAATGCTTTATTTTGGATAGCTCATGTCTTTTTGTTATGGATAGGTAAGCCTATGAACCTTCGCCAGCTGGAAGCCTTTCGTGCAGTGATCCTGGGGCAGACGGTGACCCGCGCCGCCGAAATGCTGCACATCTCCCAGCCCGCCGCGACCCGGCTGATCGCCAGCCTGGAGGAAGACATCGGTTTCAGCCTGTTCGACCGCATCAAGGGGCGCCTGCAACCCACCGCCGAAGCCATGACGCTGTATCAGGAAGTGCAGCGTTCGCTGCTGGGCGTCGAGCGGATCGCGCGCACCGCCCAGGACATCCGCAATTTGAAGCGTGGTTCGTTGCACATCGCTTGCGCACCGGCCATGGGCTTGTCGTTCCTGCCCCGGGCCATCGCCGCGTTCATGGCCGAGCATGACCAGGTGCAGATCACCCTGATGGTGCAGTCATCGCGAGAAGTGGTGGACCTGGTGGTGGGCCAACGCTGTGACCTGGGCTTGATCGTCCTGCCCAACACCTACCCGAGCCCCCGCGCCGAAAGACTGCTGGCGACGCGGATGCTCTGCGCCCTGCCCGCCGGCCATCGCCTGGCGGAGCGCGCGACGATCGTCCCGGAAGACCTGCAAGGCGAGCCATTCATTTCCTACCCGCAATCCATTGGCTCTCGCCAGCACATCGACGCAATCTTTGCCGCCCATGGCGTGGAACGCGAGCTGCGGCTGGAAACGCAGCTCTCCCAGCCCATGTGCACCTTCGTCGAACAAGGCCTCGGCGTTGCTTTGGTGGACGCGATCAGCGCGGTTGAATACCGGGGCAATGGCATCGTCTTCCGCGCCTTCGAACCGGCGATTGAAATGGACTTCAGCATGCTGTTGCCGATCCAGGGACCGCTGTCGAAATTGCAGGCGAGCTTCTTGGCGCATATGCAGCGATTCATCGATGTGCAGGTGCCGGTGGCGTACCGCTTTTAGGTGGTCCAATGGATCCATTGAGAGCAACCAATCATCAGAAGACCCGCCAAAATCGTTGACAAGTAAATTAGTTAAGAGAGTTAATGGATCCACAGATAAAAACAAAACCAGCCTGGAGATCCGCTCATGTACCCCAAGAACACCTGGTACGTCGCCTGCACGCCTGATGAAATTGAGGAGAAGCCGCTGGGGCGGCAGATCTGTGGCGAGAAAATGGTTTTCTACCGAGGGCACGAAGGCAAAGTCGCGGCGGTCGAGGACTTCTGCCCGCACCGTGGTGCCCCGCTCTCGCTGGGTTATGTCGAAAACGGCAACCTGGTGTGTGGCTATCATGGCTTGGTGATGGGGGGTGACGGCAGGACTGTCGAGATGCCCGGCCAGCGGGTACGCGGTTTTCCCTGCAACAAGACTTTTGCGGTGCAGGAGCGCCATGGATTTATCTGGGTCTGGCCGGGTGAGCAGGCACTGGCCGACCCGGCGCTGATCCCGCATCTGGAATGGGCGGAAAGTGACGAATGGGCGTACGGCGGCGGCCTGTTCCACATTCACTGCGACTATCGCCTGATGATCGACAACCTGATGGACCTGACCCACGAAACCTACGTGCACGCGTCAAGCATCGGGCAAAAGGAAATCGATGAGGCGCCGCCAGTGACCACCGTCGAAGGCGACGAAGTGGTCACTGCCCGGCACATGGAAAACATCATGGCCCCGCCGTTCTGGCGCATGGCGCTGCGCGGCAACAACCTCGCCGATGATGTGCCGGTGGACCGCTGGCAAATCTGCCGCTTCACCCCGCCCAGCCATGTGCTGATCGAAGTCGGTGTGGCCCATGCCGGCAAAGGCGGTTATCACGCGGCGCCGCAGTTCAAGGCGTCGAGCATCGTGGTGGATTTCATCACCCCGGAAACCGAGACGTCCATCTGGTACTTCTGGGGCATGGCCCGGCATTTCCAGCCCCAGGACGAAGCGCTGACCGCCAGCATTCGCGAAGGCCAGGGCAAGATCTTCAGCGAAGACCTGGAAATGCTCGAACGCCAGCAGCGCAACTTGCTGGACCATCCGCAACGCAACCTGCTCAAGCTCAACATTGACGCCGGTGGCGTGCAATCGCGCCGGGTGCTGGAACGCTGGATCGCCCGGGAGCGGGAGCAAGAAGCGGCCCTGATCGCCAGCACGCGCCAGCCGCAACACGCGGAGCAACGGCCATGATCGAAGTCCAAGTCGCGGCGCGGCACGACGAAGCCCTGGACATCTGCAGCTACGAGCTGACACCTGTCGACGGCCAGGCACTCCCGGCCTTTACCGCCGGCGCCCATATCGATGTGCATTTGCCCGATGGGCTGATCCGTCAATATTCATTGTGCAATCACCCCGAGGAGCGACATCGCTACCTCATCGGCGTGCTCAAGGATCCCGCGTCACGGGGCGGCTCGCGCAGCCTGCATGAGCAGATCCGGCCGGGCATGCGCCTGCTCATCAGCGAACCGCGCAACCTGTTCACCCTCGCCGCCGAGGCGCGGCGCAGCCTGTTGTTCGCCGGCGGGATCGGCATCACGCCGATCCTGTGCATGGCCGAGCACCTGGCCCAGAGCGGTGCCGCATTTGCCCTGCATTATTGCGCCCGGTCCAGGGATCGCGCCGCTTTCGTCGAACGCTTGCAGCAATCGCCTTATGCCGACCGGGTTTTCCTGCACTTCGATGAAGACCCCGCCACGGCGCTGGATGCCGCTCGGGTCCTGGCGTCGCCCAGTGACGACCTGCACCTCTACGTGTGTGGCCCCGGCGGCTTCATGCAGCACATTCTCGACACCGCCAAGACCCAAGGCTGGCGGGAACCCAACCTGCATCGGGAATACTTCGCCGCCGCCCCGACCGACACCAGCGCCGATGGCCGATTTTCGGTGAAACTTGCACGCAGCGGCCAGGTTTTCGAGATACCGCCGGACAGGAGCGTGGTCCAGGTGTTGGAAAGTCATGGCGTCGAAATCCCGATCTCGTGCGAGCAAGGCGTCTGCGGCACCTGCCTGACCCGAGTGCTGGAAGGCGTGCCGGAGCATCGGGACATGTTCCTCACTGAAGCCGAGCAAGCCTGCAACGACCAGTTCACGCCGTGCTGTTCAAGGTCCAGGACGCCGTTGTTGGTGTTGGATCTCTGAGTCCGCAGCCCTCTACAAAACCCTGTGGGAGCGAGCTTGCTCGCGATAGCGGTGTGTCAGCAACGTCTTTATTGCTGAACCTCCGGCCATCGCGAGCAAGCTCGCTCCCACAGCTATTTGCGCCTCTAGTCAGGCCGCAGGATCACCTTCATCCGCTCATCCGCCAGCGTCGAGCCAAACACCTCGGCATAACGCAGGGTGGCGTTGGCATGCTCGCGCATGATCGCCTCGGCACGGGCGCCCTGGCGATTGACCAGCGCGTCGAACACCGAGTGATGCTGCATGTGGGCGTAGTTGAAACGACGGTACTCGCCGGCCATGTTCTGGCGATCGACCGCCAGGGCGGTGACGGAGGCGAATGGCAGGTGGTCGTTGCGCGCCAGGGCGTCGGCGATGGCCGGGTTGTGGCTGCCTTCGACGATCACTTGGTGAAAGCGCATATTGAGGTCGTGATAGACCTCCAGGTCCTCTTCGGTCACATGGCCTTTGGCGAACAGTTCGTCGCCTTGCACCAGGCACAGTTCGAGCGCGCGCCGAGCCTCGTCGGATAAACCGCGTTCGGCCGTCTGGCGGGCGGCTAACCCTTCAAGCACCCCACGCACCTCCACCGCTCCGGCAATCTCCTCGGCGCTGACAGAACGCACCTGGAAACCACGCCCGCCAAAACGCACCAGCAGCCCTTCCTGTTCCAAGGTACGAAACGCCATGCGCACCGGCATGCGCGAGACGCCGAACAATTGCGCCGTGGGGATTTCCATCAAGCGCTCGCCCGCCGCCAGTTCGCCTGAAGCGATCATTCGACGCAATGCGACCAGCACCGTTTGGCCGGGCTTACTCATTCAGGTGATATCCAGAGAAGAGAGAGCCGCCATAGTAAAAGGCCTGGAACGGGGTGTCACGGCGCTATATGAATCAGCAGAGGCACCTGTGGGAGCGGGCTTGCTCGCGAAAACGGTGTGTCAGTGAACATGGAAACGACTGAACCACCGCATTCGCGAGCAAGCCCGCTCCCACAAAAAGCGCTTTCAGCCGGTGGTGCCGGCGCGCAAGACGGTGGGGTCTTCTCCCCGATACAGCGCCTCGACCTTGGCCGCGCGCCATTGCAACACGGCGCGCTGGTTGATCGAGCCTTTGTCGGTGATTTCACCACGGTCGATGGAGGCCGGCTCGTCGAGCAGTGCGATCCATTCCACACGGCTGGCGTTGCCATTGGCATCACGGTTCAGCCGCTGCAACCAATCGGCAAACCATTGGCGCACCGGCGGGCTCGCCAGGACCTCGGCGTCGCTGGCGTCCGCGGCCAGGCCCGAGAGCCTGCGGCAGTCGTGCAGGCGCGGGAACACCAGCGCACCGAGGTGCGGACGATCCGGCGCCGTCACCACCAGGTCCTGGACGTAAGGCGTTCCCTCGAGCACCGCGCGGTTGCGCAACGGCCCGACGCTGACGAATACGCCGGAGGACAGTTTGAAATCCTCGGCGATGCGTCCGTCGAACATCAGCCCCAGTTGGGGATTAGCGGAATCGGCGAGTTTGATGGCATCGCCCGAGCAATAGAAGCCCGCGTCATCGAACACTTCGGCAGTCTGCTGCGGCGAACGCCAGTAGCCGGGCATGATGTGCGGCCCGCGGAAGCGTCCTTCGAACTTGCCATCCACCGGCACCAGCCGCACTTCGCAACCGGGCGCCGGCAGGCCGATGTAGCCAGCCATGGACAGCGGCCCGGTGGTGAAGGTGCAGGACGGCGATGCTTCAGTCATGCCCAGGCCGGCCATCATGCGGATCCGTTCGCCGCAATGTTGCTCGGCGACTTTGTCGAGTCGATCCCAGGTGCTTTGGGAAAGGCCTGCCGCGGCGAAGAAGAACAGGCTGATGCGCTTGAAAAAGCGTTCGCGCAACTCGGCGTCCTGTTCCAGGGCGCTGACCAGTTCTTCCCAGCCCTTGGGCACGGTCAGGTAGGCCGTCGGGGAAATTTCCTTGAGGTTGCGCAAGGTTTCAGCGAACCCTTGGACGGTGGGCTTGCCATCGTCCAGATAAAACGTGCCACCGTTGTACAGCACGATGCCGACGTTGTGGCTGCCGCCAAAGGTATGGTTCCACGGCAACCAGTCCACCAGCACCGGCGGTTCTTCGCCGAACACCGGGAAGGTTTGCAGCAACATCTGTTGATTGG
>Ga0307408_100000084_pt1 | contig 104461 bp, 87 predicted proteins | sample 322Cmetagenome_FD_202116 | JGI IMG/M metagenome (GOLD analysis project Ga0307408, IMG submission 202116) | Maize rhizosphere microbial communities from greenhouse at UC Davis, California, United States - 322HYB-C-3 | ecosystem: Host-associated > Plants > Roots > Rhizosphere > Soil | place... | reverse complement strand
CGGTAAATGAGGGCTCGGGTGATATCCAGGGTATCGAATTGTCCTACACACAATTCTACGATTCCCTGCCAGGCTTGTGGTCCGGTTTGGGCTTGCAACTTAACTACACCTATATCGATCAGCAAGATATTAATGACTCGGAAGGTATCGATGTTATTGAAGATATTCGTTTAGGTGTTGATGGCCTGCCATTGCCTCAGGATGGTCGCAATACTTTCCGTTCGTTTACGGATTTGCCACTGCCTTCCTATTCAGAAAATACCTTCAATATCACCGGTATGTACGAGTATGAAAGTATTTCGGCGCGTCTGGCCTACAACTGGCGTTCGGAATATTTGATTACCCGTCGCGACAGTGACTGGTTTGCTCCGGTATATGCTAAAGACACCGGTTATTTGGACGGTTCGGTTTTCTACACCCTCAATGAAAATATCAAAGTGGGTCTGGAAGTTTCTAACCTGTTAAATACTGAAACCAGAACCATGAATCAGTTGAATCAGGAAGGTGATAAAACCGATGGTTTGAACTTTGTCACTGACAGACGTTATGCGTTAAGTCTGCGCGCGCAATTCTAATCGGCGTAGGTTTGGTGAAAAATACGCGTCGCTACAGCGGCGCGTATTTTTTTCGGTGATATAGTTAGTTATCGCAGCTACGTTATATCGAGAAAAAAATGCAGCAAAACAAAACTCAGCAAGATGCGATGCAACAACAAGAGTTGCAAAAAAAAGGGTTGCAAAAAACGGTACAGTCCATTGTTATTGTGGGTGGTGGTACTGCAGGTTGGATGACCGCCGCTGCGTTGAGTCACTTTTTAAGTGCACAGCATTATCACATAACGCTTATCGAGTCCGATCAAATCGGCACTGTGGGTGTGGGCGAGGCTACGGTTCCGCACATCCGCTATTTTAATCAGACCTTGGGAATTGATGAAAATGAGTTTATTCGTCAAACCAATGCGACCTACAAATTAGGCATCGAATTTATTGATTGGGGAAAGCTGGGTGATGCCTATATTCACCCGTTTGGTATTTACGGCCGAACAGTTAACGATGTCAGTTTCCATCACTATTGGTTAAAGGCAAAACTCGCTGGCGATAGTCGGCCAATCGGCGATTATTCTCTGGCTGTGCAAGCGGCCTTACAGTCCAAATTTTCTTACCCCTCTGCTAACCCGGAATCACTGGCCTCCAAATACAGTTATGCATTTCATATTGATGCATCGCGTTACGCACAATTTTTACGTACCTATGCGGAGCAAAAAGGCATCACCCGGCGCGAAGGAAAAATTCAACAGGTAAATCAATGCACTGACTCGGGTTGCATCACCTCAGTCATATTGGATGATGGCTCCACCATTGACGGGGATTTGTTTGTCGACTGTTCCGGCTTTCGCGGCTTACTAATAGAGAAAACTTTACAGGTGGGTTACGACGATTGGAGCCAGTGGCTGCCCTGTGATCGCGCTATTGCTGTCCCCTCCGAAAAAATATCCCCGCCGCTGCCCTATACCAAAGCAACGGCCAAAACTGCCGGTTGGCAATGGCGAATTCCATTACAAAATAGAAATGGCAACGGCCAGGTTTATTGCAGCCACTATGTGACAGATGAACAGGTGGCTGAAAATTTATTGGCGAGTTTGGATGGCAAGCCTCTCGCTAATCTCAATCATATTCGTTTCACTACTGGGTGTAGAAAAAAGACCTGGTATAAAAACTGCGTTGCAGTAGGGCTATCCAGTGGATTTCTGGAGCCATTGGAGTCGACCAGTATTTATTTAATTCAAATGGCCATCACCAAACTGGTCGAATATTTCCCTCGCACTCAAAATGACATTACGTTAACGGAAGAATTTAATCGCGACATGCGTTTGGAGTATGAGCGTGTGCGCGATTTTCTGGTTTTGCATTACACCGCAACCACACGTGACGATACTGAGTTTTGGCGTTACATGCGCAATATGAAAAAGCCCGCCAGTCTGGATGAAAAAATCGCCCTTTTTGTTGAGCAGGGGCATGTGATGCAATACAAAAAAGGCATGTTTCTTGAACCTAGTTGGGTGGCGGTTTATCTGGGGCAGGGCATAGTTCCCACGGGCTATCACCCGGCCGTGGAGCGTTTAAGTAAAACCGAACTGGATTCGCACATGGCGAACCTGCGCGCAGAAATTAATAATTACTGCGCTGACATGCCGCCGCACTCCCTGGCGATAGAAAAACATACCAATGCAATGTCAAATGTGTGGCCGCCCGCTGCCTTGAGCCTGTACGAGGTGTTTTCATGAGTATGCAGCAGCCTCGAGTGTTTAGCCTTGTGATTGTGGGCAGTGGGGTAGAAGCTGCGGTCACTGCGGCAGTGCTCGCCAATGCGCTTGAAAACACAGCAGTTAAGATTACCGTGATTCAAACGGCGCAAGAAAGCGAAGTGGATCGCTGCGCGGCGTTATCGCCGTCCATACAGGTATTCAATAAAATTCTGGGTATTCACGAAGCTGATCTTGTGGCGGCAACAGCCGCTACATTTACGCTGGCCCAGCGTTATACCGGTCATCATAAATCTGCATATTTTTTTCCTTATGGTGAACATGGTTTTACGCTAAAGGGCATGAACTTTTTTTCCTATGCAGCGCACCTGCAATCTCTGGGTGACAATACTCCCTATGATCAATATTCACTAAGTGCTGTTGCGGCTTCACTCGGGCGCTTTCGGCATCCGGCAGCAGAAGCGAAATCCTTATATTCAACCTTGGCTTATGGATTAAATTTCTCTACGTCATTGTTTTCCCGTTACTTAACACAATATGCACAAAAAAAATCCGTTGAATTTATTGATGCAACCATTGAGCAATATGTGTTTTCTACGAACACAGGCAATATTGATAAAGTAATGCTGCAAATTAATGCGGCAGGTGAGAGCTACACACTCGGTCAGCAAGTAACACTGGAATGCGACTTAATAGTGGATTGTTCCGGTAAGCGCGCCGCGGTGATGGGGGATGCGTTAGCTGTCACTTGGCTTGAGACCCAGTCGCTTCCGATTGATCGCCGCATCGATGTTATGCAAGCTGGTACTCGCGGCGCGCCTGTGAATCAGCTGCAGTTTTTATCTTCAGGGTTGAGTCGCAGCGTATCCCTAAAAAATAATAATGCTATTTCTTATATTTATAACTCTGCTTTCATAACCGATGATCAGGCATTATCTGAGTTGTCAGCGCAGTATGAAATTGCGCGCCACTCACTCGAAAACAATAGTGCAGCAATCCAGTTAAAACCGGGAAGAAGAGCAAGTTTCTGGTATAAAAATTGTGTGGCTATCGGAGCCTCTGCAGGTGATTTGACCTCAACCTATATCGATCAATTGCATCTCACCCAAAGTGCCGCTTTGCGTTTGGCGACGCTGTTTCCTGCGTCACCTTCATTTGCGCATTTGTCGGCTGAGTACAATCGCCTTACGCATCTTGAATATGATCACGTGGAGGATTTCCATTCGCTTCATTTTCAGGTGCCGGGCATGCCGCTTACTGATTTTTGGTCAGTGCAGAAAAAGGCTGTTATTTCTGATCGACTCCAGCACCGTATCAGTTTATTTACATCAGCAGGACGAGTGCCTTTTTTTGAAGGTGAAACACTGGCTGAATCCGCATGGTTGTCGTTTATGGTGGGCTTGTTCGGCTGGCCGAAAGATTACAGCTGTTTAATCGAGCAAAATGATTCTGTGTGGATTAAAGAGCAGCTGCAGAAAATGCAGAACATGATGTACCAAGCAGCGCAGGCAATGCCAGATCACAATACTTATCTGGCGCAATATCTCGCCAGCAACGCGCCATAATCCCGCTAAGTTTTACAGGATTTTTTTATGAACGATAATGCCAAGCGTAGAATTAAAAAGATAATCATAGTGGGCGGTGGAACGGCGGGTTGGATGACGGCTGCAGCCTTTTCAAAAGTGTTAGGTACAAATTGCTACGATATAGTGTTAATTGAATCTGACGATATTGGAACTGTTGGTGTAGGTGAGGCAACGATTCCATTGATTACATCCTTTAACCAAGTTCTGGGTTTGGATGAAAGTCAGTTTATGAAAAAAACCCAGGCGACATTTAAGTTGGGCATTGAGTTTGTTAACTGGGGAAACATTGGCGACCGCTATATTCACCCATTTGGTGTTTATGGCAAAGGCATTGGCTCACTGGCTTTTTATAATTTTTTGCTTAAACAGCAAAAAATTAAGCCGGATACTGATGTGGGTGATTATTCAATTAATATCCAGGCGGCGCGCCATAACAAATTTATGCGTGCACCCAACTTACCAAACTCCCCGCTTGCTGATATTCGTTACGCCTATCACTTTGATGCAGGGCTTTATGCGCTTTATCTGCGTAATTACGCTGAGCAGCAAGGTGCTATTCGTGTTCAAGGCGAGATAACAAATGTAAGCCTTGATGATGATTCCGGTTGCATAACGTCAGTTACCTTAAAAGACGGACAGACGCACAGCGCCGATTTTTTTATTGATTGCAGTGGCTTTCGCGGTTTGTTAATTGAGCAGGCATTAAAAACAGGTTATGAGGATTGGAGCCATTTACTGTTGTCGGATACTGCGGTCACAGTCCCTTCGGAAGTTATTCATCCGTTACCCTCTTTTACTCGTTCGACTGCACATTCTGCTGGTTGGCAATGGTGTATTCCGCTGCAGCACCGCACGGGCAATGGGCATGTTTTTTCCAGCCGTTTTATGTCGGAAGATGAAGCGACCAGTTTACTGTTGCAACATTTACCCACACCTGCGCTTGCAGGGCCAAGAACAGTAAAATTCAAAACGGGTATCCGGCGAAAACTGTGGAATAAAAACTGTGTCGCCATTGGTTTGTCCAGCGGTTTTATCGAGCCGTTGGAATCCACCAGTATTCATCTGATTCACAGTGCAATTCATAAATTGCTAACGTTTTTTCCTACCGGTGCTTTGTCGCAAGTGGATATCGATAAATACAATGATGTTATGCGGACTGATATAGAGTTTATTCGCGATTTTATTCTGCTGCATTACAAGGCAACGTCCCGCACTGACTCCGCTTTTTGGAATCACTGCAGAACTATGGATGTGCCCGATGGCCTGCGGAAAAAAATGGAGCTTTATATCAAGAGTGGCCGCCTTTACCGGGATAACAATGAGTTATTTACCGAAGATAGCTGGTTTGCAGTGATGGACGGGCAGGGTGTGAAGGTGGAGGATTATCATCCACTGGTTGATTCAGTTGAACAGGTTAAATTCGATGCAATGCTTGGTGATATTGCGCGAGCGATTCGCGAATCTACCGATGTTATACCTTCCCATGCTGAATATATTGCGCGTTACTGTAAGGCGTAATCTGCAGGTAATCAAAACGATAGGGCAGTGTGATGGTAATCGATGAATATCGCGATATAAACCGCGAATTATTTTTTAATGACATTATTCCTCGCTACAGGCCCTGTGTGTTCAGAGGGCTATGTTCGGCGTGGCCTTTGGTAAAAAAGGGCAGGGAATCGTCACATGGTTTTGCGCAGTATTTGTTGGAAAGCAGTGCCGGCCACCATGCTGATGCGGTTGACATTTTTTATGCGCCGCCCGGAGCGGATGGACGCATGCACTACAATGATGCCATGAATGGTTTTAACTTTAATAAACTTAAAGTTCCATTTTCTCATTGTCTGGAGCGATTGCTGTTGGCCCAGCGCGAAAATCCATCGCCGTTAATTTATATGGGCTCCACACCCACAGAGGATTTATTGCCGCGTTTAAAACACGAAAACCCAATGACATTGTTGGGGAATAGTATTAAACCGCGCCTGTGGTTGGGCGGAAAAACCCTGGTGCAGCCGCATTATGATGTGTCGGATAATATTGCGGTGGTGGTTGCAGGTCGCAGGAGATTCACCCTATTTCCTCCCGATCAAATCGGCAACTTATACGTTGGGCCGATTGATGTTACTCCCGCCGGCCAGCCCATGAGTTTGGTTCCCATCAACAATCCTGATCTGCAAAAATTTCCGCGCTATGCCGATGCACAGAAAAATAAATTAGTGGTCGAACTTGAACCTGGCGACGCTATTTTTATTCCCTCGTTGTGGTGGCATGGTGTTGAGGGGTTGGAATCTTTTAATGGTTTGGTCAACTACTGGTGGAAATCATCAGCGTTAGCGAATGACGATCCCTATGCCGCACTTATTCACGGCGTGCTCACGATTAGTTCGCTACCTGAGCCTGAGCGCCGTGCATGGAAAGTTTTTTTTGATCATTACGTATTTCAGGAAGCTGGCCACCCGCTTGATCATTTACCCGAGTCGGCGCGTGGTGTTTTATCTACAATGACACCGGAATTACAACAAATTATTCGCAGCTATTTGTATGCGCGAATGGGAATTAAGTAGCTGCTATTTCTGTTGTGTATGAGGTATTTTTTTTCACCCATCGTTCGACTTTTGGTTTTGCGCAAAGTCATCATTGTCGCGCTAAAAAGCAGCTGCTACTGTTGATGTGAGTTTATTTTTCTGTGAGAAGTTTCATGCAAAGCAATAACAACAGATTGATATCCTTAGTGCGTGTTATCAACCTCATGATGCTGATGATTTTTTTTGTGGTGCTCTGGCGTCTCTAGCCAATCAATTGTTGTTGTTTCCCGTGACTTGCCAGACTCTGTTCTGGCTTTTTTATAACTGGGTGTTCGTTTTCCTGTGCAATGCTGTGCGGCGCTGAAAACAGCAATGCGTAAGGATTGGTTAAGTCGATTTGCGCCAGCTGGCAGCGCATCCAAAAAGGCTTACACTGCGTAAATCAAGCGAAACCATACATTGTTAATTGGTAGCACCCACCACGAGGATTCATCTGTGAACAGTTTGATAAAGCCTATCATCGCCCTTGCTGCTTTAGGTTTGGCACAGCTAGCCAGCGCTGCGTGCCCTGAGTATATGCAGGGGGAGTACCGCAAGTTGCACTCCAAAGACATGATCAATATCTGTGAGTTAATGGAAAATAAAACCGTGCTGGTAGTGAATACCGCCAGCCACTGTGGTTTCACCTCCCAGTTCAAAGGTCTGGAAGCCCTACATAAAAAGTATCAGGACAAAGGTTTGGTGGTGGTTGGTTTTGCCAGCGATGACTTTAAACAGGAAGACGCCAGTGAAGAGAAAGCGGCGGAAATCTGCTACCTGAATTACGGTGTGACCTTCACCATGCTCTCACCTACACCTGTCACGGGTGATAAGGCCAACACCCTATTCAAGGCGCTGGCTGCACAAAGCGAACAACCCAAGTGGAACTTCAATAAGTATCTGTTAGGTAAAGATGGCAAGGTCATTGAGCATTTTGGCAGTATGACCAAGCCCGAATCGACGAAGCTGACCAGAGCAATTGAGAAGCACTTGTGATCTAGCTTATCAATAGCAGCACGCCAAGCGTGCTGCTGTTTTTCGGTAACCGGTTACTTTATTACCCATCAGTTGAGCCTTCTACCTGATTACCCTTCCTTCTCGTCCCCCCTTCTCTTTCAGGTATCCAAAAAACATAACATTATGATTTTTAATGGATATTTCTTTTTTTACTAACGAAGGTTTCATTTTTTCCATTTTCTATTTTCAGAAGCAGCAAAAAATATAGAGTTTTTCCACTTAAAATAATTGTAAACGATTACATTTTTATGCAAGATATTCCCGAAATGAGGAAGGTAAACCTCATTGATACGATAAAAATTTACAGAGCAGGTGATCCTAACGCTTGCCTTACCACAGACCCATCGCCACCTGAAACCAATGCAGACCTAAGGTCGTTCAACATCATTTGTTGGGTGTTTTCTTATCGTTTTTGTGTGTTTCGGTATTGCGGTTTAATACTACGAGGGGTAGTTCATGAGTTATCCACAGTTTAGAAAGACTCTTTTATCATCGTTTGTGGCCGCTGTTTCAGTTGCCACATTGGGTTCTCCTGCTTTTGCTCAAAATGAATCCGATGAGCAAGGAATGATTGAAGAGATTGTTGTCACAGGAATCCGCGGCTCTCAAAAAGCGGCAGTAGATGTAAAGCGTAACTCGGCAGTAATTGTTGACTCAATTGTGGCGGAAGATATAGGTAAATTGCCGGATGTGACTATTGCTGACTCATTGCAGCGTGTAACCGGTGTGCAAATCCAGCGTACGGCAGGTGAGGGTTCTAGTTTGAACGTGCGTGGTATGCCGCAAGTTTTGACCACCCTTAACGGCGAGTCTTTTCTGAGTCCTTGGTCGATTACTGGTGTTGGCGCTAACTATTCTGATATCCCGGCATCAATGATTTCTGGAGTTGATGTCATCAAATCACAATCAGCCTCGACTACGGCGGGCGGGATTTCCGGTGTAGTTGATTTGAAAACCCGTCGTGCTTTGGATATGGACGAAGGTTGGACGGCGACGGCGGCAATCGAGGGTTCTGAGGGCTCTATTACTAAAGACACCAACCATGATTTTAATGGTTTTGTGGGTTGGAATAATGGTGATATGGGCTTCACGTTTGGCGCATTTAGCTCTTTGACCAACGCGGCTAACTATCAAATGTATGAAGATTCACGCTTGGGTTTTGTTAACTCTGGTGGTGACCCCTATGATCTAAATGATGATGGTAATACCACAACTGATCGATACTTGGTACATGGTGGTTATGGTGTAAAAGCTTATGTAATGGAGCGTGAGCGGGAAGGTTTTGCTGCGTCATTCCAATCCAATCTGAGCGATGCCCTGACTTTCACAGGTGAAGTTTTTTACACCAAAATGGATCAGTATGATCGCGGTGTAGAAACGCAATTTAACGGTAGTCGCGACTCTAACTACGATGTGCTTCGCCCCGGCACGGTGACCCAGAAAGAGGCGGTGGTTCCAGGCAGTGGCAGCACGCCTGATCGTGTTATTAACTCAGTTCAAGTTGCCGTAGTAGAGGCGCCGGATTTTCAGGCGACGACCAAAAGCAAACAAAATCATACCGATGCCATTAATACGAATTTCGAGCTGGCTTTTGATTCCGGTGATGCGTTTACAGGAACGATTCGTTACGTACACTCCGAAGCCAATAAAACCTTTGAAGAGGCAACGTTTCAGCAGGGTACTCCTGTTTGGTACTGGGTGGACGCTGACGGAGATGGACAGGATGATCCGGTTGACCCCTTTCTCGTAACCGTGGATTACACGAAAGAGTATCCAACATTTGCTTACGCCGATGATCTTTCCAGTGCCGACCGTTTAAACCTGTTTCAGGCGTTTGCTATAGGGCAAAAAGACGAAGCTACCATGGATGTGTTGCGTGGCGATGGCTCATATGAATTCGAATTCTCCGGCTTTAAATCGGTTGATTTTGGTTTGCGTCTGGATCGTCGCGATGTCGAAACCACAAAATATGATTATTTGACCCCAACTGGCCGTTACTCCACATGGGCTGATCCTAACGTTCCCACTGATTTATGGTTCCAGCCTTTGCCTGGTGATTATGTGTGGCAGCGTTATCCGGATTGGTATGACTTCAAAGGCAACGCCGATATTGGCCTGGCGCCGTTTGATGATTTGAGATCGCAATTGATCTCTTACACTGACTTTGGCCCCTTCCAGGGGTTTGAGACGGGGGTTGCTGCCCTTGATCCCAAATCACTGGATGATGTAAATGGCTTTATGAACTCCATTTATCCCGGTGCAACCAAGTTTGCTGATCCAGCCAAGGCTTATTCGGTGGTAGAGGAAACTGCATCAGCTTACCTCCAGGGCAACTTTGAGAGTGACGCTGGTCTATTTGGTATTCCCTACTCGGGTAATCTTGGCGTGCGGGTTGTGCAAACCGAGCGCGAAGTGGTCAACAGTACTTATGCCGCAAGTGCAGTACCGGCAGAAGGCACCTATTACGGTGGCGGTGCTGATGCTGCATTAGGTAAGCCGCCGCAAGGTTGGCAGGTAATGTTTAAGTCGCTGGGCACCAAAACGACTGAGGCATCATTCACTGATGTGCTCCCTGCTGCAAACATCAGTTTCTTCCCTGCAGATGATGTAATTGTACGTTTTGGCTACAACAAAACCATGAGTCGCAACGATTTGGTTAATGTGGGCGAAGACGAAACCCTGTGGTATCAGGAATACAAGGTCTATACCCCCGATGGTGATCGTGAAGATGCGGAGGGTAAATACAAAGTGGTCAATAGCCCTGGTGGCGGCAACGATCAAGGTAATCCCAACGTTAAACCTTGGCGCGCGGATAACTGGAATGCCTCCACCGAATGGTACTTCAGCGAGGGTGGTATTCTTGGGTTGGGTGTGTTCTTAATCCAGGTAGATACCGCTACCGAAACTCTGCAGGAGGCACGTGCATATCCTGATTCGGATGGTGTTGTGCGCCGTACAGCTAACGTTTGGACTACCCAAAACGTGACCGGCTCTGACTTGAAGGGTTTTGAGATCGGCTATAAACAAGCGTTCGACTTCCTTCCTGGGTTGTTGAGTAAAACCGGTATGGAGTTTAACTATACCTTCTCGGATAGTGATTCCGGTGATGAAGATTTGGAGGGTAGCAGCTTCCCGCTACAGTCCAACTCAAAGCATCAGTACAATGCCATCCTATGGTTCCAAGGAGACAAGCTTAGTTCGCGTATCGCCTACAATTGGCGCAGCGAGATCTATCAGGGGCGCGTTGGTTTGAATACTAATGAAGCGGCCATAAGTTTGGGTAATTGGACCGAAGCGGCCGGTTATTTGGATGCTTCCATTAATTACGATCTAGTCGAAAATGTAACCCTTTATTTGCAAGGGACTAACCTGACAGAGACTAACTATCGCAATTATGCTCAATTTGAAGATCAATTCCACTCGTTATCCGTTCAGGAGCGTCGTGTAGCTCTTGGTGTGCGCGTGCGTTTGTAATTCCTCTATTCCGGCACACTATCCCTTTTGTCTAAATTAGATGGTGAGCGGTTGGATTGCCGGAGTTGGGAGGCTTAATCGCCCGGGGCTGTCATGGTCTCGGGCGTTTTTATATCATCCCTTGGTTTTTACTATTTTTCCCTATCCGTTGCCGTCCTTCGCAATTCCCATGAAGGTTAGCGCCTTCTTATAAAAGTTATTCTTTTGTTCAAAGCTGTAACCCACCAGTTATCATCAAGGCCCATTTCCGATAAGTATCTTTATGCGACAAGGAAAAACTGTATTTACCTCGTTACCAATTACGTCATTCAGTGCGCAATAGATTGTCGAGTGAAATTACAAGCCATGGGAAATTGAGCTGGGGTTTCGCGATATTAAAAGTTCATTTCAAAACAATGCGATGGGCTTACGTAGCGAGAAGGTAGCGCTGGTTTATCGGGAGTTGTGGAGGGGGGGTTGTTGGGTTGCAACCTCATTAGGGGGGGGCGGCTATGTGGCTGTTGCGCATAAAAAGTGTCTGCGGGTCTGAGTTTTAAATTTGCCTATCAGTATATTGCCACGCAATTAATTGTGATGGGAGGTGCTCTGTCACCGCGAAATACCTTCGGATGATTATTGGAACTGCTTGGTAATACACTGAGCTGGTTATAAAAAAACGTCCGAGGCCATCACGACCTCGGGCGGTTAAGATTTTTCCAAAACCTTGGTTAATCACAATGCTGCTCCGCTTAAGGGAATAGCATTGCGAGGTCATCAGGGCTTTTTGAAAAAACTAATTAATGGCTAGCTTTTAATTGATGGTAGTTGTGTAACTTCTTGTACTTCCAATTACCCCAGACTTTGTGGGAACTTCGACAACAACTTTGAACGAACCTGATGCTGCGAGGGCTGAATCCCCTTTAATTGATACTGTAAAAGTTGTTGGGGTTGTTCTATTGGTGGCAATCTCTACTGGATCCGGGTTAATTGAAACGGTAGCGTTATCTACATCAGCATCATCGATAGTAACAGTTGTTCCCGCTGGCATACTGTTACCCTTAGAGTCTCGCAGTGTGATACTTATCAGCTGGGTTTCACCAAGAGCAACGGCAATATTGCCTGGCTGTCCAACTAGCAGGCCATCAATATTGGTGTCAGCTATACCTGTTGACATAACCAAAACAATATCTTGGCGTACGCTAACTGTGTTGCGTGTACATACATTTGGTGCGGCACCTGTGCGACAAAGGATTCCATTATAAATGCCGTTGCCTTCGTTGCGTATGCCGTCTTGGCCCAAGCTCCCGTTGGCATCATAAACATCTATAAAGACCTCTTTGCCAATATCGTACTCACCAATGATACCGCCGAGTGCTGCTGGATGGCTGTCGACATAAGCCTCTCCAAGGTCATCGCAAGCATCACTGTCTTTTAATAGTGAGGGGGTTGGTGCATTGTTTTTACAAATACTGCTGCCAGCTGCAAAGGTGTCGGTCAAGTCATATAAGCCATTGCCGTTTGTGTCTATGAAGCTTTCATTGCCTAGTGCAGTGGCAAGTATGGTTACCCTACCGTCTGCTGGAGGATTTTGTGTGAACCAAGTTACGGTACAGGTACTCAGTAGGTTAGTTTCGCATGAGCTTTCGATCAGTCCATTGGAGGCGGTAAAGCTCACCGTAGTGCCTTCTTGTACGGGGTTGTTGAATGCATCTGCCATTCTGACCGTTACATCTACTTCATAGCCGTCTACATAGGCTGGCGGATTATATTCAGACGCCGCCATGGATATGCTGTCTTGATCAGGGATGCCAGTTGAAATAACCAAACGACTGGATTGGGTTGAAATAGTTTGCGCACTGTCATTTTCTGCAGTGGCGGTAACCCGCACTGAGGTTGCGATAGAGCCTGCCTGGACGCGTGCAGTTACCTCGCCAGCGGCATTACTGGTTGTTTCTATCGATTGAACACAGTTGGCGCCGTCAATGATGCATACACCACCAATGGTGCTATTCAGTGTAAGTGTCACTGGAATATTTGTGACAGGATTACCATTGCTGTCGTTTACGACAAAACGCACTTCTGAGATCTCCGGGCGCTCTGCACTGCCAGCACCTTGGAGACTGATTTGAGAGGGTTCGGCACTATCAAAGACGATATTTTGTGCAGAGCTATCAATCTCAGGTATTGCAAGAGTGGTTGTGGCGGTATTGCCGATCAAGCTCGGCAAGCTCGATGTTGCAATAACCTCGTCGCTGCCGGTACATGTTCCTGCATTGTATGTAATCGTTGCTCTGCCAATTGTTGTTACAGCTGTGTTGGTTACGTTGTTTGCCGAGTCGGTAAAGCTTGCCTTACCTTCTGATACACAATTGGAAGAGAAGGTAACAGCGGCATTGCCTGTCGTCAGGGTTCCTTCTAAATCCACCAAATTGACGGAAAGGGAAGTGCTTCCTCCAGGAGCTAAAACCGGGTTTCCTGTCCCTATTTCTATCTCGCCCCCAATGAAGTTTTCTCCTAAGCCACGGCCTATATATTTTGCGGTAGTGTTATCCAAGGGTTTCGGTACAAGGCTAGTTTGGAAGGAAGTTTCCAGGTAAGGAGATTTTACCGCAATGCTGAATGCACCGGATGGACGCTCGGTTTTACTGGCCTTGAGCGTCACAGTAAATGCTGTCGGGCTGCGAGTGTTTGCCACGCCGCCGCTAGGCATACTGTGATTTATGGTTACATCGCTTGCGGTGTTGGTAATTAAAGAAATCGTAGTGCCAAGCGGCATTGAATTGCCGTGGATATCAGCCAAGGTAACGTTGAAGGAATAAGTTTCATTGGCGCCCATTTCAATGCTGGCTGGCTGGCCAATCAACAAACCATTTTCGCTGTAGGGCATATCGCTGGACATGACCAGCACGATGTCTTGTCGAATGTTGACGGGGTCTTTTGTGCAGCCTTCACCGGGAATGCTACAAAGTACACCGTTGTAAATACCGTTCTCAATATCATGAGTACGATCTAAATCAAAGTCAGTGAATTCTTCAGTGTTGTCGCGAACGCCGTTTTCGTTTTTGTCGAGATAGGCTTCGGCCAAGTCATCACATGGAGCGTCATCACCATTTGACGATGCAGTAGATACCGGTACATTGGGATCGCAGTTGCCGTTGGAACCTGGAGTATTAAATGTAGTGAATACATCTATTTCAGGTGAGTAAAGACCGTCACCGTCAGTATCAACAAAGCTTTCATTGCCTACTGTGGTGGCGAGAATAGTTACTCTGCCATTGCTAGGGCGAGTATCCTGACTTTCCCATTTCACAGTACATACGCCATTAAGGGTGGTGCAATTTGGCGCTATCACGCCACCTTCTGTGGTGAATTGCACGGAGGTTCCATTCGGTGGTGGGTTGTTAAACGCATCGGCAAGTCGAATAGTTATATCTACCTCTTCGCCATCATGATTCCAACCTGGTGGGTTAAAGCGCGAGGCTGAAATAGACATGCTGTTTTGATCAGGCATGCCGGTGCCTATAGAAAGCTTATTGGAGCGCGCGCTAACACCTGATTCAGGCTCAGTGGCAATAATCTCAACTGCTGTAGGAATTGTGCCTGCTTGAACAACGGTTGATGCATGGCCTGTGCTGTCTGTAGTCGCTGAAGCTGCGGTAAGGGCAATTCCACCCACCTGGGTGCTCAGGGCAAAATTGAGGGGAATATTTTTGATTGGTGCCCCTGTGCTACCGAGAACCAGGAAGCGCACGGCAGAAGTTTGGGCTCCACCGCTATCTTTCAGGAATATCTTGTCTGGAGTTGCATCAACAAACCGGATGGATTGAACTGTGTCTTGCGCAACAGTAACTGTTACCCGTGCAACTTTGGCCGTGTTGTCGATAATCGCGGATGCCGTTATTTCATCGGCACCAACGCAGCCTTTTGCGGTGTAAATAATGCTGGCTTGGCCTATTGCTGTAGAGGTTTTATTGGTTGCTGTTCCTCCTACAGTTAAGGTCGCTTCACCTGCCGCATAACAGCGTGAGTTAAATGTGACTTCAATCGGTGCGGTAACCAGCGTGTTGGTGCTGCTGACGATATTTACTGACAGAGTTGTAGCTGCGCCCGCCGCTAACTCTTCAGTAGTATGGCTGACCGCTATTTGCCCTGAGACAAAGTTGTCTCCATCCCCACGACCTATATCGGCAGGTGAAGTTGTATCAATACTGCTTGCTGCTCCTGAGCTTGGCTGTGTTGCGGCGCTAGAGCTTGCCGCTGATGAGCTTGGCCTGGGATCTAATGGTGAACTGCCGCCGCCACCACAGGCGGAAAGTAACAGGCTTAGAAACGCTGCACTGACAATCGTCGTTGTTTTTAGGGTTCGCATGGTGTCTTCCTAGGTTACCGGCCGCGCTGGATTGCAGTTCAGGCGGAAGCAGGTAGTGAATTCAATGATATAAATGGCATAAACAATCAGCGCTAAGCTCTTGAGCTTATTGGTACTTATCGCCACAGCTTACGTTAGCGTATATCCCTATAATGATAAAGTCCCGCGTGTTCAAAAAATGCGCTGGCTGGCGCATATATCCTGATATTTGTGCGTTTCTTAGCATTTTGCCGGCTGCATCGAGTTGACACGCGATCATTTTGTACGCTCTGCCTTTTTATTTCTGTGTGTTGGTCGCACAAGGCTTATAATCGCGCCACTTTATTTTGCCTGATGAGCGCTATCATGAATTTGCCAGTTCTAATTTTAAAACCCCAAGCCGATCGTCGACTGAAGCTGGGGCATTTGTGGATTTATAGCAACGAAGTGGATGTTGATAAATCGCCGCTCAAAACTTTTGCTATGGGGCAGCAAGCACTGGTAACGACACAGGGCGGCAAGGCTCTGGGAATTGCATTGATTAACCCCAATGGTTTGATTTGCGGCCGCCTGGTGAGTCGCGATGAGAAATACCCGCTTAATAAATCCCTGTTAGTGCATCGCATCAAGCAGTCGCTGGCGTTGCGCGAGATGGCATTTCCCGAGCCCTATTACCGGTTGATTTACGGTGATGCCGATCTACTTCCGGGTTTGGTAGTGGATCGTTTTGGCGATTATCTGGTGGTGCAGATTGCCAGTGCGGGCATGGAGCTGGTGAAGGATGAGATTGTTGAAGCGCTGGTACAGGTGCTCAAGCCAAAGGGTGTGTTGCTGAGCAATGAGCACAGTGCGCGCGGTTTGGAGGGGTTGTCTGAATACACCGAGGTGGCCTACGGTGAGGTGCCTGAGTCGGTGGAATTGATTGAGAACGGCGCGCGGTTTATGGCGCCAGTACGCGGCGGCCAAAAAACCGGTTGGTTTTATGATCACCGTATGAATCGCGCTTTGTTACAGCAATATGTGCAGGGCAAGCGCGTGTTGGACGTGTTTTCCTATATTGGCGGTTGGGGGGTGCAGGCGGCGGTAGCTGGTGCGAGCGAAGTATTCTGTGTCGATGCTTCAGAAGCTGCGACCGATGCGGTGCTTGAGAATGCCCAGCTCAATGGTGTCGCCGACAAAGTGGCGGCGATTCAAGGTAAGGCAATTGATGTGCTGAAGGAGTTGATCGCCTCCGAGGAGCGCTTTGATGTGGTGGTACTTGATCCTCCCGCGTTTATCAAAAAGCGCAAAGATCAAAAAGCCGGCGAGGCGGCGTATCGCCATATCAATGAATTGGGTATGCGCCTTTTAGGGCGCGATGGTTTGCTGGTGTCGGCATCCTGCTCTATGCATTTGGGCAAGGACACGCTACTGGAAATCGTGCGTGCGTCGGGTCGCCATTTGGATCGCCATGTGCAGATCATCGGTCAAGGCGGGCAGGGACCGGATCACCCGATTCACCCGGCTATTCCTGAAACGGATTATCTTAAAGCCGTGTTTGCCCGGGTTTACCTTGCTTAGTTTTTCCTATGATCAAGCCTGTGCGCTAGTCGCGCAGGCTGATGATGTTCCAGTTGCGCTCATTAGCGATAGCGGTGAGACGCTCATCCGGATCTACTGCTACCGGCTTGTCCACTAATTCCAGCAAAGGTAAATCGTTGATCGAGTCACTGTAGAAATAAGCACCCGTTAATGAGTGATTGGTGTGTTTAAGCCACTCCTGCAGGTTGGTGATTTTGCCGGATTGAAAGCAGGGCGTGCCCACAAACTTGCCAGTATGGCGTCCATCAATTACTTCAGGGTCGGTGGCTAGAATATCGGCGACGCCCAGGCGTTTGGCGATGGGGCGTGTAATAAAGCCGTTGGTGGCGGTGATAATTAACAGGTGATCGCCCTGTTCGCGATGCTGACGCAGCAGCGCTTCGGCTTTGTTGAGCATCAGCGGCTCAACATGTTGTTGCATAAACTCTGCGTGCAGCTCACGCAGTTCATCCTGAGTAAAGCGGGTCAGTGGTGCTAGTGAGAATTCCAGATAAGCACGAATGTCCAGGGTGCCATTTTTGTAATCCTGATAGAAGCGCTCGTTGGCAATCCGGTAGGTTTCGGCGTCAACCAATTGTTTCTCTACCAAAAAAACGCCCCAGCTGTAGTCGCTATCGCCTGCAATCAGGGTGTTGTCGAGATCAAAAATAGCCAATGCCACAGGGGTAATCCTCATGTCGTTCGAAGTGGGGCTTGCATCGGCCTTGGGCGCGATCAAGGGGGCGCTAGGATAGCGAGAGTGCTGTGAGCACTCAATCACAAAACCATTTCCAAGATTCAGGGTTGCGGCTTTGAGCAAGCCTGATATAGTGCGGAAAACGCTATTTCGTGGAACATGGCTGCTGCTTTTTTGTGCGCGCAGTTAGCGGCTCCATCAGCAAAACTCTTTATATGGATGATTCCCCCCGTGATAGATTCCGACGGATTTCGCCCCAATGTGGGCATCATTCTGACTAATGATCAGGGCCAGTTGTTGTGGGCGCGCCGTGTGGGCGGGCATGATGCATGGCAGTTTCCGCAAGGCGGGATTAATCCTAACGAAACCCCCGAGCAAGCACTATATCGCGAACTTTATGAGGAAGTGGGGTTGCGTCGCGAGGATGTAGAAATACTGGCGTGCACTCGTGGTTGGTTGCGCTATCGCCTGCCACATCGCCTGGTGCGCCATAACTCTATGCCGCTTTGCGTAGGACAAAAGCAAAAGTGGTTTCTGCTGCGCTTGCGCAGTGACGACAATAAAGTGAGCCTCAACAATGGCGGCCGCGCCGAGTTTGATGACTGGCGCTGGGTTAGCTATTGGTATCCGCTGGGCAAGGTTGTGTCTTTTAAACGCGATGTTTACCGTCGTGCGCTCAAAGAGCTGTCATTATTCCATTCGCTGCACGAGGATCGCCGCACTCGCGCTCGCTAACCCGAATCATCTTTTAACAGGCTCAATCCAGACTCTATGTTGAACTCACTTAGGTCCATCGTTCAGGAAGTAAACGCCGCGCGCGATATGAAATCGGCGTTGGCGATTATTGTGTCGCGAGTCAAAGAGGTGATGAAAACCCAGGTTTGCTCTGTTTATCTGCGCGACCTCAAGGGTGATTATGTGCTGATGGCCACTGATGGCCTAAATGCTGATGCGGTGGGCAAGGTTCGTCTGGCGGCAGGCGAGGGGTTGGTTGGGCGCGTGGTGGTACGTGAGGAGCCGATCAATCTGGAGCATGCCGAAGCGCACCCCAGTTATCAATATTTCCCGGAGACGGGCGAAGAGCGTTACAGCAGTTTCTTGGGGGTGCCAATTATCCATCATCGCAAGGTGTTGGGGGTGTTGGTTGTCCAGCAGGCGGATCAGCGCCGTTTTGACGAGGGAGAAGAAGCGTTTTTAGTAACTATGTCAGCGCAGTTGGCTGGTGTTATTGCCCACGCTGAAGCTACCGGGGGCATAGTTCCGCCCGGCGCCAAGGCGACGCAAGCTAAATTCCTCGGTGTCTCTGGTGCATCCGGCATCGCTATCGGTGAGGCGGTGGTGTTCACGCCCACGGCTGATCTGCGCGCGGTGCCTTATCAGGTTTGTAAGGATGTTGAGGCGGAAATTGTCTTTTTCCAGCGCAGCCTCACTGCGGTGCGCGAGGATATTAAATCCCTCGGTGAGCAGTTGCGTGCGCGAATTAATCGCGAAGAGCAGGCGCTGTTTGATGCTTATCTCGCAATGTTGGATGACGCATCGCTTGCCCGCGAAGTCACTGACCGTATCCGCAAAGGTGCCAATGCACCCTATGCCTGGAGCGAGGTGATCATCGAACACGAAACCATCTTTAACAGCATGAATGACCCCTATTTGCGGGAGCGCGCTACCGATGTGCGTGATTTGGGGCGTCGTGTGTTGGCCTATTTACAGGAGTCCAATCAGAAGGCTCGCGTCTACCCCGACAAAACTATTTTGATTGGCGAGGAGCTAACGGCTTCCATGCTGGGCGAAATTCCCAAGGAAAAGCTGGCGGGCTTGGTGTCGGTATTGGGCTCATCAAACTCCCATGTTGCAATCCTGGCGAGGGCGATGGATATCCCCACGGTAATGGGGGCGGTGGATTTGCCTTATGCGCAAATGAATGGCCGCCCGGTCATTGTGGATGGCTATAAGGGAGCGGTGTACTGCGACCCTAGTGCTCAGCTGCGCAAGCACTACAAGGCTATCTATCTGGAAGAGCAGGCATTGGTGAAGGGCTTGGAGGCGCTTAAAAATTTGCCCTGCGAAACCCAGGATCGCTACCGTTTGCCGCTGCATGTCAATACGGGTTTGATGGCTGACGTGGTGCGTTCATTGGAGCGCGGTGCAGAAGGTGTCGGGTTGTACCGCACAGAGGTGCCGTTTTTGTTGCGTGATCGATTTCCCAGTGAGGAAGAGCAGCGGGCAATTTATCGCGAGCAGTTAGAGGCATTTGCCCCTCATTCTGTCACTATGCGCACTCTTGATATTGGTGGTGATAAGGCCCTGCCTTACTTTCCTATTGAGGAAGACAACCCTTTTCTTGGCTGGCGTGGCATTCGGGTGACGCTTGACCATCCCGAGATATTTTTGGCGCAAATCCGCGCGATGATCAAGGCCAGTGAGGGCTTGGACAATTTGCGTATTTTGTTGCCCATGATTACCAATATGCAGGAAGTTGATGCAGCCAAGGGGCTTATTCAGCGTGTGCACAAGGAATTGCTCGAAGAGGGGTATAGGGTTCGAAAACCGCAGGTCGGCGTAATGATTGAGGTGCCAGCCGCTGTTTATCTGGCGCCGGAGTTGTCGCGCAAGGTGGACTTTTTATCTGTCGGCAGTAATGACCTGACGCAATACCTGCTTGCGGTGGATCGCAATAACGCGCAAGTAGCGGATTTATACCAGGCCTTTCATCCCGCGGTATTACGTGCCCTGCAATATATTGTCTATGCCGCCCACGATGCCGGTATTAGTGTCAGTATTTGTGGTGAATTGGCGGGTGATCCGGGGGCTGCCATTTTGTTGATGGCCATGGGCTTCGATGTGTTATCTATGAATGCCACGAACCTGCCCAAGGTCAAATCCGTAATTAGAGGGATCACCTTTGCGCGCGCCAAACAGCTGTTGGCAGAGGTGATGAGTATGTCCAATGGCGATCAGATTCGCGATCACATCGCTCGTGAGTTGCGCGATACCGGGTTGACCCGTTTGATTCGGCCAGTCACTTCCGATAGTAATTGAGCGTAAAAAATATAGTTTTGTCATAAATCAGCGTCATAATCCCGGCCCCACGCCGGATGAGTCAGGTCTAACTGTTTATGCTGCAATACCCCGATATAGATCCCGTCGCGTTTTCTCTTGGTTCATTTAAAGTGCATTGGTACGGAATCATGTACCTCTTTGCCTTTGTCAGCGCCTGGCTCGTAGCTATGCATCGCGCAAAACAGCCCGGCGCTTTGATCAACAAAGCTCAGGTTGAAAATCTGATTACCTATGGCGCTTTCGGCGTCATCCTGGGTGGCCGTTTTGGCTATGTTGTGTTTTATAACTTTGACTATTGGTTGACCGATCCGCTTTGGCTCTTCCGCGTATGGGAGGGGGGCATGTCATTTCATGGTGGCCTTCTTGGTGTAATTGTTGCCATGATGATTTATGCCAAACGTATTGATCGCTCATTTATTGGGCTCATGGATTTTGTGGCCCCAATGGTGCCACTCGGCTTGGGTTTCGGTCGCTTGGGCAATTTTATCGGTCAGGAATTATGGGGGCGAGTTACCGATGTTCCATGGGCTATTGTTTTTCCCAAGGCCATGGATCCGGAGGGCGTAGGTCGCCACCCCAGCCAGCTCTATCAGGCATGTCTGGAGGGTTTGCTGCTGTTCATTATTGTGTTTTGGTTCTCCGCCAAGCCGCGCCCACGCGGAGCTATTTCTGGCATATTTCTTATCGCCTATGGCACTTTTCGTTTCGCGACGGAGTTTGTGCGTGAGCCCGATAAAGGGGTGGCGCTGGTGGGCTGGATGACCCGCGGTCAGTTGCTTTGCCTCCCAATGTTTGCCGTGGGGCTTGGGCTGTTGATATACGCCTATGTGGTGACTGGTAAAAGTGATAGCGCTAAATAAATGACAATTTCTGACGGGTTATTGAATGAAGCAGTATCTTGATTTAATGCGTGATGTCGTAGAAAACGGCGTCACTCGCGGCGATAGAACCGGCACTGGAACTCGTTCAGTTTTTGGTCGGCAGCTACGTTTTGATCTTGGCAAAGGGTTTCCTTTGGTAACAACTAAAACGGTGCATTTAAAGAGTGTCATCGTCGAGTTGTTGTGGTTTTTGCAAGGGCGCACTGATGTGAACTGGCTCAAAGAACGCGGCTGCAATATCTGGAATGAGTGGGCAACGGAAAGTGGTGATTTGGGGCCTGTCTATGGCAAGCAGTGGCGTAGCTGGGTTTGCCCGGATGGCTCTACAATAGATCAAATTTCCCAGGTTATTGCCCAGATAAAAAAGAATCCCTACTCGCGGCGCTTGATTGTCAGTGCTTGGAATCCTGCTGATTTACCCGACGAATCCATGAGTCCACAGCAAAATGTGGAGCAGGGGCGTATGGCGCTTGCAGCATGTCACACCTTGTTTCAATTTTATGTTGCTGATGGAAAACTGTCTTGTCAGTTGTATCAGCGCAGTGCGGATTTATTTCTCGGTGTACCTTTTAATATTGCCAGTTACGCATTGCTGACGCATATGATTGCGCAGCAGTGTGATTTGGGAGTGGGTGATTTTGTGCATACTTTTGGCGACTGCCATTTGTACAACAATCATATCTCTGACGACATAGTTTACGAACAATTAACACGCACTCCCAAAAACTTGCCTACACTAAGAATCTCGCGTCGACCTGATTCGATATTTGGGTACGAATTACAAGATTTTGAGTTTGAAGGCTATGATCCTCATCCTCGCATAGTTGCGCCTATTGCCGTCTAGTTGGTAGTTGTAGGTTGTTGGCAAATTTAAGTTTTAATAAAAAGGCGAAGGCTCCGCATGAAACTAGCCATTATTGTGGCGGCAGCAAAAAATGGTGTCATTGGTATAGAAAATCGTTTGCCATGGCACCTCCCCCAAGATCTGAAATACTTTAAGTCAGTGACCATGGGTAAGCCTGTAATCATGGGAAGAAAAACCTATGAGTCTATCGGTCGGTCTTTGCCGGGGCGCATGAATATTGTAGTGACGCGCGATAAGTCATGGAACGCATCATCTGATTTGGTGGTCGTACATAGTCTTGATGATGCGCTTAAGGTTGCTGCATGCAATGAGTCGGGCGCTGAAGAGGCAATGGTTATTGGTGGTGCGCAAATTTATCGAGAAGCTCTTCCCTTGGTAGATAGAGTGTATTTAACCGAGGTGGGTATTGAGCCAGAGGGAGATGCTTTTTTTTCATTACCGGATATGCGGATTTGGTCTCTTGAGTCGTCAATAGCCGGCGAGGAATCTGCGCAGCTACCCCACCGCTTTTTGGTTTATCGGCGAAACGCCTAATTAAATGCATTTTTCTTTTTTTGATTTTTTTCGTTGTGGTTTTTGTTGTTTTAATTTTTTGTGTTACCGGTTCGCTTATTTTGAAAGGTAATGTGTTACCGGTTTGATACCTAAATACACATGTAGAAGGTATAAGGATAAATCATTGGAAGTAGGCTATGTCGCTTATTACAATGCCGCCGTTCTTAGCCGCCTCGAAGAGGCTACGTGGATAACGCGTCTGTGGCAGCCTGTTGCCGCAAACTCACTTGATTGAACACCCAGTTGGGGGGATTATGAAAAAGCAGCGATTGAAAGCGGTGGCAATGACCACGATGCTTTCTGCCGGCGCGCTAATGGGTAGCGTAGCCATGGCAGATCAAACTCTGGATGCCGTACTTAAGGCGGGTCAAGCCAAAACTACTTTGGCGCAAGACTCCCAGAAGCGCATCGACAGATTGGCTCAGGAAACTGACGATCTGACACAAGAATTCAAACAACAGAATAAGTTGATTGACGATCTTCGTGTGTTTAACGCCCAAATGGAAAAACAAGTTGCCAAGCAGCTGGTTGTTGTTCAAGAGCTCGAGCAGTCAATTGAGAAAGTGACTGTTATTGAGCGTCAGATTCAGCCTCTGGTCTTCCGCATGCTGGATAGTTTGGAGCAATTTGTAAGTCTCGATAAGCCCTTCCAAGTAGAAGAGCGTAAAGAGCGTATTACTATGCTGCGGGCGAATCAGGATCGTGCTGACATCTCTGTTTCCGAAAAATTCCGTCAGGTGTTGGAAGCCTATAAGATTGAATCTGCATATGGCAGCACAATCGAAGCTTACAAAGGTACTCTGCCTATTGATGGTCAAGATCGTGAAGTAAACATTCTTCGTGTTGGTCGCATTTCATTGATGTACCAAACAACTGATGCCAAGCAGTGCGGTACTTGGGATGCTTCTCAAGGTCAGTGGGTTTCTCTTGATGGTTCATACAACTCTTCCATTCTCAAGGGGCTCCGCATCGCGCGTAATCAAGCATCCAAAGATATCATGACCATGACCGTTCAAGCGCCGGAGGCAGCACAATGAAAATGAAGTTTGTAAAAAGCTGCTTGATGCTTGCTGTTGCTGGTCTTCTTGGCAGTTCATTCGCTGTTGCACAAGAAAAGGCTCAGACTTTAGACCAGTTATTGGATATGGTTAAGAAGTCTCAAATCAGTGAGTCTGCAGAGCATAAGCAACGTGAAGCAGAATTCGCTCGTGACAAAGCTAATCAGGCCAACTTGCTTGCCCAAGCAAAAGCAACTCGCCAAGCGGAAGAAGCTCGCTCTGCTGCGCTCGAGAAAAAATATCAAGAACAAGATATTTTGGTAGCCGCAAAAAAGACTCAATTGAATGAGCGTTTGGGTTCTATGAAAGAACTCTTTGGCCATTTGACGTCTACAGCTGGTGACCTCCGGGCAACACTGGAAACTTCAATAGTAAGTGCGCAGTACCCTAACCGTGGCGAGTTCCTCGATACATTAATCGAGAAAATGAACAGCAATACTCAATTACCAGATATCGAGGAAATTGAGCGCTTGTGGTACGAAGTGCAAAGAGAAATGGTTGAGACTGGTCGTGTTGTGAAATTCAACTCAACAGTTATTAAACCAAGTGGTGAGCAAGCACAACAAGAAGTTGTTCGTGTTGGTGTTTATAACCTGGTTTCTAATGGCATGTACCTAACATTTGACGGTTCTAAGATACAAGAGCTTCCTCGTCAACCAGTTGATCATTTGGCAGGTGCAAAAGCACTGCAAGACTCGACTTCAGGAATTGTTGACTTTGGTGTGGATCCAACAGGTCCTGCTGGTGGTCAACTTCTGACGGCTTTGATTGATACTCCTACTTTCCTTGAGCGTGTTGATCAGGGTGGTGAGGTTGGATATGTAATTGTTGCGGTAGGTTTCATTGGTGTTTTCCTTGGTTTGTGGCGGATGCTAGTTTTGTTTGCAATGACCTCAAAGGTGAAGGCGCAATTGAAGTCAGATAAGCCCAACTCTAACAATCCTCTGGGTCGTGTGTTGAAGGTTGCAGAAGAAAATAAGAATGTTGATACCGAAACCTTGGAACTGAAGCTTGAAGAGGCTGTTCTTAAAGAGCGTCCATCAATTGAAAGTGGTCTGGCCGTATTGAAGATCATCGCAGCTGTAGCACCTCTCTTAGGGCTCTTGGGTACTGTTACCGGTATGATCGAAACCTTCCAAGCTATCACTATCTTCGGTGCTGGTGATCCTAAAAACATGGCCGGTGGTATCTCGGCAGCGTTGGTTACTACTGTTCAAGGTCTTGTGGTTGCAATCCCGGTTGTGTTGATGCACACCTTGGTTAACGGTCGCGCTAAAGCAGTTATTCAAGTGTTAGATGAACAAACTACCGGCATTATTGCTGAAAACTCTGAGCGTAAGTAGGAGATAACACATGCAGGCTTTAACGGACGCTTTTGCAGCCATTGGAGCCTTTATGGATCAGGGCGGCCCTTTGATGTATTACATCGCCGCCCTTACCTTTGCAATGTGGACTCTCGTTTTTGAGCGTGTGGTCTACTTTAAAGGTGGTCTAAAAGGTGAAGTCCAACAGGCTCTGAATAGTTGGGAGCAGCGTAAAGAGCGAAAGTCATGGAATGCACATCAAATTCGTGCGGCTATGGTTTCGCGTATGTCAGCAAAAATTAACAAGAACTTGGACATGATCACTACATTAATTGCTCTCTGCCCCCTTATGGGGTTGCTGGGAACTGTTACCGGTATGATTGAAGTGTTTAGTGTTCTGTCTCTGACTGGTGGTGGTGATGCCAAGTCAATGGCGGGTGGGGTATCGAAAGCAACAATTCCTACAATGGCTGGCATGGTTGCAGCTCTATCTGGATTGTTTGTAAATACATATCTTTCTCGAATTGCTGAGCGTGAAGATCGCTTGTTTGCTGACCATTTGACAATGGATCACTAAGTGATGCCGCAGTATTAACCTGTAATTAAGAGATGTCTCATGAGCAGGAACAACGCAAAACCTGAAGAAGAACCGCAGGCAATCGACCTCACGCCTATGCTTGATGTTGTATTTATTATGCTGATTTTCTTCATAGTTACGGCAACGTTCATTAAAGAAGCTGGCAAAGAGGTTGTGAGACCTGATGCGGTTACTGGTGATTCGAAGCCTAATGCTAGTATTCTGATTGCTATTGGTGATGACAATGAAATTTGGATTGATAAGAAACAAGTTGATCCACGTAGCGTTGTTAAAGTGATTGAGCGTATGCGCGCAGACAATCCCAATGGTTCAGTTTCAATTCAAGCAGATACTAAAGCTCGTATTGAATTCGTATTGGAGGTCGCTAATGCTGCGCGTGAAGCTGGCATTACCGATGTGTCTGTCTCTACTGAAGAGAAATAGATTGCTATGAACTTCGCAAAAGTAGGTATAGCAGGGCTGTTGGGGGTGGTTACCACCTTCTTGCTCTTATTTTTGATGTATCAGTTAGTGAATAATGATTTGGGCGAAGTTGCGCAGAAAAAGTCTGTGAAAATTCCTGATATCAACATGCCTGATACAAAAATTGAGACTCGTTTTGAGGATGCTAAACCAGAGAAACCAGAAGCTCCTGAAACTCCTCCAGATCTTCCGGAGCCAGAGTTTGAAGCGCCTAATGTGTCTGGTGAAGCATTGAATATGAGTGCTCCTATTGCTAAAGCAGGCATTGATGTTGGTGCTGGTTCATTGGCTTTTAGTGAGGGTGAATATTTACCTATCGTTAAAGTGCCGCCAGAGTATCCAAGTACTGCGTTGTCGCGTGGTATTGAAGGCTTTTGTACGGTTGTGTATACCGTTACAGAAACTGGTGCTACTCGCGATCCAGAGCCTATTGCTGATCAATGCGTCACCAAAGAGGGCAAGCCGACAACAGTATTTAACCGCGCGTCTGTTCGTGCAGCGCTCAAGTTTAAATACAAGCCAAAAGTTGTGGACGGCAAGCCAGTCGAAGTGCCTGGTGTGAAGAACCGCTTCACTTACACTATGCAGAAATAAGGGGTAATGAAATGAGACAAGTATTTCCTGCCGTTTCAATTGCTCTTGGCAAAACTTTGCTAGTTACCGCCGTTGCTATTTCGCCAATTTTTGTTAATAACGCTGTGAATGTTTTTGCTCCCGGCGTTATTGAAATCGGAGTTGTACACGCACAGGTTAAAGCGAAGAATAAATACGCTTCGGCGGAGCAACGTAAATTCCCTAATGTTAGCGAATCTTTCGGTAAAAAAATTACCGAGGCTGCAAACTTCCTTCAACCGCAAGACGAATCTGTAAAGCCCGATCCACGCAAGGCTATGCAATTGTTGAATGAAATGGCTGCTAACTCAGCTAAGGCGAATGCGTATGAGCTGGTGTTGCTTAATCAGTATACTGGTTATGCTCATCTTGGGGCCGAGAACTATACTAAGGCTATCGAAAGCTTCAATAAAATGCTTGCTCAATCGCCTAACATGCCATTAGCAACCGAGGCGTCCACCATTCGTATTGTTGGGCAACTTTATTCCCAGCTGGATAATCCAAAGAAAGCATTAGAAACATTGCTTAAGTGGACTGACTATGCTGAATCCTTGAAGCCAGAAGACTCGTACATGTTTTCTACGCTCTATTATCAGCTTGAAGATAATAATAATGCGCTATTAAATATTAACGAGGCTGTTAGGGCGCAGGAGGCAGCTGGTAAGGTTCCTGCTGAATCTTGGTATATTCTTCAGCGTGGATTGTATTTTGATAAAGAAGATTACAAGAGCGGCTTGGTTGTTCTTGAAAAACTTATCAAACACTATCCAAAGGCGCAGTACTGGAAGCAGCTATCGCAAGTTTATCGCATGATGGATCGCACTAACGATGCACTCTATGCACTTGAAACTTGCTATTTAATGGATGGATTGACTACTGAAAAAGATCTTATCAATTTGGCATATTCATTTTTAGAGGCGGAAGTTCCTTATAAGGCCGTTAAGGTTTTGAAAAAAGGTATTTACACTGATAAAAATGTTGAGCCTACTGCTAAGAATCTGAAGTTGCTTGCAGATGCATATCGCTTGTCGCAAAACGCCAAAGAATCTTTGGTCGAGTATGAAAAAGCAGCACAGAAGTCAACCGATGGAGAAATGATCATTGGCTTGGCGCAAGCTTATCTTGCCAATGATAAGTTCAAAGAGGCTTCTAAGTGGGGCCGCGATGCTCTGAAAAAAGGTGGTATTAAGCGTGTCGACCATGCGAATATCACTGTTGCCCAAGCGGAGTTTGAGCTGAAAAACTTTGATGAAGCTATCAAGTTTTTTAAAGAGGCGGCAAAAGATGCGCGCAGTTCCAAGCTCGCCAATCAATGGGTTACTTTCTCTGAGCGTGAACAAGCTAGATTGAAAGCGTTGGCACAGCAATAATCCTTGTTGCGTTAATAAACAGACAATAAAAAAGCCAGCATTAGCTGGCTTTTTTATTGTCGCTAACTTGTCAAAATGTTGCTAAGAACTGCTTGTGCATTTTGTAGTTGCACAAGCAGTTATGAATGCCCCTTTAATCCAGTTTACTCAAATCGCGCACCGCGCCTTTGTCGGCACTGGTTGCCAGCATAGCGTAGGCTTTTAGCGAGGCGGAGACTTTGCGTGGGCGAATTTCAGTTGGCTTCCAAGCAAGGGAGCCTTTAGCATTTTCTGCTGCGCGACGTGTTTCCAGCTCTGCGTCAGTCAAGACAACATTAATGCTACGGTTGGGAATATCGATTCGGATGATATCTCCAGTCTGAACCAGGCCGATCGCACCGCCTGCAGCGGCTTCAGGGGATACATGGCCAATGGATAAGCCTGAAGTCCCGCCGGAGAAACGGCCATCAGTCAGCAGTGCGCAAGCTTTCCCCAGGCCTTTCGATTTCAGATAGCTAGTGGGGTAAAGCATTTCTTGCATGCCTGGGCCACCTTTGGGGCCTTCATAGCGAATCACCACTACATCTCCAGCTTTTACCTTGCCATCTAAAATGTCGGCTACTGCTTTGTCCTGGCTTTCTACGACATAGGCTTTACCTTCAAATACCCAGCAGCTTTCATCTACACCTGAGGTTTTTACTACGCAGCCGTCAATAGCGATATTGCCTTTAAGAACTGCCAAGCCACCTTCTTTGCTGTAGGCGTGCTCGACGGAGCGGATGCAGCCTTCAGCGCGATCACCATCGAGTGTTGGCCAGCGCGTGGCTTGGCTAAAGGCAACTTGAGTTGGGATGCCTGCCGGGCCCGCCTTATAAAAAGTTGCTACCGTTTCAGAGGAGGTACTTATGATGTCCCATTTATCCAATGCTTCTTGAAAGGTTTGGCTATGTACGGTTGGCAGTTGGTTGTGGAATAGGCCACCGCGATTTAGCTCCGCCAGAATGCCCATCACGCCACCTGCCCGATGGACATCTTCCATGTGATATTTTGGGGTATTGGGGGCGACTTTGCACAGTTGTGGTACTTTCCGGCTCATGCGATCCACATCAAACATGGTGAAGGGCACGTTTCCTTCTTGTGCGGCGGCGAGCAAATGCAAAATGGTGTTGGTGGAGCCGCCCATTGCGATATCCAATGCCATAGCATTCTCAAAAGCTTCAAAGCTGGCAATCGAGCGTGGTAATACGCTGTAATCATCTTGTTCATAGTAGCGTTTGGTTATTTCTACAATGCGACGACCGGCCTCGAGGAAAAGTTGTTCGCGATCGGCGTGAGTGGCCAGCAGCGAGCCATTGCCGGGTAAGCTTAAGCCGAGCGCTTCAGTCAGGCAGTTCATTGAGTTGGCGGTAAACATGCCTGAGCAGGAGCCACAAGTCGGGCAGGCAGAGCGTTCGTAGTCATTCACTTTTTCGTCGCTGGCTTGATCATCGGCAGCGATAACCATGGCATCGACCAGATCAAGTTTGTGCTCAGAGAGTTTGGTTTTACCTGCTTCCATTGGCCCACCCGATACAAAAATTACCGGGATATTCAAGCGCATGGCCGCCATCAGCATGCCGGGGGTAATTTTGTCGCAGTTGGAGATGCAGACAATTGCGTCGGCGCAATGGGCATTTACCATATACTCAACCGAGTCGGCGATGATGTCGCGGCTGGGCAGGCTGTAGAGCATGCCGTCGTGGCCCATTGCGATACCATCGTCCACTGCGATGGTGTTGAATTCTTTCGCTACACCACCTGCTTTTTCTATTTCGCGAGCAACTAGCTGACCGAGATCTTTTAAATGCACATGGCCGGGCACGAATTGAGTAAAGGAGTTGGCTATGGCAATAATGGGTTTGTCAAAGTCTCCATCCTTCATGCCGGTGGCGCGCCAGAGTGCGCGAGCACCGGCCATGTTGCGGCCAGAGGTGGTGGTTTTGGAGCGATAAATAGGCATAGCAGATGACCTCGTGGAGCTGTTGCGGGCAGTTAACAGCGGTGACATTCGAGTTACAGAAAAGAGCAAAAGCATAGCAGAAATCACCCGCTATCGGCAGGTAGATCTTGCGCGCTGAGTGCTCGGATTTGTGGGTTGGTGTGTGTCCGGCCCCGAAGAGCCGGCAGGGCTAGAGTGTTTTGATGAAAATCTTGGAATTGCGTTGGTAGTTATAAAGCTGCTGCCGCTGCATTGGCAGATCCTCGAGTTTGCCCTGCACAAAACCTTGCTCGATAAACCAATGGGCGGTTTGGGTTGTGAGCAAAAATAGCTGTTTGATGTGCAATTTGCGCGCTTGTATTTCCATCTGTTGCAGTAGTGTCGAGGCCCGCCCTCCGTTGCGATATTCAGGGTGGGTGGCTACGCAGGATAGTTCGGCCATATCGCCATAGGGGTAGAGCGCGGCACACGCGATGATAGTGCCGTCTTTATCCATAACATGAAATTGGCCGATTTCCGTCTCCAGTAATTCACGGGAGCGCCGCACTAAAATACCTTGTTCTTCAAGGGGGCGAATCAGCTCCAATATGCCTGCAACATCATCAATACTGGCGATGCGCAGCTGTTCGTACTGACCGGAATAGATCATGGTTCCCAATCCATCGCGGGTGAAGAGTTCAGTCAGTAGTGCGCCATCGGTTTCATAGCTGATTAATTGCGCGCGCTGCACACCTTGCAGGCAGCTGTGGTAACAGGCGCTCACCGCCTGATACAGGTCGGTGCCGATGGTTTCCCCTTGGCTAGTCAAGTAGTCCTTGCACTCTGGCAGCGACAGTTGACGAATGAGATTGCCCTCGCTATCGCTTAGCCCATTGCCTGCAGTAAATGCCAATAACTTGTCGGCTTTGATGGCGCTGGCGACATGGGTAGCGACATCACTGAATGACAGGTTGAAAATCTCACCTGTGGGTGAATAGGCCAGTGGCGACAACAGAACTACAGCTCCGGAATCCAGTGCTGCGTTAAGTGATTTGGTGTGTACTTTGCGCACTTTACCCGTGTGTTGCAGGTCGACACCCTCGATAACGCCGTGGGGCATGGCAACCACAAAATTGCCGCTGATAACTTGCATATCGGCATCCTGCATTGGCGAGTTAGGCAGGCTGGTTGAAAGTGCCGCTTCGACAATTGTCCGTGCCTCGCCAATCGCTTGGATAACCAGACTCAAGTTGTCGCTGTCGGTGATGCGCAAACCTTTGTGGAATTGGCTCTGGCTGCCGGCAAGTTGCAGGCGCGCATCAATCTGCGGGCGGGCGCCATGAACTAATACCAGGCGCACATCCAGGCTACAAAGCAGGGCGATGTCATGCACTATATTGTGAAAATTAGTGTGCGTAATGGCCTCGCCTGGCAGCATCAACACGAAGGTTTTGTCGCTGTGTCTATTGATGTAGGGCGTGGAGTGGCGAAACCACTTGACGTAATCCTGGGTGTTTGCGGGCACTGTGATTCTCTTTCTTAAAGTGATCAGTTAATTGTCAGTTGTTACAAGCAAAAGCGCTCTATTAAGCCACGAACCAGTTTTACGGCCGGTCCGATTTGATTAAGTGGTATGAACTCGTCGGGTTGATGGGCCTGGTTGATAGAGCCGGGGCCCAATACGACGGTTTGCATTCCCAGTTGCTGCATAAACGGCGCCTCAGTGGCAAAGGCAACACTATCGCTGGCATTGCCGGTGAGCTCGGCACAGGTCTTTATCAACAGGCTCTGTTCATCTTCGCCAAATGGATCGACGCCCTCAAATAATGAGGAGAACACTATATCGGTTCCGCTCGATTCGGCGATAGGGGTGAGACGCTGTTGTATAGCGGCGCGCAGCTCGTTGTTATCCATGCCCGGTAACAGGCGTAAATCAAAATGCAATTCGCACTCACCGCAAATGCGATTGGCGCCATCGCCACCGTGAATACAACCTAGATTCAAGGTGGGTGTTTGCACAGCAAACGCGGGGTTGCGATATTTGGTTTGCAGCTCCTGCCGCAGGCTTAGCAGCTCGTTCATTACCTGATTCATCGCCTCCAGCGCGTTGTTGCCAAGCGCCGGGTTTGATGAATGGCCGCTCTGGCCGCGCACTCGCACGGCTTCCATCATGATTCCCTTGTGGGCGCGGATGGGGATGAGATTAGTGGGTTCGCCAATAACGGCATAGCGGGGCGAGAGACCACCGAGCCCCTGTTGTGCCAATGCGCGGGCGCCACTCATGCTGCTCTCTTCATCCGCCGTTGCTAGCACAATAAGCGGGTGTTTGAAGTGGTGCGCAAGATAGGGTTCTACTGCAGCCATTATGACCGGGAAAAATCCTTTCATATCGGTGGCGCCAAGGCCATAAAGCTTGCCGTCTTTCTCGGTGAGCTGAAATGGATCAGTCTGCCAGCGATTGGCATCGTAGGGCACTGTATCGCTGTGACCTGCCAAGACGAGGCCACCATCGCCCTGGCCTAGCGTTGCGATTAGATTAGCTTTACCCGCTTGGGTGAGCGGCATAATACGGGTATTAAAACCCAGTGCGGAAAAGTCATTGGCAAGTTGGTCAATCACGCCCTGATTGGACATATCCCACTGTTCAATGGCGCAGCTCACCGAAGGCAGGGCGACAAGCCTGTGCAGACGATGTTGATAGCGTTTAAGGTCGACGGTCATGATCCTGCTCGCAGAAAAACATTCGGGGTGTTATCGATGATTGCGCCTGAAAATGCAAGCTTGTGGAAAACACCAGGCAATAAAAAACCCGAGCTGGTTTCCCTGCTCGGGTTTTTTGGGGTGGAATGAGACTTAACTGAACACGCCTTTTAGGAAGTAGAAAAACAGAATCGACAGGCCTGCTCCGGCGGGTAAGGTAATAACCCAAGAGGCGAAGATACCGCCTATGACCCGTAAATTTAATGCTCCTATCCCGCGCGCCAAACCTACCCCCAGCACCGCACCCACCAGAGTGTGAGTGGTAGAAATGGGCAGGCCGAGGCCGGATGCAATGACTACGGTGGCGGCTGCCGACATTTCGGCGGCGAAACCACGGCTGGGGGTGAGTTCGGTAATCTTTTTACCAATGGTTTGCATTACCTTGTAGCCATAGGTTGCCAGGCCAACAACAATACCAACGCCACCCAATAACAGAACCCATGGGGCGACGGCGGCTTTGGCGCCCACCTCACCCGATTGAACAACACTGATTACCGCTGCCATAGGGCCCACTGCGTTGGCTACATCGTTGGAGCCGTGTGCAAATGCCATGGAACAAGCAGTGAAGATCATCAATACCCCAAACACGCGCTCTACACTGGAGAAACGGTTGTCTTTATCCGCTGTCTTGTCCTGGGTAATGCGGCTGAGAAGGTACATCCCAAAGCCTGCTACCACGAGGCCGATAATAGCCGCTATAAAGGTACTTTCCAGAAAGCTAAACGAAAGGTTGTGTGAGCTAAGTACATATTTCAGGCCTTTGAGGATGGTGACCATCGACAAAAAGAAACCTACCGCAAACATGTAAATGGGTATGTAGCGTTTGGCATTGGAAAACGGATCTTCTGTGTCCAGAATCAGGAATTGCACTGAGCGGAAAATCCAGAAAGCGAGGAAGCCTGCAATAACGGGGGTAATTACCCAACTGCCGACGATGCCCCATACCTTGCTCCACTGCACCGCATCGGCAGAAATGCCCACGGCGGCAAAACCAATGATGGCGCCGACAATCGAGTGGGTGGTGGATACCGGCCAGCCCAAAATACTGGCGATTAATAACCAGCTACCCGCTGCTAGCAGCGAGGCGAGCATGCCGAAGACAAATAAATCCGGGTGGTCGGTCATCACGTCCAGTTCAACAATCCCGCTACGGATGGTTTCTGTCACTTCACCACCAGCCAGGTAGGCCCCGGCAAACTCAAATACCATGGCAATTAAAATGGCCTGTTTCATGGTAAGCGCACGCGAGCCAACCGAGGTTCCCATTGCGTTGGATACATCGTTGGCACCTATGCCCCAAGCCATAAAGAGGCCAAAAGCGCAGGCAAGAATAAACAGCACATGGCCGTATTCAGCAAATAAAGTCATCTTGAATTCCTCAAGGTAAAGGATTAATGCGCCAGCAGCAGTTGCAAACGGCCGCCCACATCGTGTGCGCGGTTGGCGATATCACCCACCCAGTCGATGATGTTGTACAGGAACATCACATCTACCGGGGGGAGCTGGGCTTCGAGGGCAAAGAGTGAGGTGCGCACGCCAATTTCCAATTGGTCGGCTTTCTCCTCAAGAATGTCCAATTCCTTGATCATATTTTCGACAACGGTCAGCTCGCGGCCGCTAAAACCGGTCTCGAGCAGCTCGTCCAGTTCGTTGATGGCGGTGAGCGCTTGCTCGGCTGCCGCAACACTAGCGCGCACAAATTCATTCATCTGCGGTTTCATGCTTTCGGGGATGGTCATGCGACGGCCCATGATGATACCGGCGATGTCTTTGGCGCGGTTGGGAATGCGATCCTGCATAGTTAGCAGTTCGAGCAGGTCGGTGCGTGGTACCGGCAGGAACAGGCTTTTGGGCAGATGCAAGCGCAGGTGCTTTTTGATTTCGTCCGCATCGTTTTCGAATTTCACCACTTGCTGCTGAATGCTGCTGGCGAGAGGCCAGTCATTGCCGGTGACAGCTTCAAAAAAAGGTACGAGTTCGGCGGCGGCTTTAACAGCCAGCGCCATGTGCTCTTGCATGGGCTTGATGGGCGAGCGGCCAAACAGGTTCGACAAGTTTGCAAAAGGCATGGTTATCCCCTCGGGTTAAAAGTGTGCGCAGTATAAAAACATCACTCGCCAAGGTCACGCAGCTTTATTACTTATTTATGACAAAGTTGTGATGCTTTTTAGCTGAACTTTTGTTAGTGGCTGGTATGGGTTGTTAGACATAGGTGTCTAGGTTTCGGGTGTGTTGAGCTTAGTGGTTGCTGACCAAAACGCCAGCCTGTCGCCTTGTGGGCAGACTCGCGTCGGCAGAGCCGCTACAATCAGTGCAGGTTTTTAGTCGCAGCTCTCTTATTTACAGGAATAACGTCGATGGTGCTGGATCGGGTATTGGATTTGCGCGGCTTGATCAATGATCTGGTCGTTGATGGGCGCATGTCGCAGCTGGATGCCAATATGTTGCTTGGCGCCTCGCGCAGCCGCGAACAGGCGATCATGCACCCGCTGGCCTATGTCGCCACCCAAAATCTGGAAGATTTACAGCGCCCGGGCAAGATTCTGGATGGCGATACGCTCACCGAGTGGTTAGCTAACAAGGCGCGTCTGCCGTTGTTTCATATAGATCCGATGAAGATTGATGTCGCCAAGTGTACCGAGGTGATCAGTTACGCCTTTGCCAAGCGCCACGGTATTTTGTGCGTCAAAGTGGAGTCGGATCACGTCATCATCGCCTGTACTCAACCCTTTATGGCTGGTTGGGAGCCACAGGTGGAGCATGTGGCGCGCCGTACGGTGAAACGCGTGGTGGCTAATCCGGCCGACATCGAGCGTTTTATGGTGGAGTTTTACACCCTTGCGCGCTCTGTGTCTGGTGCGAGCGGAGCGACGGCGGCCTCGGCGATTACCAACTTTGAGCAGCTGGTGGAGCTGGGCAAAGCCAGCGATCCGGATGCCAATGACCAGCATATCGTCAAGATTGTGGACTGGCTGTTGCAGTACGCTTATGACCAGCGCGCCAGTGACATTCATATAGAGCCGCGCCGGGAAGTAGGGCGCATCCGCTTCCGTATCGATGGCGTTTTGCATTACGTCTACGAATTGCCCGCCAATGTATCCACCGCTGTCACCAGCCGCTTCAAGGTGTTGGCCCGCATGGATATTGCCGAAAAGCGCAAGCCGCAAGACGGCCGCATCAAAACCCGGCGCAGCGATGGCAGTGAAATTGAATTGCGTATGTCCACCTTGCCCACCGCCTTTGGCGAAAAACTGGTGATGCGGATTTTTGACCCGGAAGTGCTGCTGCGCAGTTTTACCGACTTGGGTTTAGTGGGCGATGACTATGCGCGCTGGTACTCCATGCTTACCCGCCCCAATGGCATCTTGTTGGTGACCGGCCCCACCGGTTCCGGTAAAACCACCACCCTTTATTCATCGCTGCGACAAGTTGCCACCGATGAGGTGAATGTCAGCACTATTGAAGACCCCATTGAAATGGTGGAGGAGCGTTTTAACCAGACGCAAGTGCACCACAAAATCGGGCTGGATTTTGCCGCCGGTATCCGCAGCCTGATGCGGCAAGACCCGGACATTATCATGGTGGGTGAGATCCGTGACCTAGAAACCGCCCAAATGGCAGTGCAAGCCGCGCTTACCGGCCACTTGGTGCTATCCACCGTGCACACCAACGACGCGCCTTCAACCGTTGCGCGCTTGCTGGATTTGGGCATTCCTTCCTACCTCATTAATGCCACCCTGCTCGGGGTAATGGCGCAGCGTTTGGTGCGCACGCTCTGCCCACATTGCAAAGAGGAAGGCAGTATCAGTGCGTCGGATTGGCAGGAATTGGTTGCGCCCTGGAAAGTGAATGTGCCGGCCAAAGTCTATCGCCCGGTGGGTTGCCTCGAATGTCGCAATACCGGTTATTTGGGGCGACAAGGCCTGTACGAAATTCTGATGTTGTCTGAATCGCTCAAGGAAAAAGTTACCAGCGACTGCAACCTGCAGGAGCTGCGTAAACTGGCAATGAAGGAGGGCATGCGCACCTTGCGGTTGTCGGGCGCTCAAAAAGTCGCGGCGGGACTCACGACGATGGAAGAGGTATTGCGGGTTGCGCCACCACCGGAGAAAGCGGGTTAGCTATCTGGCGGGTTGCTGGCGTAGGCTGGCGGCCAACTGTCGTCCATCCCGTTTCACGTAAACTTATAAGCTCCAGTGACTTAACCACTCACTGGAGTTTGATGTATGGAGCATTACGAACAAGAAATGAAAATATCCTCAGCTAAAGTTCGCCGTTTTCGCAGTGAGCGCGGTTGGTCGCAAGATCAGCTGGCGCTTGCATCTGGTTTGAGTTTACGCACCATCCAGCGCGTTGAAGCTGAGGGCAATGCATCGCGTGAAACCCAGGTATGTCTTGCGGCCACCTTTGGTATTTCACTCATCGAGCTTGCTGACGAAGTATTGCTCGACAATCGTATCGCCGTCCAATCGATACCTGCGACGGCACTGCCAAGCCGCTATCAAGTGACTGGCGCCCTAAGCGGCTTGATGTTCATTCCCGTGTTGCTCAGCTTTGCAGGAGTAATCCCTGCGATGTTTGATTTATATGTCTCGTTCGCGTTTATGGCGATGATTGCGCTTTTTATCTACTCAGGTTTTGGCTGGTACTTCACTGGTGTGGTAAAGAATCCGTCTTATCCAAAACGTGCCGCACAAATGCTATTCATCGCTACAGCTATATTTTGTGGCTTTGCGTCTCTCTCGCAGGGCAGTCGCGTCGAGCTTGGAGTTGCTGCACAGATCGCGCTTCTGGTCGTGTTTATTTATATCGCGTTCGATGTGTTTATTGCCAAATGGCGTGCAGCTAAATAAATTCCAAAAATAAAAAATGGCGACCCAAGAGTCGCCATTTTTGTTTCCGCCAGTAGGATCGACTTGATCAGAACAGCAATTTGATCCCTACAAACACTAGCATAATCGCCAGCGCCGGGCGTAAATAATGGTCGGCCACGCGGTGTGCCAAGTGGCTGCCCAGGTAAATACCGGGTAGCGAACCAATCAACAGGTTTGCCAATAATCCCCAATCCACATTGCCTAAACCGGCATGACCCATGCCCGCTACCAGCGTCAGTGGCACGGCGTGGGCGATTTCAGTTCCCACCAAACGCACGGTGGGTAGCAGTGGGTAAAGCATAAATAAAGCTACTGTGCCCAGTGCACCTGCACCGATAGAGGTGATGGTCACTACTGCGCCCAGCACCATGCCGGTAAGCACCGTCGCAATCATCTGTTCGCGGCGGCTCATGCGGGTAATCCAGGCGTCGTTTTTGCGGCTGTAATCAAAAATTCGGCGTTTAAACAAAATAGCGATGGCGGTGAGGATCAACGCGTAGCCAAGGGTGGTGCGAATAATGCTGTTGAGGGTGTCGGTATCGGTGTGTAAATAATGCAGTAGCCAGAGGGTTAGTGCTGCTGCAGGCAGGCTGCCCAGTGCCAGCTCGCCGGTAATCTTCCAGTCGATATTTTTTTTCTTGTGGTGGACATGAATACCGCCCGCTTTGGTGATGGCGGCGTAGAGTAAATCGGTGCCCACTGCATTGGCGGGGCTAACGCCGAAATAGAGCAGAATCGGCGTCATCAGCGAGCCGCCGCCAACACCGGTCATGCCTACAATAAATCCCACCACCAAACCGGCGATAACATAGCCAAAATGAAAATCCATACCACTCCACGTGCGCCGGCTACACCCGGTATCCGGTTAAAGGTGTCAGAAATTGAGGGTGTTTAAAAATAAACAGGGCGCGCAGGCTAACAGCCCATGGCGGAGGCGGCTAATAATCATTAGTTAGGTGCTTATAACTTTACGGATTAATCTGGGCTGATTGTGATCAATCAGTGCGTGTTTGGTTATGAAAGCGGGTGAGGGGGGGGGTAGGCAACGAAGAAGAGCGAGGTCCATAGCGTGATTTGGCTGCACATCCCTGTGCAAAAAATACCTAGCGATCTGTTTGATTCAATACTAACTGGCCATTTTCTACCGGGATACGCGAACCTGGGTCATAGTCCAAACGCAGGGAAGATTCCTTGTCTTTCAAACGGTAGGCAACGTCGTAGCCGATCACATCTTCACGGCTGTCGTAGACAGTCTTGCAGCGTTTTTCAACGGTGGTGTAGGTGTCTTTTTGCTGCATATTGGCCTGCACTTTATCACCGGCGTAACCACCGGCTACCGCACCGGCCACAGTCGCCACTTTTTTACCGTTACCGCCTCCCACCTGATTACCCAGGGCACCGCCCACTACCGCCCCTATCACTTTACCGGCAATACGGTTGGTGTCTTTTACGGGTTTTTGATGAACGACGGTTTCGTCATAGCATTCTTCGCGTGGAATTTTGGTGGTTTTGGTGACTGGGACTGAGCTGAGTACTTCAGCGTATGAAGGCTCTTTTAAAAATTGGTAGCTGGCGATAGCCCCACCTGTGGTAGCCACACCCACGCCTAACAGTGTTCCGATAATCATCGATTTGTTCATTTGGTAATCTCCTGCAGTGATGCCCTCTAATCAGGGGCGATGGCGCAGTCTACGCTTTATTTGTCTTAACCAGAGCTTAATGATTCCAAACGGGTTTTTGTGGTGAGATCTGGCTGGCATTTTGACTGTGAAGCTTGTACTCAATGGCACACAAATAGGGAATCAACTAGGGCTCACTATTGCCTTGTTTTCGCTGGCTGATTGTTCCTTGAGCGGATACGGATATAGTGAAATCCCCGTGCTATAAACTGCTAGTATTCCCCCGTCTGGCCAATAATCGTGCCCCCTAATAACCGCGTTAAGAGTCCTGCGTTTATGTTGAATTTTTCCGCAATTCCCGCCGAATTACATGCTCCTGCCCAGCGCTATTGGGATCAATTTGAAGCTGCCCTTCAGAATCAGAACCTTCCGCATCCGCGCGATTTGCTGCCGCCATCCGTTACCGCTGACGAGTTTTTTCGCCAGTTGACGCGCGCGTTTGTCGCGAGTGAGTTTATTGCCAAAACATCGGCGCAGCGGCCGCAGTATTTAATTGAACTGGTGCAATCCGGTGTGCTGTTTGAGGCGCAGACGGATGCGTATCTGGAGGCGTTTGCTGCCGCAATTAATGCGTGTAATACCGATGCGGAGTTGGATAAATGTCTGCGGCAACAACGGCAGATGGCGATGATCCGGATTATCTGGCGCGACTTGAACCGCGTTGCAGATATGCGCGAGGTGACGGCGGAGCTGTCGCGCTTTGCGGATAAATCCATTTTGCTCGCGGCAGAGTTTCACTATCGCGCTCTTGAAAAAATGTACGGTACACCGATTGGGCGGGAGTCGGGTTTGGCGCAGCCGTTTATGGTGTTGGGGATGGGAAAATTGGGTGCGGGGGAATTGAATGTCTCCTCGGATATCGACCTGATTTTTACCTTTCCCGAAGGCGGTGAAACCAATCACGCCAGCCGTGCGATTAGCAACCAGGAGTTTTTTATCAAGCTTGGGCAAAAGCTGATTAAAAGTTTGGATACGGTGACTGCCGATGGTTTTGTTTTCCGCGTGGATATGCGTTTGCGCCCGCACGGCCAGAGCGGTGCTTTGGCGATGAGTTTTGTGGGTATGGAAGATTACTACCAGACCCAAGGGCGCGAGTGGGAGCGCTACGCGATGATCAAGGCGCGCACGGTAGCGATGGCTGGCGGCGAAGGACAAATTGCTGCGCGCAAATTGCTGGGTAAAATGTTGCAGCCGTTTACCTATCGCCAATATATCGATTTCAGTGCGATTGAATCCCTGCGTGAAATGAAAGGATTAATTGCGCGGCAAGTGCAGCGCAAAGGTATGAATCTCGATGTGAAATTGGGCGAGGGAGGCATCCGTGAAGTGGAATTTGTGGTGCAGGTTTTTCAATTAATTCGCGGCGGACGCGATGCGCGTTTGCGCAAACGCAAAGTGCCGGTGCTGCTGCCATTTTTGGAACAGGAAAATTATTTGCCGCCAGGCGCGGGTTCGGCATTGCTTGAAGCCTATATTTTTCTGCGCAATACCGAGCATGCGATTCAAGGTTATCAGGATAAACAAACCCAATCGCTGCCGGTTGATCCTATCGGACAATTACGTTTGGCCTGGGTGATGGGTTTTGAAAATTGGGACAGTTTTTTTGAAACACTCAGTCGCTATCGCCACTGCGTTAACGCCGAATTTAAAGCAGTAATTGCCGCACCGGATGAAGAGGTTTCTGTTGATCAAAAAGCGGTAAGTTTTTGGTTGGGTTTGTGGGAGGGCAGTTTGCAGGGCGAGGATGCCATTCACGCGCTGGAAGCGCAGGATATTGAGGGGGCCGCCGCGCTAATTAAAAACCTTGCCGATCTGCGCGAGAGTCGCACTGTGTTATCGATGCAAGCGAGTGGGCGCACGCGTCTGGATGCATTTATCCCGCGTTTACTGCTGATGCTGTTGCAGGAGGCGCAGCGCGGTAAGCTGCCACTGACCATTGCCGAGGCTTTTGCGCGAGTCATTCCGCTAATCGAGGCGATTGCGCGCCGCAGTGCTTATTTGGTGTTGCTGGTGGAAAACCCTACGGCTATTCAGCAGCTAATTACACTCTGTTCAGCGAGCCCCTGGATTGCTGACCAGCTTGCGCAATATCCCGCGCTGCTCGACGAATTGCTCACACCGGAAAGTTTGTATGCGCCGCCCGATAAAGACTTGCTGCGCGATGAATTGCGCCGCGATGTGCTGCGGTTAAATTGGGATGATCTCGAAGGCCACATGGAAGCGCTGCGCTATTTCCGTTCGGCCCATGCGCTGCGGGTATCGGCGAGCGAGGTGACCGGTGCATTACCGCTGATGAAGGTGAGCGACTATCTGACCTGGATCGCCGAGGTAGTGCTGGAGCATGTGCTGAATTTGGGGTGGGAGCATATGGTCGAGCGCCATGGTCGCCCGCGTCGTGCGGACGGTTCGGTTGATACCGCGCCGGATTTCGTGATCGTCGGCTATGGCAAGTTGGGCGGGATTGAGCTGGGGCACGGGTCGGATCTGGATCTGGTGTTTATCCACAATGCCGATGCCGATCTCAGCACCGACGGCGAGCGCGCCATCGATAATATTACCTTTTACACCCGCCTCGGCCAGCGCATCATCCATGTGCTGAATACCTACACGCCCTCGGGCAAACTCTACGAAGTGGATATGCGCTTGCGGCCGTCCGGTAACTCGGGGCTGCTGGTGTCGTCACTCGCGGCGTTTGAGAAATATCAGGCCAATGAAGCATGGACCTGGGAGCATCAGGCCCTGGTGCGCGCACGAGTAGTCGCCGGTAGTGCAGCCCTCGGTGAGGAGTTCGAGCAGGTGCGGCAGCGCATCCTCACGCGCGAGCGGGATCTGGATAAATTGCGCGCTGATGTAAGCGACATGCGCCGCAAGATGCGCGAGCAGTTAGGCTCTGAGTCCAAAGCCAAAAATAGTGCAGTAAATGCCGCTAAAACGCCGGTTTTATTTAATTTGAAACAGGATGCGGGAGGTATCGTGGATATTGAATTTATGGTTCAATACGCGGCCTTGGCTTGGGCATCTAAAGCGCCCGGGATCATCCGGTACACGGACAACATTCGCATACTCGGATCACTGGAAGAGGCAGGTTTACTCGATGCCCAATCCGTGGCCCACCTGATCGCGGCTTACAAAGCATACCGATCCACCGGGCACCGCCTCGCGCTACAGCGTCAGGAGGCGGTATTAGAAGGCGACAATCACTTCCTGACCGAACGCGCGCAAGTCACCGCTTTGTGGCAGCAGCTAATCGATCACAACTGATTTTATCGCCCCGAACATTGAGTGCTGCGCGGCTGTGGCCGCGCCTAACAATCCCTCAAACATACATACAGAATTATTGGAGTTGCTATGTCTTTTGCCGATCGCGACGGCGTTATATGGCTTGATGGTGAACTCATTCCCTGGCGCGACGCCAAGGTTCACGTGTTAACCCACACTTTGCATTACGGTATGGGCGTGTTTGAAGGCGTGCGCGCTTACAACAGCTCAACCATGGGCACCAGTATTTTCCGTCTGCAAGAACACACTGATCGCCTGTTCCGCTCGGCGCACATCATGCGCATGAAAATGCCGTTCGCCAAAGACGTGGTGAATGAAGCGCACAAAATGGTGGTGCGTGAAAATGGTTTGGCCGAAGCCTATCTCCGCCCAATGGCATTTTACGGTTCTGAAGGTATGGGCTTGCGCGCCGACAATTTGAAAGTGCATATCATGGTTGCTGCCTGGCATTGGCCTTCGTACATGTCTCCAGAAGCACGCGATCAAGGTATCCGCATCCGCACCTCCAGCTACACTCGCCACCACGTGAATATTTCCATGTGTAAAGCGAAAGCGAACGGTCACTACATCAATTCACTGTTGGCACTGCAAGAAGCGCTGGACAGCGGTTGTGAAGAGGCTCTGTTGCTTGATGCCGAAGGTTATGTGGCAGAAGGCAGCGGCGAGAATTTCTTTTTGGTGCGCGATGGCATTATCTACACACCGGAACTGACTTCTTGTTTGGACGGCATCACCCGCAACACCATTTTCCAATTGGCTGCCGATTGCGGTTATACCATCAAAGAAAAACGCATCACGCGCGATGAAGTCTATATCGCTGACGAGGCATTCTTTACCGGTACTGCAGCAGAAGTGTTGCCGATCCGTGAATTGGATGGCCGTATTATCGGTGAAGGTCGTCGTGGCCCGATCACTACCCGTTTGCAGGATTTGTATTTCAAATCCGTACGCGGCGAATTGCCCGCGCACACCAACTGGTTGGCGCCGGTTGCAAAATAACCGCCAAACTAACGGAGCCGAATGGCTCCGTTATTGTTTTTCCTCTTCGTAATATCAAACGCCTATGACCGAGTTGTCGCCTGTGATCGAAATGGATTTTCCTGCCGAGTTAAAAAAGATCCAAAAAATTTTGGTGGTTGGCCCTGCATGGATCGGCGATATGATGATGGCGCAAACCTTATTCAAATTACTGAAACTGCGGAATCCACAAGTACACATCGATGTGCTTGCCTCGGGTTGGACGCGCCAATTGCTCGCACGCATGCCAGAAGTTCATCGTGTGATTGATATGCCGCTCGGGCATGGCGCCTTTGGTTTGGGCGCGCGGCGCGCATTAGGCAAATCACTCGCCAGCGAAGGTTACGAGCAAGCCATTGTATTGCCCAATTCTTTTAAATCAGCGTTTATCCCGTTTTTTGCCAATATCCCCCTGCGCACCGGTTGGCGTGGAGAATTTCGTTACGGATTATTAAATGATGTGCGCGTGCTGGATAAAAAGCGCTACCCATTAATGGTTCAGCGCTATGCAGCATTGGCGCTACCAAAAACTGCAGCGCCGTTACACGTTTTTCCTTTTCCGGAATTGCGTGTTGATAAAACACAGCAACCACAATTATTAACAAAGTTTGCGTTGCAGCTTAATCGCCCACTGTTGATACTTTGCCCTGGCGCCGAGTACGGCCCTGCCAAGCGTTGGCCTGAGCATTATTTTGCTGAAATCGCCGATGAAAAAATTCGTGCGGGATGGCAGGTGTGGTTAATGGGGTCGGCTAAAGATAATCTAGTGACTGATGCAATTCGTAATTTGCTGTTGGATGAAGAGCGGCAGCATTGTTATAACCTGGCGGGCAACACGTCGCTGGGTGAGGCGATCGAATTAATGGCCTGCGCTGATGCAGTGCTCAGTAATGATTCGGGTCTGATGCATATCGCTGCAGCGCTGCAAAAACCGTTGGCGGTGATCTATGGCTCTACCTCACCTGAGCACACACCGCCCCTCTCCAATAGCGTAAGTATTATCAGCAACAAAATTGAGTGCGCACCTTGTTTTGAGCGTGAGTGTCCTAAAGTGCATCACAAATGTTTGCGCGAGTTAATGCCGCAGCAAGTGTTGGAGGCACTCAATAACTTGCTTGCCAAGCCAATTCATATCAGTCGCTAAACGGAATTTATTAATGAAGCTAGCCTTGGTGATTTTTCGCTATTTCCCCTTTGGTGGGTTGCAGCGGGATATGTTGGCTATTGCCCAAGCGGCACAAACAAAAGGTCATCAGGTCAGTATTTTTTGTGGTGACTGGCAAGGTGAGAAAATTTCCGGTATCGATATTATCGAGATTAAAAATGCAGGTTTTTTTAATATTGCCGGCGTGAAAAATTTTGTTACCGCTTTTCAACAGCAATTCCAGCGCGATCAATTTGATTTGTTGGTTGGCTTTAATAAAATGCCGGGGCTGGATGTGTATTTTGCTGGTGACAGCTGCTTTGCGCACAAAGCTTACAGTGAGCGCAATTGGGTGTATCGACTGGCACCGCGCTCGCGGTTATATCTTGCCTACGAGCGCGCCGTATTTTCGGAAGAAAATGCAACGCAAATTCTTTCATTAGTTGCCAATGAACAAACATTATTTGCGCGTTATTACGCCACCCAGCCCGAACGTTTTTATGCGCTGCCACCAGGAATCTCCGCCCGGCATCTGACGTGTAGCAACCCGCGTGCAGCGCATAATACGCTGTGTCATGAATTGGGTGTAACGCCCGACACTAAAATTATTGTGTGTTTGGGTTCAGGTTATAAAACCAAAGGCGTGGATATCAGTATTAACGCGTTTGCAGAATTAACCAAAATCATGGCCGCTAAAATCGCCTTGGTAATTGTGGGCAAGGACGATCCCTACACTTATCGCCAGCAAGCGATGCAAGCAGGCGTTGATTCAAACGTATTTTTTCTTGGGCCGCGCAGCCCCGTGGGCGATTTGTTGCATGCGGCGGATTTGCTGTTGCACCCCGCGCGCAAAGAACTTGCTGGCAATGTGATTTTGGAGGCAATGCTCTGTGGCGTTCCGGTAGTGGCCTCCGCTCACTGCGGCTATGCGCACTATGTTGTTGAACAGCAAATGGGCGAGTTGATTCCGGCAAAGGCATCGCCTACAGCGATTGCTGAATTGGTCGCCGCAATGCTCGCGGTTGACGCAGGTGTATGGCGTGAGCGTGGAGAATTATTTGCACGGACAAGCGATGTTTTCTCCCGCCCTCAAGTTGCCGTTGTGGCACTGGAAAAAATCGCCAGTAGGAGAAAAAATTACGCTCCCGTTTTTACTCCAGGGCAAACGCTTACAGACCGGACTGTAATTGTGCGCGACGAGTTGAGCGATGAATGGACAGGTCAGGATGTATTTACCCTGATGGAAAATATGCAGGGAAAAATCGCACGCGAGATGAAAGATCGTCAAACCCTGCGCTTTGAAATCAACGGGCGCGGCTACTACCGCAAATGGCATCGCGGTGTGGGTTGGCGGGAAATTTTCAAAAATTTGCTGCAGTTGCGCCTGCCGGTGTTGGGTGCGACAAATGAATGGAAAGCGCTCAACAAATTGCGCGCCTTGAATATTCCCAGCTTGATTCCGCTTGCCTATGGCGTGCGCGGTAAAAATCCGGCGCGCCAGCAATCGTTTATTGTTACGCGCGAGCTGGCTGATGTTGTTCAGCTGGATCACTACTTTGAGCAAAATTCAGTGGCGATTAAGCCTCGGCTGCTTATCCTCAAGCAGCTTGCGCTGATGGTGCGTGCGCTGCATGAGGCGGGTATAAACCATCGCGATTTGTATCTATGCCACTTTATGCTCAAACCTGAGTCATTGGTTGCAGGTAATAATCCAGAGATTTATCTGATTGATTTGCATCGCGCCCAGTGTCGTGTGCAAGTGCCGCGGCGTTGGCAAATTAAAGACTTGGCGGCGCTTTATTACTCCAGCTTAAACCTCGGTTTTAATCGTCGCGACAGCTTGCGGTTTTTGAAAATCTACTCTGATTGCCCGTTGCGCGATATTCTGGAAAACAACGCGTCATTGCTGAAACAGGTTCAACAGCGCGCGTTAAAAATTTATTGGCGCGACTTTGGTCATGCGCCAGCGTCGCATTGATACAGTATTTGTTGAGACAAGGTGTTTGGATGTCGTTGGAATTTTTTAAAAATGGACAATATCGGGAGCAAAAGATAGCGGCTTGGGTGGCGGTTGGCTTACTCGTATTTATTAGCGCCTTTCTCTGGGCACCGTCGCGCGATGGGTTGGAAGCTGTTTATGCGCTTGGCCTGTTTATCCCGCTGTTGTGTTTATTGCCTTGGCGCAAACCCTCGCTGGCGCAATACGGCGGAGGCTTCACCCTGTTAGGTGTAGTGTTCGCGGGTTATTCAGCAATTACGGCTTTTTGGGCACCGCACGCCGACCCCGGCTTTTTTATATTGCAGTTTTTTATACTGGCGACTTGGCTCTGTGGTTTGGGCTGGATGGCACAGCGCGGATTGATTGACGTCGCAACAATTATAAAAACCCTATTGCTGGTAGGGGCTGTAATGTCGGTCATTAACCTTGTCGTTTTTTACTCGGTAAATCCTTGGGTTGAGCGACTGGAGGGCTGGAGTGTTACGCGTAACCCCAACCATATAGGTTCAGTTTATGGTGTGCTTACACTGCTGGCGTATATCGAATGGTTGCGTGCGACAACGCTGAAACAGAGTGTTTATTATTTGTGTTGCATCGCACTTTTGGTGATTTCTGTATTGGCGTCCCAGAGCCGCGCTGCGTTTGTTGGCTTGGTGGTGTTGATGCCTGTTGCGGCCATGCTCTACTGCCGTAGTAGTCGCAAGTGGCTGCTGCATTTTGCAGCCCTGTTGGTATTGGCTGCAGTGGTATATGTCATGCGTGATCAGGTGCAAGAATTACTGCTTGCTCGTGGTATCAGTGTGCGTGATGTGATTTGGGCCGAGGTGTTTGCGCGCGGTGTGCAGGAACACGCTATCTGGGGGCTCGGGTTGGAAAAAGAAGGGCGCATTGTGCTGAGCGACGGCGCTGTCTATAACCACGCACACAATGCATGGCTCGATATGTTTTATCGAACCGGGGTGGTGGGGTTGGTATTGAGTGTGGTTTATGTTGGCTATCTCTTACGCCAAGCTCTCGGGCGTCGTGAGTTTTACCCGCTGGTGCTGTGGTTCATTTTTGGCTGCATCTATTCAATGGTCGATTCACGTGGTTTTTTCTGGCAGATTGACCCGAAATGGTTTTGTATCTGGTTGCCAGCCGGTCTTCTTGGTGCATTGATCAGCGCACAGCGCAACAACCTTTTTGCGGCCCAGTCGGCGGCAGGGGAGCAGGATAATTCATGATGTCCACCAATCGAGTCACCGCGTCGGAAGCTTCTTCCTGGCGTATCTACCAGCGCCTGCTGCGCTACCTTAAACCTTATTTGCTCTGGTTCGGTGTCAGTGTAGTGGGCTATATCATTTACGCCGCCGCAAACGTGATGTACTCCCATGTAATGGAGCAGCTGGTGGTGGCGATTGAATCTGCCGATCCAGCGGCGCGTTGGTTGGTGCCACTGCTTATTGTGGGGGCGACCCTTATGCGTGGTTTGGGCATGTTTATCGGCGGTTATTTTATGGCGAAGGTGGCCTTTAATGTGGTTAATGATTTGCGCGTGCAGGTGTTTAACCACATGACCCAGTTGCCGGTGAGTGCGTTTGATGAGCGCCCCAGTGGTCATATGATCTCCCTGATTACCTACAATATTAATGGTGTGACGGTAGCCGCTACCGATGCACTGAAAAAAGGTATTCGCGAAGGCGCAACGGTGATTGGCTTGTTGGGCTGGTTGTTCTATCTGGATTGGAAGTTGACGCTGTTGTTTTTATCCGTAGCCCCAATCATGGGGCTACTGGTGACTAAAGTGGCCAGACGTTTGCGTCGCCTGAGTAGTAAAGTGCAGGATTCGGTGGGGGATATCACCCAGGTATCGAGCGAGATGATCAATGGCTATCAGGTGATGCGCACCTTTGGCGGTGAGACCTATGAGCAGGATCGCTTTATGCAGGCGAGCAAAAAGAACTATGCGCAGAATATGAAAATTGTGGTGACCAGTGCGGCCAATGCACCGGTGATGCATTTGTTGATTGCAGTATCCATGAGTTTGTTGATTTATGCCGCGTTGAGTTTTATGCAAATGGATAGCACCGCTGCCTTTATCGGCTACATCACTGCTGTAGGGTTGATTGTCACGCCGATCCGCCAATTAGGTGAAGTGGCACCAATGATTCTCAAGGGGGTGGCGGCAGCGGATAGCGTCTTTACCTTGCTCGATACACCCACAGAAAAAGACACCGGCACCTATGAAGTGGCGCGGGTTAAGGGGGAGGTCAGCTTCAAGGGTCTTGGTTTTAGTTATGCAAATCAGCAGCGGCCTGCACTGTGCAATGTGAATTTGTCGGTGCGCGCTGGCGAGGTAATTGCTTTAGTCGGTAGGTCGGGCAGCGGCAAATCCACACTGGTGAGTTTGCTGAATCGCTTTCACGATACTACGGAGGGCGATGTACTGATTGACGGTGTTTCGGTGCGCGATTACCGCCTCGCGAATTTACGCAGCCATATCGCGTTGGTGAATCAGAATGTGACCTTGTTTAACGATACGGTTGCCGGGAACATCGCCTACGGCAGTTTGCAAACACGCAGTCCTGACGCTATTCGGGCCGCGGCTGACGCCGCCTATGCGACGGAATTCATCGATAAGCTGCCCGAGGGGTTTGAGACCATGATTGGTGAATCTGGCGCGCGCTTGTCTGGTGGCCAGCGCCAGCGGTTGGCGATTGCCCGCGCGCTGTTAAAAGACGCACCTATCCTGATTTTGGACGAGGCCACCTCCGCGCTCGACAATGAATCAGAGCACTATATCCAGGCGGCGCTGGAGCGTGTGATGAAAGGGCGCACCACCTTTGTGATTGCTCATCGCCTGTCGACGATTGAAAACGCCGATCGCATTATTGTGATGGAGCAGGGCGAAATTATGGAGCAGGGCACCCACGCCGAGCTGATTGCGCTTGGTGGGCATTATGCGCGGCTGCATGCCAAAGAATTTAATGACCAGGATGAGTCGGCTTAGTGGTTAGCGCCGGTACAGATTGATACTGGCGATCAGTGTGAAATTAATGTGAATGACAGGAATGGGTTTTTTAATGGAACTTACCTCTGCAGGAATGACTATGCATATAACGATGCCCCATTTTGAAAATGCGCGTGTATTGGTGGTGGGCGATGTGATGCTGGATCGCTATTGGCATGGCATGAGTACTCGCATTTCGCCGGAGGCGCCAGTCCCCGTCGTGAATGTCAATCAAACCGAAGATCGCCCCGGTGGCGCCGCCAACGTGGCATTGAATATGAGTGCCCTGGGGTGCAAGGTCTCATTGGTGGGAGTGATTGGCAATGACGAAGCGGGCGAGATTCTGCAGCGTAGCCTCGCGGCGGCCAAGGTGCAGGCTGATTTTCAAATCTCTGCCACCAAACCCACAGTAACCAAATTGCGTGTTATCAGCCATCACCAACAGCTGTTGCGCATGGATTTTGAGGACAAATACGGCCCTGAAGACAGTTGCGATTTTGTCGCCAAAGTTGAGCGGTTGATTGCAGATGTCGATGTGCTGGTGCTCTCCGACTATGCCAAAGGCAGTTTGCAGGACTGCAGTTCGCTGATTGCCCTCGCGCACAAGGCGGGCATTCCGGTTCTGGTTGACCCTAAAGGTGATGATTTCAACCGCTATCAAGGCGCTGACGTTATCACTCCCAATTTTGTTGAATTTGAAACGATTGTGGGCGAGTGTGCGAGTGAGGAGGAGATCGTCGCCCGCGGCGAAACCCTGATGGCTGGCCTTGGCTTGCAGGCCTTGCTAGTGACTCGCGGCGAACATGGTCTCAGCTTGTTGCGCCCCGGCCAAGCGGAGCTGCATTTACCCGCGCGCGGCCGCGAAGTATTTGATGTAACCGGCGCGGGCGATACGGTTATCGCTACACTTGCAGCTGCTGTGGCTTCCGGGCAATCGCTACCGGAAGCTACGGCGCTGGCGAATATCGCCGCCGGCATAGTGGTAGGCAAGCTGGGTACCGCAATTGTGAGCGGTCCTGAGTTGCGACGCGCGATTATTGCGGACCAGGGCGCGCAGAGTGGGGTGGTGACCGAGGAACAGCTGTTGTTGGCAATCGAGGATGCTCGCGCCGCGGGAGAGCGCATTGTGTTTACTAACGGTTGTTTCGATATCATCCACGCCGGCCATGTCGGCTATTTGGAAGAGGCGCGCAAGCAGGGTGATCGTTTGATTGTGGCAGTCAATTCCGATGCATCCATTCGCAAACTCAAAGGAGCAGGTCGCCCCATCAACCCGCTTGATCGCAGGATGGCAGTACTGGCGGGTCTGGAAGCCGTCGATTGGGTGGTGCCTTTTGAGGAGGATACTCCTGAACGTTTATTGCGCCGCGTCAAACCCGAGGTATTGGTAAAAGGAGGCGACTACCACGCCGATCAGGTGGTCGGTGCCGCATTGGTAAAAGCCTATGGCGGTGAAGTGCGGGTACTGGGGTTTATTGAAAACTGCTCGACTACCTCGATTGTGAATAAAATTCTGCATCAGTAATCTCACAGTGCAGCTATAACCGCTATGGCTGCACATTTTTGGTGCCGCCTTGTCATCAGATATTGACTAGACTTCGTATAGTGTCTTATCCGACAACAAGGTGTTCCTGTGAAAACCTCATATCCTTCTCGTTCTGCTTATCCATCCTCTTCCCGAACCAGTAGTCTGGTTGATTTTGTGATTAACTATCGTCACCACATCGATAACATCATGCTTTGGGTAACGGGGCTGGCGTGGCTTATGTCGCTGCTCTATGCAGCGGTACATGGCACCTGGATGCTGGCATTGGTTGTCGGTGGTTTGTTTATGGGCATTAACTGGTTTGCCATCAAACTGGTGAATCATCCACAGATCACACCGGCAATCATTGCCATTGTTTATATGCTGTTTGTTTCGCTTCATGTGCATCAACTCAAGGGCATGATTGAGGCGCATTTTGGTTATTTTGTATTTCTGGCTGCACTGTTTACCTACCTTGATTGGCGCCCCTTAATCTGGGCTGCTGTCGCCGCTGCGGTGTTGCATGTGGTTATTCACATGCTGCAAGAGGCGGGCGTCCCGATTTATCTTTTCCCTGATCATATGCACTCCTGGTCGATAGTAGCCATGCACGCCTTTTATGTGGTGATTGAAACCGCGGTGCTGGTGGTTCTGGTGCGGCTTGCCAGCCGCTTGTTAATAGTGGCTCACGAGTTGGTTGAAGTCACCGAAACGATGGTGGTTGATGATAGCCGTATCGATCTGGGGGTTCGCTCCCGCGCGCGCAACAATGCTATTTTGGATCGATTAAACTGGCTGCTGGAGGCCATTGCCCAAGCGGTTCGCTCTGCCTTGTCCGCACAGGATGAGGCGGATAAAAACCTGAGTGTGCTAGCTGCCAATGCCGGTGAGCTGGTGAATATGGCGGGTCAATCGCGCCGTGGCGCGGAAGTCATTCGCCATGGGATGGACAATATGCATAAATCGTTTGTGGAGGTTGCCGCACAGATCCAGCGTGCGGCCGTGCTCACCGAAGAGACGGTGCATGCCCAGCGCGAGGGCCAGGTGGCAGTGAAAGGCGCGCGCGAGGGGATTGCCGAGTTGTCGCGTATTTTGGGGGATACCGCCCACTCCATCGATACCTTGGCGAGTGATTGTGCTGCCATTACGTCTACCCTGACAGAAATACAGGGCATAGCTGAACAAACCAATTTGCTGGCGCTCAATGCGGCGATTGAGGCGGCTCGTGCCGGAGAGCAGGGCCGTGGTTTTGCTGTAGTTGCGGATGAAGTGCGCACCTTGGCGCGACGCACCCAGGTCTCCACCGAAAATATCAAACAGATCGTCAGTCGTTTGGTGTCAGGCTCAAGCGCATCGGTGCAGGCGATGAGTGAAAGTCGACAGCGCGTACTGGCGAATGTCACCAGTTCCGAGGCGGTAGAGCAGATCTTTGGCCGTATTGCCAAAGCAGTTACCGAGATCAATAAAATTAGCCAACAAATAGCGGCCGCCACTGAAGAGCAGACCCAGGCTTCCGAGTCCATTACCCAGCAAACCGGACAATTGGATAGTTTGAGTGAGGAAACGGCGCGCATTGTGGCGCAGAATCGCCAGATGATTGCGCATTTACAAAGTGCATTTGCGGAGCTGCAACAAGCCTTGACCAAATTTCATTAAGCGATGGTGTCGATTCGGCAGCATAAAAAAAGCCCCCGTCAGCACAACTGGCGGGGGCTTTGTTTTATGGGTTATGGGTTATAGGGCGCGGCGATTAAGCCGCCAGCTCCAGAATTTCACGGGAGGCTTCCGGGGTGATGGCGCCGTGCTCACCCAGTGCCAGCAGCTCGTGTTTGACCAGCATATCGACCAACTTGGGGATGGAGTCGCGGCCGACACCGTAACCACTCAAGGTGGTAGGGGTGCCCATCTGCTCAAAGAAACCGCGGGTGGCGGCGATGGCGGCATCGATCAAAGCCTCTTCATCGCTGTGATTCAGGTTCCATACGCGGCGACCATATTGCACCAGCTTGGCGTGTTTTTTCGCGCGCTGATGTTGCATCACTGCCGGTAAAACAACCGCCAGGGTTTGGGCGTGATCCAAGCCATGCATCGCCGTCAGTTCGTGCCCGATCATATGGGTCGCCCAGTCTTGCGGTACGCCCACACCGATCAAACCGTTGAGCGCCATGGTCGCCGCCCACATTACATTGGCGCGTACGGCGTAGTTGGTTGGCTCTTTCAGCGAGCGCGGACCCTCTTCGATCAGGGTCATTAACAAGCCTTCAGCAAAACGATCTTGCACCTTGGCGTCCACCGGGTAAGTCAGGTACTGTTCCATAATGTGCACAAAGGCATCCACTGCACCGTTGGCAATCTGGCGCGGTGGCAGGCTGTAAGTGGTGGTGGGATCGAGAATCGCAAATTGGGGATAAACCAGCGGGCTGCCGAACGCGAGTTTCTCGTGGGTAGCCGCTTTGGTGATTACCGAATTGCCATTGCTTTCGGTGCCAGTGGCAGGCAGGGTCAAGATACAGCCAATAGGTAGGGCGCTATCAAACGGTGCGTGTTTCGCCAGAATATCCCAGGGTTCACCGTTGAAATTCACCGCGGCCGCAATCAGTTTGGTACCGTCAATCACGCTGCCACCACCAACGGGTAAGAGGAAATCGATCTGCTCTTTTTTGACCAGTTCTACTGCTTGCATCAGGGTTTCATAATGGGGGTTGGGTTCGATACCACTGAACTCAAACCAGGTTTTGCCTTCCAGCGCTGTTACCACCTGATCATAAACACCGTTCTTTTTGATGGAACCGCCGCCATAGGTCACCAGAATGCGGGCATTGGCGGGAATCAAGTTGGCGATTTCTTTGATTTGGCCTTCGCCAAAAACAATTTTGGTGGGGTTGGAGAAAGTAAAATTTTGCATGGCATATAATCCGGTAAAAGATAATTAATATTGTATTACAAATTGACAGTCACTTTAGCTGTTGCACTGCATTAATACGATGGGGTTTACCCAAATTTACGAGCGAATAATCGACAGCTGGTTGCCGTCGATGCGAAAAGGAATCGCCTCAAGCTTGCGGCCAGCGCAGGGCCCGGCCACACATTTACCTGAGTCGATCACAAACAGTGCGCCGTGGTTGGCGCATTGGATCATGGTGCCGCTGCTATCCAGAAACTGGTGTTCTACCCATTCCAGCGGTATACCCAAATGGGGGCAGGCATTGCGATAGACAACTATCTTGTCCTGCTGCTTGACCACCAGCAGTTTCAGATCGCCCTGCACAAACCCTCTGCTACTGCCCTCGGGTATTTCGTCAAGCGTGCGCAGGGGGATCAATGCAGTCACAGATATCAACTCAGGTTGGGGCTAGTCAGGGCTAGTCAGGCGCAATTTGCGGGTGAGTAGTTTGCCATCGCGTACCACACTGACATTAACCTTATCACCGGGTTTGTAATGCTCCAGAGCGCTGAGTAGTTGATCGTCGTTGGTGACCGGATAGTCCTCAATCGCCACAATCACATCGCCCAAACTGATTTGCCCCCAACTATTGCGTTTGGCGCCTTGCAGACCGGCTTGTGCGGCGGCGGAGTTAGGTTCTACCCGTAAAATGGGCACGCCCTGAATACCAATTTGTTGCGCCCAGTGATCGGGTGCCACCGCTACGCCCAATACGGGGCGCACGATGCGGCCATGTTTAATCAGCTCCGGCACCACTTCTTTTACGGTATTCACTGGAATCGCAAAGCCGATGCCAGCGCTCGCACCGCTAGGGCTATAGATCATGGTATTCACACCAATCAGCTTGCCCTCGGAGTTGAGTAGCGGCCCACCCGAGTTGCCGGGGTTGATGGCGGCGTCCGTCTGGATCACATTGGTAATTTTGCGTTGGTTGGGCGATTCAATTTCACGCCCCAAGGCGCTTACCACACCCGTTGTCAGGGTGGCATCCAACCCAAAAGGGTTGCCAATGGCTAACACCTTGCGGCCAACACGCAGGTCGGCTGAGTCACCCAGTGGCAAAGCGGTTAACTGGTCGGCGGGCGCTTTAATCCGCAGTACGGCTAAATCCCGCTCCGGCGCTAAACCCACCACTTCGGCGGGCCAGTTGGATTGATCTTGCAGGGTGATGGTGATTTGACGGGCGCCCTCTACCACGTGGTAGTTGGTGACTATGTAACCGCGTTCATCCCACACAAAACCGGTGCCGGAACCGCGTGGCACCGTGACGAGATCAAACGAGTAGGGGTTGCGCGCCAGCTGTTGATTGGTGACAAAAACGACGCTCGGGCGAGCGGCGTCAAACACCTCCATGCTATTGCGCTCATCATCGGTGGAAAAAGCATTGGCGACAGCGCTCAAGGCGCTGGCGCCACTCATTAAGGTAACAAGCAGCCAGCGCCAGAGTGTCATGCGGCGATCCTCGTACTTAGGCCGCGTCGCGCAGGGCTTGGATACGCGCTTCCAGCGGTGGGTGGCTGGCAAATAGGCTGCGCATACCACCGCTGATACCAAAGGCGCGCATGCTGCTTGGCATTTGGCTTTCTGCACCGGCGCCGCTTTCAGCTTGCAAGCGTTGCAAGGCGCGAATCATGGCACCGCGATCCGCCAGCGTAGCACCGGCGTGGTCGGCGCGGAATTCACGGTAGCGGGAGAAGGCCGCCACAATCATCGAGGCTAAAACACCCAGTACGATTTCAGCGACAAAGGTGGCGATCATAAAACCAAAGCCACGGCCGCTTTCATTCTTGAGCAATACACGGTCGACAAAGTCGCCAATGATGCGCGCAAAGAACATCACAAAGGTGTTCACCACACCCTGGATTAGGCTGAGAGTAATCATATCGCCATTGGCAACGTGGCCGATTTCGTGCGCTAACACCGCTTTCACTTCGTCGCGCTCAAAGCGTTGCAGCAGGCCAAGGCTCACCGCCACCAGCGCCGCGTTGCGGTTCCAACCGGTGGCAAAGGCATTGGATTCCTGTGCGGGGAATACACCGATTTCCGGGGTTTTAATGCCCGCTTTTTGCGACAGCTCTACCACGGTATCAACCAGCCATTGCTCATCGGCATTGCGGGGTTGGTCAATCAATTGCACGCCCATGGTCTTTTTTGCCATCCACTTGGAAATGAACAGCGAGATAAAGGAGCCGACAAAACCAAAGACCGCACAGAATACCAGCAGGTTCTGCAAATCCAGTCCACCTGCTGTGCGATAGCTGCCTACACCCAAAAGGCTGAGCACAATGCCGGCAACAACCAGAACCGCGATGTTCGTTAACAGAAACAAGCCAATACGTAACACGATAGGATCTCCCATAGAAGTTGATGCGCTGGTTTATACGCAGCGTCGGGGGAGTATATGTGTGCAGGGAGGGATTATTTCAATCGCGGCAGGTTAAGAATCGCAAAAAATCACGGCAAAAGAAAAATGGCCGCCACAGGGGCGGCCCAAGCAACCGTGTTAGCCAAGAGACTTGTGCAGAAATGCTCGCAGAGAAAGTCCCAAGGGGTGAGCCGTTTTAACAATCGACTTGCAGGGCGATCATCAATTCCGCTCAGCTGCTGTGGGGAGAAATCCGCAGCAACGAATTAACGATAATCGTTCTCATTTATTCGGTCAAGTCTTTTTTGAGAATAATTCTTGTTTGTGAGGTTGTGTTTTAAAGTTCCGGGCTTTTGAGTTGCAGCAACTGGCTATTTAGCTGGTTAATTTTGGCGGCCATTTCCTCGATAAGCCCCAGGCAAATCTGGGGTTGATGCTCAATCAAGGCGATAAACTCCTCTTTGCGTACCGCCAGTACAGTGCAATCACTGGTCGCCACCACCGAAGCCATCCGTGGTTGGCGAGTGAATACGGCGAGGGCGCCAAAAATTTCGTTCGGGTGAATCTGCCCCACAGTGACACCATCGCATACCGCCTTGGCGGAACCCTCCAACAGGGTATAAACCTGATCCGCGGTATCCCCTTGCTGGATAATGGTTTCACCGCTGCGGAAGTGTAAAAAACCAGCGGCAGGTTGGAATTCACCGCGCAGTTCCTGGGTGAGTGCCTGCTCAAAGTAGCTGATGGAGCAGACCAAAAAGTAAGTCCAATTGCGCTGGTATTTCAGGTCGCTGTTGGCCTGCTCGACCAGCGCGTCGCGTTCGTAGGCCACTAGTTCCACCGGGCTGCTGCAGCTGAATTGGCCTTGCGGCAAGTTCAGTGAGCGCGGTAATCCGAGCAGGTCGCCCGCCTCAAAATGCATGACCAGCTTGCCCTGCAGGTAATAATCGACCTGGCCTTCCATGAGGCGCAGTAGGCGGGTGGGGGCGATATCGGCAAAAATGTCATCGCTCGCGGCGACCCGAAAAGGCTCCTCAGCCGGTGTTACCGGTGTGCAGATGAGTTCAGTCAGCGCACCCAGTTTGGCGGCCAGCTCGGACATTAATTCGGATTGTTTGGTTGAAAGGTACATAGAATCCCCGGCGACAAAAACACTAAATTAGGCAAAGTTTTAGTGTAGCCTGTGACGGAGAAAAAACTGCGTGTAAAACCACATCTGCGCACAGATGTGGTTTTTATTTATGCGGTGGCGTGAGTTAGCTCGTCGGGTTGTTCGGCTTCTTGCACCAAGCGGGCTTTAAGGTCAGGGGGAATGTCGTTCCAGTGAATATCCATCAGTGCACCCTCAAGGGCGTAGAGCATGACTTTGGATACATTAATATTGCGGGCGCGAATGCGGCGATAAGTTTCTACTGCCCCCAGACGCTTGAGATCCGCGTGGGTATTAATCCCTATTGCGCGGAGGATATTGACCGATGCTACGCCCAGATTCTTTAACTGTAATAACTCACTTTGACAGGCTGTCATACAGTGCGACTCTCCATTATTGTTGTCGGATGTTGTGTTCAAATTTTCCGTTTACTGCGGGCCTTATCTTACAGGCTTGATTTAGTGGTGCAATTCTTTTTATGGGGCTTCGGTCAAAAAATTAGCTACGCAATATTGAGTGCCAGCGCGAAGTTTGTGCGCTACCGCGCTTAGTGTCGGTGATCATGAGCGTGGAAAAATTTGGATAATTAATAGCTATGCACAATTGGATGAAACAATTATTACTCGGGCTGGATGAGCGCGAGTTAATTGAATTACCTGCGCTGCAATGCCGTGTGCATCGCGCGTTGGAAACCCCGTTGCTAGGTTTGCAAACACGTGCGGCAGCCGCCGGTTTTGATTTGCGAATTGCCAGCAGTTATCGCAGTTTTGAGCGCCAGCGGATGATCTGGAATAACAAGGCATTGGGGTTGCGCCCGGTGCTGGATAGCGCCGGAGCACCGCTGGATTTAAGCCTCATGAGCGAGCGGGATATTGTCCTGGCGATTCTGCGCTGGTCGGCATTGCCCGGCGCGTCGCGCCATCACTGGGGCACCGATATTGATGTGTATGATGCATCGCGCATTGCGCCTGATTATCAATTGCAACTTACGGTGGCAGAGACCGAAGGTGATGGCCCTTTCGCAAAATTTCATTGCTGGTTGAGCGAGGAGTTGTGTACCTCTACCAGTGATTTTTTTCGCCCTTACGCGCAGGATTGTGGTGGCATAGCCCCTGAGCCCTGGCATTTAAGTTATGCGCCACTTGCCAATGAATTTGCACAGAATTTCAGTGAAGATTTGTTGCGGGAACAATTGCTGGTAACCGAACTGCAATTAAAAAATACGGTACTGGAAAACCTGAGTGAAATTTATCAGCGTTTTATTTGTATCAGTAAACCTTAAACCAAAAGCCACCAACCACATGACAGGATTGCAGTGTGACTGATTCTTCTATCGCCTCGCCGCGTGCAAATAATTCGCCAGTGCAACATCAGCCACCGGCATCCAAATTGGCTATTCGCTCCTGGATGTTATTTGATTGGGCCGCGCAACCATTTTTTACGGTGGTGATTACCTTTATTTTCGGGCCTTATTTTGTCTCGCGCTTGGCTGAAGATGCAGTGCAAGGGCAGGCGGCCTGGGGTTATACCGTGACCATCGCCGGGGTGATTATCGCGCTCTTAGCGCCGATATTAGGCGCCGTTGCGGATGCCACCGGCGCGCGCAAACGGTGGATCGCTTTTTTTGCGCTGATCAAAATTACCGCGCTACTGCTACTCTGGTTTGCGGCACCCGGCTCCGCGTTATGGTTGCCTATGGTGTGTGTGATTTGTGCGATGGTCGCCGCTGAATTTTCGATTTTGTTTAACGATTCCATGATGCCGCGCCTGATTCCCGCGCAGGATATTGGCCGCGTTTCCAATCTCGCTTGGGGGCTCGGTTATCTCGGCGGTTTGGTGGTGCTGTTCAGTGTGTTGCTGCTGTTGGCTGGCAGCCCTGAAACGGGCAAAACCTTGTTGGGCATTAAGCCCCTGTTTGGCCTGGATGCGACTCAAGGTGAAGATGCGCGCATCACCGGCCCCTATGCCGCGCTCTGGTATTTAATTTTTATTGTGCCGATGTTTTTATTTGCCCCCGATTCCCATGGCGGCGTTTCATTGTTGCGCGCAATTAGTGGCACGCTGCGCGAATTAAAATCCACCTTGGCGGAAGCGATGCAGCGTAAATCCCTGCTGCGCTTTTTACTCGCACGCATGGTGTATCAAGACGGCGTGAATGGCTTACTGGCATTGGGAGGTACTTTTGCAGCGAGCATGTTTGGTTGGCAAACCATTGAGATGGGTATCTACGGCATTTTGTTATTAGTCGTGGCGATTGGCGGCTGTGCTTATGCTGGCCGGTTGGATGCACAGTTAGGTTCCAAAACCGTCGTGCTGATGAGTTTGCTGCTGTTGATTGTGGCTACCTTTGGCATAGTCTCCACTGGGCCGGGTTATTCGCTGTTTGGCTGGGTGTCATTATCCACCGCAGATAGCGGCGGATTATTCGCGACCGCAGCAGAAAAAGTGTATATCGGTTTTGGGTTATTAATTGGCATCGCCTTTGGGCCAGTGCAAGCGTCATCGCGCGCGTATCTGGCGCGCAGTGTTAACGCCGATGAAGCCGGTCGCTATTTTGGGCTTTATGCATTATCGGGCCGCGCGACGGCATTTTTAGCCCCCATGGCGGTGGCCAGCTTGACGCTCTATGCCGATTCGGCGCGTATCGGCATGTCGGCGCTGTTGGTGTTTTTAATCGCGGGGTTATGGTTGCTGCTAAAAACTCCCTATCCCGCGTTGCGAGCTAGCTGATTTTTTTATCGTTTATTTTTTCTCATTTTTGTTTTTGTTTTTGTTTTTGTTTTTTTATTATTGTTGGCGGCATTTACGAGGTACTCATGCTGGTTATTTTTGATTGTGATGGCGTGTTGGTGGACAGCGAAATTATCTCGGCACAGGTGTCGGTGGATTGTTTAAAGGCGGTGGGTGTTGAACGCAGCCTGGATTATATTTTGGAAACCTATCGCGGCAAATCGGTGGCGGATTGTATTCGCATGATTACCGATGAGTTGTCATCGGCTGCCGATTGGCAGCAATTGGCCGAGAGCGAAAAAGCTGAACGCGGCGCGCAATTTTGGCGGCAGGTGCAACTGCAAACCCTGGTGGTGTGTGAGCAGCAACTTGAACCGGTAACCGGCGTGATGACGGTGTTGGATTATCTGCGCGATCACAAGATTCCCTTTTGTGTGGCCTCCAACGGCAAACATGAAAAAATGCGCATGACGCTCAACAAAACCGGCATCATGCCCTATGTGCAAGGGCGTGTTTTCAGTTTTGAAGATGTCACCCGCGGCAAACCCGCGCCGGATTTATTTTTGCACGCCGCCAAAACCCTGGGTGTTCCTGCAACTGAGGCAATTGTGGTGGAAGATTCACTGACCGGTATTCAAGCGGCGGTGGCAGCGGGCATGCGCCCCTTAGGTTATTGCCCGCCCAATCATGATGGCAGCGACAATTGTTTGGTAAATGAAATGCGCGCGTTGGGTGCGACCGTATTTTTTTCGATGGATGAATTAATTCCGTTAATTTTGCAACAGGGTTAAGCATGGTTATGCAATCTGCGGGGGCGATATTTCCGCCCGACCTGGACGTGTGGCAGGAAATTCACACCGAGACCAAACAGGCGAGTAAAGATGAGCCCGTGCTCGCAAGTTTTTATCACGCCACGATTTTAAATCACGCCTCGTTTGCGGCGGCGATCAGTTTTCACCTCGCCAATAAATTGGACAGTCAGGCGCTGCCGGCGATGATGCTGCGCGATGTATTTGCCGAGGCGATGAATGCCGACGCAAACATTGAGCGGGCGATGCGCGCTGATATTCGCGCGCACCGCGAGCGCGATCCAGCGTGCAATAAATTTTCCATGCCGTTTTTATTTTTTAAGGGCTATCACGCGCTGCAATCCTGGCGCATTGCCCATTGGCTGTGGCAGCAGGGGCGTACGGCGCTGGCGCTGTATTTCCAGAACCAAATCTCTGAAGCCTTTGATGTGGATATCCACCCCGGCGCACAAATTGGTCAGGGCATTATGGTTGACCATGCGACGGGTGTGGTGATTGGTGAGACCACGGTAATTGAGGACGATGTCTCCATGCTGCACAGCGTCACCCTCGGGGGCAGCGGGTGTGTGAAAACGGATCGCCACCCTAAAATTCGGCGCGGGGTATTGATTGGTGTCGGGGCAAAAATTCTGGGCAATATTGAAATTGGCGAGGGGGCAAAAATCGGGGCGGGCAGTGTGGTGTTGGATGCAGTTGCGCCGCACACCACCGTTGCCGGTGTGCCAGCTAAACCCATCGGGCGCCCCAAGGGTGAGGCACCCGCGTTGGATATGGATCATCACTTGAGTGATGATCCGTCAGCCACCTGATGGTCAGGCGCTGCGCTGGCCGGGCAGGCTGGAGGTTTCGTCATCGCAGCCGTCCATTAACCACTTGAGCACGGATTCGCGGCTTTTGAGCATGGATTGATAGTGCTCAATCAACATGGGATTGGGGCGCGCCTGACTTTTCATCGCAGTAATGCGGTCAGTGAGGAAGGCGATATCCTGCTCTACCTTAATGCGCGCGTTGCCGTGCGGGCTGATGAGTTGATCGCCGGTGAAGCGATTATCCTGCAGTTTTTTATCGATGAAAGGCAGCATGGCGTTATTACTCCCTGAGTGGGTCAGGTATAGAGTATGGTTCCGCTTCTTGCCTTGTGCCAGTTGTCCCTAAGACTGATTGGTTACATTCTGTGCACTGGTTATCGCGCTTGTTATCACACCGGCGGCTTGGTGCTCCCACCGCGCCCGCAGCCAAAGGCAGGAGTGCTATTATCCTTGCATCTGCCACTCTTCTAGCGAGTCCTATTGCGATGAGCACTTCTGAATTCGACATTATTTTTCGCGGCGATATTGTGTTTGGTCACCAATTAACGGAGGTCAAACTCAAGCTGCAGCAGCTATTTAAAGTGGATGCCGCCAAGGTGGATGCACTGTTTACCGGCCGTCCCGTTCCGCTCAAACGCAAGCTGGATGAAGCGACTGCCCACAAGTATCGCGACGTATTGCTCAAGGCGGGCGCGCAGGTGGAAATCTGCCCCAGCGATAGCAGCCCGGCTACGGCGGCGGCGCCCAAACCAGCACCTGTCCGCCCGGTGGCGCCAGCACCCGTCAATAACTCTGCTGCGACGGCAGCGATTACCCCCGTTACGCCAATAGCGCCAGTGTGGTCGATTGCACCGGCGGGCGCGGATTTACTGCCCGCCGACCAGCGCCCTGCAGCAGCCGCACCGGTGGCGGTGGATCTTTCTGGCCTGAGCCTGCGCGCCCAAAGTGGAAACTTATTGGATGCTTCGGAGGTCGCACCCATACCCGTGGCCACTGTGGCGGTGCCGGATCTGGTGGTGGCCGAGGCGGGCGCTACCCTGAGTGATGAAGATCATCTGCCCCTGCCGCTGGTGGAGATCGAACTGGAAGACTGGGATATTGCTGAAGCCGGCGCCGATTTACTGCGCGAGGATGAGCGCCCACTGGTGGTACCGGTAGCGGTCGGCCCGGTCGATTTTGGCTTGGCGCCCGCTGGCAGCGATCTGGGCCAGCTCAAACCCCAGGTGAAACCGCTTAACCCCGATATCAGCGGTCTGCAGTTGGTTGATCCCTCTTGAACCCTCTGCTTACCGCACAAGCTTTTGGTTATTGATAACCACGTTTTTTCGCTTACTAACAAGGAGTCCCTATGAAGACTTTGGGAAAAATACTGCTCGCCCTTATTGCCGTGCCAGTGATTGCTGTGCTCGCGCTCGTTCTGCTGGTGGATGTCAATCGTTTTAAACCGCATATCGAAAATGCTGCCAAGGAGCAGGGCATTGCCCTGTCCATCAAAGGCGATTTGGGCTGGAACCTGTGGCCAAGTATCGGGGTAGAAATTAATGACCTCAGCGTGGCCGCGCTAGCAACGCCGCAGCAACCGCTGGCGGAATTAACCCGCGCCAGCTTGCTGCTGAAGTTAATGCCCTTGTTCTCGGGGGATTTTCAGGTCGATCACCTGTTGGTCGATGGTGCGCGTATTAATCTCGCGGTGGATAAAGCGGGCACAGGCAATTGGGAGGCCTTAACCAAAAGCGATGCCAAACCCGCCGCCGAAACAACTACCGACTCCCCAGCGGATTTAACCCTGGATATCCAGGACATCAGCCTCACCAATTCACAAGTGAACTACAGTGATGCCCAAAGCGGCCAGAAACTGGCACTGCGCGCGATTAATTTGCACTTGAGTGACGTGAATACCCGCGCCGAGCCTTTTCCGCTGACCCTCGCGTTGAGCGTAGAAATGGCGCAAGACGGTGCTGCGCCCTTGTTGTTGGATATCGCACTCAACAATAACCTGAGCGTGGATGCCCAGCTGAGCGACATCACCCTGAGCGACGGCGAATTGCAGTTGGGGGTGGGCAAGGCCGCGCCGCTGGTGCTTGGCTATCAAATGGCGCTGAGTGATGTGCAAAACAAACCCGTATACAAAGGCCAGCTCAGCGTGAAGGAAACCAATTTACGCGGGCTGCTCGCCGCGCTCGGCACCGAATTGGAAACCGCCAATAGCGATGCCTTGAAACAATTCAGCCTCTCGGCGGCGATTGATGGCAATGACCAACAGCTGCAATTAACGAATGTGGTGATGCAGTTGGATAAAACCCGGTTTGAGGGTGCCTTGGCGATTACCGATCTGGCTACCACCGCACTTAAAGTGGATCTCAAAGGTGACAGCATTAATGTCGATGATTATTTGCCGCCGCCCAGTGACACGGAAGCAACAGAATCCACCGCTGCGCAGGAAGATACCCCCTTACCACTGGAAGCGATTCGCGGGTTAAATCTGAATGCAAAGTTTGCGTTGCAACGCATGATCATCAAACAAATGGCGCTGGAAAATATTCTGCTCACGGTGAATGCTAAAAATGGCGTGGTCAATCAAAACCTCACCGCCAAGGCTTACAACGGTGATGTGAAATTCACCAGCAAAACCGATGCTCGCAGCGATAAGGCCGCACTCAATTTTGATGGCGCGGTGCAAGGTTTTGAATTGGCGCCACTGTTAAAAGATTTGCAGATGGATGAAAAAATGGCGCTCTCCGGCGCGATTCAGGCCAATACCCAAGGTACGGCGCAAGGCGCCACGGTGAATCAGTTAATGGCCTCCATGAACAGCACCGCTAACTTTTCCGGCGCGCAGGTGCGTTTAGCGCCGCTCAATATTGAAGAGCAATTTTGTAAGCTGGTGAATCTGGTTACGCAAAATCAGGAGCAAGTGACCTGGGACGCCTTTACCGAAATGCGTCAGCTGGATGGCAATATCGTTTGGCGCGATCAGGTGATTAGTCTCAACAGTTTCAACGCCGGTGTGTCGCAGTTGCTGCTGGCCAGTACCGGTAAAATTAATCTGGCGAACGACAAATACGAATTTAAATTGCCGATTAAAATCGCCTCCGCCAGTGAAGCGGCGCAACTCAAAGGTTGTAGTTTGGGCACCACTAATTATTGGGTCGATCGCGGCCTCTCGCTACTGCGCTGCAAAGGCTCCTTTGGTGCGATTGATCCGGTGAAAGATTGTGGTTTTGACAAGAGTGCACTGGGCGATTTAACCAAAGATTTTGCCGAGTACAAACTGCGTGAAAAACACGGCGCTAAAATCGAAGCGGCTGAACAAAAAGTGGAAGAGAAAAAACAGGAAGTGAAGCAGCAAGTGGAGGACAAAAAGCAGGAGCTGATTAATAAACTGCAGAATAAATTGTTTAAAACGCCCGCTTCGGCAGCAGCATCGTCCGCCGCGACTGAACCTGTTGTTGAGTAAAATAATAGATTACTACCGGTAACCAACACACCACCGCGCGCCCTCACGGGGGCGGTGGTAAACTCACAACTCTTATCAGCAATTGGTTGCACTCTGCGCAGCCTCGCCAGAGTTGTTACATACATGTCCCTTCCCGTTTCTATGACCGCTGAATTATCCATGAGCCAAGATTTTTCCCGCCGTGTTCTTAAATGGTTTGATCAATACGGGCGCAAACATTTGCCCTGGCAACAAGACATCAGCGCCTATCGCGTGTGGCTGTCAGAAATTATGTTGCAGCAAACCCAGGTCACTACCGTGATCCCTTATTTTGATCGTTTTATTGCGCGGTTCCCCTCGGTGGAATCCCTCGCCGCTGCACCGATTGATGAAGTGCTGCATTTATGGACGGGATTGGGTTACTACGCCCGCGCGCGCAATTTGCACAAATGCGCGCAGCAGGTAGTGAATCAATACGGCGGTGAGTTTCCCGCGACCGTGGAGGCGCTCGCCGAACTGCCCGGCATCGGTCGCTCTACTGCCGGTGCGATTACCAGCATTGCGTTTCAACAGCGCGCCGCGATTCTGGATGGCAACGTCAAACGTGTACTTGCGCGTTATCACGCGGTGGAAGGTTGGCCGGGGCAGAGTGATGTGGTGGGCCAACTGTGGGACATCGCCGAAACCTACACGCCCAAAAAGCGCGCCAACCATTACACCCAAGCGATGATGGACATGGGGGCCACCGTCTGCACGCGCAGCAAACCCAAATGCGAACAGTGCCCCTTGCGCGAAGGTTGTATCGCCTACGCACAGGGCAACCCGCAGGACTACCCCGGCAAGAAACCCAAAAAAGCCCTGCCAGAAAAATCCGTGCAGCTATTAATGCTGCGCAATCCGGCGGGCGATTTATTGCTGCAACAGCGTCCTGCGCAAGGTATTTGGGGCGGCTTGTGGAGTTTTCCGGAATTGGCGTTAGCGGCAGATGCGCAGGAATACGCTGAGGATCACTACGGCAAAGTCATCGCATTGGAAACCTGGAACAGCTATCGCCACACCTTTAGCCACTACCACTTGGATATCACCCCGGTACTGATCCAGCTCGCCAAAAGCCCCCAGGCTATCGGTGAGGCCGCCACACACTGGTACAATCCCCACCAACCTGATGCCTTGGGCCTCGCTGCACCGGTTAAAAAACTGCTGGAAAAAATCGCCCAGCTCGACCCGCGTAACAGCGCCCCACCAAGTGCAACCAAACGCACATCAACCGCTAAAAAAGTAAAGTGAGAAAGTTTATGGCCAGAATGGTTTTTTGCCGCAAATACAAAACTGAAATGGAAGGTCTGGACATGCCCCCTTACCCCGGTGCCAAAGGAATGGATTTGTTTAACAACATTTCCAAACAAGCTTGGCAAGAATGGATGGCCCATCAAACCTTGCTCATCAACGAAAAACGGCTAAACGTAATGGACATGGGCACCAAAGTATATTTAACCGAACAAATGGAAAAGTTTTTGTCTGGCGATAAAGTGGATGAAGCTGAAGGCTATGTGCCACCGGCGAAGACGGAGTAGTCGGCTAAACTGGCTCGACATGAGTAGTTCTTTGATTCTTACTTAAGGATAAACATTATGAAATTGGCACTCCCATTAATTGTATTAACGACCGCATTTTTTTTGCTCGCTTGTCATGCAGGCGTGCCGCGCTCAGCCAATCCTGCGGCAAGTGAAAATTTCTCACGCGGAAGCTGCGACTTTGATTCGGATTGCGGCAGGTTAGAACACTGCTTAGGTCAATCCTGTTCTAAAAAAATGGGCGCATGTGATTTTGATTCGGATTGCAGTTTTGGAGAGGAGTGCAGGGGAGCCTCTTGCTCCCAAAAAATGAGCGAATGCACCTTTGGTTCGGACTGCGACAGCGGAAACTGTCTCGCTGGGTCATGTATCTAATCTGATGGAAAATGAAATGGAGTTTTCATGAACATAAAAATGAAAAGTCTTTTTGCTGGTGCCATATTAGGCGCGATTGTTTTTATGTTGTGGCTGAACTAATACTCTCGCATGTTTTTCTGTTTTCACTTCCTACGCTGGAATATCTTTCGGTCGCCAATTTCATTTGGTTTGCACCGCATTTTATCGTGGTATTGCTCTGTGTTTTTGTCGCGGCTAGTTTGGGTGGTAGACACCAAAGTGTTTAGCGGCTTATACAAAGAATGAGTAGTCTAGTCAGTTTCAGTTAATCTTGTTTTGGTTAAAAGTATCTTTTCAACATCATCAATGGTGTGTCTTATGAATACTTTATCGGCTTTGAAAAACTCTCTTCTTATCAGCATCGCCGTGCTCTGTGCGGTTTTTTGTTTGTTATTACCGCCGCTAGCCATTGCACAGAGTGAAAATATTGATGCGACATTACGTGAGCGGATCAAACAGCGGGTGGCTGAGCGGCGCGAGGCGCGACAGGATACAGATGCATCTGCCGCGGAAAAAATCCAAAAGCCGGGCGATTATGTGCGTTCACTTAAATACCATGGCCTCACGCGCACCTATCGCATTTATGTTCCCCGTACATATCAAGCAACAACCGCTGCGCCACTGTTGTTAGCGTTTCATGGTGGTGGCGGCGATATGGATTACATGGCCAAGGATGAATATTACGGCTTGATTTCAAAAGCCGAGGCCGAAGGGGTTGTGGTGGTATTTCCCAATGGCTATAGCAAATTTAAATCCGGTAAATTTGCAACCTGGAATGCAGGCAGCTGCTGTGCCGATGCGCGCGATAAAAATATCGATGATGTCGGGTTTGTGAAAAAAATAATTGGCAGTGTAACGCGTGAGCTGAATATCAATCACCAGATGATTTTTGCAACCGGGATGTCAAATGGCGGCATGATGTCCTATCGCTTGGCGTGCGAAATGTCTGATACCTTCGCGGCCATTGCGGCAGTGGCCGGAACCGATGGCACGCTTAATTGCCAGCCATCCAGGCCGGTTTCTGTGTTGCACATTCACGCTAAAAACGATGACCGGGTATTGTTTACTGGCGGCGCCGGGAAAAAATTCCGCGACGAATCCAAAGTGACTGATTTTGTCTCGGTGCCGGATACTATCGCCAAATGGGTCAACCTCAATCGCTGTAATACAACACCGCAGTCGGTATTAAAAAAGCCGGGAGCCTATTGCGAGCAGTATTCGCAATGCCAGGCGAGTGTAGCGGTGCAGTTGTGTGTGACCGATACTGGCGGGCACTCCTGGCCGGGTGGCACAAAACCCCGTGGCAGTGAGCCACCATCAAAGGTGATTTCAGCCAATGATGTAATGTGGGATTTTTTTATCGCCACGAGTAAAAATAAATAAAGCTTCTGTTTTTCCCTGTGTTGTTATGACTGTCACTATAAAAAAACGGCGCAAGCTTTCACTTGCGCCGTTTTTTATCAACCCAATAAATATTGAGCCATTATTTATTGATAATGCTTGTCGTACAGCGGCGCTGTGCCAGTCACGCCTTCCAATAATTGCAAACGATAATCGTGTTTGCGCGTGCGGGTTTCTTCGCCGTTGTACAAGTGATCCACATTACTTACCACCGCTACCACTACGCCATTTTTCGGCGCTTTGGTGAGATCCAAACAAGCTTCGCCGTTGGTCACCGGTTTGCTATAAACCGCACTGCCGTCTGCCGCGCGATAGGCCAATTGCACACGCATATTCTGACCGATGGGTTGGAAGTTTACGCGCACTTTATTGCCGGTGACTTTTAATGGAATCTGGTTGGCGCCAGACCAGCCGGGCAAGGTCGTGGTGCTTGGAACCAGGGTGGTGCCTTCCTGGGTGGTGGCTGAGTAGAAGGTCAACCGATGCGGGCCCGGGTCTTGCAGAATGCCACCGGCGACAGGTTCGGCGTTAATTGTTCTGCCCCAATTGTTATTGATCGGCACCTTGAACGCATTAGACCAGGGGCCAAAATCCACCATCGCCTGACGCGCGCGGAATTCCATAATCATGCGCTGCACTTGCTCCTCGCCCACACCGGCAGAGAGTGAACGCAGAATATGGTTGTGCGGCCCTTTAGCCCAAATCCACGCATTGGCGCCTTTGGAGACATGCACACCGAGGAAGTGCGGGAAGGCGGCGTTATATTGGTTGCCGCCCAGGTATTCGCGCCAGGTGGAAATTTGTTGGCCATTCACACGGCGATCCACACCCTCTGCATTCGGGCCACCAAAAGTGCCGTCTTGCAACCAGCCGCTGTAGTTTTCGATGGGCACGTGCGGTGCGAGGAATGAGGTCGCATCCAAAAAGCCCACACCGTAAGTACCGGTGCGCGACGCTTCCAGATTCATCTGCAACCAGGTGTTGCCGCCCTCGTTAAACCAGGCTGCCTTGTTGCCGCGGGTCGCCATAATGGTGTGGATAAATTCGTGGGTAATGCCGCCGCGTTCGCTCGGCGTCACCACGGGATAGTAGGACAACAACACCATCGGATAACCGTTGATGCCGCTCTGCCAGCCACCGCGCTCGGTGTTGGAAGCGCTGTCGGTACACAGGCCTGAACCATAGAGGTAGATATTGCTGAAGTAGCCTTCCTGCTGCAGTTTATCTACCGGCCAACCCATCACATTGTGGATGTAGTCGGCATCTTCATTCAGATTGGTGAGCACGCGATCAATATCCGCATCGGTAATCGATGGATTGCGGTTGTGCCCCCAAATAAACGCAAAACGCCCTTTGGTTTTTACCCCGGCGATAGTGTTGGCGGGGCAACCGTTATAGACCTTGAGGTTGCTGGTATCCACTTGGCCAAAGTCGGTGCGGAAATCGTAATTTAAATCCGGCTCGTATTTCGGCCAGTCGTAAGCGCTGCACTGCGCCACACTCGGCGCGCTGCTGCTGGCAGCGGAACTGCTACTTGGGGCGGGTGTGCTGCTGCGCACCGATGAACTCGCCACACTGCTCACTACTGAACTTGAGCTGCTGCGCGGTATTGAACTGGCTGCCAATGAACTGGAGCTGCGCACCAGACTGCTGCTGGATGAGGCCACTGATGACGTAATCGCACCGGCGGCTGTACCTGCAACACGCCACTCCAATATGCCGGTGGATTGGGTGCTATTGAGCATAGACACACGCACGCGATTAGTGACAACACCGTTCAACGCCAAGGTATTAAACGCATTTTTAGCCAGCGGCAGATTGCCCGCGTTAACCCAGGCGCTGCCATTCCAATATTCGAGATAAGCGCGTGTGGGTGTTAACACCCCGCCGTTGTCATCAAACCAATAAACTTGTGTTGAACTTAGGGTGTAGTTTTGCGGCCAATCGTACTGCACCCATTGAATAGAATTGGGATTATTCCAATTGCCATAAGCACCGGCAGATTTGTCATTCGAGTTGGCGGGGTTACTGTTATCGTTTACCGCGCGCAAGGTTTCCCAAGGCGATACATAAGACGTAGTTGCCGTCGCCAATCCGGCGATATTGGCGCTATTGGTAACGGACGCCGTTGATGAGCTGGCCGCACTCGCGGCTATGCTGGAGACGATGCTGGAGCTGGAGGTTGCCGCCGCGCCACAAATAGCGCCGGAGATTGGCGGTGTTTCAAGCGCGCCGCCATTGGTGACACCTTGAAGGCCAAACTCGGCCGACTGACCGGGTTGCAAGCTGCCGTTCCAGCCGACATTGGTTGCGGTGTAATTGCGGCTGCCTGCGCTGCTGAGCTGCGCGTTCCATGCATTAGTGACTGTGTTGTTACTGTAGGCCCAATTGACTTGCCAGCCGTTAATCGCCGCCGCGCTATCGTTAGTGACGCGGATAGTCGCGGTAAAACCGCTGCCCCAGGCATTCGTGACGGTGTAGCTACAACCCGCCGATGCTGCCGTGCCCCAGGTTGCGGTCATTAACCCCAACCCGAGCACAGCCATCAGGCGATGGCTCTTTGCTTTGTGATGACGCATAAGAAATTCCTCCATGCAGATGAATATTGGTTACAACAGTGATGGCGCCGCCAACCGGGTTTTGTTCGGTTAGCGCCGGGAAGGTAATTGACCGTTTCTACTGCTTATTGCCATTCATCGAGCGGATGTAGAGGGTTGAATGCATCAGTCTCTTTTTATCTTGCATAAAATTATTTTTATATTTGAATGCGTTGCCGCTTGGCATACTAGGGATCGAACAAACCTGTATACAAGTGATTTTGGCCGGAATAGCGAGAACAATTGTCAAAATCAGATGAAATGCCGGGCGCAGGGTGATCTACTTGGTATTTTTTCGGGCGCGTGAGTAATCAATCAACAGTGATTGATTTTTTGCCCCCAAGGTTAGCGCTCGCACTGTAAACAGCGTGGAGTTATAAATTTTTTCTGGATTAAAAAATTAGCGATGGAGAAATCATCAGTGAAAATAAAAAGTGTATTTGCCTTACTGCTGTTAACACCTTTGATCAGTGTTGCCGAGGTCTGTAACACCACCAAACCCATCAATACCGATCCCTACATCGCGGACATTGGCACCCGACAAGTAACTTTTTTGGTATTGGATTACCGCAGCAACGAATGTCGCTATATCAATAAAGCGGGTTTGACTGAGCGCCATGGGCCTTATTCCACGTTTAAAATTCCGCACAGTTTAATTGCGCTGGAAACCGGCGCGGTGAAATCGGTCGATGAACGGTTTGAGTGGGATCAGAAAAAATATCCCGCTAAAGATTTTTGGCCAGAAACCTGGAAGCAATCGCACACATTGGCATCGGCCTTTAAACATTCAGCGGTGTGGTACTACAAAGCATTGGTGCCTCGTATTAAGCCCGCCGACTATAAAAAATGGCTTGCCCGTTTTCAGTATGGCGACCAAGTGTTTACACCGGGCAGCAACGAATTTTGGCTCGACAATGAATTAACAATTTCTCCGCAAGAACAAGTCGACTTTATCGCCTGCCTGCTCAAGGATGGCTGTGGTGTAAGCGCCAGAAACCTTGCCGCGTATGAGTCCATCGCCTTGCAGGAAACCAAAAATACTTTCTCACTCTACGCCAAAACCGGAGCCGGCCCGGTCGACCCGAATAATTTTGATGGCGCGTTCGAAGGTTGGTATGTGGGTTATGTCAAAGATGATGGCGGCAAACCCGTTGCCGCATTTGCGCTGTACATGGAAACGGAAAATTTCGCCGCGCTGAAAGATTACCGAAAAACCTTGTCGCTGCAGTTATTGGGGGATTTGGGGTTGTGGGTTAAATAAAATGATTGCTGTATTCCAAATCACACAAACGGAGTGAATGGTGTATAAATTATTTTACTATCCGAGAAACGCAAGTTGGGCGCCGCATTTGGTATTGGCTGAAATGGGTGTTGAGTTTGAGTTGATATTGGTGGACAGAAAATCCAATCAGCAAAAGTCACCTGACTATATCGCGTTAAATCCTACTGGTCGTATTCCTACCTTGGTAGATAAGGATCTGGTTATTTTTGAAAGCGCCGCTATTTGTTTATACCTTTGCGATAAGCATCCCGAGTCCGGCTTGATTCCCAGTGCAGCGAGCCCGTCGCGCGCAACATTTTATCAATGGTTATTTTATTTAAACTCCACCATTCAGCCTGAACTGATGGTGTATTTTTACCCGCAGAAACACACTGCGGGAGAAAACACTAAAGAAATCGTTCAGGCACAAGAGTTGCGCGTGACAGAAATGTTTTCGTTGATTGACAAGGCGTTGGAAGGTAAGGATTTTTTGGTGGGCGAGAGTATTAGTGTGTGCGACTACTTTTTATTTATGTTGTCCCACTGGGCTAGCGGTTTTGCACAGCCACCATTAGCGTTTAAAAATCTGGGAGCGTATTTACGTAAGCTCGCAAAGCGTGATGTGGTTAAGTCAGTGTGTGATCGTGAGGGAACTGATTTGGGGATTTATGCAGATCAAATGGATTAACTCCAAGAAAGTGGAAGTTTTTGAGTGCGTATCTGTTTCTTTTCCACAATCAGTGTTTTACCAGTCGCAAAAAATCCACCCAACGGAAATTCAGAATTTAATCAATCAATAGCGTGAGTATTTCGCATAAGTTAATCCCGCTGAAAACCGATGGCGGGATTAATGTTTTGCAGCCTGACTTTCCTTCAGCCACTGCATCGGCGAAAGTCCACATTGCGATTTAAATGCGCGCGATAGTGCTGCTTCGCTGCCGTAGCCGGCTTCTTCTGCAATTAATCGCAATGGCTGGCCGTTCTTCAGCCATTTCTGTACCAGACCAATGCGCCAGCGCTGCAAATAATTTGCGGGTGTATCGCCTACGGCATCGCGGAATTGATTGGAAAAAACACTGCGCGACATGCCCGCGATTTTCGCTAGCCGTTCGACCGACCAATCCTCTTCCGGTTTTTCATGCATCGCCACTATCGCGCGGCGCAATTGTGTGTGGGCGAGGCCCGCTAATAATCCCAGTTGTGGGCTGTCGCTTTCCATCAGCCCGCGCAACAACTGAATCAATATCACCTCGAACAAACGGTCGAGCACGGTCTGGCGCCCGCAGTTGTTGGCCTCGGCTTCTGCAAACAGGAGTGAGAGTAGCGCGACGCTGTCCGGCAGTTGGGTGAGCGGCATGCACAGGCAATCCGGGAGGGCATTCAGCAGCGGGTTGGCCGAGCCGCCTTCAAACAAAATATGCGCACACACAAAGTCAGCGCCATGTTCGCGGTCGGTCACAAAACTGTGGGGTGTCGGGCGCGGATAAAACAGCAGGCTCGGCTCCTCAAGGTCATGGGCTTTGGTGTGCCCATGCCACACCTCCGCTTTTCCTCGCCTCAATAGATGCAGCTGCCCATAGGGTTTGCTGCCGTCCAGCGTATTAATGCCGCACAGCGGGCCGGTTTGGAAGGTTTGGGCGCTTATCGAAAAGTGCCCCAGAAGTGCTGCCAGGCGATCAACCATAAAAATACGATTCGTTAAATATTGAATACTAATTGTATCAGTTCGTATTTATAACTCCAGCACAATGCTCCTCGTCAACAGCAACAAACAAACCTCAACCAATATCCAAACAGGAATGCAGATTATGAAACCTTCACAAATTCTCTATACCGCAAACGTAGTTTCAACCGGTGGCCGCGAAGGCCGTTCGGAGTCCAATGACGGCGCCTTGTCAGTACAACTCTCCACACCCAAAGCGCTTGGCGGTGCCGGCGGTTCAGGCACCAACCCCGAGCAATTGTTCGCAGCCGGTTACTCAGCCTGCTTTTTAGGTGCACTCAAATTTGTTGCAGGCCAGGCGCGGGTACAAATACCAGCCAGCGCACAAATCGCAGCAGAAGTAGGCATCGGCCCAATCCCAACCGGTTTTGCACTGCGCGTTAAATTGGAAATTTCATTGCCCGGTTTGCCATTGGCGCAAGCACGAGAGCTAGTTGAAAAAGCGCATCAGGTTTGCCCTTACTCGAATGCAACACGCGGCAATATCGATGTCGAGTTAGTGGTTATCGAAAACTAAATTCATTCACACTTTTTTATTGAACCTTGAAACTTTTTAATTATTTTGGAGATTAATCATGAAAAAATTTATGCATATCCTCAGCGCCTTTGTAATCACCACAGCAACTTCTTTTGTAACCCTGCAGGCGCAGGCTGCCGAAAAAATTTCTCACACTGCCAGCACAGTCACCACACGCGACGGCGTACAAATTTATTACAAGGATTGGGGCCCCAAAAATGGCCAGGTAGTAATGTTCAGCCACGGCTGGCCGCTGAGTTCCGACAGCTGGGAATCACAAATGCAATTTCTGGCAGAAAAAGGTTATCGCGTGGTTGCACATGACCGTCGCGGCCATGGACGATCAAGCCAACCATGGGACGGTAATGATATGGATCATTACGCCGACGATTTGGCCGATGTAGTCACCGCGCTCAAACTGGATGATGTCACGCTGGTAGGTTTCTCAACCGGCGGTGGTGAAGTGGCTCGCTATATCGGCCGCCACGGCACCAAACAGGTTAAAAAAGCTGTACTGGTTAGCGCCGTGCCGCCCATTATGTTGAAGACCGAAAGCAATCCGAACGGATTACCGATTTCAGTTTTTGATGGCTTACGCAAAGCCTCCAACGAAAATCGCTCACAATTATATTTGGATATCGCCTCCGGCCCTTTCTTTGGTTACAACCGCCCCGGCGCAAAACCATCAGCAGGTGCAATCCAATCTTTCTGGAGACAAGGCATGCTGGCCGGTGCAAAAAATACCTACGATTCAATCGCTGCATTTTCAGCGACTGACTTCAGAGGCGACCTGGCTAAATTTGATGTACCGACCTTGGTAATCCACGGTGACGACGATCAAATCGTACCGATTGAAACTTCCGGTAAAGCATCTGCAGCCTTGATTAAAGGTGCAAAATTGTTGGTATACCCCGGCGCACCACACGGTTTGGCGGATACACACAAAGATCGTTTGAATCAGGATTTGTTGAATTTTTTAAAGCAGAAATAATGTTCACTGAATTGCAGAAACAAAAAAGAGAACTGGAGCTTGGCTTCAGTTCTCTTTTTCTGTAATAGGTAAGCCATTACCATCACCTAACTCACGGCTTACGCTTTCCATTCAACACCATTCCAATAACGGTTGATCGCACCAATACATCGTAGAGCACTAAGGATAATGCAATAGTAATTGCGCAAATGGCGACTAACTTTATCGACCAGTGCAGTGTTAATTCGGCAAAGGCGATTTGTAGCCAAATGACGATAGGTAAATGAATAAGGTAAAGCCAATAGGACGAGTCGGCCAGATAGCGGACAGTTTTGCTCGGGCGATCAAGAAAGTGCTTAAAGAGTCCGATAGTGAGCGAGACCAGCGACCACATCATAATGGCATAGCTGAATACAAAACCGGTTTTAATCAGTTGATAATGCGGGTGCACGAATTTCATTTCAAAACTGGCGAGCAGGTTAGTGGCAACTATCGCGAGTAAGCAGAGCGCGAACTTGCCCCAAGTTAAACGAGTAAAACGCTCCATTAAATGTGGTTGGCGATGGAGCAGCCAACCGAAAATAAAAAATCCGCCGTAGATGATCGTTACAGGAATGTGCGGCACCAGTGATTTGTCGGGTGTATCCATACCCCAGTGGTTCATAAACCACAGGCAAGCTGCAGTGGGAATTGCAACCGCAAAAATAGCAAGGCGCGAGCTACACAACCAATGCGTGATAATGTCAGCGAATTGAATTATTTTTTGTTTTGTCGGTTTGTGCATACTAAAAAAATAATGCATTAATACGATGCTCAGGCTGATCAATAACAGGTAATACAAAAACCAAAGGTGTGTGCCAACCAACAGATCTTTTGGTAAGTCGCCCAGTGTGGCGAAACCGGCCCGCAATGCATTTAAAATATTCACTTCACCGCGCATACTTTCCGCGCCCATAATCCAGCCGGAAACCAACAGCGGGCGCAATAAAATCCAACCAATTACAAATGGGATTGTAATTCGCACTAAGCGCGACTGCAAAAAACTGGCTACACCGTCGCGATGAAATGTCATATGACTGAAAAATCCGGCAAGCAGAAAAAATAATTCCAGTCGGAAGGAGTGACTAATCATCATAAATGTCGACACTATGGAACTCGTTGATATATCCATCACCGCCCAGCCAATAAAAATCGGCAGAAAGGATATGCTGGCGTGAAAAATAATTCCCAGCAGTAGCGCGAAGGCTCGCGCTGCATCTAAATAGTCGAAGCGCTCATTGTGTTGTGATGAGGTTGTCATAGTGTTGTTTCAGTTGATTGGATAAAGAATTACAGGTGCATGGACTATTGCGCTGTTATTACCCGGCAATACTATTTGCCGGGTGTTTGCTATTTTTGATTAATAGAAGCTCACTTCATCTACAGCGAAATCGAAGGAACTTTTTTGCAAACCAAAGGCGACAATGCTCAGGCTGTTGATGGTTTTTGTGTTGAGCGGCGACTGTTCCGACCAGGCGCGTTTCATGGCGGCGAAGGGAATTTTTACCTCGTGGAATTTGTCATCTGCCGCTACTGCGATGGGCGCGGCGTGGTAGTCAAAATTGGTTATCTCGGTGCTATTGGCAGATATTGACATGCTGCCGCTGTTGATTTTTATCAGCAGGCGCACGCCTTCGAATGCACTTGCATCTTTAGGCAGGCTTTGTGAATCAAGAGGCAATATCATGCTTGCCCAACCCGGCTGGCCGCGTGGCGGGATAATTTCACCCTTGGCGGTGATAATGCCCTGCACAACTTCCTGTGCAGTTGTCGTACTTCCTCCCGCAAGGGTATCGTTTAGAAATTGGCGTGGAATGACCAGGTTGTTATTGGTTGCATCGCTAAAGTCGTCGATTAACGGGCTCAAACCCCCGCCAAAGCTGGCGCTAGAAAAAGTGAGTATTGCCACTAGGCTAAGATGTCTATTAAAAAGATGTTTCATAAAGGGTATTCCATAGGTAATTGGGGATATTCAATATGCCGATAAAAAATCTGTGGCGATTGCTGATCGTCACAACACTTAAGTGCCTAATAAGAGAAAGAAGGTGACAGATTTTTTTTGATAAATAATTGAAAAATCCTTGTCACCTTTAGTGGGGAGCTGGGCACTTAATGGTTCCAGAGTAGAGATAGTGAGCCATGAGTATTTTTAAAAAACGAAACCGCATCATTGACACGAGCGACGCCGCCTTGGTGATGGCCTCATTAGGGGGGGATCGCGATGCTTTTTGTAAAATTGTTGCGCGCTACCAAAACCTGTTGTGTTCCCTGGCTTATTCAGCTGTTGGGGACTTAAAACACAGTGAAGACATAGCACAAGAAGCCTTTATCGAAGCATGGAAAAAACTCGACACTCTCAATGACCCGGAAAAATTAAAGTCATGGCTGTGCGGGATTCTGCGGTTTAAAGCGAGCCACTTTCGTCGCAAAGAGGCGACGCAGCCGGTGAAGGGCGCCGATGAATTGGATGAGTTAGATGAGCACGCCAGTGGGCATTCGGCGCAGGTAAAAGTTGAAGATGCAGCAATCAGTGCGCAAGAACAGGCATTGCTTTGGCAGGCACTGGAAAAAATGCCCGACACTTATCGCGAACCTTTGATTTTGTTCTACCGCGAACATCGCTCGGTGGAGTTTGTCGCCAGTCAGTTAGATCTGTCAGAAGACACAGTGAAGCAACGCTTGTCGCGCGGGCGCAAGCTACTGCAAAAAGCAATGGTGATATTTGTGGAAGATACACTCGCGAAAAGTACGCAGGGCGCGGTGTTTACGCTAGCGGTAATGGCGGCCATCAACAGTATTTCCCCGCCAGTAAAAGCCGCAGCCATGGGCGCAGGCGTGATGAAAACCGGTTCGTTGTTTAAGGGAGCTAGCATCATCGTTCTTCTGGCTTCTTTCTCTGGTGTTGTAAGTTCTTTCTTTGGCATAAGATCAGGTCTTGATCAAGCGCGTACTAAACGCGAGCGCAACTGCGTCATCATCTATACCGCACTCTTTTTTGCGGTCACCATCATTTATATATTGGCTATGTTTGGTTTGAAGCACATGGCGTTGAATGATGTTGGCAATGCAGGTATTTACGCCGCCATTTCGCAACTTGTGGTATTGGGCATGGTGCTCGGTCACATCGTTCTGGTAATTCGTATGCTGCGCGGAATGCCCAAACTCAGAGCGGAGGAGCGATTGTTTAATCCGCAGGCATTTCAAGGTGAGGCAGATCAAATCGGCGCAAAACAACGGGAATACAAAAGCCGTTTTTGTCTCGCGGGTATTCCTCTGCTGCACTTTCGTTTTGGTATGCGGGAACATGGCGACAAACCGGTTGTGGGTTGGATCGCCGGTGGCGACTACGCCTATGGAATGTTGTTCGCCTGGGGCGGCGTTGCGATTGCGCCTGTCAGTGTTGGAATTATTTCTGTTGGCCTGATCAGCGTCGGCGCTGTGGGAATAGGGTTGTTTGGTTTGGGCACTATCGGCATTGGCCTCATCGGCTTTGGCGCATCGGCAATAGGCTATAAAGCCTACGCCTCTTTTTCCGCCCTTGGCTGGAACAGCGCGTTTAGCGGCATTGGTTTTTCCATTGCGAATGAAGCGGCCATTGGGCCATTTGCTTTCGCAAAACATATCAATAACGAACGAGCCGGTGAAATTGTAAATCTCACTATCATGGCCCAAAGTTATCTGTGGATTTTAGCGATGATTGCGATACTGGTGATAGTTCCGGCTGTGTGGCATTCGAATAAAGTTCGGCAGAGAATGAGGAAAAAATAAACCATGCTGTCGTGTAGTATTTGGTAATTGATAGATTTGGTTTAAGCTGGTGCTGCTGAATGTATCTGGAGGGCGCGCTTCGCGGAGCAAGCCACCGGGGATAAGTCAAATGAACGTTGGGGTGTTTATTCTTTGCCAAATATCGGAATCCAATTATAAAAACTAAGGTGACTAATGGAAAAGCTAGCATTATTAACTTCTGTAATTAGTATTAGATGTTTGCTGAAAATCGCTGCATTGGCTCTTTCAGTGGAAGCTGCGGCGGCAGAAAATAAGATTGATTGTGATGTTGAATTTGAAAAAATCATTAATCAAGGCGATCCATTTGATGTTCAAGAAAAAATTCTTCAGGTCGAAAAAAATCTGACAGATAGCTGTAAAGGTACGGGAATGCATGAAGGCCGTCTTGCAAAGCTTTATTCCTTATCTGGTGATAATGAAAAAGCACTAAAGATACTTGATGCAGCAATATCTAAAAAATTAGCTTATGAGAAGGAGTTGAGGCTTGGGTATTTTGATGTTCTATTTCGTCAAGAGAAGCTCATTGAGGCGGAGAGTTATGCAAATAAATTAGTTGTGGATTATCCTGACTGGTATGGCGGCTATATATCTATTGGTCAGATCAAATTAGTAAATGCAGAATATACTGAAGCAATAAAATATCTTACTCAAAGTAATGATATCAATGAAGTTCCGAGTGCGCATATTTTATTGGTTGTTGCATACTTTAATATAGAAAATTATCGTCAGTCTGCACTGTCAATGCAGAAGGCGCTGAAGTTAGACGTTGACTCCTTGTCGCACACTCAAGCAGTCTGTGCTGCAGCTTATTCGTTGGCGGATCTTGGGCATAAAGCCGAAGCTAAAGATTTATTGACTAAACATTTAAGTGTGTATCCGAGCGCTAAAGATAAGCCAGAGTATCAAGAGGCTATTTCCATAATTGATTCAATAAAATAACACTGTTCATCCAGATATCCGACTCCAGTTTCCTTGCTCAAAAAATTCCCCAAAAGATTAATTCTGAGGAATCACATGCGTCGTCGATCTGATTCTTACTATTCAATCTACACTGTCGGGTTTTTTCTAGTCGCAAAAATCCGCTCAGCGGGAATGCGTAGTTGTGCTAACAGATACGTTGAAAATTCCGGTGAATAATTTTGCTTGGCAATCGCGCGCTCCATACATAACAGCCACGCATCGCGCTCCGCTTCACCTATCGGTAAATGGGCGTGATCGCGGGGAATATTAATACTCCCGTATTTTTCATGATAAAGCCCCGGCCCGCCCATCCAGCCGCACAAAAATAACGTGAGTTTATCGCGCAACTCGGTGAGATCGGTTTTGTGCATCTTGCGGATAATCACCGCTTCCGGCAGCGCATCCATTTCCCGATAGAAATCATCAACCAGTTGGCGGATACCGTCGATGCCACCTGCGGCTTGGAAGGAGGTGTCGGAAAAGCCGTAGAGGGGCGTGTTGGACATTTGGAAGCCTATAACGATTACAAGAAAGGTAATTATTGTTGCAGTATTGGTATGTCGAATACTGCAGAAATATAAACGCAGTATTTGTGCACGATTCTGTTAAATGCCCGTAAGCAGAAAATCCAAGGCATTGAGTATTTCAGTTCTTGCGTACTCAACATCGGCAATGGCTTTGCCTAGCTCTTTGCGTTGAATGCCTGCCAGTTGAGGTGTCAGTATTAAATAATCAGTGCCTTCGATATTTATGGTGGGCGTTAAGTGAGTTAACGCCTTATCTTTATTGCTTCCCAGTTTTTTGAGTGGCACTACAACCGTTGTTTGTAGCGAATCGAGCAGATTTGTTTGAATATCCAGGAGCAGAGGAAATGCTTTATTGCTCTGTGAGTTTTTGTTTTGGTAAACCATAAATTGCGCCATCAAAAACTCCGCAGCCCATCGCTGAATACGCCATTGTCATCAACAGATTTATTGTAGGCCGCAATAGCCGTTTTATTCTGTTCCAGCCATTGCTGCGCTTGCTTGGCCTTTAGTTGGTCTGTCAGTGCCTGTTCTAAAGCAGCGGAAAGGTTAATGTCCAAATCCCTGGCTTTTTTAAGTAAGTCGCTGTTTACACTAAGGTTTGTGGGTTTCTTTGGGGCGTTTTGATCATATAGCGAAAGCATAATTACCTCCTTCATGTGATGCGCATATAGTATGCGCATCATACCCTTGCGTCAAATGCGCTCACTGCCTAATTAGCTTCCTCTGCAAGCTGCTGCAAAATCTGTTGGTAATTCTCAGTGCCTTGCGCCCCCGTCACTAAGTGGCGGCGATTAAATACGACTGCCGGTACACCACGGATGCCTGCATCGATCCAAAACTTTTCGGCAGCGCGCACGTCATTGGCAAAACGTTGATCGTGCAATACAGCCAAAGCTTCGCCTCGCGCCAAGCCAATTTCTGCGGCGATATCGGCCAGCACTTCATCGTCCGACAAATTTCGGCGATGGGTAAAATGCGCTGCAAAAAGCGCTTGTTTCAAATCCTGCTTGCGCCCTTGTTGATCAGCCCAATGCAATAGTTGATGCAGGTTAAATGTGTTGTGCATACGCATATCATCGGTAAAACAAAACTCAAATCCCAACTCGGCACCTATCGCCGTTATATGGTTCCGGTTAGCGTCCGATTGTTCTTTAGTCGAGCCATATTTCTCTGCCAAATGCTCACGCAAATTTTGTCCTTCTGCGGGCATATCAGGATTCAGCTCGAAGGGCTGCCAGTGAAGTTCATACGCGGTTCCAGTTTCCGTCAGGGCGCGTTCCAACTGTCGGAAGCCAATAATGCACCAGGGGCAGACAACATCGGACACTATGTCTATGCGCAGTTTGTTTGGGGTGGTGGTCATGGGGTAAGCCTGTGTGGTGAGTTAATTCAATTGTAAACCCAACCGATGTTGAATTTGTTGTAATCTTTGGTAGTTGTTGGATTTGGATTACATTGGTATTGAAGCGAGTGTTTGTAGGGCGCGCTTCGCGAAGCAAGCCGCCTAGGGGTAAACTAAAAAGAATGATGAGTATTTTTAATTTGATTTGGCTTTCCTATTGTCATAGAGGTTTTTAATGGAAGAACATTTAAAGCGGGCGCTAGAAAAACAAGCACGTGAGTTGGCTGGCCCAACTCCAATGGAGCAACATATTATTTTGCTTAGGCTAACTGATCTATTAGAAAACTCACCTCTATTTGGAGCTGTGCCTGTATTAGAGGCTGAATCGCCGCAGAGAAAATGGCTTGCTGATATAGGGGCTTTGTTGTCAAGGCTGGATTTGGAAAAGAAGACAATATTTAAAATTGCAATGCAATTTGCACGTCAAAACTGGACTAATTCTATAGATTCTATAAAGGGAGCTGCGCTTGATGCAGCAACAGAACTAAAATTAAATCTGGAGCTGTCTGGTCGTGCTGAAATTGGAACAGCTTATGCTCCAGGAGAGGTATATAAATTCTTCTCTGATTTAAAATCTATAGTGAATGGCGCCGAGAGTAATATTTTTCTTGTTGATCCTTACTTCAATGGTAATGCATTTGATCATTATCTTTCAAATCTGGGTAATCAGATCAATATAAGAATTTTTGCAAACAATTATTCATCTGAAATATTGGGTTATGTTAGCAAGCACCAAGTTCAATACAATTCAATCATTGAATTAAAAAGTAGCAGAGAGTTGCATGACCGATTGATATTTATCGACAACCAAGATTGCTGGATTATGGGAGGGTCAATAAAAGATGCAGGGAAGAAACCTACTTATCTTATTCCTATAGTAGGTGAGCTCGCAAAAGAGAAAAAAGCTATATATGAAAGTATATGGAGCAATTCGCACCTATTGAAATGAAATCCTGCGTACGTCTAACCAAGTCAGGCATTTTATGTAAGGATTTTTCAGCACTGTTATCTGGTTTTTAGACAGTTGATCAACTCCTTTTGGCGGCCTGCTTCGCGAAGCCGCCCTACATTTTAATTTGCAGCCATTTCCCGCAAACGCTTCGCCGCAATCCCATGCCGTGCCATCACATCATTAATATCCACATCCACCATCTCACCGTTTTTCACTTTCCATTCACCAGCAACCATCACGTAATCTGCTTTGTGGGCGCCGCATAAAATTAATGCGGCGAGTGGGTCGCCGTGGCCGGAGAAGCGGGGTTCGTTTAGGCTGAATAATGCGAGGTCGGCTTTTTTGCCTACGGCGAGTTCACCTAGTTCGGGGCGGTGTAATAATTTTGCGCTGCCAGAGGTTGCGAGTTTTAGTGCATCGATATGTGTGAAGTTTGCGGAGCCGTAGCGGAGTTTTTGTAGCAGCATGGCTTGGCGGACTTCTTGAATCATATTTGATCCATCGTTTGATGCAGAGCCATCTACACCTAAACCGACCGGTGCGCCTGCGCGTTGTAAATCGCGGGTGTGGCACATGCCGGAGGCTAGCAGCATGTTGGAGCTGGGGCAGTGGCAGACGCCGACACAGGCGTGGCCCAAGCGTGCAATCTCTTCTTCATTAAAGTGAATGCCGTGGGCGAGCCAGACGCGGTTATTTAACCAACCTAGATCATCCAGGTAATCCACCGGGCGCATACCAAATTGTTTCAGGCAGAAATTATTTTCATCTTCCGTTTCACCGAGGTGCGTGTGCAGCAACACATCTTTTTGTTGTGCGAGCACAGCAGTTGCGCGCATTAAATCGGGCGTGACGGAAAACGGTGAGCAGGGGGCGAGGGCGATTTGGCAAAAGGAATCTTCGCTAGTATCGTGATAGCTATTAATTAAACGTTCGCTTTCGCTGAGGATTTTTTCATCGCTTTCCACTACCGAATCCGGCGGTAATCCACCTTTGGATTGGCCGAGGCTCATGGAGCCGCGCGTTAAGGTAACGCGATTACCGATGGTTTTTGCAGCGGCGACTTGTGCGTCTATCGCGTGCGGCATAATGCTGCTGAATACGTAATGGTGATCCGCGGCGGTGGTGCAGCCGGAGAGTAATAATTCACTCAGTGCTAATTGTGTGGAGGCAAAAATGGCCTCGTCATTTAAATTCGCCCACACGGGGTAGAGCGCTTGTAGCCAGGGAAATAATTCTTTGTTGAGTGCACCCGGCAATGCGCGGGTGAGAGTTTGGTAAAAGTGGTGATGGCAATTAATCAGGCCGGGCAGAATGACATGGTCGGAGGCATCAAAACTGTAATCGTAGGTGCTGGCCGGTGTAGCACCGGCGGCGACCAATTCGATAATGTTATTGCCTTGAATCACCAGGCCATTGCTGGCGTCTTGTGTATTGCCTGTCCAGCAGGCGCGTGGGTTTTTAAGCCAAAGAGTGTTGCTGTTTGATGAAATCATTGTCATGGGTGTTGATTACTTAACCGGTGGTTTCAGGCCGCAGCCTTTTAAAATCATTTGGCTTAAAAAATCCGAAATATCTTTAATCATGTCCGGTTCGTATTCTGCGCGGTTCATGACGGTGAGAATTTTTACATCAAAATCCGCGTAGTGTTGGGTGGATGCCCAAATTAAAAAGATCAAATGCATGGGGTCAACTTTGTCCATGCGGCCCTGTTCAATCCACTGCTCGATAATTTGTGCTTTGCGCCGTACAAATTGACGCATCTCGGTGCGGATATAACCTTTTAAATGCGGTGCGCCCTGAATCATTTCCATCGCATACAATTTTGATGCGCGGGGGTTGGTGTAGGAAAGCTCTACCTTTTTGCGAATAAAACGATCCAATACTTCTGCGGGGTCATCGTCCACGGTGATTTCACCGAGCAGGTCGTTCCATAAATTAATAATGTTATCCAGCACCGCGACATATAAATTGGTTTTACTTTTGAAATAATAGTGCACGTTGGCTTTGGGAATGCCCGCGCGGTCGGCGATATTTTGAATGCTGGCGCCGCGAAAACCGTTTTGTACAAATTCCTCTTCAGCGGCGTTAATAATATTGCTCAGATTGCGGTCGCGAATTTTGCCCGGTTTGTATTTGCCGGTGGGCGTTTCAGTGGGGTTAAACTCCGGCTGGGCTTCTGCTGGTTTGCTTGCCATAGTTTTTCCGGTTCCTTGTTTGCTGCTTGTCGTGGCGGCAGGTTTTTTTTCGGCGGTGGTCTTAATGGCCATTGTTATTGTTTCTCGCTGGGTGTTTTTATTGGTGGCGCGCTGGCAGCGCATAAATTCGTGCCGCGCGCCAGGCAATTATTGCGGAATTTTCCCCTCTATGCCTTTTACGTACCAGTTTTGTTGGTGCAACTCTTCATCGCTCAGGGTTTTGCCCTCGGCAACTTTTAATGCACCGGCTTGATCGTAAATAGGCCCTTGGTACACAGCGCGGCTGCCCGCGACAATTTCCATTTTATACGCCTCCATTTTCTCCACAACCTCTTTTGGCACTAGGGGGTTCATGGGCGATAGTGCTACTACACCTTCACGCAGTCCGTGCCAAATCGCTTCCGGCTTCCAGGTGCCATCCAATACCGCCTGGATTTTTGCGCGGTAAATGGATTCCCAGTGTTGCGTGGATGAGGTCAAATGGGTTTTGGGGCCGTAGGCACTCATATCGGAATTAAAGCCAACCGAATAAACGCCTTTCGCTTCTGCCGCTTGAATAGTTGCCGCAGAGTCCGTGTGCATGGTGATTACATCGGCACCTTGCAAAATTAAACTCTCCGCCGCTTCACGTTCTTTGGCTGGATCGTGCCAGGTATTGACCCACACCACTTTCATTTTGATGTCCGGGTTCATCACCTGGGCGCCGAGCATAAAGGAGTTGATGCCGCGAATCACCTCGGGAATGGGAAATGCGCCCACATAACCGATCACATTTTTTTTGCTCATGGCACCGGCAATCATGCCCGCGAGGAAGCGGCCTTCATAATCGCGCGCTTGATAATTGCCGACGTTGGCGGCAGTTTTATAACCGGTGGCGTGTTCGAATTTTACTTTGGGAAACATCTTGCCCACTTTGATGGTGGGGTTCATGTAACCGAAGGAGGTGGTGAAAATTAAATCGTAACCGCGTGAGGCCATGTTGCGAATCACGCGCTCGGCATCGGCACCTTCGGCCACACTTTCGACAAAAGTGGTTTCGATTTTATCGCCAAATTCTTGCTGCACAATTTTGCGCGCTTCGTCGTGTTGATAAGTCCAACCGGCATCGCCAATCGGGCTTACATAGACAAAGCCGACTTTCAGCGGCGCGGCAAATACATTGGCGCTCAGTGTTAGCAGTGCCGCCGTGGCGCCCAGCACACGGAGAAATTTTTTGCGGGTTAACAGCGTCATGGTGGTTCCTCTTTTTTAGCGATTTAGCATCATTAACAAACAATTTATTTCGGCGAATGCCACGGCTGCCCGAGTGAGCGCGGGGCAAATAAGCCCTGATTTTGTTGGCGATACATCATGAGTACCAACACCACAATGGTGACCACATAGGGCAGCATGGCGAGCAGGTTGGGCGATATTTCGTAGCCATAACCTTGCAATAACAAATGCAAAATACTGGCGAAGCCAAACAACCAGGCGCCGAGCAAAATGCGCTCGGTGCGCCAGCTGGCAAATACCACCAGCGCGAGCGCGATCCAACCGCGCCCGGCGGCGATACCTTCCGACCACATGGGTGTGTAGGCGAGCGACAAATAGGCACCGGCCAAACCGGCCATGGCGCCGCCAAACATTACCGCGCCGTAGCGCACGCGCATCACTTTGTAACCCAGTGCGTGGGCGACATCGGGATTTTCGCCCACGGCGCGAATAATTAATCCCAGCCGCGTATAACGCATCACCACAAACACGGCGGCGAAGAGTGCAAACGCGAGGTAGACCAATAAGTCCTGCTCAAACAGCGCTTTGCCGATCAGCGGGATATCGCCCAGCAGCGGAATTTTCACCGTGTTAAACCCGGTGATGGTTTGGCCGACATAACCTGCACCCAAAAACGCACTGAGGCCGGTGCCAAAAATAGTGAGTGCAAGGCCGGTGGCGACCTGGTTTGAAATCAGTGTGAGCGCGATAAACGCAAACAACAGCGACACTACCACCCCGGAAATGACTGCCGCGAGCACACCCCAACCGAGGCTGCTCCCGGCGTAAGCGGCGATAAACCCACAGGCCGCGCCCACCAGAATCATGCCTTCCTGCCCCAGGTTTAATACCCCGGCGCGCTCCGACATCATCGCCCCCAAGGCCACCAGTAGCAGCGGCGTACCGGTGCGCACCATGGCGAAGAGAATGTTTTCAAACATGCCGATATCCATACATCTATACCCTTCGTTTATACCTTGTGTTCTTTTATTGTTTGGTTGCTGCCGGGCACCAGGCGATAGCTAATCAGCAGGTCGCAGGCCAGCAAATAAAACAGCAGCATGCCCTGGAATAATCCGGTGATGGACTTGGGCAGGCCCTGATCGATTTGCGTCATCTCGCCTCCCAGGTAAGTAAGCCCTAACAGACAACTGGCCAGCAGGATGCCGAGCGGGTGCATGCGCCCCATAAACACCACAATAATCGCGGCATAACCGTAGCCCAGCGAGAGGGTGGGAATCAGTTGCCCCACCGGGCCGTTGGTTTCGGAAATGGCGGCAATACCGGCCATGGCGCCGCTGAATAACAGCAGCAGCCAGATGAGTTTTTTGCCGTTAAAACCGGCGAAACGCGCGGCGTTGTGGTTCTCGCCCATCACCCGCAGTTGGAAGCCGAGCAGGGTGCGGGTGAGCACCACCCAAATCACCAACAACATAAACAGCGCGATAAAAATGGCGATGCTCACGCGGTAGTCCTCAAACAACACCGGCAACAAGGTCTGGCTGGCAAAGAGCGCGGACTCGGGAAAGTTGAGCCCTTCCGGGTCTTTGAGCGGGCCGTGTACGCCCCACAACAGCAGGTTCACGGCGATATAGTTGAGCATGATGGTGGTGAGGATTTCGTTGGCGTTAAAGCGCGTGAGCAGAAGCGCGGCAATGCCCGCCCAGACCAAACCCGCCAAGGCGCCGCTGGCGATAATCACCGGCAGCACCCAAAACCCTTCGCTATCCGCCAACTGCAAGGTCACTGCGCCGCCAATAAGCGCGCCAAATACAAACTGGCCTTCGGCGCCGATATTCCAGATTTTGGCTTTGAAGCAGAGCGTTAAACCAATCGCACAGAGCAACAGCGGGGTGACTTTTACCGCGAGTTCCGACAGGCCGTACAAATCGCTAATCGGGGCGATAAAAAAGGTGTAAAGGCTGCCCAGCGGCGGGCGCCCGAGCAGCGCAAACAACAGCGCACCGGAGACGAGCGTGAGCAGCAGGGCGAGCAGGGGCGACAGGTACATCATCGCGCGGGAGTCTTGCAGGCGTTTCTCAATGCGCATGGGCAACCTCCGCTGCGGTGTTGTCAGCGAGGTGGCTGCCAAAGTTGCCGGTCATCCACTGGCCGAGTTGCCCCAGTGGCACCTCGGCTTTAGGTGCCAACGGTGATAGGCGCCCGCCGCACAGGGCGCCGAGGCGATCGGCCAATAAATACAGTTCGTCCAAGTCTTCGCTAATCACCAAAATCGCCGTGCCCTTATCGCGCAGCTTGATCAGCTCCTGATGAATCAAATTCGCCGCGCCCACATCCACGCCCCAGGTCGGGTGAAAACACACCAGCACCTTCGGGTTTTGCAGAATTTCACGGCCGATAATAAATTTTTGCAGGTTGCCGCCGGAGAGGCTTTTGGCGCTGGCATCGGCGCCGGTCGCTTTGACTTTGTATTTGGCGATGATGTCGGTGGCGCGGTTTTTAAGTAGCGGCCAATTCAGCCAGCCGAATTTTCCGCTTTGGTTGATGTAGCCAGTGAGTAGATTATTTTCGGTCAGGCTCATATTGCCCAGCGCACCGCGCCCGATCCGGTCGGCGGGCACCACACCCATGCCCAGGCGACGACGCTGCTGTACGCCGAGTTGGCTAATATCTTTGCCGCCCAATAACAGGCTGCCGCTATCGCTGCGCAGCTCGCCGTTAATCAAATCCACCAGTTCGTCTTGCCCGTTACCGGCCACACCGGCAAGGCCAAGAATTTCGCCCGCGTGTAACTGCAGTTGAATGTCTTGCAGGTGAATCGCAAATGCATCGCGCGGTTTCACCGTAATCTTATCGAGCGCGAGCAGGCATTCACCGGCGCTGCCGGCGGGCATGGAATCCTGCAATTCCAATTCATCGCCCAGCATCAGGCGCGCCATTTGGGTGGGGCTTGTTTCACTCGGCACACAGGTGCCGGTGACCTTGCCGCCGCGCAGAATGGTGGCCTTGTCGCACAGTGCATTCACTTCGTGCAATTTGTGCGAGATAAACAAAATGCTGCACCCTTTGCGCGCAAGTTTTTTCAGCACCGCAATCAGCTGTGCCACTTCCGGCGGCGTGAGTACGGCAGTGGGTTCGTCAAGAATTAGTAGTTGGATGTCCTGCAGCAGGCAGCGAATAATTTCCACCCGCTGTTGTTCGCCCACCGACAAACTGTGCACCAAGCGGTCAGGATTTATCGCCAGGCCATATTCATCGCCCACCGCGATAATACGTTCGCGCAATCGCTCCAAATTGCCGTATTCGGCAGGCGTTAAATAGAGCGCGATATTTTCGGTCACGGTCAGGGTTTCAAATAGGGAAAAGTGCTGGAACACCATGCCCATACCCAATTGGCGCGCATGGGCGGGGCCGCTAATGCTCACTTCTTTATCGTTCCACAGCATTTGCCCGGCATCGGGTTTTACTACGCCGTAAATCATTTTCATCAAGGTACTTTTACCGGCGCCGTTTTCGCCGAGCAGCGCATGGATCTCGCCCGGTTCAACCTGCAGGCTCACGCTGTCGTTAGCGATACAGCCGGGGTAAGCCTTGGTGAGCGCTAATAGCTCAAGGCGCATGGCCTTTTTTTCAGACATAAATCAACTCGCTCATAAACCTGACTATCTGGACAAAAAGATAAGTCGGGTTGAGCAAATTGCATGCCATTCACTGCCATAAACCGCGCTTTGCAAAAAACCTATGAAAAATTGTCTGTTTGGCCAGACTTTTGCTTTGGCCTTGGCAGGTTCGATTTTTTTAGCCGTGCCAGCGAGGGTGTAATACCCGTGCAAGGCAGGCAAGTGGAGGAGGTATTGTGCGGTTGGTGGTGAACAATAAACCGGTTGAAGGTGTGGATGCGGCAGCAGATATGACGCTGCTGCGCTACCTTCGCAGCGGTCAACAATTGATGGGTACCAAAGAGGGCTGTGCCTCCGGTGATTGCGGCGCCTGCACGGTGATTGTTGGGCGCCCCAGCCCGCAGGGCCTAGCCTACAGCACGGTGAACGCCTGTATTTGCCCGCTCGGCAGCCTGCAGGATTGTCATGTTTTTACGGTGGAAGCACTCGCCGCCAGTGCGGATTCCCTGCACCCGGTACAGGCCGCGATGGTGGAATGCCACGGCTCCCAGTGCGGCTTTTGTACCCCCGGTTTTGTGATGTCGCTAGCCAACTTGCAGCTCAATGAGGGCGAGCGTTTGGCACAGGCGGAGGATGCGGTACAGCGCGCGGCGGTGATTGATGCTATCTCCGGAAACCTGTGTCGCTGTACCGGTTATCGCCCCATTGTGGCGGCGGGAATGGCGGCCCTTAAAAAACCTGCCCAAGTGGCCAGTTTTGTGCAAGAGTGGGTGCCGAATGCACCTTTAGCGGGCAAAAATCCTGAGTCGGTGGCGCCTGTTGCCGCGCCGCTATTACACGGTGATGGCAGCAGTTATTGGCAGCCGCACACCGAAGTGGAGTTGCAGCAACTATTGCACGCCTATCCCCAAGCGCGTTTGGTGGCCGGTGGTACGGATTTAATGCTGGAGGTTACCCAGCAGTACAAATCCTTGGCGCACTTGATTGATCTGAATCGGGTGGAGACATTACAGCAGATCGAGATCAATGAGCGCGAAGTCATTCTGGGTGCGGCGGTGTGTTACAGCCAGTTGGAAAAGTCCCTGCGCGATCTCTCGCCGGAATTTGTTGCGCTGCTCGGGCGCTTGGGTTCACGGCAAATTCGCAATCGCGGCACCTTGGGGGGCAATATTTGCAACGCATCGCCCATCGCCGATAGCCCGCCGTATTTATTGGCGCTGGATGCGGAAGTGGAAATTGTGAATGGGCGCGGTGAAGTACGCCGTGAAAAGCTGACGCAATTTTATCGCGATTACAAAAAAACCAGTTTGATGACCGGTGAATACCTGGCGCGCATTTATATCAACCGCGCGCACTTAGCAAAACCATTGAAGCTGTTCAAAATCAGCAAGCGTTATGAGGACGATATCTCCGCGGTGATGGGTGCATTTTGCTGGGGCGGAAAAACAACAAACGAATTTTTCATCGCCTTTGGCGGCATGGCGGCGATTCCAAAACGTGCCAGTGCCACCGAACAATTTTTAAGTAAAAGCCCTTGGTGTATTGCCGGAAGTGTTGATGAAACTATTCTCGAACAAGCCTGTGATGTGTTGCGCAGTGAATTTTCACCACTGAGTGATGTGCGTGCCAGCGCTGAGTACCGCATGGCGATGGCCTGCAACCTGCTTAAAAAATCCTGTTACGAATTTGCTGCAGAAGCCTCGGGCAATCACATTGAAACGAGGTTGTTTGCCCATGCGTAGATTAATTACCAATTCTGAATTGTCTCCGGCGCTTGTGGCGCCAGCATCCAACGGTGGTGTTGGTCACTCCACTGCGCATGAATCGGCACACAAACATGTGCGCGGCGCCGCCGAATATGTGGATGACTTGCCGCTTTTGCCCGGCACCATATTTGTCGCCACCGGTCAGTCCACCAAACCCCACGCGCGTATTCGCACGCTGGATTTAACCAGCGTAAAAAATGCGCCCGGTGTACTCGATGTCATTGTGCAACGTGATATTCCCGGCAAGGTTGATGTCGCGCCGGTGTATTCCGGCGATCCTTTGCTGGCGGGCGAGCTGGTTGAATTTATCGGCCAACCTATTTTTGCGGTGGCGGCCACCAGTTTTGAAGCAGCGCAGCGCGCGGTATTGTTAGCGCGCATTGAATACGACGAATTACCTGCGCAATTAACGGTGGAGGATTCACTCGCCGAACAGAGTTTTGTCTTGCCACAACATCAATTATTGCTCGGCGATCCCGATGCGAGTATTAGCGCCGCGCCCCATCAATTAAGCAGTGAAATTTATGTGCGCGGGCAGGAGCATTTTTATCTGGAAGGGCAAATCAGTGAAGCGCGGCTAACGGAAGACGGCGGCATTCATGTGATCAGCTCATCGCAACATCCCACCGAATTGCAAAAATTAGTCGCTGAAGTCTTGGCTATTCCGTTTCATTTAGTGGTGGCAGAAGTGCGGCGCATGGGTGGTGGATTTGGTGGTAAAGAAAGTCAGGCGGCACCGCTTGCGTGTATCGCCGCCTTATTTGCGCAGCGCACCCGTCGCCCAGTGCGTTACCGTATGCCGCGCCGCGACGACATGGTACAAACCGGCAAGCGCCACGATTTTTTAAATCGCTGGCGGGTAGGTTTTACTAGCGAAGGCAAATTGCTCGGTGTGGATATGTTGCTCGCCGGTAAGTGTGGTTTTTCTGCCGATTTATCGGAAGGTATTGTCGACCGCGCCATGTTCCATGCGGACAACGCCTACTTTTTAAATAACGCCCGCATTCTGGGTTTGCGCTGCAAAACCCACACGGTTTCCAATACCGCCTTTCGCGGTTTTGGCGGCCCTAAAGGCATGATGGCGATTGAAACCATCGTGGAAGATATTGCTCGCTATTTGGGTAAAGACCCGCTCGATATTCGTAAAACCAATCTCTACCAACCCGGTGCGGATGAAACGCCCTATGGGCAAAAAATTGAGCAACATGTGTTGCCCGCGTTAATTGAACGCTTGGAGCAAAATTCGAACTATCGCGCACGCCGCGTTGCCATTACCGAATTCAATAAAACCCATCGCACCTTGAAAAAAGGGCTGGCGCTTACGCCGGTAAAATTCGGTATTTCATTTACCGCTAAACATCTCAACCAAGCTGGTGCGCTGTTGCAAATTTACACCGATGGCAGCTTGTTGATTAATCACGGCGGCACGGAAATGGGCCAGGGGTTGTATACCAAAATCCAACAAATTGTTGCCAGCGCTTTTGGTGTGAGTGTGCAGCGGGTGATGGTGTCATCCACCCGTACCGATAAGGTGCCCAATACTTCACCTACCGCCGCGTCATCCGGCACTGATTTAAATGGCATGGCCGCTAAAGATGCGTGCGACAAAATCAAAGCCGATTTAATTGCTTTCGCCGTTGAGCATTTTCAGTTGGACGCAGCACAAATTAGTTTTGCGCAGGACCAGGTAGTGCTGGGTGAGCAGGCTATGAGTTTTGCTGAATTTATTAAATTGGCTTATCTCAATCGTGTTGCTCTCTCGGCTACCGGCCATTACCGCACCCCAAAAATTTATTACGACCGCGCCAAAGCCAAAGGCCAGCCCTTTTTGTATTTTTCCAACGGTGCGGCGGTGGCAGAAGTCACGCTGGATTGTTTAACCGGCGAATACAAAGTTGAGCAAATTGATGTGCTGCACGATGTGGGTAAATCGCTCAACCCGGCCATTGATATCGGCCAAATTGAAGGCGGATTTATTCAGGGCATGGGCTGGCTCACCACAGAAGAATTATTGTGGGATGAAAAAGGCCGCCTTATATCCAATAGCCCTGCCAATTACAAAATTCCTACCGCGTTTGATGTGCCGGAAAAATTCAACGTGGAATTATTTGATGAGCCGAATCTGGAAAATACTATTCACTTATCCAAGGCAGTGGGTGAGCCACCCTTAATGCTGGCGATTTGTGTGTGGGCGGCACTGCGCGATGCTTGCAGCAGCACAGCCGATTATCAATTCAGCCCACGCTTGGATACACCCGCAACGCCCGAGCGAATTTATTGGGCGCTGCAAGAGTGCGCGGCGTTTAATAAAGTGCGCGCAGCCGGTGTTGCACAAGCGACCTCAGTGAATACAGGAGACGCCTAATGGCACTGCTTAATTGGTCAGCCGCGATTCAACACTGCCAGCAAAGCGGTAGCGCCTATGTGATCGCCACCATTATTAATACCCAGGGTTCAACCCCGCGCGATGGCGGCAGCAAAATGGTGATTGCGGCGGATGCCACCTACGACACCATTGGTGGTGGTCAGCTTGAGTTTTTGCTGGTGCAGCAAGCACGTGAATTGCTCGCGCAAAATAAAAACTGCCAGGTATTAAAAGCGATTCCACTCGCGGCAGAGGCGGCGCAATGTTGCGGTGGTAATGTCACGGTGATGTTGGAATGTTTTGCGGCCTGTGCCTGGCAAATCGCGCTGTTTGGTGCGGGCCATGTATGTCAATCCTTAGTCACTATTCTCGCCGGGCTGCCGTGTCAGGTGCGGGTGATTGATAATCGCCCGGAATTAATGGCAGCGCCGCTGCCCGCGAATTGCCGTTACGAATTTTATGCCGATCCCACAGAGGCCGCTGTGTGCCTACCCGACAATTGTTGGGCAATTATTTTTACTCACGACCACACATTGGATTTTGCGCTGTGTAAAACCCTGTTATCTGATCAGCGTTGGGCCTATGCAGGAATGATTGGTTCGCAAACCAAAGCATTGCGTTTTCGCAAACGTTTAAGTGATTCCGGTTTTGCGGATACAGCCATAGAAAAAATTCACAGCCCGATTGGCTTGCCGGAAGTGAAAGGTAAATTGCCAATGGAGGTTGCGGTATCCATTGCGGCGCAATTGCAAAGTTTGTATTACCAGACCGCTGCACCGCAAACGGGGATCTCCAGTTCCTGGCGCGATATTAAAACTATTCTGCAACAACAAAAAACCACGACAATTTTATGCGAGTAATTGGGGTGGTGAATGTTTGCTGGGGGAATAAATCATGAAGTTGGATGAATTTAATCATCTGCCTGCGGTGGATGCGGTAAGTGCACTGTACGGCTGCTGTCATTGCCAGCATTGGGCAGAAGCAGTATCGGCACGTCGCCCTTTTGTGCAGTGCGAGGATTTATTAATCGCCGCGCAGCAAGTCTGGGCGCGCGCCAACGAAAGCGAAATGCTGGAAGCCTTTTCCGGCCATGCACGTATTGGTGACATCGAATTATTGCGTTCCCGTTATGCCGGTCGCGCCACCCAGGAGCAGGGTCAAGTGTTGGCCGCGAGTGACGCAGTTATTCAGGAGCTCTATGCACTGAATCAGGTATATGAACAGCAAAATGGTTTTATTTTTATTGTCTGCGCCAGTGGCAAATCCGCAGAAGAAATGTTGGCGCTCTTAAAAGTGCGCATCGGAAATTCGCGCAGTCAGGAGCTGGTTAATGGTGCGTTGGAGCAGGGGAAAATTACCACGCTTCGGTTAATGAATTTGATTGAAGATCATGAGTGTTAAAAAGGGAGTCGTCATTCTCGCGAGCATGGGGATATGACAAAATTGTGATTTAAGAATCTTATAGTTTACGGAAAATATTTTATGCAAAAAGCACCAATTACAACCCATATTCTTAATTTGGATAGCGGCAAACCTGCGGCGGGTGTACGTGTAACCCTGCACCGTCTGGACACCCAGGAACCTATCGCCAGTGCGACTACTGATGGTGATGGCCGAATTATGCAGTGGGAAAATACTTTTGAAATTCAGGCGGGTAATTATCTGCTGCATTTTGCGGTGGCGCCTTGGTATGAAGGCCAGGCGCTTAGTAATTTTTATCCGGAAATCCAGCTTATTTTCCGCGTGGTAAATCCGCAGGAGCACTACCACGTGCCGCTGTTGTTGAACGCCTATGGTTATTCAACTTATCGCGGCAGCTAGGTTTTTGATTGTTATGGATACCCGCGTTCGCGGGTATGACAAAAAGATAGTTTTAATTTTTCTGTTTTAATTTTGTTGTTAAGGCTGGTTATGAGTGATGTTGCGGTAGGAATGGAAAGTATGGTGAATGCGATAGGTGCGAATGGTGCGGCAGCGGCGTTTCGCGCAAAAATTTTACATTTCACCGATCAACCCGATCCCATCACGGGTGCCGGTATTGAGTATTTTGATGATGGGGTGTTGGTTGTTGAACAAGGGCGAGTCAAGGCTTTGGGCGATGCACAGCAAATGGCGGCGACAGGATTTGATTTGCAGTCGTGTCAGCATTTTCCCGATCAATTAATTATGCCGGGTTTTATCGACAGCCATATTCATTACCCGCAAACCAGCGTGATTGCCTCCTATGGTGAACAGTTACTGGATTGGCTAAACAACTATACCTTTCCCTCCGAGGCGCGTTTTTCTAATGCGGAATTTGCCGCGCTCGCTGCCCATGAATTTCTAAAAATTCTTCTCCAAAACGGCACTACTACGGCCATGGTTTACACCACCGTATTTGCGCAATCAACCGAGGCATTTTTTGCCGCCGCCGCGCAGATGAATCTGCGCATGATTAGCGGCAAGGTAATGATGGACCGCAATGCGCCGGATTATTTGCTTGATACACCTGCGAGTAGTGAATGCGATTGTCGCGCGTTAATTGAACGCTGGCACCAACAGGGGCGGCAACTCTATGCGCTCACACCGCGTTTTGCACCCACCAGTACCCCGGAACAATTGGCGGTGACGGGAAAACTTTACGCGCAATATCCCGGGTTGTATTTGCAAACCCATCTCTCTGAAAACCTGCAGGAAATGGCGTGGATAAAAGAACTCTACCCTAGGGCGCGCGATTATCTAGATGTGTACGACCAATTTGGTTTGCTCGGCCCACGCAGTGTATTTGGCCACGGTATTCATTTGAGTGATCTTGAGGTTGAGCGTTTGGCACAAACAGGTTCGGGCATTGCTTTTTGTCCGACCTCAAATTTATTTTTGGGTAGTGGCTTGTTGGATATGGCGCGCTTGGAGAACGCCGGTGTTCCCGTGAGCCTTGCTACCGACGTGGGTGGTGGCACCAGTTTTTCGCAATTGCGTACCCTTGCTGAAGCTTACAAAGTACTGCAATTGCAAGGGCAAAATTTGCATCCGTTAAAAGGGTTTTATATGGCCACCTTGGGTAATGCACGTGCGTTGCAATTGGATAATTACCTCGGCAATTTTGCGCCGGGCAAAGAAGCTGATTTTGTGGTGATTAATTTGGGTGCAACACCGTTACAGGCATTGCGGCAATCATCGGTGCAGAGCGATTCACCGGATTCAGTGAAAAGTTTGGCCGAAAAACTGTTTGCATTAATGACCTTGGGTGATGAACACAGTATCGCCCATACCTATGTTATGGGTAAAAAAGTATTTAGCCGCGCACCCGCTACAGAAGGAGCATTGTCATGGGCGATTTAATTAACCCGCTGGTATTGGAGTGGTTAAATCTGGCATTTCGCTGGTTTCATGTGATCGCGGCCATTGCCTGGATTGGTGCATCATTTTATTTTATTTGGTTGGATTTGAGTTTACGTGAGCCGCCACAATGGAAAGCGGATAAAGGCGTAAAAGGTGATTTGTGGGCAATTCACGGCGGCGGTATTTATGAAGTGGCCAAATACCATTTGCGCCCGCAAGAAATGCCCAAAAAGTTGCACTGGTTTAAGTGGGAAGCTTACAGCACCTGGTTGAGTGGCACCGGCTTGTTAATATTAATGTATTACCTGCAAGCACAAACTTATCTGGTGGGGTACAACACCCTGATTCAATCACCAGGTTGGGCGGTCGTTGCCAGCATCGGTTTTATTCTCGGTGGCCAAGCGCTCTACGAACTATTGTTGCGCACACCACTGGTAAAACGCGGATTATTATTTGCCGCAATATTGTTGTTGGTGATTAGTGTGGCGAGTTATTTGGCGCACTTGTTATTTTCACCGCGCGCTGCCTATTTGCATGTCGGTGCAATGATTGCCACCTGGATGGCAGGCAACGTGTTCTGGGGAATTATGCCTGCACAGCGTAAATTTGTGGCGGTAGTCAGCAACAATGAAGCGCCGGACACCTGTGCTATGGCCTTCGCCAAGTTACGCTCTACGCACAATAATTATTTAACCCTGCCGGTTATTTTCTGCATGCTCAGCAATCACTATTCCTTTTTGTACAGTCATGTTTATTCCTGGCTGGTATTGGTTGCAATAGGTTTGTGTTTGGCATGGGGCAGACATTTTTTTAATCTCAAACATTTGGGTGTAGTAAAGCCATTTATTTTGTTGAGCAGTTTTAGCGGCTTGGTATTGGTTGCGGTGTTAATGGCAGTTACATCGCCCGCGAGTATTGCCGCTAAACAAGCTGAAAAAGCGGCGATTGTTACTTCTGCAGAACAAAGCGTCAGTACCGATGAGCGCATTAACCAATTAATTCACGTGCACTGCACCAATTGTCATGCGGCTGTGCCCTCGCAACCGGGTTTTAATGCCGCACCTGCTGGTTTGGTGATTGATTCCACTGTGCACCTTGCTGCGCAAAAAGTGCGTGCATTACCGGCTTTGTCATCGGGCTATATGCCACTGGGAAATTTTCATCACATGACTGATCTGGAACGTAAAACCCTGATCGATTGGCTTGCGCAACAATAGCGGATGAGTGCAGGAATTATTATGGCTGCTTATGTGATTGTCGATATTGAAGTACATAACCCCGAAAACTATAAAGATTACCTCGCGAAAATTACGCCCACGGTATTTGCCTGCAACGGACGCTATTTAGTGCGCGGCGCAAACGCCGAGGTCGTTAGCGGTAACTGGCAACCCAAACGTTTGGTGGTGATGGAATTTCCCGATCTCGCCACTGCCAATCATTGGGCGACTTGCGCGGAATATGCCCCCATCCATGCACTGCGCAATGCTAATGCAACGGCCAATATGATTATTGTGGAAGGCAGTGTGGATTACACGGGTTGAAAATCGTAGCTCTTAAATTTTTATAATTGTATACGTGTGCACTGTTATGGCGTTGCCATTTAATGGTGATAATTAATCGGGTGAAGCTAATGATTCGTTTAAAGTACGTTAGGTTTTTAGCGGTAGTATTTTGTTTTGTCGCCATCACTGGTTGCGCCGTTAAGCCAGATCATGCGACCCTCGCTGGATCTGTTTATGTCGAGCAGCCATTATTTATCGATAATGGAACTTATAAAATTCCTGCCATTTTAGTAAAGCCAGCTCAGGCAACCGGCAAACCATTTCCGGTGGTGGTGATGTTGCATGGCACTGCATCGCAGAAAAATGAAGTGGGTGGGTTGTATCAACGTTTGGCTGTTGATTTGGCTGAAGTCGGTATCGCTTCCGTGCGGATCGACTTTGCTGGTACTGGCGATAGCCCGGTGGATTATCGCTTTTATAATCTCACCAGCGCCCAGCGCGATGTTGCCAGCACGCTGGATTATCTAACCACTCAGCAGGATATAGATGCACAGCGCATTGGCCTGATTGGATTTAGTCAGGGCGGATTAATTGCACAGCTCGTTGCCACAAAAGATGCTCGCATTAAATCGCTGGTTGCCTGGTCCAGTGTTAGTGGAAATGGCACTGGCGTTTTCCTATCCTTTTTTGACGACTATTATGCAGAGGCAAAAGCCAATGGTTTTGCAGTCGTAAAATTCCCCTGGCGCCCCGAGCCATTAAATTTTGGTTTGCAGTGGTTTGAAGAAGTTAAAGCCAATAGCAGTTTGCAGGACTTAAAAAATTATCACGGAAAATTACTCGCAATTGCCGGTACAGCGGATACCTTGGTTCCCTACGAGTCATCGATAAATATAATCAACCACGCCGGTACCACCAATGCAGAGCTGCACCTCATCAAAGGTGCAGATCATATGTTTAACGTTTTAGGTTCAGCCAATGCGAATGGCCTGGCGGAAGATCAATCTACGGCAGAAACTGTACTTTCAATAACCACTTACTGGATTGATAAAAATTTATAGATTTTTATTGTGGATCAATGAGCGATGGAAATTTATGTGCATTCTTATTTAATGATACTAGGGAACGAGTTGATTGCTGTATCCGTTGAGAAGAGTAAGCGTGCTCTCGCGTTTGACTCATGTCAGGTCATTTCCCACATACACATACCAATTCATTCCATCCTTGTAACCAATTGGATCGGTTTGCAGCGTAGTAGCGCTTATCACCGGTAATGGGGTCGTCAGTTTCGGGGCCGTGTATGTAGAGGCGGAGAATTCCATTGCTGCCCTTTCAACATAACAGAAAATTTACACCCAATAAAAAACGGCAAGACCAAAGTCTTGCCGCTTACGTTCATTTATATTGTTTCTTGCTTCCCGTCTTTTTCCAATAGAATCCAATATATTCCTTCGTTAAGTCAATAGATTACTCTGTGTTACTCAGTACCGTCCAAGTAAATCCTCTTTTCATGCTCCCAGCATTCATCTCCTTTTAAGTTTTGGATCATCATTCGATCAAACTCAAAAAAATCAACTTCTCTAGGATACACTTTGAAACCTTTTGTGACAGAAATTTCTGAGATTGATTGATAATATGCCCAAATTGCGATTTGCGTCCAATGATCATCTTTATCAATTTCTGACTCAATCTGGCGATATATTTTATTTAACAACTGCGGCACAGAGGTAGTTGAGAAATCTTCAGATTTTAATTCAATCACATCGGGCCATAGCATCCGAATTCGCTCAAATAATTCTTGTTTATTTAGACTCATTTACATCCATCCTTCTTTAACACGCAACCACCATCTGTACCTCCAGAGATAGTCACTTTTTTTGAGGGCTCTGGAATCTCACCTGGTTTTGTTCCAGCTTTAAACTCGCCACCAGGGCTATTCGAATGATTAGTATTGCTTCGCTGCATTATTGTTCCAGTTTTATTCTCTTTATAGCCCTGACCTCCTTTTAGTTTTGTAAAGCTTTCTTTTGAGTTATCTGGCGTTTTAACTACCTCACCGACATTGGTTTTGGAAGTAAGACTTTTCAACTTCTCGCCAGTTTTAATCGCCTTTCCCGCCGCATCACCAATAACAGGAACTATTCCCACCGCAGCAGCAGTAATATTAACGGCTGAAGGATTGACTATGGCCTCGCCAATCGCTTTTGCGTCACCAACACCGGGAGTGAAATCAATTACTGTCGACGTAATAGCTGCGTTACTGTATTGAGCAGATAGCTCGTTAAAACCAGGGTAATACCCAAACATTCCAGTCGGATCGGTTTGGTTTACTGGATCCCCACCCACATACGCATACCAATTCATTCCATCCTTGTAACCAATTGGATCGGTTTGCATAAAGCGGCCGAGGCTTGGGCTGTAGAGGCGAGCCTTGTAGTAATACAAACCGACTTCGGGAATCCAAGTTTGGCCGGTGTATTGGAAGCGGCCAATGGTGCTGAGTTTTTGGATGCCGTATTCATCGTAAGAGTTAACGGACGTGCTCAGGCCGTTTTGCAATGTCACGCCGACAATACTACCTTGTCGGTTTGCGGTGTAATAGCGCTTATCACCGGTACCGGAACCTTCATACCATACAATGGGGTCGTCAGTTTCGGGGCCGTGTACATAGCGGCGAAGAATTCCATTACTTGCATTCGTTTCTGCAATCAGGTCTGTGCCGTCATACATAAACTTGGTAGTAGCACCCGATTTGGCAACACTATACAGCCTGTTTTCTGCGTCATAACTCAGGGTTGTTGCGATACCACTTTTTGTTGCATTCAACAATAGATTATTAGCGTTGTAGGTATAGGTAGTGCCGGTATTGTCCTGCGTGAGGTTGCCTCGCCCATCGTAACCAAAGGATGCACCATTAACACTCGCAATACGATTCAACGCATCGGGAACATAATTGGTAGCTGCGGCAGTGCTCGGTGTGTATTTGTAATTTGCATTCGATACATTCAACAGATGGGTTTTAAGTTGGCCCGATAGGGTGTAGCCAAATGTCTCGGTAATATCATCCGCTGTATTGCTGCCACCTACATCCGTTGCCTGCGTTTTTAGTTGATAAAGATTATTGTACTCGTAAGAGGTAACAACACTATTAAAAACCCCCGACCAGTAAAACTGATCGGGGGTTAGGGTATGGCTTTTCTGTTCTTAATTTAATCTCGTATTTCGTTAGGCTCCATACGGGCTACTTGCTCTAAGACCAAATCAAATAGTCAAAATGTCTTTTCTCAACATCTCCAGAGATTGCAAATCATTTTTAAACTCGGGACTAATCTTACCTTCAGCTTCACATAAATACTGTTTTACTTCAGTGTTTAGATAAAAATCAAAAAACTCCCATGAAAAATCTTGTAACAATGCTGGCAAGTTGTGCAAGTGATTTGCCTCAAATCTACAGAAATCAAGATCCCCCTTATCAGCAAAAAATCTAATTCTTAAAATTCCATCACCAAGAATTTTCAATAAGATTTTATTAATCTCTTCTGGACAAATCATTTTTTTAACCCCCGTGAATAGGAAGATCTTTAACAAAACTTGATCCGGGGGTCTCCCCTGGAATTTCTATCACATCCACATCAATTTGCTGACCTGGATATTCACTATACGCTTTTGTTCCATGATTTCCATCGATTACTTTTCCAGTTTGATCCACTTTAACATTTGTTTTTCTTCGGACTCCCTTGTCTGCCAACTCTTTTTGCTTTTCAAGCCGGGTGCGATCTAATCCTTGACGATTTGTTGAGAGTTTATTTGGATCAACCGTCTGAGTTGTTCCAGGCTTAAGATTCAAATCTTTTGGTATTTCTTTAGCATCTTCCTTTACTTCCTCCTTAACTTCTTTTTTAGCCTCCTGTTTAGCACCTTGCTGCGCTCCTTTTGAAAAAAAACTCTTTGCCGCTTTAATAAGCCAGCCAATTTTTCCTGTCGGATCATTTTTATTAACAGGATCCCCGCCCACATATGAATACCAATTCATCCCATCCTTGTAACCAATTGGATCGGTTTGCATAAAGCGGCCGAGATTTGGATTGTAGAGGCGGGCTTTGTAGTAATACAAACCGATTTCGGGAATCCAGGTTTGGCCGGTGTATTGGAAGCGGCCAATGGTGCTGAGTTTTTGGATGCCGTATTCATCATAAGAGTTTACAGAAGTACTCATTCCACTCTGCAATGTCACGCCGACAATACTACCTTGTCGGTTTGCGGTGTAATAGCGCTTATCACCGGTACCGGAACCTTCATACCACACAATGGGGTCGTCAGTTTCGGGGCCGTGTACGTAGCGGCGAAGAATTCCATTACTGGCATTCGTTTCTGCAATTAGGTCTGTGCCGTCATACATGAACTTGGTAGTAGCACCCGATTTGGCAACACTATACAGCCTGTTTTCTGCGTCATAACTCAGGGTTGTTGCGACGCCACTTTTTGTTGCATTCAACAATAAATTATTTGCGTTGTAGGTATACGTTGTGCCGGTATTATCCTGCGTGAGATTGCCTCGCCCATCGTAACCAAAGGATGCACCATTAACACTCGCAATACGATTCAACGCATCGGGAACATAATTGGTAGCTGCGGCAGTGCTCGGTGTGTATTTGTAATTTGCATTCGATACATTCA